>OCTA010004664.1_pt1 | contig 11996 bp, 9 predicted proteins | sample 1538991 | NCBI WGS metagenome assembly OCTA01 (sample SAMEA3539302, study PRJEB22396) | soil metagenome | biome: tundra; feature: field; material: soil | place: USA | collected 2010-05 | depth 0.15 m | reverse complement strand
GTAGCGGTGGTGGAAGTGGCGGCGGTAGCGGTCACTCCCATGGCCCGGGCAATGGCACCGGGAATGGAAACGGCAACGGGAACGGCAATGGCGACGGAAACCAAAACGGCAACGGCAGCGGGAATGGCAACGGCAATGGCAACGAGGGGAATGGCCACTGATTGCGTAATGCCCGATCGGAGTCGTCCGTTTCTACGGCGCGGCTTCAGTTGAGAGAGATCGCTATTTTCGATAGAGAGCGGCGCGGCTGAGGCTGCGCCTTTTCTGTGTGCGCGGATAAACTTCACAGCTTAAAAGCCGAGCCGCAGCGAATTCACCGTCGCGAACCGCGTGTGGATGCGACCGTTTTCGTGCTCCCACAAGTATCCCTGTTGAATCGCCCTGGAGCGCAGGCCAATGGACATACCGTGTCCAATAGTGCTTCGTACTTTCGTAACTGCTACGGTTCCCAAACTGCTTCCCAAAGAAGCACTTACACCAAAATCGTACAGGCACCCTCCATCGTGGGATTGAGCCAAACTCCGCTGTAGCTCAAATTGGATGGAGTCTCTAGAAGTAGCTGCTCGCGATCGCAAGGTTGCTTTCCTGTATCTGGATGCGCCGCAAGCTCCCCTTTTTCGCTATCTTCGGGTCCCGGAATTTCAAAAAGGCTTCTCGAGACTTTTGAGGAAAGCGCGTGCATATGAAAAATCTTGCAGGTTTTGTTGGTTCGGCATTGGTATTTTGCCTCACTTTGACGGGGTGTGGTGGCGGCAGTTCGCAGTCGTCTTCTTCGAACAATTCAACCCCAACCCTCTCTTCCATTAGCGTGACCGACCCGGCGAGTTCTGTCGCGGCTGGTTCTACGCTGCAGTTGTCGGCGATTGGAGCCTACAGCGACGGGACGCACGCAACGCTTAGCTCCCAGGTAACCTGGAATGCCTCCGATGCGTCGCTTGTGACAGTGGACCCCAATGGGCTCGTGACCGCCGTGAAGGCGGGAGCGGTGACCGTCACGGCAACCATGAAAGGCATCTCGGGAACCATGGCGGTCACGGTCGGTTCAGCGACACTGACCTCCATCGCGGTGACCGGCCCTTCGACAACGCCGGACGCGGGGACGACCGAGCAGTTGACCGCCGACGGTATCTACTCTGACAGCAGCAGCCAGCCGTTGACCTCGCAGGTGACCTGGCAGAGTTCCGACAGCACGGTTGCGACGATCAGCCCTGCGGGTCTGTTGACTGCCGTTAAGGCGGGACCTGTGGTGATGACGGCCAGCCTGGGAACGGTCCAGGGCACGATGTCATTCGTTGTGGCCGCGGCAAGCGGCGGCGGTACAGGTGGTGGTGGTGGTACAGGTGGTGGTGGTGGTACAGGTGGTGGTGGTGGCGGTACAGGCGGTGGGGGCACCGGAGGCGGCGGCTCGCCGACTCTCACCTCGATTAGCGTGATCCCTTCGACCTTCTCGGTTGCCTCAGGGCAAACGAAGCAGCTTTCAGCCCAGGGCGTATACAGCGACGGCACCACGCAGGACGTGACTGCCCAGGTGGCATGGACTTCAAACCCCATCAACTTTGTGAGCGTCAGCGCGAGCGGTTTGGCGGCCGGCGGATCTCCCGGCTCGTCGACTATCACCGCCACGCTGGGATCGATCAGCGGCACAGCTTCCGGCACAGTGAGCGCGATCGTGCTGAATTCCATTACGGTGACGCCCTCTTCCGCATCGGTAGCCATCGGCCAGTCTCAATCGTTTACCGCCAATGGAGTCTTCTCCGACGGCAGCTCGACCGATATGACAGACAGCGTGACCTGGAGTTCGAGCTCAACTAACCTGGCCACAATCAATGCAACAGGGCTCGCGACAGGCGTCGCGGCAGGCTCTGCTCACATCGTCGCCACTTCCGGCTCGGTTACCGGATCGGCGTCGCTTACCGTCACTGCTGCAGTCCTATTGTCAATTGATATTTCGCCGGATGGTCAGTCGATTCCAATCGGCGGAGAGTATCAACTAGCGTTGACGGGCAGCTACAGCGACAACTCCACGCAGGACATTACGAATGCGACATGGTCGTCCTCCGATCCGAGTACTGCATCGGTGGATCCCATCACAGGTATTGTGACGGGCGTAGCGAACAGCAATGGCAACCCGGTGACAATTACCGCGGTCGCCGGCGGATTGGCCACCACGACGACGGTGTACGTAACGTCCGCGGTGATCAATTCGATCGTGCTGACGCCTGCAACAGCTTCCATCGCCAAAGGCACCACGCAGCAGTATGCGGTGAATGCAATCTACACCGACGGCACGATTCAGCCGCTTTCAGCAGGGTTGACATGGAGCTCGTCGACACCCGCCGCGGCGGGCGTGAATGCAAGCGGACTGGCGACAGGAATCGGCGCCGGCCAGACCACAATCACGGTCACGTACGGTTCGGACTCCGCAACGGCTCTGCTCACGGTAACGCCCGCAACGGTGACCTCGATCGTTGTGACTCCGGCGCTGCCTGTGGTGGGCATCAACGGCAATGTGCAATTCACCGCGACCGGCGTGTTCAGCGACAGCAGCACGCAGGACCTGACGGCATCGGCAACCTGGAGTTCATCTGCAGCGACGGTTGCCTTGATCGACAACTCCGGGCTGGCGAATGCGCTAACCACGGGAACGAGCACCATCACGGCGAACTACGAGGGTGTGAGCGGATCGGCGACTCTGACCGTAACCACGGCCACGCTGGTCTCGATCAACATCACTCCTGCCAACCCGGTTGTACCGCCGCATGCCAAGATCCAGCTGACGGCGATCGGCACATTCAGTGACGGTTCCACGGCGCAGCTTTCCGGCGTATCGTGGCATACCACTTCCGCACGCTATGCAATGGTCTCTGGCAGCGGAGTGGTGCGGACCAAGAAATCCACCAAGAATGCAGTGACGGTTTACGCGAAACTGAACGGGATTACGGGCCAGACATCGCTCACCATCACATCCATGACCGTGGCATCGCTGAGTCTCACGCCGTCAAACCCAACCATCGCTGTGGGTACCGTGCAGGCATTCAGCCTGATCGGGACTTTCAGTGATGGCGTCACGACGGTGGACCTGACCAAGTCGGCGCAGTGGGGGACCTCGAATTACAAGGATGCCGTCATCAACCGCTCGGGAACTGCGACGGGACGTGCAGCCGGGTCGGTCACGATCTCCGGATCCTATGGGAACCTTGCCGCCGCAACCACGACGCTGACGGTATCGAATGCCACGATTCAGAGCATTGCTGTAACCCCGGCATCGCCTACCGTGATTCTCGGCGCATTGCAGCAGTTTGCGGCCATCGGCACCTTCAGTGATGGTTCAACGCAGGACATCACGACCATCTCGGAGTGGAGTTCGTCTGCTCCGGGTGTGGCTGTGGTCAACCAGAGCGGCATGGCGAGCAGCGCAAGCCATGGGCAGAGCAGCATCAGCGCCAGTTACAACAGTGTTTCGGGAAGCACGGTGCTGAACGTGAACTAGAGTTTGGCTTCCGGTCCGACCGGATATTTGAGAGAGAACCAAGCAAAGTTGGACAATCAAGGCTCGCCGCAACCCCGGCGGGCCTTGGTTTTTTGCGTTGAGCGGCGGTGCGGCATTTTTTTCTTGGGCAGCAGGCTTCGCAAAACTCTCATTCGGTGCCACGAGCATAAAGCCCCCTTGATTCAGAGTCGTTCTTCGTGGGGCTAAAAGCCCCACGCTCCTTCCGGCAGACAAGAACCTGAGTTTGCCCACAACCGCTGAAGAGCCAGCTGGGAGGCTGCCTTAGAATCCGGCGCCGGGGATGTAGTGGTACTCGATCTTGGTGGGGCGCTTGATGGGGTCGCCGGTGAGATCGTGGGTGTGCCAGACGACGCTTTCAGCAGCGACTTCAGGATGCTTGCCGAGGAACTCAAGAGCATAGACGCTGGCCGGCGGATCGTCTTTCTGGTCAGCGAACTTGGCGGACTCAATTGCGGATTTCTCTTTCTCACCTAAACGGCGATAAATGATGGCCAGAGAGTAGTGGGCGGCGAGGTCGTCGGGATCGATGGCCTGAAGCTTTTCGTATTCTGTGCGCGCGGCTGCATAGTTGTGAGCCTGGAAGTAGCTAAAGCCGAGTTCACGAAGGCCATCTTTGGAGCGGGGATACTTCTCAAGCATGGCTTCAAAGTCGGCGATGGCCTCTTTGACCTGGCCTGCGTTTCGCTCAACGAGCGCACGGTAGTAAAGAGCGCGCGGATCGCCGGGGAGCAGGCTCAGCGCTTTTTCGAGATGCGGCTTCGCGTCGTTGTAGCGCTCCCACGAAATCTCAACGATGGCCATGTTGGTGTAGGCATCGGCGTAGTCGGGGCGAAGGGCAGCGACGTGCTCGAAGGCTTTGACTGCGTCTTCGTATTGCAGGGCGTCGAGCAGGGCGATGCCGTAGTTGTTCCACCTCATCCAGGGCTGCGCGCCCAGCGAACGCTTTGTTTCATCCTGCGGGGATGAAGGATCTGGAGTGTTCGCGCCGATGTGCAGGGTGCGGGTGTCGCTCGCGATGTCGATGATGGGTTCGGGGTATTGCTTCGCGTCCATGGCGTAGTCGATGAAGTGCTGATCGAAGCGGCGGTAGCGGACGGTGGCCGTGATGCTGAACTGACCGGTGATTTCTTTGGGCAGACGGAAGCGATAGCGGACAAGCTGAGAACGACCGGACTGGAGTGCGTTGTTGTAGGCGAGAACGCGGTTGTGCCAAATCTGGTGAATATCGTTGAGTTCGCCTTTTGTGTTGATGAGGCGATTGGTGAAGGAGTGCGCGGAGGGGTCGAGTTGGCCGTCGGGCTTGAGGAATCCGCTTTCGGTGAGGACTTTGCCGGAACCGTCCTTCACGGTGAAGTCGACCCAGGCCTCGTAGAAGTCGCGCTGCTCGGGGATAAAGGAATGGGCGATGCCCTTGTTCTGAATGACGACGTCGGCGATGAGAGTTGCGCCGGTGGAGAGGGAGAAGCTGGTTAGGCCGAGCGGAGCGATCTGCGAGGCGCTGGGGACATTGCCGTTTGATGATGCGGCTTCTCTTTCGGGGGCGACGTCGCCTTCGAGGGCAAAGATGTCGACGTTGAGAACGCCTTTGCCGTCGGCGCCGTTCTTGAGGAAGTCGACCAGTTTGGTCGCCTGTTCATCGAACTTGTAGTAGGCGGCGTTGAGACTGTTGCCGCCAAGCCAGCGATGACTGGCTAGCTGATCGTTTTTGGCGCCGGGATCCTGCGCACCGGGCGCAAGTGGTTCGCGCGGCATGTGGCATGTCTGGCAGGTGGAGACGGCGTCTTTGCGGTAGAACGGGAGGGGGGACTGCTTGGTGAAGCTGGCGCCCTGCCACTCATCGTAGACAGTGAAGGCGCGGAGCCATTTGTAATCGTCGAGGGTGCGCGGGATGGCGGCTTTGTGGCAGGCGGCGCAGAATTCGGCGGTCTTGTAAAGCGGGCGCATGACGGCTTTGGAGTGGCGATCAAGATGCGCGAGGATGTCGGCGTCAGAGACAGGGCCGGTGACGGGCGCACCATTTTCATCGACGAGGACCGCGGGTGTACCCATGACGTAGCTACCGGTGCCTGTGGTGTCAGTGGAGAGGATGGAGTGGCAGGTAGAGCAGGTTATGCCTTCCTGCTCAAAGGGGCGTTTTTTGGGCATGCCCTGCGAGAGATCGCCGGAGAGCAGCGCGACGGGGTTGTGGCAGCCTTCGCAGTGACGCGAGAATTGCACGCCCTTTTCGTCGATGAGCATGTTGACGTTTTTGAGATACCAGGGTTGGCGGAAGCTATTTGAATGAACCGACTGGCGCCATTGGCGGTACGCTTCCTGGTGGCAGTGGCCGCAGTATTTGGCGCTATAGAAGCTGCGCGGGTTGAGGAACTGGCCGTTGGAGGAGGTGGCGTTGGAGGGAAGGAACGGGGTGTCGTTGCCGAAGGCGTAGTTGTAGCGGGAGGCAACCGACTCGTGGAATGGGGACAGCGGGCCGGTGATGGGAATGTGGGTCGCGTAGTCGGCGATCGGCTGGTCGGGGGCGGCGGTGAGGCTTGGGGCAGCCGTTGCGTTCGACGAAGATGATGCCGAGGGCGGAGCGGGAGACGTTGACGACGGCGGCGGGTCAGTGGCGGCGCGGACAATCCAGGTGGCAGTAAGCGTCGACGCCACGAGCACGAGGGTGAATAGCCAGCGGCGTATCGGGGACGTGAACACGACCGGGTGATCTCCAGATTGAAAGGCTACAACACCGCGGCACTGAAAAGGGGAGGGGCCGCTCAATACTAAAACGATAGCAGGGGCCGGGGATGGAATGTCTTCCATCGAAAGATGGAGGGAACGACGGATGGCCGGCGCGTCAGCAGGCCGGCAAGGGGCTTGGCGTCGGTTTCGGGGGGCGGGCGCTGGAATTGCAGCCAGCAGTTCATAAGGTGGGATAAATGGGGAGAAAACAAGGTTGACCCGTGTGTTCGGGCTCACATCCACTTAGCCAAAGCGAGGCAGAAACTGGTACTTTGGTTTTGTGGGTTTCACTGAACAGATGGCTTCAAATCCTTATTTTTCTCTCGCCGTTTTATTTGTGTTCGCCCTGGGCTTTGGGTTAACTCCACTGGCTCTGGCGTGGCTGTGGGGCAAGGCATATTCGCCAGCCAAGCCGAACGCGATCAAGAATGCCATTTACGAATGCGGGCTGGAATCGAAGGGCGATGCGTGGATCCAGTTCCGGTCAGCCTATTATCTCTACGCCATCATTTTTCTGATTTTCGACGTGGAGGCGGTATTTCTGCTGCCCTTTGCGGTGGCGTTTACAGGGCTGGGCGTGGCCGCCTGCCTGGCGATGCTGGTGTTTGTGCTGCTGCTGATTGAGGGGCTGGCGTGGGCCTGGGCCAAGGGCGTGCTGACGTGGGCGTGAGGCCGCCGAAGGCGGCCAGCTTCCAGCAACGAGCTTTTAGCTGCCAGCTGGCGCGGGGACCGAATCGGTGAGGAACTAGCTAGAGGCTAAAAGCTAAAGGCTAAATTGGAGCGGAGCGAGCTATGGCTGTGGATGACGGATTGAAGATCGAACTGGGGAAGCAGGGCGTCTTCGTTACGACTCTCCAGGAGCTCTATAACTGGGGCCGGCGGAGCTCGGTGTGGCCCATGCAGTTCGGGTTGGCATGCTGCGCGATCGAGATGATTGCGACCACGATGGCGCGCTATGACCTGGCCCGGTTTGGGGCAGAGGTGTTTCGGCCGTCGCCCCGGCAGGCGGACATGATGATTATCTCCGGCACGGTGACCAAGAAGATGGCGCCGCAAGTAGTGCGACTCTATAACCAGATGGCCGAGCCGCGGTATGTGATCGCGATGGGGGCATGCGCCATTTCGGGCGGTCCGTTCAAACAGGGCTACAACGTGCTGAAGGGGATTGACCGCTATATTCCCGTGGATGTGCACATTCCGGGTTGCCCGCCGCGGCCCGAGGCGCTGCTGCAGGCCTTCATCACCTTGCAGAAAAAGATTGACGCCCAGCCGTTGACGGGTGAGGGACGGCCGCGGCATTTGGATGAAAACGCGCCCGGCGAGTTTCCCGTGCCGGTGCAGGGAGAGCATGATCTGGAACCGCCGGCGAACAAGAATGTGTGGACGGTGCCGGTGGTGATCCGGTGACCGTAAACAGTGGTCAGTGGACAGTGGTCAAGGACTAGTGGGTAGGGAATGAAGACGGTTGAGGAGATCAAGGCGGCGATTGAGGCGGCGGTGCCGGGGGCAGGGGTGGAGATTGTGTCGAACCCCGGACCGGCGGCGCAGCACTCGCTGCGGCTCAGGCCGGAGAGCGCGAACGAGGTGGCACAGTTCCTTCGCGATGATCCGGATCTGGCGCTTGATTTTCTATCCAACCTGACCGGAGTGGACTATCTGGACAAGGAGATAGCCGAAAAAGTTAAAGTGACACGTCAAGTCCAAAAAACTGTGGAGGGCGTGGAGCAGATGGTCGAGGAAACGGTGGAGGAGACACGGAAACGCGTGGAGCCGGGATACCTCGAAGTGGTTTATCACCTGTTTTCGGTGGCCAAGAAGCACGGCCCGGTAGTGCTGCGCATGCGGACCGGGAACCGCAGCGACAAGGTGGAGCTGCCCTCGTTCACGCCCATCTGGCGGTCGGCGGAGTTTCAGGAGCGCGAGGTTTTCGACCTGTACGGAGTGGTGTTCAAAGGGCACCCGGACCTGCGGCGGATTCTGATGTGGGACGGATTCAAGGACCACCCGATGCGGCGGGATTACGTGGAGCCCGACGACTTTGACTATGAGCCGACGGCGCACGACGAGGTGCTGGCGCGGGCGAAGGCGCATAAGGACAGGGAACAGGGATCAGGGGTCAGGGATCAGGAATCAAGGGCCGAATGAGCATATCGGAAACCAAGGTGGAGGGCTGGAATCGGCCGCCGGTGATTGAGCCGGAGGGCGAGGGCGAGCTTTTGGAGCTGGCTATGGGGCCGCACCACCCGTCGACGCATGGCGTCTTCCGCATGGACCTGGCTCTGGACGGCGAACGGGTGATCCGGCTGAAGCCGGTCTTCGGCTATCTGCACCGCAACCATGAACAGCTGGGAGAACGGCAGAGCTATCTCTCGTCGATGCCGTATACCGACCGGCTGGACTACATCTGTTCGCTGACCAACAACTGGGCGTATGCGCTCGCCGTGGAGAAGCTGGCGGGGCAGGCGGTTCCGGAGCGCGCCGAGTATCTGCGGGTAATTTTGGCGGAGCTGACGCGGGTGCAGAATCACGCCTCGTCGATCGGGTTTCTTCTGCAGGAGATGGGCGCAAGCGGCACGCCGTTGATGTACGCATTCCGCGAGCGGGAAAAGATTCTGGACCTGTTTGAGGCGCTGACGGGTTCGCGGATGATGTGCAATTACATGCGCTTTGGCGGCTGCCGTGTGGACGCGACGCAAGCCTGGCTGGCTGCAACGCGCAAGGTTGTGGCAGCGCTGCCCGCATTTGTGGATGAGTTCGAAAACTTCCTGCGTACTAACGAAATTCTGATGGCGCGCACACAGGGAGTGGGCGTGCTGCGGCCGGAACTGGCAATCAATGCGGGTGTGACCGGGCCGATGCTGCGGGCGTCGGGCGTGAACTACGACATTCGCAAGGTGGACCACTACGGGATTTATGACCGCTTCAAGTTCCGCGTGCCGCTGGGCGATCATTGGGACATTTATGACCGCTACATGATTCGGATGCTGGAGATTCGCGAGTCGATCGGGATTCTGGAACAGGCGCTGAAGGAGATTCCGGGCGGCCCGGTGATGGATGCGAAGGCGAAGATTCGCGGCTTCCGGCCCAAGCCGGGAGAGGCGTATGGGCGGATTGAAGCGCCGAAGGGCGAACTGGGCTTTTATCTGATCAGCGATGGAAGTCCCAATCCGTATCGGTACCGGGTGCGGCCGCCAAGTTTGATCAACCTGACGGTGCTCGAGGATATGTGCCTGGGACAGAACGTAGCGGACGTGGTGCTGATTTTTGGAAGTGTCGATATTGTGCTGGGAGAAGTGGATCGATGAAACAGTGGTCAGTGATCAGTTGTCATTGGCCGGACTGGTAAGTGGGACAGAAGATGGAGAGCAAGTTAGCGGTCCGGTCATTTCGCGATTTGGTAGTTTGGCAGAAATCGCTCGATCTGGCGGTCAGAATCTACGGTTTGACGCAATTTTCCGCGTGAAGAACTGTACGGATTGACGAGCCAAATTAGACGCGCTGCGGTTTCCGTGTCCAGTAACATCGCGGAAGGACAAGGAAGGTTAAGTCCGGGCGAGTTTCGCCAATTTCTAGGGATTGCCCGAGGGTCGAATTTCGAATTGCAGACTCAACTTGAAGTTGCACGCGCACTCGGCATGGGAGAAGCCAAGATGATTGATGAAGCGGTGGCACTTTCCCACCAAGTAGGCAAGATGATTTATGGAATGTTGGCTAAGATCGGGAAAAGCTGACCGGGGATCAAACACTGAACACTGAACACTGGCACCTGTCCGGAGGACATACATTGCTGGGTGAGGGAATACTGAAGGGACTGGCGGAGACGGCAAAGAATTTTGCCGGTAGCTATGTCTCGAAGGAACGGCTGACGACGGTGCAGTATCCCGAGGAGAGGGCTCCTGCGATCGAGGCTTCGCGCGTCTTTCCGTTCCTGGTGTATGACGGGGGCGATTGGGAGGCGGGGCTGCGCTGCGTGGCGTGCCAGATCTGCGAGAAAGAGTGCCCGCCGAAGTGTATCTATATCGAGAAAAGCAAGGACAAGAAGCCGGATTTTGTCGGCAAGCCCCAGATTTATCCAGCGCGATTCGACATCGATGTGTCGGTATGCATGAGCTGCCAGATTTGCGTCGAGGTGTGCCCGTTCGAGGCCATCAAGATGGATGTCGATTTTGAGTTGAGCACGGACGACCGGTTCCGCGGACTGCTGCACGATAAGAAACAACTGGCTCGGTCGAACGAGTACTACCACACGATTCATCCCACCGAAGCGGAGGAGGTGGACGCGCGCCTAGCCGAGGAAAAGGCCAAGGCCGAAGCGAAGGCCAAGGGCGCGGCCGATGCTGCTGCCGCCAAGGCTGCCGCCGCGGCTGCCAAGCCGGCAGAAGCAGCTGCACCCGCGGCGGAGCCCGCATCCGCACCTACGCCCGTGTCCGCACCCAGGCCGCCAGAGGCTGCACCCAAGCCGAGCGGAGGGGAGAGTAAGTGATGCTCGACAAGCTCGACCAGATTTTCGTTCTCCTCAAAGACTGGCTGGTTGGATTCTTGCCTGCGGGGTGGCAGGGGATAGCGAGCGTTCTGCTGTGCGTGGTAGCCATCATCGCCGTGTATCCCACGCTGTTTGCGCTGGCGGTGCTGATGGAACGCAAGGGCCTGGGACGGATGCAGAATCGCTATGGCCCGAATCGCGTGGGGCCGTTTGGGATTTTTCAGCCCATCGCTGACGGCATTAAATCGCTGACCAAGGAAGACATTGTTCCGCTGAAGGCGGATAAGGTGGTGCACTTTCTGGCGCCGGTGGTGCTGGTGGTGGCGGTTTTCATGATGTTCGCCGTAGTGCCCATGGGCCGCAACATGGTGCTGGTGAACCTGGACGCCAGCCTACTGTTCTTCTTCGCGATGGGCGCGTCGACGGAGCTCTCGATCTTCATGGCGGGTTGGTCGAGCCGCAACAAATATTCGCTGCTGGGCGCGATGCGCGCTGTGGCGCAGATGATCAGCTACGAGGTGCCGTTGCTGCTGTCGAGCCTGGTGGTGGTGATGATGACCGGGTCGCTTTCGCTGGTGAGTATTGTCGAGGCCCAGGATCACTACACGGGCATATTTCCCCACTGGTTTGTATTTACGCCGTGGGGTTTCGCGGGGTTTGCGATCTTTGTGATTGCGTCGACGGCGGAGACGAATCGTTCGCCATTCGATTTGCCTGAAGGCGAGTCGGAACTGGTGGCGGGCTATTTCACGGAGTACTCGGGCTTTAAATTCGCGCTGTTCTTCCTGGGCGAATACGTGGAGATGTTTGCCATCGCGGGGCTGGGCACGACGTTGTTTCTGGGCGGATGGGCGGCGCCGTTTTCGTTTTTGAACTTTCTGCCGTCGTGGTTCTGGTATTTCGCGAAGGTGGAGATCTGGATCTGTGCATTCATCTGGGTGCGGGGAACGTTGCCGCGGCTGAGACAGGACCAGTTGATGAACTTTGCTTGGAAGTTTGTGTTGCCGATGACGCTGGTCAACCTGATGGTGGCGGCCCTGTGGCGGTTCATGGGCGAGGGTTGGCTGCGCTGGGTGGTGTGCTCGGTGATTGTGGTGGCGGTGTTTGCTGTGATGGGCCGCGTGGGGATGCGACGGGAGCGGTTTGGCCCGAGGAGTTACCGCTATGCGGAGTAAGGGTCGGGTGAGCAGCAATGCTTTCCCAGGTCTCAAAACAGAGACCTGGGGCACCCAGTTTTGTGCCGAGGAAGGGAAAGCCGGCCGATGAGTTTTGTGTTTTATG
>OCTA010004663.1_pt1 | contig 11996 bp, 10 predicted proteins | sample 1538991 | NCBI WGS metagenome assembly OCTA01 (sample SAMEA3539302, study PRJEB22396) | soil metagenome | biome: tundra; feature: field; material: soil | place: USA | collected 2010-05 | depth 0.15 m | reverse complement strand
TCAGCTGATTTGACAGCCTTGGTGGATTTGGTCGCCCTGGTTGCCGCCTTGGTCGCCTTGGCCGCCTTGGTCGGCTCAGCTGATTTGACAGCCTTGGTGGATTTGGTCGCCCTGGTTGCCGCCTTGGTCGATTTGGTCGGCTTGGCCGGCTCAGCTGCCTTGGGCGCTTTGGTGGACCTGGCCGTCTTGGCCGTCTTGGCCGGCTTGGTCGGCTCAGCTGATTTGGCTGCCTTGGTGGATCTGGCCGCCTTGGTTGTCGTTGCAGTAGTGGCCACCTCGATGCCGGTCCCGAGTTCGCCCACCCCGTCGAACGTGTCTTTGGCCCTGGCATCCCGGCGCGATTTGCTGGTCACCGACCGGCTCTTCGGACCTCGCACCGGCGTCCGGGGGGTGAAGACCCAGCCCACCCCGGGCACAGGTTTGCCACCGATGAGACGCCCGTCGTCGAACAGCCAGGGGCGCTCAGCGTGGAACTCTTGGAAGGAGTCGTTGGACAGCACCAACGCACCTGACTTCTCGGCAATCCTCAGGATGAAACCGTCACCCCGGCCATGAGCCCCGGCCGGGGGGGTGACCATTTCACCGTGGAGGACCGCTTCTTCGAAGGCGGCCCGCTCCGATTCATCAATCCGGTGACCGAACGAGGCATCGACCACCACCGTCACGTCGGCGGAAGAGAATCCGCCGAACTCCTCCAGAAAGGTCCGGATCGCCTCGTCCAGCTGGGCCAGACTCGGGAGGGTCCGGCCCTCGGTGGCGATGTTGGAGCCGTCAACGACTATGCGCCTGCGGGGTGGGGACTCATCGGGCATGTGTTCCTTAGTCAATCACCTGGGGCAATGGTGCCTGGTGATGCCGGCCCGGAACCGGCATATCTTTGCGGCATGCCCAGTGCGCTCCCCCTTGACCAGCGCTTCGTCTTGGCTGTGGATATCGGCACCGGCGGTCCCAAGGTGGGTTTGGTCTCCCTCGACGGAGTCATCGCCTGGGCCGACTTCATGCCAGTGGGCACCGATCACCTCCTCGACGGCGGAGTCACCCAGGATGCCGAACAGTGGTGGCAGCTCATCGTCGATGCGGCACGGCGAGGAATCGGGTCGGGGGCGGTCCCACCCGAGCGGATAGTGGCGGTGTCGTGCACCGGGCAGTGGTCCAGCACCGTCCCCGTCGACGCCGAGGGTCATCCGGTCGGCCCCTGCGTCACTTGGATGGACACCCGTGGAGGACCCCACACCCGCCGGGCCATCGGAGGACCGGTCGGCGGCTACTCACCGGTATCGATCGCCCGTTGGATTCGCCGGACCGGCGGCGCCCCTTCGACCGCAGGCGCCGACCCCATCGGCCACATCCTGTACATCGAGCACGATCGACCCGAGATAGCCGTTGCCACCCGTTGGTACCTCGAACCGGTCGACTACCTGTCGATGCGGTTCTCCGGCATCGCCGCGGCATCGCACGCCTCCATGGCCGGGGCATGGCTCACCGACAATCGAAGACTCGATCATCTCGAGTACGACCCGGTGCTGGTGCGGGCTGTGGGCATTCCGGCCCACAAGCTCCCCCGGCTCGTTGCCACCGGATCGATCATCGGCAAGGTGACACCCCAGATTGCCTCCGACCTCGGTCTCCCCCCGGGGGTCTCCGTCGTCACCGGAACTCCGGATCTCCATTCGGCCGCCATAGGGGCCGGGGCGGCATCCGACTACGAGACCCACCTCGCCATCAGCACCACCTCATGGATCAGTTGCCCGGTCCCCAACAAGAAGACCGACGCCGCCCACCAGATCGCCACGGTTCCGGGTCTCACCGCTGATCGCTTCCTCATCGCCAACAACCACGAGACCGGAGGCGCCTGCCTGCAATGGCTCCGCGACAGGGTCATCGCCCCTGACGACGGACTCTCCAACCCGGTTGCCCCCAGCTACGCCTCGCTCACGGCACTGGCGGCCACCGCACCGGCCGGAAGCGGTGACGTCCTCTTCACCCCCTGGCTGGCCGGAGAGCGTTCGCCGGTGGACGACCATGCCGCCCGGGGTGGATTCCACAATGTCTCCCTCGGCACCACCCGGGCCCATCTCATACGGGCGGTGCTCGAAGGGGTCGCCTACAACAGCCGATGGCTGTACCAGGCCGTGGAGAAATTCGCCGGACGGCGCCTCGATCCCATACGCCTCATCGGGGGAGGAGCCAACTCGGACCTGTGGTGCCAGATCCACGCCGACGTACTCGACCGCACCATCGAACAGGTCGCCGATCCGATCTCGGCCAACCTTCGGGGTGCCGCCCTCTTTGCCGGCATCGCACTGGGGGAGATCACGCTTGATCAGGTGAGCCAGCTGGTGAAGGTGAACGCGACCTACTCCCCCGACCCCCGACATCGGACTGTCTACGACCGCTTGTACCGCGAGTTCCCGGGTCTCTACAAGTCCCAGAAATCCATGTTCCATCGACTCAACCGGCCGGCCAGCGCCGGGGCGGAGTCCGTTCCGGTGGCAGACCCGTCTTCGTAACGACTGTCGCGTCCCGAAGAGGCGACGCACCGACTGATCCCCGGCTCCCCATCCCGTTCCTCACCCGACCGAGCCGGCCGGACTTCTGCTCAGTGTCCAGGAACTGTCGAAGCCGGCGGCGGGCCAGAATGGACCATGGACCAGATTGAGAGCTTGGATGAGATCTTCGGCACCCACAGGCTTTGAACTTGCACGCTGCCGACATCCGCCTACAATGTAGGTATGGCTTCACCATCTTCTGTCCGCTTTGAGGGCCGTGTTCTCGATCGACTCAACGCCTTCGTCGCTTCCCACCCCGGCATGTCACTTTCGAGTGCCAGCAACCGGTTGGTCGATGAATCCCTCCGCATGCAAGAGCATCCACTCATCGTCTTCCAGGACGGCCCGGCGGGTCGGCGGGCCCGCCTCGTCGGTGGCCCTGACATCTGGGAGGTCATCGGCGCGGTCTTCTCCGCCCGAAATGCCGAGCCCGAGTTGGACGCCGATGAGATCGTGACCCTGGTGGCTGACACCGCTGGCCTTGTTCCCCAACAGGCTCGGGCCGCCCTCGCCTACTGGGCCGACTACCCAGCCGAAGTGGACGAGTTCCTCCGTCATGCCCGCGCTGAAGCTGAACGGGCCGTCATGCGCTTGGAGCGCGAACACGAACTGCTCGGCGAGTGAGCCCTCGGCGGCCAGAGCCGCCCGACCTCCTTCTCCTCGATGAGATGTTCTCACCAGCCATCGCCACGTCACTCGTCTACCGCGGCGTCGACTGCCAAGCCGTGGCCGCCAGGCCCCCCCTTCGATCCCTCGACGACCAGGATGTGATTGAAGCCGCCCTGAGCGAAGAGCGGATCCTCGTCACGAACAACGTCGTCGACTTCGAGATCCTTCGGCGGCGGCGAGTGGCCGAAGGCCGGCCGGTACCTGGGTTTATCTACACCTCGGATGACCGCTTCCCGAGGAACCGAGCCTTTGTGGGTCGTCTTGCTGGCGCGCTCGAAGACGTCTCTCGCCAACACATGGTCCGCGCCTACGGTGGAGTCCTTTGGCTGACGCCGCTCGAGGAACAATAGACACCCTCAATCCCACGCCGTCTCGCGTTCGCGATAGCGATTCAGCCTTCCCGGGGGATTTGACTAGGCCTTCCGGACCGAGGGTCGAGGACGGTCCCGACGAGGCTCCATGTCAGCGCTCTTTGGCGACGCATTGGACGAAGTACTGCCTGTGGGAAGGAAGATGAGCGGTCCCTGACACCTCCGTCAGCAATCGGCCATACTGGATTCGAGGAGGCACACGAGTGACGGCCGTCATCGACTCGGACCAGCACCTGTACGAGAGCCGGACGCTGTGGGCGGATCACATCGACCCCGGGTTACGAGCCGAGGCGCTCACGATCGCCGATGACGAGTTCGGCTACCCATGGCTCACGTGGCGAGACCGCCGCCTCGACCTGGCGGACGTGCAGATTCCTGGCGACACGGCCGGACTGGGCCAGCGTCGCCAGCGTTGTCGTCAACACCTGCCCCCGGAGTACCGCTACGACGAGGCACTTCCAGCTCACTACTGGGAACCGTCCGCCCGGGTGAAGTATCTTGCCGTCATGGGCCTCGATGAGGCGGTGGTGTTCCCGAACTTCGGGCTGTTGTGGGAACGCCGGCTGTCGGAGTCACTGGCCGCCCTGACGGCCAACATGGCCGCCTGGAACCGCTGGTGTGCGACGGTGGTGACAGAGAGCGCGGGCCACCTTCATCCGGTAGCGCACCTGACCTTGCGAGACCCGGCGTGGCTGGAAGTCCAACTGGCCGCGCTTTCGTCGGCTGGCGTGCGCCTCGGCATGATCGCTCCGGCGGCTGTCAACGGGCGCCCGCTCTCGCATCCCGACCACGACCGGCTGTGGGCGGCCTTCGTCCATCACGGCGTCACCCCGGTGTTCCATGTGGCCGACCAACCCCGCGTCCTCGATGACGCCTTCTACACCGACCCCGACGACAGCTTCGTGTCCGTGCTCGAGTCCATCTTCTTGTGGGCACCGCCGGCGATCGCTGTCACCGATCTCATCGTGAACGGCACGCTGGCACGCCACCCCGCGTTGCACATCGGGATCGTCGAGCTGTCCTCCATCTGGGTTCCCCAGTATCTGCTCATGCTCGATGGCGGATGGGAGTTCACTACCGTGCTCAACGGCCGACCGCTCGCGCCGCTCGACCTGCGGCCCAGTGAGTACTTCCGTCGTCAGGTGCGCGTCTCGTCGTTCTCCTACGAGCAGCCCGCTCGGCTCACCGCCAAGTCCGGTGACCTGTTCATGTGCTGCAGCGACTTCCCCCATTCCGAAGGCACCGCCACACCCGTCGAGGATTACGCGCGCATCGGTTGCGTCCCCGACCAGACCGCCGGACTGTTCCACGACAACGTCGCCACTCTGCTGACAAGGTAGCCGGCGCCGGCCCGGTCGTCTCGCTCCCCTTGCCGAGCCTTCCGGCCACATCCCAGGAACACCCGGTGGCCACGCGGAAGAGGATGGCCTCGAAGCAATCTCGGTCCGAGACACTGGGCCGATGACAACCCAGCGGGTGGGTGGTTGCACCCCGTTCGGGCAGGTAGGCGGCAAAGGACTGCCAAACGGCGTCGCCGGCGGCGGCTTCGTTGAAGGGCTCTGCGGCGACATGGTCTCGGACCCCCAACGCGGAACTGGTCACATGGACCACGCCTCCCACTGATGCCAAAACCGACAATGTGGCCATCACCGCACTTGTGGATCACTGCAGTGTGCAGACCCTGATCGGGACTACTTCAAGACTTTCCGGCCTAACCGGTCGACCCGGGCCGACACATCAGACGGGACGAACTTCAGCCAATGGCGCGGGCCAGTAGATCGTCCTGTTCCAAACGGTGGAGGGCGGCGCTCCCCGAGGCCGGGCTGGCCGACTCCGCCCGGCTCACGTGGGTCAACGAGTGGGTGTCACGCAGCAGAGAGTGCAGATGCAGATGGACAAAGTTCCATGCCCCCATGTTTTCGGGCTCTTCCTGCAACCACACCACCTCGACGGCATTCGGGTAGCGCTCCAGCACCTCGGTGATTTCGGCTGAGGGCCAGGGATAGAGCTGCTCGACCCTGACGACAACCACGCCGGCCCCGTCGAGTTCGTCCCGGCGGCCCATGGCGTCGTAAGCGACCTTTCCCGAGCACAGCACCACCCGGGTCACGCCCGACGGATCGAACCCTTCGCGGGCAGTGATCGGATCGTCGAGGACCTCGGCGAACGACCCGGCAGAGAAGGCCTCGATGGGGGACCGGGCCTGACGGGCCCGAAGCAGCGACTTGGGGGTGAACACCACCAGGGGTCGGCGTTCGGCCAGCTTTACCTGGGCACGGAGCAGGTGGAAGTACTGGGCGGCGGTGGTGGGATTTGTCACCCGGATGTTGCCCCGGGCACACAGGGTCAGGAAGCGCTCGATTCGCGCCGAGGAGTGCTCGGGGCCCTGGCCCTCATACCCATGGGGCAGGAGCAGGACCAACCCGGACTGCTGGTCCCACTTGTCCTCGGCCGCCACCAGAAAGTTGTCGACGATGATCTCGGCCCCGTTCCAGAAGTCGCCGAACTGCGCCTCCCACGCCACCAGGTCCGATGGCGCCTCCACCGAGTAGCCGTACTCGAAACCCACGCAGGCGTACTCGGAGAGCAGTGAGTCCAGGACGGTGAACCGACCGCCTTCGAGTTGGGCCAATGGGACGTATTCGACCCCGGTGACGTTGTCGACCAGAACCGAGTGACGATGGGAGAAGGTCCCCCGCCGGGTGTCCTGGCCGGTGAGGCGCACATTGGTGCCTTCGAGCAATAGGGACCCGAACGCCATGGCTTCGCCCAATGCCCAGTCCACCTCCCCGTCGGCCACCACTTTGTCCCGGCCCTCGAACTGGCGGACGAGTTTGGGATGGATCACGAAACCTTCCGGCACCGAGCTCACCGCAGTGGCCAGGCGGCTGATGACCGACGAGTCCACGCCGGTCTCGATCGCCGGGATGGACAGGTCGGGCACCAAATAGGCCGGGAGGGTGGGCGTGACGCCGGCCGACGACTCCGCCTCGGCCCGGGTCTCGTCCAGGGCTGCCTGCAGACGGGCAGAGAACCTGTCGAGTGCTTCCTCTGCCTCCTCGATGGTGATGTCACCCCGGCGAACCAGTGCCTCGGTATAGAGCTTGCGCACTGAACGCTTGGCCTCGATGAGGGCGTACATCAACGGTTGGGTATAGCTGGGGTCGTCCCCCTCGTTGTGGCCATGGCGCCGGTAACAGACCATGTCGATGACCACATCCTTGTGGAAGGTCTGACGAAACCCGAACGCCAGGCGGGCGGCCCGGACGCAGGCTTCGGGATCATCCCCGTTCACGTGGAAGATCGGCGCCTGCACCATTTTGGCCACATCGGTCGGATACACCGACGTGCGAGCGGCCTCGGGGGCGGTGGTGAAGCCCAGTTGATTGTTGATGACGATGTGAATCGTCCCGCCGGTGCGGTAACCGGCCAGACCTGACAGGTTGAGGGTTTCGGCCACCACTCCCTGCCCGGCGAAGGCGGCGTCGCCGTGCAGCAGTATCGGCAACACCGGGAACGGCTCGCCGGTGCCATCCTCGAGTCGCTTCCCGCTCCCCCGCTCGCCGCCGAGGGCATCCTGTTTGGCCCGCACCATACCCACCACCACCGGATCCACCGCTTCGAGGTGGGAGGGATTGGAGGCCAACGACACCGGAATGGTGCCACCCGAGCGACCGGTGAAGACCCCGGAGGCCCCCTTGTGGTACTTCACATCGCCCGAACCCTGTACCGACTCGGGGTCGAGATTGCCCTCGAACTCTTCGAAGATCTCGTGGTAGGACTTCCCGACGATGTTGGCCAGCACGTTGAGCCGGCCCCGATGGGACATCCCCATCACCGCTTCGACGAGGCGTTCGGTCACCGCCTCGTCGAGGATGGTGTCGAGGAGGACGATGGCCGACTCGGCCCCTTCCAAACCGAACCTCTTCTGTCCCACATAGCGGGAGTGGAGGAACCGCTCGAAGACCTCGGCCGCACCCAGGCGGTCGAGGATGTGGCGCTGCTGGTCGGGCGATAGCTCCGACGACACCCCCTCCACGTGCTGTTGGATCCACCGCTTCTGGGCCAGATCCTGAATGTGCATGTACTCGACGCCGAGGGTGCGGCAGTAGGCGTTCCGCAGTGTGTGGAGGATCTCGTCGAGGGTGGCGTTGTCCTGGCCGGCCAGCCCATCGGCCACATAGCGGCGGGGCAGGTCCCAGATGGTGAGGCCATAGTGGAGCGGGTCCAACTCGGGATGGAGAACGGGTGATTCGGCATCGAGCGGATCGAGGTGGGCGATGAGATGGCCGCGTACCCGGTACATGTTGATGAGGGTCTGCACATGGACCTGTTTCAGCAGGCGCTCGTGAATGCCCTCCACCGTCTCCTCGGTGTCGTTGGTGTCCTTCTCCCACCGCACCGGCTCGTAGGGGATCTCGAGGGCGGCAAATACCTCGTCGTAGAAGTCGTGCTTCCCCATCAGGCACTCGGATATGTGAGCGAGGAACAGCCCCGACTCCGCCCCTTGGATGATGCGGTGGTCGTAGGTGGAGGTGAGGGTGACCGTCTTGCCCACCCCCAGCTCGGCCAGGGTATGAGGGTCGGTGGCTTCGAAGCCGGAGGGGACCCCGAGAGCTCCCACCCCGACGATGACCCCTTGACCCGGCATCAGGCGGGGCACCGACTGAACGGTGCCGAGGGTGCCCGGGTTGGTCAACGTGACAGTGGTACCGGCGAAATCGTCGGGGGAAATCTTGTTGATGTGAATTTTGCGTACCAACTCTTCGTAGGCACCCACGAAGCCACGGAAGTCACGGCTGTCGGCATCGGTGATGCACGGCACCATCAGGGTGCGTGAGCCATCGGACTTCTCCACGTCCACGGCCAGGCCGAGGCCCACATGGTGATGCCGGATCACCCCGGGGGTTCCTTTGCCGTCCGCATCGGCCACGAAGCTAGCGTTCATGGCGGGAACCGCCACGAGGCTCTTCACCACCGCATACCCGATGAGGTGGGTGAAGCTGACCTTGCCTCCGGTAGCGCGCAACAGCTGGTCGTTGATGATGGTGCGGTTGACCTCCAACAGCTTGGCCGGCACCACCCTCACACTGGTGGCGGTGGGCACCTCGAGGGAGGCCTGCATGTTGATGACAATGCGACCGGCGGCACCACGGAGCGGGGTGACCTTCTCCCCCGCCGACGTGCCATTGGACGCGGCACTAGGTGGGCCGGCCTTCGCGGCCGGAGCCGACTTCGCCGGGGTTGGAGCGGGCGCCGGGGCGCCAGGTGCCGGAGCGCCAGGTGCCGGAGCGCCGCCCTCCGGAGCGCCGCCCGCCGGAGTAACCGCCGGTCGATAGTCGGTGAAGAACTCCCGCCACGACTCCGACACCGACGTCGGGTCGGCGCGGTAACTGTCATACATGTCCTCGACCAGCCAGGCGTTGGGCCCAAACGCCCCGGTTGTGGTGGCCGGGCGGGCCGGGTCGGGTCCCCCCGAGACGTCTGATCCGATGGTGTCATCCATTGAGGAGAGCCTAATGGGGCCGATACGCAGCCATGGCCTCGAAACGATCGCCAAATTGGTGGGTTAGCGTCCACATGGTGGGAGCCATACAAACCAGCGTCAGCTGCACCTTCACCTTCGAAGCCGCCCATCGTCTGGAGTGGCACACCGGAAAGTGCCGCAACCTCCATGGTCACTCCTACCGACTCGACGTGACGGTGGCCGGGGGCCTCGACGCCAACGGCGTGGTGATCGACTTCGACATTCTGCACTCGGTGGTCACCCGTGAGGTCATCGACCAGTGGGACCACCGGGACCTCAACGAAGTGCTCGACAACCCCACCGCCGAGCTACTGGCCCATCGGGCGTGGGAGCTGTTGACCATGGGTGGTCTCCCTGTTTCCGCCCTGCGCCTGTGGGAGACCCCGGGATCGTGGGTGGACCTCACCGTCGACGAGACGTCATGAGCGACCGAGGCCGCGGGCACCTGGTCGTCCTCTCGGGTGGACTCGACTCCACCGTGTGCATGGCGCTGGCCGAGGCCGAAGGCGGCAAGCCGCCGGTGGCCCTCACCTTCGACTACGGCCAACGGCACCGTACCGAGCTCGACCATGCCGCCGGTGTGGTCGGCCACTTCCGGGCCGAGCACCTGGTGGTCAGTCTCGACACCTCGGCCTGGGGAGGCTCCGCGCTCACCGATCCCTCCATCGCGGTGCCCGCGGGTGGGACCGAGGAGGGAATACCGGTCACCTACGTGCCCGCCCGGAATTCGATCTTTTTGGCCGTGGCGCTCGGGGTAGCTGAGGCCCGGGGTCTCGACGCAGTATGGATCGGGGTGAATGCCATCGACTACTCGGGGTACCCGGATTGTCGGCCCGAGTTCATCGAGGCGTTCCGGCAGGTGGCCGCCACCGGCCAGAAACGCGGCGTCGAAGGCGATCCGATCGAGATCCGGACGCCGCTCATCGAGTTGACCAAAGCGGACATCGTGCGGCTGGGCATCGACCACAAGGCACCCCTGCAGCTGACCTGGTCGTGTTACCAGGGAGAGACAAATCCCTGCGGGGTTTGTGATGCCTGCCTGCTGCGGGTGCGCGGCTTTTCCGAAGCCGGTGTGGACGACCCGGCCCTCACTGGCCGGTGACAGCCTCGGGAACGCCCTCGGATCTGCTCGTCTCCGAGGTGTTCTCGGCCATCCAGGGGGAGGCGGCTCTGGTCGGCACCCGCCAGGTATTCCTTCGAATGACCGGGTGCAACATCCGCTGTGCGTACTGCGATCAACCCGAGGCCCTCGAGAAGCGCCCGGGGCCGTGTCGGATCGAACGGACACCGGGACGACGGGACTGGGACAGGCTGGAGAGCCCGTTGGCCATCGAGTCAGTGATCGACGCGGTGGATCGACTGTGGCGAGCCATGCCCCATCACTCGGTCAGCGTCACCGGCGGCGAGCCGCTCATGCAGTCCAAGCGTTTGGCCGGTCTGTTCCCGATGTTGGCCGAGCTGGGCATGCCTCTGATGGCGGAAACCAATGGCACCCTGGTGCACGGTCTCGAAGAGCTCATCGGGTGGCTCACCTACGTGAGCATGGATGTGAAACTCCCGAGCGTCGACGGGGAGCGAGTGGACCCGTCACTGCAACAGCGGTTCCTCGATGTCGCCCTTCGGGCCGGGGTCGACACCTGGGTGAAGATCGTGGTCGGGGCCCACACCGACACCGACGAGTTGTCGAAGGCAGTGGCAATGGTGGCGGAGGCGGCAGCCCGGACCCCGGGGGCCGAGCCGGTGATCTACCTGCAGCCGGTGACCCCGTTCGCCGCCGTCACCCGCGCCCCGACTCCTGACGATGTGCTCACCCTTCAGGAACTGGCGCTGTGGAGGTATCCCCACGTTCGGGTGGTCCCGCAGACCCACAAGGCCATCGGCCAGCTCTGATCCGCCGCCGCGCACGGCGGCGCACTGCGCCACTCCCTACACCGCCGATTCTGGGGTTGGACCCGCACATGCCGGCCCGGGGAAACCCCGGACCGGCATGTGTTCACAAACTGTGCGTTGTTACTTGTTGATCTTGGGAGCCGGAGCCTTGCCGTTCACGATCTTCTTGAACGACGCGCCTGCGCTCACCTTCGGGTTCTTCGAAGCGGCAATCTGGATGGCCTCACCCGTCTGTGGGTTGCGACCGGTGCGGGCGGCCCGCTCTCCACGGTCGAACGTGAGGAATCCTGTCATGACGATCTTCTCGCCCTTGGCGACGTTGGCCACCACGACATCCTCGAAACCCGCCAACACGGCTGCAACGTCTTTGATGGTCGAATCGGTGTGGGCTGCAACCGCCGCAATCAGGTCTGTTTTGGTAATGGGCACTCTGTCTCCTTCGTTTACGGAAGCCACCACAATGCACGAAATATGGACCCAAGGCGCGGATTTCGGGCCATTTCGGCCCATATTTGCTGAAGATCGGGCACAGACAGCCGGTGTGAACTGCGATTATGCCGACCTTCAGATCAGACAAATGAATCGTCCGGTGGCGGCATCTGACGGCCATCTGACAGGCTGACGGGCGACATGAAGCACGTGAGCGGATTGGCAGTCACCGAGCACGTTCCCTCGGAATGGCCGCCCGGGGACCCGGTGGTGGTGCTGGTCCACGGGTCTCTCGACAGGTCCACCAGCTTCGCCCGGGTACTGCGTCGGCTCGGCGATCTCCATACAGTCGTCTATGACCGGCGCGGCTACCACCGCTCTCGTAGCGCCTTTCCACTGCACACCAGCATCGATGGACAGATCGACGATCTGGTGAGCGTGATCGGTGGGCGACCGGCGGTGGTGATCGGACACAGCTACGGCGGGACGATTGCCATCGGGGCCGCCCTTCGCGGGGACCCCGCCCACTCCATCACCTCGGTGGCCGCCTATGAGCCTCCC
>OCTA010004660.1_pt1 | contig 11999 bp, 8 predicted proteins | sample 1538991 | NCBI WGS metagenome assembly OCTA01 (sample SAMEA3539302, study PRJEB22396) | soil metagenome | biome: tundra; feature: field; material: soil | place: USA | collected 2010-05 | depth 0.15 m | reverse complement strand
GTGATCGTGGGCATGGACGGCCTCCGGGATCGAAGATGGCGGGCCAGCCAGGCGCCGCGGCCACGGAGCGCCGTCGGCCGCCGGGCCAGTGGCCAATGGTCAGGGGTCGGTAACGTGCTCGACGCCCATGATGTGCTGATACGTGCCCGCGGCCGCGGCCGCGGGATCCCCGGCGCGGAGCGCGCCGAGGATCGCGTCGTGCTGGCGCGCCGATTCGGCGTGCGTGCGGGCGACCTTGGGGCCGCCGTGCAGTGAAGCCCACAGCAGCCGCATCAGCGACAGCAGCAGGGGGCTGCGCGCGTACTCATAGACCGTGAAATGGAAGTCCCGGTTGAGGTCCGCGTAGCCAGGATCGCCGTCGGCGCACGCGCGCATCTGCTCGTTCAGGTCCTTCAGCCGGGCGATCCCGGCGGCGTCGATCTTGCGCGCGGCCAGGGACGCGCCCAGCGATTCCAGCGCGGCACGGATCTGGAAGTTCTCCTCGATCCGGCCGTCGTCAGGCTCCACGACGGTGAACCCGCGGTGCGTGTCACCCAGGACCAGTCCCTCGGATTCCAGCCGCCGCATCGCCTCGCGCACCGGCGTCTGGCTGACCTGGAACCGCTGGGCCAGGTCCCGCTGCCGCAGCGGTTCGCCGGCGCCCAGCTGGCCGGTGATGATCAGCTCGCGGATGAGCGCGGCCACCATGTCCGTCTTGCTGACATAGCCGAGGCTAGCCGGGGCCGTCGCGGTTGCTCGCGCTGCGTTTGCTTGACCTATCGAGGCAGGTCGCATGGGTCGCCTCCGGCGTTCGCTTCGGGTGCCGCGGCAGGGGACTGCAGGCCTGGATCCACGGGATGCACCTTAGGGTCATCTGCCGTCATGGGACGGGATTGCGCTAGCGCCCGCACGCGGGACGGGGTCAGCGGCAGCCGGCCGACGCTGCCTGGCACGCCGAGCGCGTCGCGGACCGCACTGGCGACGGCGGCCCCGGCGGCACTGACCCCTCCCTCGCCCGCGCCCTTCGCGCCCAGCGGGTTGCCCGGAGCGGGCGCGTCCTGCGCCACCAGGACATCGATGGCCGGTACCTCGGCGGCGGTCGGCATCCGGTAGTCCATGAACGTGACCGACTGCGGCTGCCCGGCCTCGTCGTAGCAGAACTCCTCGAGCAGCGCCCCGCCGATGCCCTGCGCCGCCCCGCCCCGCAGCTGCCCCTCGACCAGCATCGGGTTGATGGCCCGCCCCACTTCGTAGGCCACCAGGTAACGCAGCACCCGCACCCGGCCGGTGCCGGGATCAACCTCGACGACGGCGACGTGCACGCCGTACGGGTACGTCATGTGCGACACGTCGAAGCGGCGCCGCGCGGACAGCCCGGCCGGCTCGCCGGGCAGCAGGTACTGACTGGTGGGCGCCGTGGCGCGGGCTATCTCGGCGAACGTGACCGTGGCTGCGGGATCGCCCCGGACGTGGAAGCCGCCGCCGCGCTCAGCTCGATTGCCTTCAGGCCGCCCCACCTCAGCCCGCCCCACCTCAGCCCGATCGAGTCCGACCAGATCGTCCTCGGCTGCTTCGAGTACCCGGGCGGCGATCTGCAGGGCACGGACCCGGACGGCGGACGCCGCCGCGTGCACCGCGCTGCCGGCCACGACCGTGGAGCGGGACGCCCAGGATCCGCCGCCGAACGGCTGCAGGTTCGTGTCGCCGTTGACGACGTTCACCGCGGCCGGCTCGACACCCAGGGCGTCCGCGGCGATCTGGGCGAGCACCGTTTCGATGCCCTGACCCAGCGACGTCCCGCCCGAGTACACGTGGACGGCGCCGGTGCCGCTGACCGTGACGTCGGCGGTCTCCTGCGGGCCCAGCCCGCTCTTCTCCAGGAACGCCGCGAGACCCAGCCCACACCGCCTGCCCGCCTGCCTGCCCCGCTCCACCTCGGCCGGATAGCCCAGCCGGCCCGCCTCGGCGACAGCGGCGGCCAGCAGCGCCGGGTAGTCCCCGGCGTCCAGCACCATCTCGGTGCCGAGCGTGCTCATCGGGCGCTCGCAGGGCAGCTCACCGGGGCCGAGCAGGTTACGCCGCCGCAACTCGACACGGTCCATGCCGAACTGGTCCGCGGCCACGTCGAGGAGTTGCTCCCGCGCCGTGGTCCCCTCGAACCGGCCGGGCGCCCGGTACGTGCCGCACGGTGTCTTGTTGGTGAGCACGACCTGGACCCGGCCACGGTAGGCGGGGATCCGGTACGGGCCGGGCAGCATCGCCACGGTCAGTTCCGGCACGATGATCCCGTGGGTGCGGCAGTAGGCGCCGTTGTCGTGCACGACCTCGTCCCGCAGGCCGATGATCAGTCCCTCCGCATCGAAGGCCGCCGCGATCCGGTGTGCCTGCTGCCGGGAGTGGTTCGCCGCGACCAGGTGCTCGGCGCGGTCCTCCACCCATTTGACCGGCCGCCGCAGCGTCCAGGCCAGCCAGGGCACCAGGAAGTCCTCCGGGTAGAACTCGCCGCGCACCCCGAACCCACCGCCCGCGTCCACGGCATGCACATGGATCAGGGTCTCGTCGATGCCGAGCAGCGACGCCAGCAGGTCCCGGTTGAACACGGGAACCTTGGTCATGCCGTAGATGGACAGCGCGCCGGTCAGCGGGTCGGCCTCGGCCAGCAGGGCGCGCGGCTCCAGGGGCACGCCGCTGTGCCGCCCGATCTCGACGTCGATCTGCACCACCCGGGCGGCCCGGGCAAACGACGCCTCGACATCCCCGTAGCCGAGCGTGAAGTCGGCCGCGACGTTACCCGCCGCGAACAACCGGGGCGCGCCAGCCCGCGCGGCCGCGGCCGCGTCGAGCACCGCGGGCGCCTCCTCGATGTCGATGTCCACCAGTTCGGCCGCGTCCTCGGCCGCGTACGGGTCCTCGGCCAGCAGCACAGCGAGCGGCTCACCGACGTACCGCACGACATCGGTCGCGAGGATCGGCTGAAGGTAGTCGTTGAGGCGAATGTCCTGGACATTGAGGCGGACCGGGATCGCGAGGCCGACGGGCAGGTCGGCTGCCGTGACCACGGCGATCACGCCGTCGGCCTGGCCGGCACGCGTCGTGCGCACCGACCGGATACGGCCGTGAGCGACCGGGGAGCGGATCACCCGCGCCCAGAGCTGTCCGCGGGCGGTGAAGTCGTCGCCGAACCGGCCGAGCCCGCGGAGCAGCCTCGGGTCCTCTTTGCGCGGCAGCCGCGCGCCGATCGCGGTCATCGGCCGCCTGCCGGGCGGCGGGACCGTGCGGTGGCCAGGACGGCCTCGACGATCCCTTGGTAGCCGGTGCACCGGCACAGGTTCGAGGCGACCAGCTCGCGTACCTGCGCCTCGGTCGGGCCGCCGTCGCCGGCCGCGGCGGTCGCGCCCGCGTTGGCCAGCTCCGTGTCGGAGAGGTATGCCTCAGCCAGCATCAGGAAACCGGGCGTGCAGAATCCGCACTGCAGCCCGTGATGATCGCTGAACGCCTGCTGCAGGTCCGAAAGCTGGTCGCCGTCGGCCAGTCCTTCGACGGTGCGGATCTCGCTGCCGTCCGCCTGCACGCCGAACATCAGGCACGCGCGGGCCGGGCTGCCGTCGACCAGCACGGTGCACGCGCCGCAGATACCGTGCTCGCAGCCCAGGTGGGTGCCTGTGTAGCCGAGGTCGTGCCGGAGCATGTCGGCGAGCGTCCGCCGTGACTCGACCGCCAGCTCATGCTCGCGGCCGTTGACCCGCAGCCGGATCAGGTGGATGTCCTTCACAGCGCACCTTCCCTGGTGAGCGCGGCGTGCACGTCCTCGGGAAGCACCGGGATGTGGCCGAAGCAGACCTGCGTGTCGCAGAGGGCGTCGTTGATCGCGTTGAGCACCGCCGCGGGGGCGCCGATCGTGCCGCCCTCGCCCATTCCCTTCGCGCCGGTCTCACTGTGCGCCGACGGAGTCTCCAGGTGCACGACGTCGATGGGGCAGATCTCCGCTGCCGTCGGGACCAGGTAATCCATCAGGGTGGCGCTGCCGGGCTGCCCGTCGGCGTCGTACCGGATCCGCTCGAACAACGCGGCGGCGACTCCCTGGGCGACGCCGCCGCGTACCTGGCCGTCGACCACCAGCGGGTTGATCACCACGCCGCAGTCCTCCACGACCAGGTAGCGGCGGAGCCGGATCTCACAGGTGCCTGGGTCGATCGTGACGAGCACGGCATGACAGGAGTTGGAGAACGTGCCGGGCGGGTCGAACGACTCTCGCGCCTCCAGCCCGTAGCGGAGAGGCTCGGGGAGGGAGTGCGTCTGGAAGTGGACCACCCGGGCGAGTTCGCTGATCGGCACGGCCGCGCCCGCATCCCCGCGCACCTGCGCGATACCCGCGGTCAGCTCGATATCCGCGGCACTGGCTTCCAGCAGGTGCGCGGCGACCTGCCGGAGCTGGTCCGCGACCTGCTGCGCGGCCCGTCCGGCGGCGCCGCCGCCGATCACTATAGAGCGGCTGCCGAAGGTGCCCCAGCCGTAAGAGGACAGGTCGGTGTCCCCCTGGCGCAGCTGCACCTGGTCGGGATGGATCCCGAGCCGGTCCGCGACGATCTGCGCGAACGTCGTCTCGTGCCCCTGGCCGTGCCCGCAGGTACCGGTGGTCACGATGACCTCGCCGGACGGGTCCATCCGCACCTGCGCCGTGTCGTAACCGGGCGTCATCCGCATCCGGCGCTGCGACATGGTCGGGGTGCCGTAGGCGGTGCGCTCGGAGAAGCAGGAATAGCCGATCCCGGCGCGCAGCCCCGCCGCGCGGAGCCGGTCCCGCTCCGCGTGCCAGCCGCCGGTGGTCACCCGCTGCTCGGCGAGGTCCAGGGACTCGCGGTAGCTGCCCTCGTCGTAGCTGATGCCGGTGACACCCATGTAGGGGAACTCGCCAGGACTGATCATGTTGACCCGGCGCAGCTCAATCGGGTCCATGCCGAGCGCGCGGGCGGCCCGCTCCATCAGCTGCTCCATGACCAGCACGATCTGCGGCCTGGACACCCCGCGGTAGGGGGCGGTGGGTGCCTTGTTGCTGGCGATGCCCCGGCCGTGGGCCCGGTAGGCCGGGACCTTGTACACGCCCGGCAGTTCACTGGCTGCCATCAGCGGCTCGACCGCGCAGGTGAACGGGAACGCCGAGTAGGCGCCGACATCACAGTCGATCTCGGCGGCGAGCCCGAGGATGCGGCCGTCGGCGTCGAACGCGGCGCGGACGTCGTAGCGCTGCTCATGACCGTGGAACGAGGCGGTCAGGTTCTCCTGCCGGTCCTCGATCCAGCTCACCGGCTGCCGCAGCCGCCTCGCGACCCCGGCGACCACCACCTCCTCACGGCCGACCACGCATTTCAGCCCGAAGCCGCCGCCCACGTCCGGCGCGATCACCCGTACGCCGCGCTCTGGGATGCCGAGAGCCTGCGCGATCCCCGACCGGACCTGATGCGGGACCTGGGTGGAGATGTGCACCACTACCTGCTCGTCGCGGTCATCCCAGTCGGCCAGGCAGGCGCGGCCCTCCATCGGCAGGGCCGCCACCCGTGCGCTGGTGAACACGCCGCCGACGACCACGGGCGCCGAGGCGAAGATCTCCTCCAGCCGGCCGTCGTCGAGCAGGGTCAGGTCCACCAGGCAATTGCCGGACAGTTCGCCGTGTACCTGACGGGCGCCGGCGGCGCAGGCCGCGTCGAGGTCGGCGATGGCCTGCAGCGGCGTCCACTCGACGTCGACCGCCTCGGCGGCGTCCTCCGCGACGTAGGGATCGTCGGCGATGACCACCGCCACCGGCTCGCCCACGAACCGGACCTGGTCGCCCGCCAGCAGCGGCATCCTGGTCGCGGTGAACTCCTCCCGCTCCAGGACGGCGAGCAGGTAGGGGTGGCCGAGTTCCGCGGCCGTGAACGCGGCACGCACCTCCGGCATGGCCAGCGCGCCTGATAGGTCGATCGCTTTGACCTGGGCTGCGGCGAACGGGCTGCGCACGAACGCGGCGTGCAGCGTGCCGGTCCTGGCCAGGTCGCCGGTGAACCGGCCCCGGCCGAGCAGCATCCGCCGGTCCTCCTTGCGGGGCACCGGCGCTCCCACCCAGCGAAAGGCGGCCGGCGGCACGGCCTCGGGGGCCGGGCCGGGTCCCCGGACGCCAGTCGTCGGCGTCATGGCTGCCGCCCGTGCCATGTCTGGTATCGACGCTGCGGTCGTCCCGCGAGTCGCATTTCCATGATCGCGGTGGATTGGTGGCCGCCGGTGACCACTGATCCACCACGATCATGGAGGAGCTTCGCTGATCCACCGCGATCATGGAGGAGCTTCGCTGATCCACCGCGATCATGGAGGAGCTTCGCGCCGCTCACTGCTCGCTCGCCTCAGCCAGCGCCCGCGACACCAGGGTCGACGCCAGCGCTTTGCGGTACTCACTGCTGCCGTGCCCGTCAGCGGGCGGGTCGATTTGCGCCGCGGCCAGTTCGCCCGCGGCGCGCCAGGTGTCCGCCGTGGCCGGCTGCCCGGCGAGCGCCCGGGTGTCCACGGCGAAGGGCAGCGGGCCGACGCCGCCCAGCACGACCCGGGCCGACCGGCACACACCGTCGCCGAGGTCCGCCGACACGGCGGCCGCGACCACCGCGAAATCGCCCTGGCGCTGGGAGAACTCGGTGAGCACGGCCCGGCTGGCAGGCCGGGGGAACCAGATCTCGGTGATCATCTCGTCCGGTTGCGCCGAGGTGGTGTAGAAACCCTCGAAGAACTCAGCGGCCGGGACCATGCGCTGGCCAGCCGGGCCCTGCAGCACGATGTTCGCGTCGAGCAGCACGGCCAGCAGGCACCACTCGGCGGCCGGGTCGGCGTGCGCGATGCTGCCGCCGAACGTGCCTCGGGCGCGGATCGGATAGTGCCCGATCCACCGGGCCGACCGCGGCAGGACGGCGAATCCGGCCAGCACCGCGGGGTCGCGGGTGATTTCCACGGTGCGGTGCCGGGTCAGGGCGCCAACGTGCAGGCCGTCGTCGTCGGCGCGCAGGTAGTCCAGGCCGGGAATGCGGGTCACGTCGATCAGGGCGCTCGGCCGGGCAAGCCGGAAGTTCATCATCGGGACCAGGCTCTGCCCGCCCGCCAGGATCTTCGCTTCGTCGCCGAGTTCGGAAAGCAGGGCGACGGTCTCCGCCACGGTGCGAGTGCGGTGATAGGTGAAAGGGGCTGGTTTCACCGGCCTCCTCCCGGGGGAGCGCGTCGCGGCACTTGCCACATGAGCGGGCCCGCGGCAGTGTCCCGCAGTGGCATCCCGCGGCGTCGGGCCCGCAGCGGCGGCCACAGCAGCAGTTCCTCGATTTGGTATACCATATGTCACGAGCCGTGGCCGGTGGGCTTTCGATGGAGTTGCGCATGCCGCATCCGCACGTCGTGGTGGAGCGCACTGCGGCTGGCTACCTCCGGCTGCTGATCTCCCGCCCGGACCGGCGCAACGCGCTGGACGCCGGCATGGTCCGCGCTCTCATAAATGCCTTCCGCGCCGAGCCCTCGGCGCTCGTGGTGCTCGGCAGCACCGATCCGTCAGTCTTCTGCGCAGGCGCTGACCTGGCCATCTCCGACGCTCAACGGTCGGAGACCTCTGATCTGCTGTACGAGTGCTACGAGGTTATGATCACCCGGCCCGGCCCGGTGATCGCGGTGATCCGCGGCCCTGCCGTCGGCGGCGGCGCGCAACTAGCCACGGCGGCCGACCTGCGCATCGCCGGCCCTGCGGCGAGGCTGCGGTGGGCCGGGCCGCCCGGCCGGGATCTGTCGGTCGGTGCGTGGCTGCTGCCGGACCTCGTCGGCCGTGGCGCTGCGATGGAACTGACGTTGACCGGCCGCTGGGTCGACGCGGCCGACGCGCTCCGGCTGGGGTTGCTGCACCGGGTCGACGACGATCCGGAGCAGGCGGCCGCGTCTCTCGCCGAAACCCTGCTCACCCGTGGCGCGGGCGCCCTGGCGAGCGTCAAGGCGGTAACCGCGGCCGGGGACTTGCTCGACCGCCTGCATGCTGAGCGCGACGCGAACCGCGCGGCATGGACGCATCCCGCTGCCGGGCCCGGATGAATGCTGAGGACTGGAGCCGGGCCGGCTGGCGGGTGCACCTGGCCGGCGGCGGCGGCGCCTGCGCCGAGGACCCCGACGCGCTGGTCGAGCGGCTCGGGGCGGCGACGATCCCCGAGCTTGCCGCCGCATCGGCGGCCCGCGTCCCTGACCGGGTGGCGGTCAGTGTCGACGGCGCCGCCATCACGCACGCCGAACTCGACGCGGGCGCCGCGCGGGTGGCGGGCTGGCTGGCCAGGCGGCTGCAGCCAGGCGGCCGGGTACTGCTCGCCGCCGCGTCGAGTCCCGGATTCCTGTACTGCTACCTCGGCGCGCTCAGGGCCGGGGCTGTCGTCGTCCTCGCCAATCCTGGCTACACCGCGGCGGAACTCGGGCACCTGATCGCCGACTCCGGCGCCGCGATCGCCTTCGCCGACCCTGGTCCCGCGCAGCGGCTGGCGGGGTTGCCCGGCCCTCCGCTGACTGTCGGCGCCGCGGACCTGCCGCAAGCGGCCGCCGCTGACCGGGGACGAGCGATTCAGGCGCGTCCCCAGGACACAGCGGTGCTCGCGTACACCTCAGGCACGACGGGTCGGCCCAAAGGCGTGCCGCTGAGTCACCGGCAGCTCGTGGTGTCGATCCGTTCGGCGATGGCGGCCTGGGGGTGGAGCGCAGATGATGTCCTCGTGCATGCTCTGCCGTTGTTCCATCAGCACGGCCTGGGGGGCGTGCATGCCGCGCTCATCGCCGGCTCCACGGCACACCTCCGGTCGCGATTTGACGCGGCCGCGCTCATCGAAACGGCCCGGGCAACCGATGCCACCGTGCTGTTCGGCGTCCCCACCATCTACCGGGCGCTGCTGGGCGCCGCGACGGCGGACGGCTGGCCCGGCCCGGTGCTGCGCGGCCTCCGGCTGGCGGTGTGCGGATCGGCTCCGCTGAGCCCGGCGCTGGCCGCGCAGCTTCCGGACCTGCTTGGCAGGCTCCCGCTGGTCCGCTACGGCACGACCGAGAGCGGCCTCGATGTCTCCAACCCCTGCGCCGGCCCGCGCGGCGACACCGTCGGCGTGCCACTCCCTGGCGTGCTGGCCCGGATCTGGTCAGGCGGAAATGAGGCTCCGCACGGGACGGACGGAGAAATCCAGCTGCGCGGCCCCCAGGTATTCAGTGGCTACTGGTGTGATCCGGCCGCGACCGAAGCGGCCTTCACCGAGGACGGCTGGTTCCGCACCGGCGACATCGGCCGCGTCGACCAGGCCACGGGGCATCTGGTTATCCAGGGCCGGATCAAGGAGCTGATCATCACCGGCGGGCTGAACGTCTACCCCCGCGAGGTCGAGGTCGCGCTGGAGAGCCACTCGTCGGTCGCCGAGGCCGCGGTGGCCGGAATCCCGGACGCACAGTGGGGTGAGCAGGTGACCGCGTGGGTCGTGCTGCGGCCCGGGTACCGGTTCGACGAGGACGCGCTGATCGCGCACGCGCGGACGGTGCTGGCCGGGTACAAGTGCCCGAAGCGGGTATTCCAGCTCGCGGCCGTGCCGCGCAACCACCTCGGCAAGACAGACCGCGCCGCGCTGATCGCCGGGCCGGGCTGGTGATGGACGCCGTCAGCCGCGCCATTGAATCGCTCCGCCGGGCGCCGCTGGGTGATCCCGCCTATGACGACGGCCCTGTCCTACCTGGCCCTGTCCTACCTGGCTCTGTCCTGCCCGGTGCTGACGTGCTGGGTGCTGACGTGCCCAGTCAAGGCTCTCCCAGTGCCGCCGCATTCCGCGCCGCCGCCGTGGCCGCGTCGCTCGGCGCGTTCGTGGAGCTGGCTGCGGTAGCGGACCCGGGCCCGGGCCCGGGCACCGGGCCGCTGGCGGGTGTCCCGGTCGCGATCAAGGATGTCTTTGATGTGGCAGGGCAGCGGGTCGGCAACGGCACCGCCGGTTTCGGGCACCGGACGGCCGACCATGACTCCGCCGCCTGGGGCCGGCTGCGGTCCGCGGGCGCCGTCCTGGTCGGCCGGACCCGCCTGCCAGAACTGGCGTGGAGCGTTGTCACCCCCGGCTGCCGCAACCCCTGGTCGCCGGACCGCGGCGTCGGCGGCTCAAGCGGTGGGTCGGCCGTGGCCGTGGCCTCCGGCGCCGCGAAGGTCGCGCTCGGCACCGACACTGGCGGCTCGATCCGCATCCCGGCGGCGCTGTGCGGGCTGGCCGGGCTGCGCCCCACCGTCGGCACGATCAGTCGGCTGGGGGTCACCCCGCTCGCGCCCACCATGGACACGGTCGGCCCGCTGGCGCTCACCGCCGCCGACTGCCTGCTGGTACACCAGATCCTGGCCGGCCCGGTGCTGGCCAGCCCCGCCCCTGGCGATGCGGTGCTGGGCGATGCGGTGCGGCCGGACCCGGCCGCTGCCGCGGGACTCCGGGTGGGCTGGCCGATCGGGCTCTGGCGGGACCGGGTCACGCCGGATGTGTCGTCGGCGACCGAGGCAGCGGCGGCCGCCCTGCGCGGCGACGGCGTTGAGGTGGTGACCGTCGAGCTGCCGCTGGCCACGGCCTATGCACGCGCGGCGGCCTACGTGATCATCCTCGCCGAGTCGGCGGCGCTGTGGCACGGCGCGCTCAGCCAGCACCCTGCCGGGCTCAGCCAGCGCACCGCGGAACTGCTCCGGGCCGGGGCGGCTGTGCCGGTGCCCGACTATCTCCGGTCGCTCCGGGTGGCGCACGCGATCAGGCGCGAGGTCGATGCGGTGTTCCATCAGCAACGACTTGCGGCGCTACTGCTGCCGACCGTCCCGACGACCGCAGCACGGCTCGGCGCCGAGTCGGTGGAGATCGCCGGACGGCAGGTCGCGGTCGAGACCGCCTATGCGTACCTGGCCGCCCTGGCGTCAGTCACCGGCCTGCCCGCGTTGTCCGTGCCATCCGGCCTCGACCGCCAGGGCCTGCCGGCCGGCGCGCAGCTCATCGGCCCGGGTGGCACTGAATCGGTGCTCTGCCTGCTCGGCACCGTCATCGAGCGGAGCCCGGGCGGCCGCGCGGTCGCCATGGCCAGGGACCGGCTGGCCGCGCGCCAGGCAGCAGGATGAAACCGCCCGATTCCGTACCTGACCTGCACTCTCCCACCCTGCTGATATTTGGTATACCATCCTGCACACGTGCCATCCAGCCCACGTACTATCCAGCAGGGGCGGAAGGGGTATGCGGTGGATCTGCAGCTGGACGGGAAAGTGGCCATCGTCACGGGCGCCAGCAAGGGCATCGGCCGCCAGGTCGCCGCGCATCTCGCGCAGGAAGGCGCCGACGTGGCCATCACCGCACGCACCGCCGGGCCGCTGGAGGTCACCGCTAAGGAGATCGCGGCCGCGACAGGCCGCACGATCGTTCCCCTGGCCGGCGACATGAGCGTCACCGAAGACGTCCAGCGCTGCGTGGATGCGGTGCTGGACCGGTTCGGCGCGATCGACATCCTGGTCACCTGTGCCGGCAGCTCGCCGGGCGGCCTGCTGGAGAACCTGACCGAAGACCAGTGGATGATGAGCCTGAACCTGAAGTTCATGGGCTATGTCCGTTCGGTGCGCGCGGTCATCGGGCATATGCGTGAGCGGGGCTGCGGTGCGATCGTGCTCGTGGTGGGTAACGACGGCCTGAAGCCGAGCTACTGGGAGATGACCGCCGGCGTGGCCAATGCTGCTGACATCAACTTCGCGTCCTCCGTGGCCGAGCAGTACGGCCGCTACGGCGTGCGGATCAACACCGTCAACCCGGGCCCGGTGAACACGGACCGGTGGGACACCCTGGAGAAGGCCTTCGCCCGCGACAAGGGCGTGACCCAGGACCGGGCGCACGAACTGGCCGAGGCCTCGATCCCGGTGGGCCGCATCTGCGAGCCCGAGGAAGTGGCCGCGCTGGTCACTTTCCTGGCCTCGCCCCGCGCCAGCTTCATCAACGGCGCCCACATCCCGGTAGACG
>OCTA010004659.1_pt1 | contig 11999 bp, 8 predicted proteins | sample 1538991 | NCBI WGS metagenome assembly OCTA01 (sample SAMEA3539302, study PRJEB22396) | soil metagenome | biome: tundra; feature: field; material: soil | place: USA | collected 2010-05 | depth 0.15 m | reverse complement strand
TTCAACAACTGGGGGCCTCGGTGTGCGAAGATACACGGATGTTGCGCTCGCGCCGCCTTACGCTTGCCGCAGTTGTGGCAGTTGTCTTCCACATAACGCAGTTCAGCCTTTGGGCTGCTCCGCCGCAGGAGTTGCACGGCGTGGTCAAGGACCGCAGCGGGGCCGTGATTGCCCACGCGCAGATCCTGCTGCACGCTGACGGGCAGGAGATCAGCCGGACGACGCAAGCCGATGGTAGTTTCCTCTTCACCGGAGTAACTGCCACGAGCGGGACCCTCGTGGTGAGCGCGTCCGGTTTCGCGACCAGCACAACCGCGTGGCAAGCGGGAGCGAACCAACTCACGATCACGCTGGTTCCGGCGGCGGTGCAACAAAGTCTCGACGTGACCGCGACTCGCACCTCCATTCTCCCGACCGGCGTGGACGACGTAGAGGCGCAACCCGATGCCGTGAGCGTCAGCTCTACACAATTGCAGCAATGGGGCGCGCTGGCTACCGACGATAAATTGCGGAACGTGGCTGGCTTTTCGCTGTTGCGTCGCTCCGGCAGCCAGACCGCCAATCCCACATCGCAGGGCGTGTCGTTGCGCGGACTGGGCGCCAGTGGCGCGAGCCGGGCGCTGGTGCTGGCGGATGGCATTCCGCTCAACGATCCCTTTGGCGGCTGGATCTACTGGGCGCGCGTGCCGCAAGCGTCGTTGGACGAGGTGCAGCTCATTCCGGGAGGCGTCTCGGCGCTGTATGGAAACGACGCGCTTGGCGGAGTGGTCAATCTGGAGACGCGTCATGCGGTGCAGACGGATGCTTCCGTCGAAGGCTCGTATGGCAATGAGCGCTCGCCCTTCGGCTCGGGTTGGGGCGCGATGCGCTTCGGGCAATGGGCAGTGGTGGCCAGCGGGGAAGGGCTCCGCACCGACGGATACACTGCCGTGCCGAAAGACGTGCGGGGTTCGGTGGACACGCCGGTCGCATCGCAGTATGGTAGCGGGACCTTGCGGGTGGAACGCACGTTCGGCAATCGCGGGCGCGTCTTCCTCAGCGGCTCGCTCTACGGCGAAGACCGGCTCAATGGCACGCCGCTGCAGATCAACGACACCACCATTAGGCAATTGGCATTTGGCACGGACTACGATAGTCCCGCGGCCGGATTGTTCACCCTCCGTCTGTACGGCGGAACGGAAAACTATCATCAGACGTTCTCTTCGATTGCGGCCGACCGCAACAGCGAATCGCTGACCAACATTCAGTACGTTCCTTCGCAGCAAATGGGATTGCTGGCGCAATGGTCGAAGCAGATCGCGAGCCGCCTGACGTTGCTGGCGGGACTCGACGGTCTCTATGTGCAGGGATTCAGCAACGAGACTACGTTTTCGCGCGGCCAACAGACGGCGCGATTGGCGAATGGCGGCACGCAGCAATCGTTGGGCGCGTTCGCCGAAGGCATCGTGCAGATCACGTCGCGCTGGTCGTTGACGCTGGCGGGCAGGGAAGACCTGTGGAGCAACTTCGACGCCAGCTCGACGCGCATTCCAACCCACGGCAAACCGACACTCATTGTTTACCCCGACCGCGGCCAGAATGCTTTTAGTCCGCGGCTGACGACGTCGTATCACGCCGGCGAACATACCGTGCTTTATGCCTCGGCGTATCGCTCGTTTCGCGCGCCCACGCTGAACGAACTCTATCGCAGCTTTCGCGTGGGCAACGTGCAGACGCTCGCCAATCCGTTTTTGCGCGCCGAACACTTTACCGGCGGCGAAGGTGGAGTGCGCGTCACCACGCTGCACGACCGCATGACGCTTTACGGGGTCGGCTTCTGGGGCTTTGTCACCGATCCCGTTTCCAACGTGACCCTCAGCACCACGCCGCAACTCATCGTGCGCATGCGCGAGAACCTGGGCCGCACCCAAGCGCCCGGACTGCAGGCTGGCGTCAACTACACAGTCACCAACCGCATTTGGCTGAGCTGCGCTTACCAGTTCATCGATTCCACCGTCTCTTCGTTTTCTGCGAACCCGGCCCTGGTTGGGAACCAGGTCCCGCTGGTGCCGAAAAACGAGTTCGTCTTCCAGGGGACGTGGGCCGCGCCGCAGAAAATCTTCGTCGCCCTACAAGGCCGCACCGCCAGCAACGAATTCGATGACGACCAGAACCTGTTGCCGCTGGGCGCCTACTTCGTGCTGAGCGCAACTGTGTCGCGTCCGCTGCCGAAGGGCTTCGACGTGTTCTTCCAGGGTGAGAACCTGACCAACGATCAGTACGAGATCGGACGCACCCCGGTAGCGACGTTGGGCCAACCGATTCTGGCTCGCATCGGGCTGCGCTGGCAGAGCAGGAGGTAAGGAAAAACTCTTCGCCCTGTTCGCGATTCGCTTCGCGCCTTTCGCTCTTCGCACTGACCCCTGGCTGACTTGTCATCCCGAAGGAGCGCGAGGGAGGTCGCCGCGGCGACCGACTGAACGCGCCTGTGGGACCTGCCGCTCTTGATGGGTGCCCCGTTCTTGTCCTCGCGCCCAGCCCGGAAGGAAAGCTGCTGGGAAAAGGAAACTCTTGCTATGATGCTTGCTTGGCAGTAGTTTCCAAGACAAATGCCTCTCCTCACCGAAGCGGACACCTGCCGCAGATATGTTTTGCCTAAGCTGTACGCCGCAGGCTGGTCGGACGAACAAATAAACGAACAAAAGACTTTTACCGACGGTCGGATCATCGTCGCCGGGAGCAAGGTGCGGCGTCTCCCGCAAAAGCGTGCTGATTACCTCTTGCGCTACCGTCGTGATTTTCCCATCGCCGTAGTCGAGGCGAAGTCCATCTACGCCAAACCCGGCGACGGCCTCCAGCAGGCCAAGGACTACGCACAGATCTTGGGCCTGAAGTTCGCCTACGCGACCAACGGACACGGCATTATCGAGCATGATTTCCTCACCGGACGGGACAATGATGTTGAAGGCTTTCCGGCTCCCGACGACCTGTGGGGGCGAATTCGCGGAAGTGAAGGAATCGATGATGCGACCGCCGAACGCGTGCTTGCGCCTTGTTACCACCTCTCCGGGAAATCTCCCCGCTACTATCAAGAGATCGCGATCAATCGGGCGGTGCAGGCCATCCTTCAAGGTAAGCGCAGAGTGCTGCTGACGCTTGCCACCGGGACCGGCAAGACGGTTATTGCGTTCCAAATCTGCTACAAACTGTGGAACTCCCGCTGGAACCGAACCGGCGAGCATCGCCGCCCGCGAATCCTTTACCTCGCCGACCGCAACATTCTGGTGGATGATCCAAAGGACAAGATTTTTACTCCGTTTGGGGAAGCTCGCTGGAAGATCGAGGGGCAAGCCCTAAAGAGTCGCGAGATGTATTTCGCGACCTACCAGGCAATTGCAAGAGACGAGCGACGCCCAGGGCTGTTTCGAGAATTCCCCCGCGACTTTTTCGACCTTGTGGTGGTGGACGAGTGTCACCGCGGCATCGCTCGGGACGAGAGTAATTGGCGCGACATACTGGAGCACTTCGAGCCCGCGTTTCAGCTCGGCATGACCGCAACCCCGTTGCGCGATGACAACCGCGACACGTATGCATATTTCGGCAATCCGCTCTACCTATACAGCTTGAAACAGGGCATCGACGATGGGTTTCTCGCGCCCTACCGCGTCCACCGTATCCTTTCAACCGTCGATGCTGCCGGTTGGAGGCCGACCAAGGGAGAACTTGACCGGTACGGGAGAGAAATACCCGACGGGGAGTACGAGACCAAAGACTTTGAACGATTAGTTGCACTGAGAGCGCGTACCGAAGCGATTGCAAGAAATCTGACTGATTTCCTGAAGGCCACGGATCGCTTCAATAAAACCATCGTGTTTTGCGTTGACCAGGAACACGCCGAGGAGATGCGGAAGGCGCTCAACAATTGCAACACCGATCTCGTCAAACAATATCCAGACTACGTTGCGCGCGTGGTGTCGGATGAGGGGAAGATTGGGAGAGGACACCTCGACCGCTTTATGGAGCTTGAAACCCTCGTTCCCGCAATCGTTACGACTTCTCAGATGCTCACCACCGGCGTGGACGTGCCCACATGTAAGAACATCGTGCTGGCGCGAGTAATCAACTCGATGACGGATTTCAAGCAGATTATCGGACGTGGCACTCGCGTGCGCGACGATTATGGGAAGTTGTATTTCAACATCCTCGACTACACCGGAAGCGCAACCCGGCTGTTTGCCGATCCTGAATTCGATGGCCCACCGGCACTCCTTACCGAAGAGCAGATGGATGCTTCCGGAAAGCAGATCGAGTCCAAGGTACTGGAAGAGGAACAGGTCGAAAACACCGAAGAGTTGGAAATTCCTACAATCGACGAACTGGACAAAGGTAACGGAGAGCCGCGCCGAAAATACTACGTCGATCAAGGAACCGTCGAAATTGCGGCACACTTGGTCTATGAACTTGATACGAGCGGGAAGCAACTCCGGGTCGTGAAATTCACGGATTACACGGCAGAGAATCTGCGCAGCATGTATCCCTCGGCGGCTGCCCTCCGGTCAAAATGGAGCAGCGCCCAGGAGCGCGCGGAGATCATCGAGGCATTAGAGGATCGGGGCATTTCGTTTGAAAAACTGGCTGAAGTGGCGAACCAGCCGGATGCCGATCCGTTTGATCTGCTGTGTCATGTCGCTTTTAACGCTCCTTTGCGGACACGCCGGGAACGTGCTGAGATGCTCAAGCGAGAAAAAACAGATTTCTTTCAACAATACGGGCCCGATGCGCGCGAGGTGCTGACCCAGATGCTGGAAAAATATGTCGAGTACGGCACGGCCCAGTTTCAAATTCCGGAAATTCTCAACGTCCCCCCATTCTCGGACCGCCATTCGGTATCCGAAATCGTAGCCTTGTTTGGTGGCGCAGACGAGATGCGCACCGCTGTCAATGACATGCAAACGCTTCTATACGCTTCCTAAACCATGACACGCAAAACGAAAATCGAGGCTCCTCGATCAACCGCACAGCAGCTTGGGAGCATCATCAAGTCCTCCCGTGACACCATGCGCAAGGACAAGGGATTAAGCGGCGACCTTGACCGGCTGCCCATGCTGACCTGGATCATGTTCCTGAAGTTTCTGGATGACATGGAGGACCTCAGGGCGGCGGAAGCGAAGCTTGCCGTCAAGCGCTTCCGTCCCGCTATCGAGCCGCCGTACCGCTGGCGCGATTGGGCGGCGCCGCGAGATGGCATCGGCATGACCGGACCTGAGTTGATCGCCTTCATCAACCAGGAGGAAGCGGTACGCCCCGACGGGAAGAAGGGACCCGGCCTATTTGCCTACTTGCGCTCGCTTCACAGTACGAACGGAGACCGCCGCGATGTCATCGCAAAGGTTTTCGAGGGCATTGTCAACCGGATGATTAACGGTTATCTCCTTCGCGATGTGGTTAACAAAGTGGACGAGATCCACTTCGCCTCTCGCGATGAAATCCACACGCTAGGGCAACTATACGAGAGCATGTTACGGGAGATGCGGGATGCGGCGGGTGACTCGGGCGAGTTTTATACGCCCCGCGCCCTGGTGAAGTTCATCGTGACGGTGGTAAATCCTCGCATCGGCGAAACGGTTCTGGACCCGGCTGCCGGTACCGGCGGCTTTCTTGTCGAAGCCTTCGAGCACCTCAAGAAGCAGTGCAAGAAGGCAGAGGACTTCACGCTCTTACAAAAAGCGACGCTTCATGGCATCGAACCAAAGCCACTGCCCTATCTGCTCTGCCAAATGAATCTTCTGCTGCACGGGGTGGAATATCCGAAGATTGATTCGTTCAACGCCCTTAATTTTCCGCTGCGCGAGATCGGAGACAGGGACCGCGTGGACGTCATCATGACGAACCCGCCTTTTGGCGGCGAGGAAGAGCGAGGTATTCTTTCGAACTTCCCTGAAGACAAGCAGACCGCCGAGACAGCGCTACTTTTCCTGCAACTCATCATGCGTAAACTCAGGCGACCGGTGGGCGGTTACAAAGGAGGGCGGTGCGGCATGGTCGTGCCGAACGGTGTTTTGTTCGGTGATGGCGTGTGCGCGCGAATATAAGGAGGAGTTACTCAAGGAATTCAACCTGCATACAATTGTGCGACTACCAAAAGGGGTGTTTGCACCATATACAAGTATTCCAACGAACCTTCTTTTCTTCGATCGCTCGGGACCAACCAAAGATGTGTGGTATTACGAGCAGCCACTCCCTGAAGGCCGGAAGAATTACAGCAAAATGGCCCCCATCCAGTTCGAAGAATTTAGTGCCTGCGTGAAATGGTGGAAGATGCGCGAAGAAAACGACCACGCATGGAAGGTTCCCGCCGCTGATCTGCTTGCCGCAGGCTGTAATCTTGATCGCAAAAATCCGCACGCGAAGGAAGACATTACTCATCTGCCACCCGACCAACTCGCAGTTGACATTCTGAGGAAAGAACAACGGATCACCGAAATCGTCGATAACATTCGAAAGCTACTAACCAATAGCTTGATATGAAGCTCTTAATACATCGCTTGGGCGAACTCTGCCAAATGGTCAAGGGTACTGCGCCGACGCTAAAAACCCCACCTGGATCTTTCCCTCTGGTTGTCACTGCAGACTTCAGACGAACCGCCGACACGTGGCAACTTGAAGGCCCCGCGGTTTGTATTCCTCTCGTTTCATCCACCGGTCACGGCGATGCGGCGCTTCACCGCGTTCACTATCAAGAAGGAAAGTTTGCCCTCGCAAACCTACTCGTCGCACTGCTGCCTAAAAACCCATCCGTCTGTTGTGCGAAGTATCTCTATTATTTCTTGATGGCACGCAAGGATGAATTGCTGGTGCCGTTGATGCAAGGCACGGCCAACGTATCACTAAAAGAGCAAGACATCGCTGGTGTGGAGATCCCGCTGCCGCAATTGGCGGAGCAGCGGAATATCGTGGCGCAGATCGAGGAATTGTCGGCCAAAGTCGAGGAAGCGCGCGCCCTCCGCCAGCAGGCAGAAGAAGAAGCAGAGCTGCTCGTGCCCGCACGCGCGAAGATCGTACTCCAAGAAACCCAGAAGAGGCACGGGAGCCGGTCGCTCTTGGATGTATGCGACTGAATCATCCAGGAATTCCTTGGTCAGGAAACACGAAGTTCTCGTCGGTCGTTATGGCGCCTCCTTGGGGAAAATCCTTCGCGGGAAGGAAGGTGCTTACAACGTTGCGATGTGCAAAGCCGTGCCGCTCACTACAGAACTTACTCACGATTTTCTTGCATATTCGCTTGCCTATGGACAGTTTCAAGATAGGCTCTCGGAGATTAGCCGCTCCGCTCAAGCAGGATTCAATAAAGCTGATTTGAAGGATGTCAAGATTCCTCTTCCTCCCCCTGACGAGCAAAAGCGTATCGTTGCATATCTTGGTGCCGTGCAGGACAAGGTAACTGCTCTTAAGACTTTGCAAGCTGCGACATCTGCAGAGCTCGACGCCCTCATGCCTTCGATTCTCGACAAAGCTTTTCGTGGAGAGCTGTAACGATACGGAGGGGTAGTGTCGAGCGCTCCGGCCCGGCACAAAGGGAGCGGCGACAAGCCGGCTCGGGGTCTGGTGTGGCGTTTACCCAGGACTTCCGTCCTGGGCTAATTTTGTTCCGCCCTGACGGGCTCACTCTGCCTACCCATCGCCGTTTAGGAGCCGCTGCTTCCTGCCGACGACAGCGCCTTCAGAATCGCGGTGCCGTTGGGGCTGCCCCAGCCGCTGCACGCGTCCCATCCGGGACCGGCTTTGTAGTCGCCGTTATTACCCGAGGTGATGTCGTTGAACGTTCCCGCCGCGAGGGCAACCTTCTGGTACAGGTTCGGATTGAGATAGCCAACCGGCGTGCCGATCATTTGATTGAACAGCGCAACCAAGCCCGCCCACAACGGCGCGACCGCGCTGGTTCCACCCACCACGAATTGCGAGCCGTCCGCTTGCACCAGATAGCCGGTCTGAGGATCGGCGTCCCCAGAAACGTCGGGCACGCCACGGCCCTGGTTTCCCGTGGCGGCCGACGGCGGCACCTTGGCATTGGCCTGGTACGAGGGAAGCGGAAAGGTTGCGCTCACTCCGCCGCCGGTGGCGCCGCCGTTGGGCAGATCGTTCCACACTACTTCGCTGGCAATCGCGCTGCCGCTGATATCCAGGCTGGTGCCGCCACACGCCAGGCTGTACGGGCTCGACGACGGGAAGTCCACCTGGTCGGAGCCATCGCTGGAGCCATCGGTTGAGCCGTTATCGCCAGAGGCACAGCACACGGTCACGCCTACGGCCGCAGCCGCCTGCAGCGCGCTGTTGTAGTTCTGCAGCGATTGCGCCGTCCAGCTTGATTCCGGCCCGCCCCAACTGATGGAAATGACCGAAGGCTTGTGGGTCTTGTCCATCGCCGCCTGGTTGATGGCGTCGAGAAATCCCGCGTCGGTATTCGGGGCGAAGTAAACCACGATCTTCGCGCCGGGCGCGACTGCGCCTGCGACCTCAATGTCGAGCATCACTTCGGTATCGGGTCCGTTGGTGTCGCCTGTGGGCTTGTTTTTAGCCTTGTCCACAGAAACCGCCGAGACCGACGGTGCGGGAGAGATCTTCAGCGACTTAAAGTAGGCTTTCAGGTCGGCGCTCTTGTATCCCCCGCCCAGCTCGATGATGGCAATGGTCTGCCCCTTCCCGTTCACGCTGGTGGGAAAGTTGTACGCGTGGGCGATTTGCACGGCGGTGTAGGAGGTCGCGGCCGCGGCGCTGGCGTCCGTCGCCATGCGAAAGTGCGTCTTGGCTTGCGGGCGGTTGTCGAGTCCATGCACGCCACGAACGATGTCGCTCAGCTCGGTGGGAATGTTGACCGCACCGGTTCGTCCACGGTAGGCGCTGCCCTGGTATTGGTACGTCGCCAGGTCCACCTGAAACGCTTTCGCAAACGCACTGCAGCTTCCCGTCAGGGCCACCGTGCGCGCGGGAAGATTGACCTGGCCCACCTTCAATCCATGGGCATGGGCGAATTTCTCCACCTCCTGCACATCCTTTGGATCGGCGCCATACTGGGCCGCGTATTCATCGCGCGAGACACGCCTACCACTCGCTACCAACTCAGCCAATGACGGCTGGTTCTTAGCGGCTGGCCGCTCTCGCAAGACCACGGTCACGTGCATCGGCTCGTTGGGATCGAGGACCCCGGTTTTCGCAGCGCCCGGCATCGGCTTGCGTTCACTGCCCGGCAATTTGACGTACTTGTCGAATGCCATCTATTACCTCCAGGATGTTGCTGGCTCCGGCGACCGATCGTCGGCCCCACATCCGATTTGAATGCCCCATTTTAACCGCAATTTCCCGTCGGGGCGGTTGCACCTCTAAATGTATTTGGCGACGGGCGGTGCACCCGCTCAAAGGCTTTCTATCGCTGGCGTGCTGCGACTAGCCCGCCTCGTGTGTGTTGCAAAGTCATATATCCAAAACATTTTCGCTTAATAGAAATAGTTTATGGATACCACCACTTCAGCGCTATTGACTTTCTATCTAATGTCGCTCATCTTTTTCCTGCAAGCGAGATATGGATTTCGCAAGCGCCGAATAGTCATTATTCAGGGAGCAGCCGCTTCGTCTACAACCGCCTGCCCCCGCCAAAGTAGTGTGGCCTCATAGCACCACGCTAGGACCGTTGTACTGAAAGTAGGTTGGATGGCCGCCCGCCGCTGTTTCGGACGACGCTTCCGGTTCTGCAGGGCCTTCGCTTCTAAATTGGGATTACTCGTCGCTCTTCCATCACTCGCTTTGCTAAGGACGGCGTGCCGCCAACTATTTACTCTTGACCTATTGAGATCGTAGGAGCACATGACGATATCTTTGAAACATCGTTTCTGCACAATTGCTCTTCTCGCCCTGACGATCAGCCTGTCGGGTTGCGCCAGTCGTTTAGAAAAACCTCGTTTACCCGATGTGTTTAAGGATCCCCCGCCGGCCGGCAAAACGAATGGTACTTACACCCTGGATTTATTCAATGCCGACTTCGGAGACTATACCAAGGCGATCAAGAACCCTGTTCCGACAGAGATTGACCTGAAGACCGCGACAGCACTGAGGAACAAGATGGTTTACGGCGTGATGGCGGAGATTGATTATGTGTATCAGAACTATGAAATATCTTTGTTCATGAACGAAGGCTCGTTCAAAGTTGCCACAGACGTTCTCCAACTTGGCCTTGGAATGGCATCGACAATCACAAACGGAGCCCGTTCGAAGACTGTGCTGAGTGCGGTGCTAACCGGATTTACTGGAACGACTCTCTCGATAGATAAGAACTTCTTTCGGCAGCAGACAGTTCAGGCCCTGATTAGTAGCATGCAGGCTGGTCGCGATCGAACAAAGGCCATAATCATCAAGCGCCTCAACAGCGAGACTGCTAGTAGCTATTCGTTCCAGGCAGCGAGATCTGACATGGCTGCTTATTTTTTTGCCGGCACGCTCCCGGGGGCATTACAGGAACTGAATCAGACGGCCGCAGCAAGTGCTAAAGAAGAGCGCAAGGCACTTGGCGTCACAGTACAGGATGTGCAAAATGCGCAGAACCTAAACAAAACGATAGCGGCAGAATTTGCGGCCAACAAACTGGATAAGACTGTGAAGTTCTTAGAAGCAATGGGCGTTACGCTCAAGGATACGACCGATAAAGCCGAAGTGGAAGCGGCGTACCGCGATTTGGCGAACCGGGCGCTTGATGATCCCGATTTGAAGAAGAAATTTGACGAGGCAGCAAAGGCGAACGGGCTATATAAATAAAGACCCCGACACTCGACGGGAGGATATCGAAATGGCAACCCATAAACATCTGGTAGACGGAGGGCAGACCCTGGACCAGCAGGAAAACGCGCTTAATGAAATGGAGCAGTTATCGTTTGCCAAGGTGACCGCCTATGCGGAGGTCTCCGGGACTACCAACAATGAAGCAACGCTGGAGGATGTGCCGATCGGCCAGCAACCGGGTCCACTTCACCTCGAAAAAGAGGATGACGATACTCAGGCAGATAATGTAAAGGTTGCTGGAAAGACTGAGATTTTTCGGGGAAAAGCTTTCGTAGAAGGCAAAGAGAAAATTGTTCTGGGATTTCGATGAGGGCTCCTTTCTTGACCCGCAAGTGCTGGATTGTTTTCGACCTTGCCGGCCTACATCTTGAACCAGACATACCGGTATAATCTCGCGCTCATAGCGCTGGGCAAGGGAGAAGGAACCCATGGACCTAGCCAAGATAAAAGCATGGATTGAGCATTGGGAGGGCCGCCGCAACCAGGCGTACGACGACGCGACTAGCAGGCCGATAACACCGGGCAGCGTGGTCGAAGGCCATCCTACGGTTGGGGTGGGCTTCAACTTGGACGCCCCCGGTGCTCAGGCCGCAATCCAGGCCCTAGGTTTGGACTACGCCCAGGTCCGCTCCGGGGGGCAAACCTTGACGGACGACCAGATTGACACGCTTCTTGACCAAACCGTGAACCAAGCCATACAGGGCGCTCGTCAGGTTGTGCCAAGTTTCGATTCTCTCCCGGACGATAAACAGGTCGTTATTGTCGATATGGTTTTCAATCTAGGAGTACACGGCTTCTCGCAGTTCGTTCACGCGATCCAAGCCGTCAATAACCAGGATTGGGCCACCGCCGCCCAGCAAATGCAGCAGTCCGCCTGGTTTCGCCAAGTGGGAGCCAGGGCCAGTGCCGACGTCAATCTGATGGCCGGTCGAATTACCGCGACGCAGTTCGCGTAACGCAGGCCGGTAGTTATTGCTTTGCGCCCTGCTTCTGGCTAGGGACGAAATCCTCCATCACCGCTTTGCGCATCAGATCGGGCGGCAGCAGGCCTTGCGCCAGAATGAAGTCGTGGAACTTCTTCTGGTTGAACTTAGGTCCCAGCGCCTTCTCGGTGTCCTCGCGCAAGGCGATCAACTTCGTGTACCCGTAGAAATAGCTGTTCGCCTGGCCGGGCATGCGATAGGTGAAGCGTT
>OCTA010004658.1_pt1 | contig 12000 bp, 14 predicted proteins | sample 1538991 | NCBI WGS metagenome assembly OCTA01 (sample SAMEA3539302, study PRJEB22396) | soil metagenome | biome: tundra; feature: field; material: soil | place: USA | collected 2010-05 | depth 0.15 m | reverse complement strand
TATAGAAAATCAGCTGCTCTTCGATGATGTCCTTGTCGAGCAGTTCCTGGTTGAACGCGCGGACCGTGCCTTCCAGCGTGTATGGCACTCGGAAGTCCTCGGTGGAGACCAGTTCTCCGGTAGCCGAAAACGACATTTGGAGGATGCGGCCGCGCACGTTGATCTGCACCAGGTTGACCAGGTCCTCCTGAAACGAGCCCGCATTGTAGCTTGGCGGATCGAGTTCCACCTCCATCCGCTCCAGCAGCCGGTTGACCGATCCGACGAAATCGGCGCAGATGGCATAGAGGTCCGCCGCCGCGGCCTGGCGGACGGCCGCAATTTCCCGGGTCCGGCGCAGCAACCCCTCGTCTTTCTCGGCGAGAGCGTCGATGCTCTCCGCCAGCCGCCGCAGGCGGGCGTCCCGAGTTTGCGTTTGGTTTGCGATACGAGCCACCACACCAGCTTAGCGGCGTCGTCTCGGTTCCCGCAATTCCTCCGGCTCAATCAGTTGCAAAATGTCAATCTGCAGACGGTGGAGAACGGAGTCGGCCTTCTCCACTGAGAGTATGCGCTTTCCTTTCAATACGTTGTGGAGATGGGGCTGGGAAATCCCGGTATCCCGTGCAAGCCCGCGTTCCGTGACCGCACCGCTGCGTACACGTTGGCGAAGCTCTTCAAGAAGACGCTGCTGCAAATCGTGAAAGGTCATGGGTTAGTTTATGTACTATTTCTCACAGAAATAGGGTGTAAGTAAAATACCCTAGAACTAATGGTATTAAAAAATACAGAAAATCTTAAAAACTTTCTGATGAACCCATGCAAAATCTTGACAGTGAACGATTTATATCAGGTTACCAAGGTCACAGTACTAACCTAATTCATATATCCTTAGTTAGAATTCATTGACGTTTTCCTTTGTCGGAGTAAATTGGACACAGCTGTTGAAATCCATGGTGAGCGCGGCCACAACAGAGTCCGCCACCAGGAGGACATTCTCAAAAATGCAGTGGGATCGATCGAATACGATTGGTATGGCAACCGAAACTTGCAAGTATTGCGAAGGCCAAGGGACACGCGTCGTCTACAAGACCAAGGCCTCGCCATGCAATTGCGTTTTTAGAGCTATTTTCCGAGCCTGCCTTACCCGTTTCCGGGATTGCGCCGCCACGGGGACGGCGTTCGGCACGGTTTCCTGGGAGTTCTGCTCCGGCCCTGGCGGGCGGCGCGTCTATTCCCGCAAACAAGAAGAATACATGGCCGACTTCTGTCTAGTAAGCCGGCGCGTGCTCGATGCCGAAGACCATCGGCTCTTCCGGTACTACTTCCTTCTGGGTGCGGACTGGCAACTCTGCGCCCGGCAGCTCAAGATGGACCGTGGAAACTTCTTCCACGCCATCTATCGTATTGAAAGGATGCTCGGACGAGCCTTCTCCGAGATTCGACCGTACCCGCTCTATCCGCTGGACGAATACTTCGGCGGAACAGTTCGTAAAGACGCCGGCCGCGCCCTCGAAGCGGTCCCCTCGGACCGCCACCACCTGCAGGTACCGCTCCGCTTGATCGCCTGATCTGAACTTACTACCGTACTGGGGACGGCGTTCGGCCGTCCCCTCTTCCCGCCGCGGTTCCCCATACAATGGGTAGTCCGGCCCACTTTCATGGACAACCTCACGCATACCGCAATCGGTCTGTTCCTCAGCAGGATCGGATTGGGACGTTGGAGCCCGCGCGGCACCGCCATCGTTCTGATCGCCGCCAACATCCCCGATATCGACGTGGTATCTTCGGCCGGCGGCACGCTGACCTACCTCACCTACCACCGCCATCTCACCCATTCGCTGCTCCTCATGCCCGTCATGGCCCTGGCCGCCGTGGCCCTGGTCCGCCTGGTGGGACGCCGGCCGGTGCTCTGGAAGGGGGCGTTTTTCGCCGCCCTCATCGCCGTAGCTTCCCACCTCGCCCTGGACTGGACCAACGTCTACGGCATCCGGTTGCTGCTTCCCTTTTCCGGACAATGGCTGCGCGCCGACACCACCGGCGTGGTGGATCTGTGGATCTGGGCCGTGCTGGCGCTGGGCATCGCCGGACCGTTCCTGGCACGGTTGGTCGGTTCGGAGATTGGCTCCAGCTCCCTCAGGGAGCAACACCACGGTCGCGGATTTGCATGGTTTGCCTTGCTGGTGGTCCTGCTTTACAATTGCGGCCGCGGAGTACTGCACGCGCGCGCCGTAGCCTCGCTGGAGACGCGCATGTACGACGGCGTCGTTCCCCTGCGCGTGGCCGCCATGCCGGATGCCATCAATCCCCTTAAGTGGCGCGGCATCGTCGAGACACCCGGTTCCTACGTGATCCAGGACGTGAACCTGGCGGTGGATCCGGGAAGCGCGCGCGGCGCCATCTTTCACAAACCCGACCCCGATCCGGCAATCGATGCCGCGCGCCGGACCGGCACCTTCCAGGCTTTCCTTCGCTTCTCCCAGTACCCGCTGTGGCGGGTCACGCCCTATGCCGCCGTGGAGGATGGCAAGCTGGTCGAGGCCCTCGACCTGCGCTTCGGCACACCTCTGGCGCCCGGGTTCGTGGCGCGCGCCGTATTGGATTCGCGCCTGCGAGTGGTGAATTCCTCCTTCCAGTTCGGCGCGGTACGCCCCAGGTAAGGCAAAATCGACGGCCTATCTCAGGCCTTCGCTCGATAGCTTGCACCGTCCCACCGGCGCACAATCGAGACGTGCATGTAACCGATCAAGCAATTGTGTTGGACCTGCGGCAACTGCGCGACATTACGCTGGACGACGACGAATTGATGCGCGAAGTGCTTACCGCCCTGCTCGATGACACTTCGCGGCAGGTCGCCCTCATGGATCACGCCATCCGCGACCGGGACCCGCAGAAAACCATGCGGCTGGCGCACTACTGCAAGGGCGCCTGTGCCAACGTCGGCGCCAACGCGGTAGCGGCCGTGCTTCGGCGCATGGAACAGGAGGCCGCCAGCCATTGCTTTGCGGAGTGCGCCGTTTCCCTCTCCAATCTGACGCTGGAACTCGAACGCCTCCGCAGCGAGGCCGTCCAAGTCTAGGTGGGATAAGCCTCCGGCTTGTCCATCCGAGCGAAGCTCGGGCCGCTGCCCAACGTCCGGGCCAGTAAATGCCGGCGGCTGCTTCGGTTCATTCGCTCCTCGCCTTCCCCCACGCCTTCGCGCAGTCGTGATAACGTACCCTTGCGATGCTTGCTTATACCCGCCGCGAACTCCTCGGACTGCTCGGCTCCGCCACACTCGCTAAGGGCCGCTCCCAGCCCAACATTCTCTACATCATGGCCGACGATCACGCCGCCCACGCCATCTCCGCCTACGGCAGCCGCATCAACCAGACGCCGAACATCGACCGCATCGCGCGCGGCGGGGTTCGCCTCTCCAACTGCTTCTGCACGAATTCCATCTGCACGCCCAGCCGGGCCGCCATTCTCACCGGGCAGTACAGCCACAAGAACGGCGTCTACACGCTGGACGACGCGCTCGACCCCAAGCGCACTCACGTCGCCAAGGAACTGCAAAGCGCAGGTTACCAGACGGCGATGATCGGCAAATGGCACCTGGCGAGCGAGCCCACGGGCTTCGACTACTGGAACATCCTGCCCGGCCAGGGCGTGTATCACGATCCCGTGTTCCTCACCAGCGGCGGGCGCAAGCAATATACCGGCTACTGCACGGACCTGATCGGCGATTTCACGCTCGACTGGCTCAAGAAGCGCGACCCGAAGAAGCCGTTCTTCGCGATGTGCCATCACAAGGCGCCGCACCGGCCGTGGGAGCCTTCCGATAAGTATAAGGATCTCTTCAGAGACCGCGACATCCCCGAGCCCGACAACCTCTTCGACCACTACGAAGGGCGCGCGCGCAGCGTGGCCGCCGTCACCATGAAAGTGGGCGAGGACATGAACAAGACCGATCTGAAGCGCGACATCCCGCCCGATCTCAAGGGCGACGCGCTGCGCAAATGGGGCTACCAGATTTACATCAAGGATTATCTGCGCTGCATACAGAGCGTGGACGACAACGTGGGCCGCGTGCTGGACTACCTCGATTCCGAAGGCCTGGCTTCCAACACGATCGTGATCTACACCTCGGACCAGGGGTTCTTCCTGGGCGACCACGGCTGGTTCGACAAGCGGTTGATGTATGAGGAATCGCTGCGCATGCCGTTCCTGATGCGTTACCCGGGCGCGATCCGTCCCGGCACGGTAAACCGCGACATGGTGCTGAACATCGATTTCGCGCCCATGTTTCTGGACTACGCAGGCGTCCGCACCCCGGCCGAGATGCAGGGGCGCAGCTTCCGCGCCAACCTGGAGGGGCATGTGCCGCGCGACTGGCGCAAGGCCATGTACTACCGCTATTGGATGCACAACACCAGCGATCACCACGTCCCCGCGCACTACGGCGTGCGCAACGATCGCTGGAAGCTCATCTACTATTACGGCAAACCGCTCGGCATGACCGGCGCCAATCCGCCCGACACCACACCCGATTGGGAACTCTTCGACGTGCGCCACGACCCGCGCGAAATGCACAACCTCTACCACGACCCCAAATACACGCGCGTCGTCGCCCAAATGAAACTGCTGCTCGATAAGCTACAGGAGGAAGCCGGCGACAAGCCCGCGTAGGACAGGCCGGGGTACCCCCTGGGTCCGCCTGTCCACCTGGCCGGTCCCCCTACTCCACCACCACCCACGTCACGCCGTGCGCCGGAATCTCCACGGCGGCGGCCAGGCGCCCTTCGAGGAGTGCCGCGCCGCTTTCCACGCGAAGGGAGCTTCCGACTGGCCCGCTTCGAAGCGCGTGAAATGAAAGGCGCGCGGCGATGCCGTCATGCCGTCCACCCACTGCGGCAGCAGATAAGCGTAGTCCGGCTGTCCGGCCAGCCCGCCAACGTCGTATGCCGTTCCGTTCACTTCCAGGACCGCTTCGGGCTTCACGCCGCGCAACATCCCCTGCCCGGTGCGCAGATTGTCGAAGCCCACCGTGGCCGCATCCGGTGCCAGTCTCCACGCCCGCCGGATCAGGCCGTTCGTCATCACCAGTTCCTTGCCGCTCTCGCTGCGGTAGAGTCCCGCTTTACGTGCCACCGGACTGATCAGCCAGTCCACCGTCACGCCGCGCACGGCCGGACGCGCACAGCATCAGCCAGACCGCCCACCGCCGCCGCCCCAGATCCATGATGTCCTCCCCGCCAGCATACCGCTCCGGCGCCAGTCGCCGTTTGACTTATCCCGTGGCGCGGGATACCATGCCATGCGGACATCGCGTCCAGCAGCCCATGAACCGATACCTCCTCAGAAGCACCATCGTCGCCGCCTTAGGTGGCCTCCTCTTCGGCTTTGATACCGTCGTGATTTCCGGCGCCACCAGCACCCTCTCCGAGGTCTACCATCTCACTCCCATGCTGTTGGGGTTCACCGTGGCGAGCGCCCTGCTGGGCACCGTTCTCGGGTCGATGTTCGCCGGCGCGCCCAGCGATCGCTACGGCCGCCGCCAGTGTTTACAGGCTCTCGCGGTGCTCTATGTCGTCACCGCGCTGGGATGCGCGCTCGCCTGGAACTGGTATGCCTTCGTCTGGTTCCGCTTCGTGGGCGGCCTCGCCATCGGCGGGTCTTCAGTGATCGGCCCCATGTATATCGCCGAGATTGCGCCCGCCGCCAAACGCGGACGCCTCGTCGGCCTCTTCCAGTTCAATATCGTCTCGGGGATTCTGATCGCGTACCTGTCGAACTACGTGATCGGCACCATGGGTTTCGGTTCCGAAGAGTGGCGCTGGAAACTCGGCGTGGCCACCCTGCCCGCGTTGTTCTTCTTCCTCAACCTCTTCGGCATCCCGCAAAGCCCGCGCTGGCTGATCCGCCGCGGTTTCATCGAGGAGGCCCGCCAGATTTTTACCCGCATCGGCGAACCCGACCCCGATCGCGAAGTCGCCGACGTCGTCCGCTCCGTGAAAAGCGAAGATCGCACCAGAATCGAACCCCTCTTCCAACACAAGTACCGCCGCCCCATCCTCCTCGCCATCGCCATCGGCTTCTTCAACCAGATGTCCGGCATCAACGCCATCCTCTATTACCTCAACGACATCTTCAAGAGCGCCGGCTTCGACAAAGTCTCCAGCGACCTCCAGGCCGTGGCCATCGGCGCCACCAACCTCCTCTTCACCATCGTCGCCATGAGCGTGATCGACCGCCTGGGCCGCAAGAAATTGCTGCTCACCGGCGCCGCCGGCACCGCCGTTTGTCTGGCCGGTGTGGCCGTCGTCTTTGCCACCGGACAGGGCGAGAAGTTCCTGGTCTGGCTGCTCATCGGCTTCATCGGTTTCTTCGCCTTCTCGCAAGGCGCCGTCATCTGGGTCTACCTCAGCGAAGTGTTTCCCAACCTGGTGCGCGCCAAGGGCCAGAGCCTCGGCAGCTTCACCCACTGGATCATGAACGCCATCATCGCCTTCACCTTCCCGCTGGTGGCCCACCTGTCCCGCCCCGCCCCGTTCGTCTTCTTCGCCGTGATGACCGTGGTCCAGTTCTTCGTGGTCCTGCTCGTGTTCCCCGAAACCGCCGGCATCACGCTCGAAGATATGCAGCAGAAGATGGAGTCGTAAGTGGCAGGACCGTGGCGTCAGGGCCGGTTCTGGGCGGCGTGATAGATGCGCAGCACTTCGATGTCATGCTCCTTCACGCGGTACACGGCGATATAGGGCAGGGGAGGAAATAAAAGCTCTCGGGTTCCTTCCTCGCGTCCGAGGCGGCCACGATGGGGCGAATCCTTCAGAGAACGGATAACCTCGTAAAGCTTACGTATGGTCGGCTGCCGGTAGTGGGGATGCCGGTCTTTAAGGTAATTGCTGATGTCTCCGAGATCCGCCGCGGCGGCGGGCGTCCACCGGATGCGCATCTACGGGTGGAGCATCCGCTCCAGGCGTGCGTCCATTTCTTCTTCCTCGATGAACTGGCCCCGGTCGGCCTGTGCAATACCTTCCCGAACAGCGGCCCGGAAGCGGGCATCTTCATGAAGCAGGCGCAACGCGGCATCCTTTACCAGGCGTTCAGGCTCGGTGCCCGCTAAGCTGGCAATCTGCGCAAGCTGCGCTTCCTGCTCAGGCGTGAAATGGACATCCATCGCCTTCAGGTTACGCGAAAGCGTGGCTCGAGGCAACCATCGCAAACACCATTCGCAAACACAAGAACAAACACCCGCGGAAAGAGAACGCCGCTCGACGCTACCGCGACCTTCCTCACGCGGCGTGGCGCAAGACTAATCGCTCCACGCTAGGGCGTGCCTTGGGCAGCCAGACCGCTCCGCGAAGCCCTTCCCCTTACGCCCGCAGCAGTTCCAGTTCCAGCGTGATCGCAATCTCGTCCCCCACCATCACGCCGCCCGTCTCCAGCGCCATGTTGAACACCATGCCGAAATCCTTGCGGCTGATCTTGGTGGTTGCCGAAGCTCCCGACTTCACATTCCCCCACGGGTCTTTCGCTTCCGGCGCCGGCCCTTCCACCTTCAGCACGACTTCCTTCGTCACTCCGTGGATCGTCAGGTCCCCGGTCACCTTCCACTCGCCGTCCGCGCCAGCGACCTTCTTCGAAACAAACGTGATCGCCGGAAACTTCTCCACATCCAGAAAATCCGCGCTCTTCAGGTGCGCGTCGCGCTGCTCGTCCCGCGTGTGAATCGTCGTCGCATCGATGCTCGCCTCCACCCGCGAATTCTCCGGCGCGCCCGCATCGAATACCACCGTGCCGGTGACCTTGGAAAACTCGCCGCGGACGTTAGACACCATCAGATGCCGTACCTTGAACCCCGCCGTCGAATGGACCGGGTCGATCGTGTATGTGACTGCTTGACTCATGTGTTTATCCTTCCGTTCTCAAACGTTTTGAATTCCCGCTCGAATTTCTTCGAGCAACCCCACCAGGTCCCGCAACTTCTGCGCCTTCATGCGCCCGAGCGTCCTCCGATGCACAGTCTCGATAGGGCCGTCCAGCGCGTTCACCAGCTCCAATCCAGCCTCGCTGAGCCGGTGCGTCACGATCCGCCGGTCTTCCCTGGCCCGGTCCCGCGTCAACAGCCCGCGCTGTTCCAACCGGTCCATCAGACGCGTAATATCCGGATCGCGCGCCACCATCCGGCTGCCGATGTCCTTGCACGACGCTCCGTCCTTCCCCGCCCCGCGCAGGATGCGCAGGACGTTATACTGCGTCGCCGAGAGCAGGTGCGGTTTCAGCGCCTCGCCCACCGCCAGCATCAGCACGTCCGCCGTCCGCACCACGTTGAGCGCTGCTTCCTCTTCCAACAGCCGGATGGCTTTCGTCTGATGAATCTCCTGCTGGAGTTTTCCTGCCACAAATCGATAATAGTCGTTTACAACGAATATCGTCAATGAGGAGAACCCCTGAGGTATAACGTGGCATAAGGCTCCGCCTTGTGCATCCGACCGAAGGTCGGACCCTCAGTAGTTCAATTTGGACAGGTACCCGTAACTCTTCCGCAAGCTTTCCACCGGATCGCCCGGCGTCTGATCCTGCTCCACGAAATAGTGCGCCACCCCGGCCGCCGCCGCCGCGCGCAGCAATTTGGGAAAGTCCATAACCCCGCTGCCCACCTCTTTGAACGCCGTCCGCGGCACCGACTCCTTGTACATCACCGCCGTGCCCTCCGCCTTGTCCTTCAAGTGCAGGAGCGGCACGCGCCCCGATAGTTTCTGGATAAATTCGGCCGGGTCCAGCCCGGCCACGCTCACCCAGAACGCGTCCATTTCGAAAGCCACCAGCTTCGGGTCGGTGTGCTCCAGCATCACCTGAAACAGCGTGGCGCCCTTCTCGGTGGCGAACTCGAAGGCATGGTTGTGATAGCAGAAGGTCATCCCCGCGGCGCGGCATTTCTCCCCCGCCCGGTTGAATTTCTCCGCGACCGCCTGGATCACTTCAATCCCGCCGCGTTCCGGTTCCGGCAGGTACGGAAACACCGCGTAAGTGAAGCCCCGCTTTTTCAACTGATCGAAAATCCGGCTCAGGTCGTCCGGCTTGCCCTGCGTCACCGACTTGGAGTCCAGGTGAATGCTCACCGGCTTCAGACCGCTGCGCTCCAGCGCGGGCCAGAGATCGTCCAATCCGGCGTAGGTGGCTTCCGCTTCCTGGTAGCCAATGGCGCGGATAGCGTCCAGCGTCTCCTGCGGCTTTTTCGGTAGTACGTCACGCACCGTGTATAGCTGCACGCCCAGCGTCTTCAATTGCGCCGCCCGGCCGGACACGCTTAGGGCCGCCGCGAGCGAGGTCGCCTGCAAAAACTCACGTCTCGATGTCATGTCGATTATTATGCAACAGTGGCATAAGGCTCCGCCTTGTGCATCCGCTTCGCGGCTCGGACGCCGTTCCTGGCTCCCTCCCCGCCAGTCCCACCATGGCCGTCTCCCGGCAGAAACCTTAAAGACCCCTTAGTTCCCGCCGATACGTTCTACATGAACGGATGTTCTCGCACTCAACGCCTCGCCGCTGTCGCCATTGCACTGTCCCTGCAATTCACCGCGGCTGTCGCCTGGTCCCAGACCGCGGCCGTCGTCGCCGCCCAGCCTGCCACCCAGGACTCTTCGGTGGTGACATATCTCCGCGACACTTTTTCCTTCAGCGGAGAATTCCGCAGCCGTGTGGAAGGCGGCTTCGGCAACGATTTCGCCCTCACCCCGCGCGACGTCTACGTCCTGACGCGCACCCGCCTCGGCCTGGCATTCAAACCAACCTCCTGGTTGCGTTTCTATGGCGAAGCGCAGGACGCGCGCGCCATGTTCTACAAAGTCCCACCCGGCACCAGCGTGGACGATCCCTTCGACTGGCGGCAAGGCTGGGTGGAGATAGGCCAGGCCGAAGGTCCCGGCATGCGATTGCGCATCGGCCGCCAGGACATGACCCTCGGCTCCGGCCGGCTGGTTGGCTCCGGCGATTGGACCAACGTCACCAAAACCTTCAACGTTGCGCGCGCCACCGTCACGCAGGCCGGTTTCAAGGTGGACCTCCTCGCCGGCTCCGTGGTGGCGGTCGACACCACGCGCATGGACCGCGCCAAGCCCGGTGAGCACTTTTACGGCACCTATATGACCTTGAGCAAGGTCCTGAAGGGAGCTACCTTCGAGCCGTACGCGTTCCTGAAAACCGCGCACAGCGTCAAGAGCAAGGACGGTAAGACCGGCAACACCGATACCGTTTATCTGGGAGGACGCCTGGCCGGCAAGGCCCCCGGCGCGCTCGATTACAGCGTGGAAGCCGTCAAGGAAGTCGGCATGTATGCCGATGACGCCATCAATGCTCTCGGCTTTGTCGGCGGAGGCGGCTGGACCATTCCCTCCGCGCCCTGGTCGGTCCGGCTCAACAGCGATTACAGCTTCGCTACCGGCGACAGCGGCGCAACCGACGGCCACCACCAAAGCTTCGACTATCTCTACGGTCCGCAGAACCCCACCGCCAGCCTCACCGGACAATTCTCCTGGAAAAACATCAAGGACTGGCGCGCCGGCGTGGATTTCAACCCGTTTCAGAAGCTGACCGCCAAGGTCGCCTTCCGCGATTACTGGCTGGCCACCGTCAAGGACTCGCTCTACAACTCCAGCGGCGTCAAGACCGTCACCAACGCCAAAGCCACCAGCACTCACGTGGGCGAGGGCGTAGATGCCCAACTCGTGTACAGCTTCAACGCCAAGACCAGCATCGGGTTCGGAGCGGCCAACCTGGCTCCCGGTTCGTACCTCGCTCAGTCGAAGAAGACCACGGGGTTCATTTACCCTTATCTGTACCTGCTGCGGCGCCTCTAGCTCGCGCGTAGGGCTATTGCGTCCCGTCGCCTTCGGCGTCGTCCAAAAACCACTTGGTGTACTGCGCCCGCTGGTAGTGGACGTCCGCCGCCCTGCCGTGCAACGTAATGCTGCCGTCAGAGTGCTCTTCCACCAGGCAGCCGTCGTGATAAACGATCGTGCCGTTCAACAGGCCCACCCCGATATCCTTGCGATCGGTCAGGCGCATTTTCGATCCCTCGTTCATTGCGCCAAGCATATCACGCGGCAATGCTATGATGTTCCAATTCCCCCGCGACGCGAGTACCATTATGGCTAGCCCAAACGTCCATCCTTGGCTTCCGCGAGGCGTGCTCGTAGTGCCTAACCGCTCCCAAACGAGTTGTGTTCCTCTGCGCCCTCCGCTCTCTCATGGCCCCGCCAATGGACCGAGTCCATCGCGCTCCATCGACCTTGTTGTTGCTCTTCTCCGCGCTTTTCTCTAGGTTCTCCGCGTCTCCGCGTCAAAGACACAGCTTGTTTGGCTCCGGCTCCGCCAGGCTATAGAGCGATCGCCCTTTCGTGCACAATAGTCAGATGCCCATCACTCTGTCCCAGGTGGCCGAAGCGCGCGCCAACATCGCGGGTATCGCCCTGCGCACGCCGCTGGTTCGCTGCTTCGCCGATTCGCCCGCCGAAGTCTGGCTGAAGCTCGAAAACCTCCAGCCCATCGGCTCTTTCAAGATCCGCGGCGCCGCCAACGTGATGGCGCGGACCCCGCGCCATCTCCTGGAGCGCGGCGTGCTCACCGCCTCGGCGGGCAATATGGCGCAAGGCGTGGCGTTCTGCGCGCGCCGCATCGGTGTGCCCGCCACCATTGTCGCTCCCGATACCGCCCCCGCCACCAAACTCCGCGCCGTGGAGCGCCTCGGCGGGCGCGTCATCCTGGCGCCGTTTGCCGATTGGTGGCGCTGCTTTGAAACCCGCGCCTGGCCCGGCGTGGAAGCTACCTTCATCCACGCCTTCGACGACGTGGACGTGATGGCCGGCAACGGAACCATCGCTCTGGAACTGCTCGAAGACCTGCCGGAGATGGACGCGGTGGTGATTCCGTGGGGCGGCGGCGGCCTTTCCTGCGGCGTTGCGGCGGTGCTGCGCCAACTGGCCCCGCGCGTACGGATCTTCGCCGTTGAGGTGGAGACGGCCGCGCCGCTCGCCGCCT
>OCTA010004657.1_pt1 | contig 12001 bp, 8 predicted proteins | sample 1538991 | NCBI WGS metagenome assembly OCTA01 (sample SAMEA3539302, study PRJEB22396) | soil metagenome | biome: tundra; feature: field; material: soil | place: USA | collected 2010-05 | depth 0.15 m | reverse complement strand
GCCCGCGAGCGCGCCCGCCGAGAAGGCCGCGCAGCTGGCTGCGCCCTTCGGCACGGCAAACCTGCTCCCGCTGCCGGTGGTCGCGGTCCGCACCGGGGCTCCGCTGACCAGTGCGGACGCAGCAGCGCTGACCGCACTGCAGCCAAAACTCGCCAGCGTGCCGACCGTCAGGCGGGTAACCGACGTCGGCCGCTCCGCTGACGGGCAGGCCGAGCAGCTGCTGGTGCTGGCCACGCAGGGCGGGGGGAACCCGAACCAGAACCTGGACCTGGTCAACGCGCTGCGCGCCAAGATCGCCCACGCTGGCCTGCCGGCCGGGTTGCAGGTGCATCTGGCCGGCGACGTTGCGGTTGCCGTCGATCAGCAGAAGGCGACCGGCAATACTGGCAACAAGGTGCAGTACCTGTCGATGGTCTTCATCATCGTGCTGCTCGTGCTCATCTTCCGGTCCCTGACGCTTGCCCTCACCACGATCTTGCCCGCCGTTTTCGCGGTACTGATCTCCGGCCCGCTGGTCGCCGAGGCCGCGCGGCACGGCCTGCAGGTTTCCCCGCTGGCCCAGTACCTGATGATCGTGCTCGTGCTCGGCGCCGGGACCGACTACGGCCTGTTCCTGGTGTTCCGGGCCAGGGAGGAGCTGCGCGCCGCGCAGCACGAGCGGGCCGGCGACTATTACCCCGGCTCCAGTCACCTCGGCGGCAGCGTGCTGCGGGACCTGGCGTCGTCGCGGCCGCCAGCCAGGCAGGCCCTGGTACGGTCGGTGACCAGGGTCGGCGAGTCGATCACCTTCTCGGCGGCCACCGTCGTGGCGGCCGTGCTGACCCTGCTGGTCGCGAGCTTCCCCTTCTACTCCAACCTTGGCGTGCCGTTCGCGATCGCGATCGGCGTGACGCTGCTGGCGGGCCTCACCCTGCTGCCCGCCCTGCTCTCCATCCGGCTGTCGCTGCTGGCCATCAAGCGCTCGACCTTCAGCGCGATACCCATCTGGCCGTTCCGTCACCGGCCGAAGCTGCTGCCTTGGGACATCCAGGGCAAGGGCGGCCCCGGCGTGTGGGGCCGCGTGGCGGGCAACATCGTGCGCCGCCCGGCGCTGACCCTGACCATCGGAGTGGTCATCTTCGGCGCGCTGGCCCTGGGCAGCCTCGGATACGTGGCCTCCGGCTTCGGCGGCAACACCACCGCGCCCGCCGGCAGTGACTCAGCGGCCGGCAACGCGCTGCTAAGCAAGCATTTCCCGCAGTCATCGGCGAACCCGACGAGCCTGATCTTCCGATTCAGCCAGCCTGTCTGGACCGACCCGGCGGTGCTGGCCAAGGCCACTACGCAGCTGCAGGCTGCGAAGGAATTCACGCAGGTCGTCGGCCCGCTGAATCCCGCGGGCCCGATGCTGCCGCCGGCCGACTACGCGACGCTGCACGCCCTGCTCGGGCCGGCCAAGCAGCTGCCGCCGACGCCGCCGCCGGGCAGCAAGGTGCCGCTGGAGGGTTACGAGGTCTACCGCGCGACCGGGAACTACGTCAGCCCGGATGGCCGCACGGTGCAGTTCTCGGCCGGCCTGCGGGCCGGCGATCCGGGCAGTACGGCCGCGCTGGACGCGGTCCCGGCTATTCGCACCCAGGTCAGCAAGGTCGCCGCGGCTGTCGGCGCGACCGCATCCGGCGTCGGCGGTGAGGCGCCGGCCTTCTACGACATCAGCGCCCTGTCGAACAGCGACCTGCTCAAGGTGATCCCGATCGCGATCCTGGCCATCGGGCTCCTGCTCGCCCTGGTGCTGCGCAGCCTGGTGGCGCCGCTCTACCTGATCGCTTCGGTCGGCCTGTCGTACCTGGCCGCGCTGGGACTGTCGGTGCTGCTGTTCATCGAGATCGGCGGCCAGGGCGGCCTGGTCTTCTTCCTGCCCTTCCTGATGTTCATCTTCCTGCTGGCCCTCGGCGAGGACTACAACATCCTGGTGATGACACGGATAAGGGAGGAGGCGCACAAGCTGCCGCTGCGCCAGGCCGTTGCCCGCGCGATCGGCGTGACCGGCACGACCGTCACCTCGGCTGGCCTGGTGCTGGCCGGGACGTTCGTCGTGTTCGGCCTCGTGGCGGGCAGCGGGGCCGGGGGCAGCGAGTTCCGGGACATCGCCTTCGGCCTGGCGCTCGGCATCATCATGGACACATTCCTGGTGCGCACGCTGCTGGTGCCCTCGACCGTTGTGCTGCTGGGCAGGTGGAACTGGTGGCCGAGCCGGATCAGCGTCGACCAGCCGGAGGGCGTCGCGCCTGCCGTTGCCGACAGCCAGGCGGCGCCGCAGCCTGAGCTTCGCTGAGGGCACCGCAGTTGGGGGCAGCGCAGTTGGAGCCGGCCGGGCCGCTGATCAGTGTCGTGCTGGCCGCCCATGGCGTGCGGGAGTACCTGCCTGCGTGCCTGGACTCGATCCTGAGCCAGGCCGGGGACGAGCTCGAGGTCATCGCGGTCGATGACGCCTCGCCCGACGGCAGCGGCCAGATCCTCGATGCCGCCGCCCGCCAGGACCCGCGGCTGCGGGTAGTGCATCTGGACCGCACCGGCGGTCCCGGCAACGCCCGCAACGTCGGCCTGCAGCTCGCGACAGGCGACTATATCTGGTTCATCGATGGCGATGACATGGCCGCCGAGGGCGCGGTCAAGGCGATCACGCAGCGGCTTGCCGAGGACCTCCCGGACGTGCTGCTGATCGACTACGAGAGCCTCTATCCAGACGGCCGATCGGCGGCCAGCCCCGGCGCTGAGCTGCTGCGTGATGCGCCCGCAGGCACCTTCACGCTGGCCGAGCAGCCGCAGCTGATCCAGCTCACCATGACCTCCTGGAGCAAGGTGATCAGCCGCGGCTTCCTGCTGGGACTCGGCGCCGTTTTCCCGCCGGGAATCCACGAGGACGTCCCGGTGACCTGCGCGATGCTGCTGGCAGCGCGCCGGATCAGCGCGCTGGACCGGGTCTGCTACCGTTACCGGCGCTTTCGGCGCGGATCTTTCATGGTCACCACGAGCACCGATCACCTCGCCATATTCGATGCTTACCGGAAGGTCCTTGATTCCTTTTCCAAACGGCAGGCCGACCGCAAGCATCCTGCCGCAGCGAGCCTGCATGCAGCGCTGTTCGAGCGCGCGATCTGGCATTACACCACGGTGCTGCAGACCGGCGGTGCCGGGATCGGGCCTGTCGGCCGCGGCGGCCTGGTCCCGCGCCGGGCGCGCAGGCAATTCTTCGAGTGCATGCATGCGGACTTCACTCGCTACGTTCCGCCCGGCTACCGATATCCGCCCGGCGCCCGTGGTGCCAAGTTCCGCCTGATCAGGCATGACGCCTACTGGACTTACGAACTGCTCGAACCGCTGAACCGGGCGCGAGTCGCGCTCCGCCGCCGCGCGGACCGCAGGCCCCGATGATCAAGGGGCGGCGGGTCAGCCCGCCGCTCGGCCACCGCAGCGGTCCGCTGCTCCAGCTGGTCCAGCCGGGCCATGACCGGCTGCAGGTGCTTGTCAATCGCTGCGGACAACGCCTCCGCCGTACCGGCGGTGGCCTGTGTTCTCAGGTGGTAGTACCCGGCCATCGCGGCGGCAACGGCGCGGCTGCGTGCGCGCCGAAGGACGGAGCGCTCGCTGCGCCTGATGGCGGCCCGCCAGCCCGCAGCTGCCCAGCCGACTCGCTGTGCGCACACGGTCGGGCTCGTGCTGCACCTGCGACGGCCGGATATCGAGCATGCCCAGGACCCGCAGAGCCAGATTGCTGCCCTCGGCGACCATGCTGGCCAGCACCCTGTCACGGAAGGCGCGTCAGTCTGCGGCTACAGTCCGTTGGCCGCGCTCAGTAGCGGGGGAGCGGGACCACGGACCGCCGACCATCGCTGCCCGGCGCGACGCCGGCGGTACGTGCGGCGACCATCTCAGTGTGCCGCGGTGAACTGCTCGCTCTCGGTCGAGCCCGCCAGCGCCGTCGTCGAGGCGTTCGGGGCGATTGCCGACGTCACCAGATCAAAGTAGCCGGTGCCGACCTCGCGCTGGTGCCGCGTGGCCGTGTAGCCGTCAGCCTCCGACGCGAACTCCGCGTCCTGCAGCCGGACGTAGGCCGGCATGCCTTCCTCCGCGTAGCCGCGGGCGAGAGTGAACATCGAGTGGTTCAGCACGTGGAAGCCGGCCAGGGTGATGAACTGGAACTTGTATCCCATCTCGCCAAGCTCGCGCTGGAACTTCTCGATGGTCCCCTCGTCCAGGTGCGCCCGCCAGTTGAAGGACGGCGAGCAGTTGTAAGCAAGCATCTGATCGGGATAGACCTTCTTGATCGCCTCGGCGAACTCGCGCGCCACGCCCAGATCCGGCTTGGACGTCTCCATCCACAGCAGGTCGGAGTAGGGCGCGTAGGCCAGGCCGCGCGCGATGCACGCCTCGATTCCGTTGCGCACATGGTAGAAGCCCTCGCCGGTCCGCTCGCCTGTCACGAACTGCTGGTCTCGCTCGTCGACGTCGCTGGTGAGCAGCGTCGCTGCCTGCGCGTCGGTGCGGGCCACGATCAGCGTCGGCACTCCGCACACGTCGGCTGCCAGGCGGGCCGCGGTCAGCGTCTTGATGTGCTGGCCGGTCGGGATCAGCACCTTGCCGCCCAGGTGGCCGCACTTCTTCTCGGAGGCGAGCTGGTCCTCCCAGTGCACTCCGGCGGCGCCCGCGGCAAGCATGGCCTTCATCAGCTCAAAGGCATTGAGCACACCGCCGAAGCCGGCCTCGGCGTCGGCCACGATCGGCGCCAGCCAGTACGGCGCGTCCTCGTTACCGGACTCAGACCAGGTGATCTGGTCCGCCCGCAGCAGCGCGTTGTTAATCCGGCGGACCACCTGCGGCACCGAGTTGGCCGGGTAGAGGCTCTGGTCGGGATAGGTCTGGGCGGCCAGGTTCGCGTCGGCGGCCACCTGCCAGCCGGAAAGGTAGATAGCCTGCAGGCCAGCCGTGACCTGCTGCACGGCCTGGTTGCCGGTCAGCGCGCCCAGTGAGTTGACGTACCCGTCCTGATGCAGGAGAGACCACAGCCGGTCCGCGCCGAGCCGGGCCAGCGTGTGCTCTTCCTGCACGGATCCGCGCAGCCGGATGACATCAGCGGCGCCGTAGCTTCGCTCGATGCCAGCCCAGCGGGGATCTGCCGCCCACTCGCGCTGCAACTGGGCGGCCTGGTCGTCGATGGATGCAATGCCGTCTGGTGCACCGCCGGTCTGGGCGCCCTCCGGGCGACGGTCGCTCACTGGAACCTCCTGCTAATTCTGGTCGTCCCCGGTGCTAGTTCGTTTCCCGGGTATGGCAAACAGCCTGCGAGGCAAGGGCGGCAAGGGCTAGAGTCATTGGTCCTGAAATCTGACCAGGCTTCGGCTAAAGTGAAGAAGTGAAGACTTTCACGGGTGAAGATTCGCGATCTTTGACTTCTGGTGCCCTCGATCTCAGCATGTTCGGCCAGCGGCTCCGTCATGTGCGCCGGGCCAGGGGGATGACGCTCGCCGAGCTCGGCGAGCGCGTCGGCCGCGCCCCGTCGGCGCTGTCGCTGCTGGAGAACGGACGGCGCGAGCCGAAGCTGTCGCTGATCGAGGCCCTCGCCCGGGCGCTGACAGTGCCGGCCGAGGAGCTGATGCTGCGTCAGCCGCCCAGCCGCCGCGCTCAGCTGGAGATCGCGCTGGAGCAGGTGCAGCGCGATCCCGCCTTCGCCGAGCTTGGCCTGCCGCGGCTGCGGGTGGGCGCGCGCGTGGCCAGTGACGTCATCGAGCATGTGCTGGCCTTGCACAAGGAAATCGGCAGGCACCGGGCCAAGCCGACGGCAACGCCCGAGGAAGCCCGGGCCGCCAACGCTGACCTGCGGACGATGATGCGCGAGCGCGGGAACTACTTCGCCGCAATCGAGCGGACCGCCTCGGCGACCCTGGCCGCCGCGGGTTACTCCGGCGGCCCGCTGTCGCAGGGGATGCTGCTATCGGTGGTGAGTCAGCACGGATTTTCCGTTAAGTATGTGCCTGATCTGCCGAGGTCAGCGCGGTCTGTGACCGATCTGCGCAACCACCGCATCTACCTCCGGCAGGAATCGCTGGGCATGCACACGCCGCGCGCGGTGCTGCTGCAGACGCTCGGCCACTTCGTCCTCGGCCACTCGGCGCCGGCGGACTTCGCCGAGTTCCTGCACCAGCGGGTGGAGGCGAATTACTTCGCGGCAGCCGTTTTGATGCCCGAGAAGCCGGCCGCAGCCTTTCTGCGGCGCGCCAAGCAGGCCAGGGACCTGTCGGTCGAGGACCTGCGGGACGTGTTCTCGGTCTCCTACGAGATGGCCGCGCACCGCTTCACCAATCTGGCGACGCATCACCTGGGCCTGACCTGCCACTTTGTCAAGAACGACGAGACCGGCATCATCTCCAAGGCCTACGAAAACGATGGCGTCGTCTTCCCCGCCGACGAGAGCGGGGCGATCGAGGGTCAGCGGATGTGCCGCCTGTGGTCGGGGCGGCAGGTCTTCGCGGCGGCCGACCGGTTCAGCCCGCTCTACCAGTACTCCGACACGCCATCGGGCACCTACTGGTGCGTCGCCCAGGTCGATCCGGGCCGCGAGCGCGGGTTCGCGATCACCCTGGGCGTGCCGTACGAGCACTCGCGCTGGTTCCGCGGCAGGGAGTCGATGGCGCGGGTCACGTCAGCCTGCCCGGACGGCGAGTGCTGCCAGCGGCCGCCCGTTGCCCTCGCGGCCCGCTGGGACGGCATGGCGTGGCCGTCGGCGCGGGCGCATTCGCACATTCTGCTGGCGCTGCCGACGGGGAGCTTCCCCGGCGTAGACGAGACGGACGTCTTTGAGTTCCTGGACCGGCACGAGCGGGTTTAGCGCGCAGCCGCAGCAGTGCTGCCGGCCGGGTTGCTACCCGGTGAAAACGGGGCGGCCGCCGCTCCCGGAAGGCCGCCGCGCCCGCGGCGACGTCTGGGCCCATGAAGGTGAGCATCTCGTAGGCGGCCCTGATCGAAGATCGACCCGGCCGTCCGCAGCCGGCTTTGGCCGTTGCTGTGCGGAATGGCGAAAGCGCGCTGCTACCTGCTCACCGGCACCCGCCGAACCCCCGAGTCGAAAGCCTGCAGGAGGCACACGACGCGCTTGTGCGCGCATCGGATTTCATTCCCAGGGAGCGACTCGGCGCCACCGACGACTGCGGTTTCTCGGGGGCTACTGGGTGAACCGGCTGCTACTGGGTGAAGAAGTGCGTCTTCGGACGTTCGAGCAGCTGCCCGTCGAGGATGATATCGACCTTCTCGTTGTAGAAGGCGAGCAGGCCGGCGACCGGCAGCAGCTGGCGGGTCGGGAAGTCGTAGGACCACACGAGGTCGTCGTGCACCGTGGTGCCGGTCTTGATCGACCAGTAGCCGCTCGTTGTGCCCTTGTACGGGCACTCGCTAACAGTGCTGGTCGCAATCAGGTGCTCGAAATGCACGTCTGTTCTGTTCAGGTAGTAGCGCGTTGGCAGGCCCGTCTCGAAGACAAGCACCGGTGAGCTGGATTCGGCCAGCACAACGTCATCGAGTTCAACCCGCACTGTCCGCGTGCAGCGCAGCGCGTCGACCCGGACGTAGGGACTGCGCGGGTGGACGAAGACCTGCTCGTCCTCCTCGAACCAGCTGTCCAGTCCAGACCACTCGAACCGGACCGTGCCGGCGAGCCCGTCCACCGGTGACTTGGCGAGCACTCTGGCCGCTCCACCGCGGTAGGTGTCACCGACGCGCAGCCCATGCAGCCGGATCTGGCCGCGCCGGGTCTGCTGCGCGTGCTGCTCGTCGACCAGCACGCCCGCGCGCACGTCCGCGAGCGGGACGTAGTACTGCGGATAGTTGGGCCACTCCCACACATACAGTGCCCTGGTCGTGTCGAGCACCGGCTCGCCGGCCAGGAAGGCGCGGATGCGGCGGGGGACCGGCGCGATGTGGTTGGTCGGCGTGATCATTGCCGGATAGTGGTGCACGCGAAGCTCCTGTCGTCCATCGGGTCAGCCATCGGCGCTGGCAGCGGGGCGGAATGCTCTGCTGGCAGGCTAACCAGCGTGGCCCGCATGTTCCGCTGCCAGGTAGGCGCCGGGCCGCCGGCGGCCGGTGAGCACCGGTTTTTCCAAGCCTTGCTGAGCGAGCGGGGCTTAACATCCGGGCATGACCGATGAACGTGTCCGCCCGGTGCGGATCCAGCCGATGATCGCAGTGACGTCATGATCGAGCACGCCGTCGTCATGGCCGACACCCGCGGGCGGATTAGCCAGTGGAGCCAGGGCGCGGAGGCGCTTTTCGGGCACAGCCAGTCGGACGCGCTCGGGCAGAGCCTGGATCTGATCATTCCGGCAGCCGTCCGGGAACGTCACTGGGCAGGCTTCCGGCGGGCGATGCAGGCACCGCAGGTGAAGGACCTGGCCGCTGACATGCCCGTGTTGTGAGCGGACGGGCAAACCAGGACCTTCGCCGGCCGTCTGCTGGTGCTCAGTGACGGGCTCGGCGTGGCCATCGGCGCGATGGCGATCTTCGCTGCCGAAGGCAGCACCGGGGTAAGGCCGTTTGGCTGACTGACTGGCCGACCTGCCCGCCCGGCCAGCTCGTGCTGCGGGTCGCTGCCGCTCTGTCGGCTTCAGGTTCACTGAGGAGCAGGATTTGACCTTCGCCGGTCGCGTCTCGCGGACCAGCCACTGGATCATCAACCCCCGCGCCGACCTGACCTGAGTACAGCCCAGACGAGCCTGGCCCGGGCGCAGCGGCTCTTGATCATGACCGCGGCATGGCAGTCGTGCGCAGGACGAATTGCCGCCGCCGGACTGGCTATCGTGTCGGGCGTGGCGATCCGGGACGACGTGCGCCTGATCGCGCTGGCACTGCCCGAGACGGTCGAGCGGTCCTCGCAACATGGCGTACTCGAGTGGCGGGACCCTGGGATTCTCGTTCGGGTCAGAGGAAGCCGCCATGCGGATCGCGGTAGCTGGCGGGAGCGGCGGGACATCGTTGAGCGCTCGCTGACAGAGCCCAGGCAGGCTCATGGCCGCTTCGGCGATCACTGGGAGGAGCCGGCTGTGAGCGAAGCGTTCCATCCCGAGCGCGTCGAACTGCGAGGTACCGAGGAAGCTCCCGAGATCGCTGTCCCTTTTCCGCTGGTTCGCCGAGGACGATCTCTTCGGTCTGTCCTTTCCGATCTCCCAAGGCCACGAACTTGATGACGCACCGGACGCTTACCTCTCGGTCTACGTCGAGGAGAATCTGCTCGCTGCCGGATTCGGTCTCGCGAACGCCATTCGAGAGCCTGCCGCTGGTGTGACGTGGCTGCGGTGGCGCGGCAGGTAGCTGCAGCGACCGACGGCCGGGCATTTGCGGCTCGTCCGACGCTTTCACCTCGCCGTCGGGATGGTCCCGGCGCGACCAAAGGCGCTTCGCCCATTGCCTGGGATCGTCGGCCCGGCCGACCGGAACGTGATCTTGCTCGTACACAGCGCACTGAAAGCCGAGGGCGCCCAGGCGAGGGCGCCCTCGGTGGGGTCGCAGCATTGCGATGAGGGCGGCAGCACGTTTGCGGCCAGTCCGCCCTGCAAGCAACGACGACCGGATGGCCGGCGCTTCGCCCCGTCGCCAGCGATACGAGCGCGCCGGCACCCGACGGCCGGACGCACTCCCAAGCTGGCAGGACCGAGTGAAGGTTGACTTGCCGACGGCACAGGCATCATCGCGGCTCCGGTCAGCGCGTCAGCGCGGCCCTGCAGCCCACGTTATCGTGACACTCCATGACGTCGAGGTACTGGCGCTCGAAGATGGGCCGATGATTTCGATGCCTTCGCCCTGGGTCTGCCCTGACGTCGCCGAGCAACCTGCCGAACCGAACTCGGTGTCACACGCCGGTGCGTCCGTCAGTCCAGACGAGTTGTTTCTTCCCTTGCCGAAGTTCTATGCGAGGTACTGGTCGGGCCCTGGCAGGTGCCCGGCCTGCCTGGTGTACGCGGCCTGCGAGTTGCAGAGGCTCCACTGGGTGCCACCGTCAACTGGGACCGCGTTGGAAGCCGACACGAAGACCTTTCCCGGCGGGCCATGGCAAGTGATCCTGATTGGGAAACTTCCGGCCGCTCCAGGCTGCCCCACCCAGCACTGCCCGTTTGGGTAGCCGAGCGCGGCCGACGTGGAGGCAGTATCAGCAGCCGCGCTGCCGCCACTGCAGTTGCCGAAGCCCGCCGTGCTCGGTGACACGGTCACTGAACGTATGGTCGGGACGGTCTTGAGCGAGATAGAGATGCTCGCGGCTGGCCGGTGGCCGGGTCCGGTTTGCCGCGGATGACGATCCAGATCAAGATAATGACCACGACGGCCAATACAGCCCACCCGCTCTACGGTCCATCGGATCCTCCGTGGTGACCAGCCGGGCTATGGCCTGCAGGCTTTCGCTCCACCCGGACCTGAAAACCGGCCCGGCGAAATGCGAAGACCGCGACTGCCAGCAGGAGCAGCGCTGTCATGGCCCACACCGCCCATGATGGAAGGGCAGGCAACAGCCCCGGTCCTGGTACTGGTCCTGGCCCGACGCTGAATTCCAGCTTGGTCGCAGCGGCGACGCCGAGATCGGCGCGCCCGGCCGAGACTGCCGCGGAGCCGAACAGCACCACGTCACTCAGATACGCCCCCATCTTGGCGCCCGCCGGGACGACGAGCTCGAGGGGAATCCGCGCCGCCTGCCGGGGCTGGAGCCGAACGTTCCGGCCGATGACGTGGACCCGTAATGGCGGAACCGCGAGACCGGTTCCGCCGGAGAGCCGCTCGACCCGGACGCTTGCACGCCAACACCGACGCTCGCTTCCGACGCCTGGGAGCGACGCTCGCTTCCGACGCCTGGGAGAAGGCCGAGAGCAGCGCGAGGGCGATCGGCACCGCAAGCGGTACCGCAAGCAACCGCCGCAGACGCATGACTCAGCCTTTTGGATGCATTGCCATGTGAAACTCACCATACTTCGGAAAGCCACTCTTAGATATGCCCACTGGGTATCCAGAGCACCACCGGCCTCGCCAGCGCACACACGCTGCATCCTGAACAAAACGGTCGTGCTAAGCCGCTGCCCTGGGAGTGCGTCCGCAAATTAACGGCCAAAGGGCATAGGCCCAGGACACAACCGGGCTACTTGCCTGCGAAAGGCCACTGCGGGCTGGCAGACCTCCCAGCCGCGCGGCGACGTTGGGCCCTGCGGGCCGAATCTGCGGGCCGTGGCCAAGCATCAGCGGATTCGCCGTGAACCGGCCGGCTCCGCCACCGTGCATTCTGGCTGCTGCCGCCGGCCACGCTCGAGCTGCGATCCACGCGTCCCGGACAACTCTGCTGCTGACCGGTCGCGCCGGCCCAGGTAGATTTAGTGCAATGAAGAAGCTTTTCGAACTCCTCGTCTGTCTGCTGCATCCGCTCGCCGTCGTCCTCATTTGGATTGACCTGGCTACGCGCTCCGATATCGGGAGCGGCCCCAAGGTGGCGTGGGCCATCTTCTGTCTGATCCCACTTGTGCCGTTCGTCTACGTGCTCACCGGCGGCGACCTGTGGTGAGGTCGGCCCGGAGGCGGGCGCCCTGAACCAGGGGATCGTCGCTCCAGCTGGAGTCAGCTCGGTGCGCCGGACTTCGCTGGTCCTGGAGAGCCATACTGGGTGCAGCGAGGGGTGATAGCCGACGCCGGGAAGTTCCGCGCCGGCAGCGGTGGATGCGCGGAACAGCACAATCCAGTCCGGCCTGGTGGCTGGCATCCATGGCCGGCAGCGCGAAGAGCATCGCGTCATACCAGTGTCGCTGCTGCGGCGAGACCATCAGCCAGGCAAGTGTGAGTGCCAGGGCCGGCCGGGCGACGGGCAGGCTGGGTGGCCCTGCTGGCATCCGCCAGAGCAGGATCGCGACGAACGCGATGACGCCCAGGGCGTCGATCCGCTGACCGGAGTTTCCGATGATCATGGCCTGGTGACGCCTGGCCGGGTCCGGGTCTGACTCGT
>OCTA010004656.1_pt1 | contig 12002 bp, 12 predicted proteins | sample 1538991 | NCBI WGS metagenome assembly OCTA01 (sample SAMEA3539302, study PRJEB22396) | soil metagenome | biome: tundra; feature: field; material: soil | place: USA | collected 2010-05 | depth 0.15 m | reverse complement strand
TTCTCGTTTCGAGCGGCGTAGGTGACGGCCCGCCTTGTCGAAGACAACGGTGCCCCTCGTGGAGGCGATCTCGGCATGTTCGCACAACGCAAGCACAAGTTTTTCACCGAGGTTGAATCGGCCGCGCTTGTTTACAATGCCTCCATCGATGTGCACGCTAGCTGAAGCTGCATTCAATTCACTTGGGCGCGACGATCTCGGGTTGGAGTACCAGGCTTCATTTCCCGAAGTTGAAGGCCTTTTGGTCCCCGCTGACGACCAAGGGCACTTCCGCTTTCCATTTGTTAGCCTTCATATCCAAGCTGCCGTCCTCCACCTGAAAGCTGAGATAGAGAAACGAAGAGGAGAAACGCAGTCAATCGCGCACCTGGCGGACACCATCCTGCTCGGTACGCTTTCCGGACACACCGATGATCGGCAGGCGATCCTCGCGAATGAATTATTTACAGCGCTTTGTGCCGAACTTCTCGTTCACTCTCCTGAAAAAGAGCAGTCGGCATTTTCGGATCTTATAGACGTGCTGAAGTCTCGGTTTGGAGACCGCGACCAATGGCTCAGGTACTTGGCCGTGTCCCTCGCCCAGGAAGGCGTAGACACCCTTGATTCCGTGCGCGATCTCTCCCCCACCGCACGACCGCCCGCTCCAGTGTTCACCCAAAACACCGTGCCCGGAGACCGAGCTAACGAGAACCTTATCTTATTGGTCGAGGATCAACGGCCTGGTGAGATCCTCCGGGAGATGCTCCGCCAAGATGGGATGTCTGTTGAGGTCGTTAAGGGCTCGTATAATTTTCTGCACAACCAGATTGATCGGCTCCAATCAACGAATTTAGCAGCATCAACGCATGACCTAATCGTCTGCCCCCACTACTCCTTTGCTCGCCAATTAGCTTGGTCACATCGTGCGGTTCAGCTAACCGAGGAAGAGGTATTGCCGTTAGCCGATTCGCTCCTCGCTCGACAGTACTGCACGCTCGATGGGGCTTGGTACGGTATACCGTTTCAACATCCGACGAAGTACCTGTGTTGGCGCAAGGATTGGTTTGGCGATGAGGTGCCATTTACGACTTGGGACGATTTCGACTACTTCCTTGAGAGCCAAACGTCGGCGTCCCAATTCGGCGTTGAGGCTGCCCTAGGCCTGCAGGCCAAGCCGTACCATCCGGCACTGTATTACGAATGGCTAGCGTTTGTGCTCACCCTGGGCGGAGCAGACATCAGTTGGAGCGTTACTCCTATTGGCGGAGAAGTCCTCTTAGACTCAGTTGCCACGATCAAAGCGACCGACCGCTTTTTGCGCCTACTCCATCCCAGCAGGTCTCATCCGCGCGCCCTTGAGACCGATTGGGACAATGTCATTGACCTGCTGCAGGGTAGCAAGGTGGGCGTAGCGTTGCCATTCAGCGACACCACACCGCAACTCAACACGGAGCAATTTGGATTCGCTCCATTCCGATTGCTGGACAATTCTCTTTCTCCGGTCTTGAGCCAACTATATGCCTATCCTTCCGCGCCGCTGCACATATTCACGACCCACATCATCGTCGCAGTGACCGAACAGAAGCGTGCTGATATAACCGCCTTTTTTCGCTGGTTCCTGACCCAAGATATTCAGAATCGATTTCGCTCTCGCGTTTGGCAGTCACCCCTCCTGGATCGGTTCGCATCTCCCGAACCCGCCAATAGTGCGTTGCACGCAGCGTCCGTAGCGCAGCGTTACGCCGCACTTCCCCAGCACTCTACCTTCGCCAAGGCAACCGACCTGTTGCCAGCCAAGCAGCAGGTTGTACTTGATGCGATCTCCATTCTTGTAAGAGAAAGAAAACCAACCGCAGAAGTCCTCGGGTCGGCTGCATCAACGCTTCGTCGGCTGCTGCTTAAGGAGAAGAACTGACATGTTTACCACATCGCATTGGAAGCGCCTTCTTTTGACCATTCCGATCGTCCTTGCCGTCCTAATATCGGCATGCCGATCCGCCAAGGAACCAGTAACGATCCGCTTGATTGGAGAAGCATATGCTCCTCTTGACGCCCTAACTAAGATGAAGGGCGCCTTTGAGCAGAAGACCGGCATTAAGGTAGAGGTTATCCAAAAGGATCATCAAGCCGTGGTAAGTGAACTCGACCAGGAATTGAGCTCGAGACGAGTCACATACGACCTGATGTTAATGCCTCACCGGCTTCTCGGCAAGCTTGCGGAAAAGGGACAAGTCCAGCCAATTGACACCTTCGTAAATGATCCAACGCTCCACGACCCCGCGTTCAAACCCGAGGGAATGTACACTGACTGGTGGCGCGAGATCAGTTGGTACAATGGCAAGCTTTATGGCTACCCATTTACAGATCTCACGATGTACGTCTGCTATCGAAAAGACCTCCTTGACGACCCAAAACAGCAGGCTGCTTTCAGCGCTCGTTTTCATCGCCCTTTAACGCCTCCCACGAGCTGGCAAGAGTACATGCAACTCGCAGAATTCTTCAACCGACCCGCAGACCATTTCTATGGCACCTATATCCAAGGTCAACAGCATGTTGCTCTATGGTATGAGTGGTTAAACTTCGCCTACTCATTCGGTGGCAATATTCTTGATACCAAGCACGGTTGGGAATACGGAGACATCGTCGTGAACTCACCGGAAAATGTTGCCGCGACTGATCAGTACATGAAGTTGAGTGCCTTTAGTCCCCCCGAGACGCTGAACTACAACTGGGACGACGCCCTATCTGCATTTCAACAAGGTCGAGTTTTCATGGGTATACTGTGGCACGATCAGACGCCGCTATTGGAGGATCGTTCGGTGTCGAAAGTCGTTGGCAAGATGGGCTATTCAATGATCCCTTCCGCCATCAACAAGCCTTTCAGTCAGTTGGAAGGATGGACGTATTTAATTCCGAAAGAATCTAAGCACCCGCGCGAGTCCTTCAGATTCATCGAATGGGCGATGTCACCAGACGTTCAGATTCAGCAGACCCTCAAAGGCGGCGCCTCTCCACTGAAATCGACCTATGAGGATCCGCGTGTCAAGCAGATTCCTTATATCCCAACCTATCTGTCCAGCATTCCGGTAGCCATACCCAAGCCGACGATTCCGGAATCGGAGCAGATCACTGAAGTTATGCAGCGAGGCCTCTCGGAAATATTGACCCGCAAACGCTCACCGAAGGAAGGTTTGGATATGCTTGCTACCGAGATCCAACGTATCCTGGGCCAGAAGTCGAAGCTTCGGTATCCGGTGAAGTAACCGAGGCCCTGAACTCCTTGTCGATTCGAAGCTCAAAGACCGCGCCTTCAGTCCACTCTGTACTAGGGTGGATTGATCGTCATTGTTCCGCAATCGTTCTTGGACCTCTGCTGATTACAGTGGCATGCTTGGCGATTCTTCCTTTTCTCATTGCACTATGGAATAGTTTTACCGACTTTAGCTTTAACTTGCCTGGAAGAGACGGCTCCTATATAGGCTTTGCAAATTATCTGAGGGTATTTACTGGCGACTCCCGTCTATTGGACAGTGTTAAGCACACTGGACTGTTTGTGGTGTGCACGTTGCCCATCGAATTCCTTCTCGGATTGTGCGTAGCGCTCTTGCTTTGGCGTAGCATGCGGGCACAGCGCTATTTGTTGCCTCTGATGGCTTTGCCGATGCTGCTGGCGCCGGTAACTGTGGGGTTGGTGTGGCGACTGCTCCTGCATGGCGACTACGGACCGCTCGGCTTCTACTGGCAGCATTTGCCGGGTGCTCGGGGGAGTTCTATTCTTGGCATCCGGGCTCGGCCTTTCTCGCGATTGTCGCTATCGATATTTGGCAGTGGACACCATTCTTCGTAGTCGTGTTACTCGCCGGCGCGCTAGCGATTCCGCGTGAGCCGCATGAGGCGGCCGAAGTAGATGGCGCGAGCAATTGGCAGGTTCTTCGCGACGTGACGCTTCCACTAATGCGCCCAGCCATGGTCGTTGCTGTATTGTTCCGGCTCATGGACTCGTTCAAGGAGTTCGATAAAGTCTACGTCTTGACGAGGGGCGGGCCGGCTTCAAGCACGGAATTAATTAGTATATATACGTGGATTGTCAGTTTTGACCATGGTGATCTCGGCTACGGTTCCTCTATTACCATCGTCTTGTACTTGGTTGTTCTCATCGTCTGTGAGGGACTATTTCTCGTTGGACGTAAAGACTGGAGCTTACGCCGCAATGTTTAAGCTAGTTCGTCGCGTTATTCTTCTGTCGTTTGCGGCTTTTTGTCTATTGCCATATGTCTGGACGGCTGGTACAGCGTTCAAGGCGAGGCTTGACATCACAGCTAGTCCACCGAAGCTTCTTTGGAAACCCACTTTTGGAGAACTTCGCCACATCCTATAACGGTCAGGGGATTGTACCGCTGGTCTTAAACACACTGATTATTAGCATTAGTAGCGTTGCCGTCGGCTTAGTGATTGGTGTTCCTGCAGCATATCTGTTTGCAAGGCACCATACGCGCCTCACCAAGAATCTGTTCTTGACTGTGCTGTCGACAAGAATTGCGCCGCCGATTGCCCTGTCCCTTCCGTTCTTCATTATTTTCACACAATTGGGACTTCGCGGTACTTACTTTGCGGTCATTGTCACACACACGAGTTTCAATTTAGCGTTCGTAGTCTGGTTACTGGAAGGGTTCTTCGCTGATGTCCCTGTAGAGATTGAAATGGCAGCCCAGATCGATTGAAGGACGCGTCTTGGGGCATTCTTCTTTTCAGTGTTGCCGGCGGTACGTCCAGGTCTGGGGGCTGCGGCGATGTTCACTTTTCTAGCGTCATGGAATGAATATTTAATGGCGTCCTTGTTGTCCTCGTCTGAGACGCGGCCATTGACGCCTTCGCTCCCCGGTTTCATCGCGCAGGCCACAACCCAATGGGGTGCGTTTTGCGTCGTAGGGTTGATCTCCAGTATTCCGGCACTGGCAGTGGCCCTAGTCTGCAAGCAGTTCATGGCCCGAGGTGTAACCGTTGGTGTCTTGCGGTAGGGAGATTCTGGGATTCGATAAGATGAGCATTGAGGTTCGTGAAGTGGCGAAAAAGTATGGTGACGTCGTCGCTTTGCAGCGCTGTTCTCTCGCGGTTGCCGAAGGCGAATTGATGGTTTTGGTGGGACCTTCGGGTTGCGGGAAGACGACCCTTTTGCGGATCGTGGCCGGTTTCCTGCGTCCGGATAGTGGTATAGTCTTCATTCGCGGAGAGGACGTAAACGCCCTGCCCGTTCGGGATCGGCGCTTGGCTTTCATTATGGAAAACCTGGGGCTATATCCGCACTTGGACGTTTTCAAAAACGTTGCTTACCCGTTGACCGTTCGCCACGTCAACAAGAGTGTGGTCGATACACGCGTTAGGGAAGTCGCGGAGACGGTAGGCATTGGAGAGTTGCTCCATCGGCGAATGTCACAGTTGAGCGGCGGACAACGGCAGAGAGTTGCCATCGCCCGTGCCCTTGTGCGGGATGACGCGCAATTATTACTGGCCGATGAGTGTTTCTCCGATTTGGACGCCCAACTTCGTTATCAATTGCGAGGAGAATTCAAGGAACTTCAGCGGAAGAACAAACTCCCATGCATTTTTGTCACACATGACCAGGAAGAGGCACTTTCCCTTGGCGACAGGATTGCGGTGATGGACCACGGACAGATCGTACAGGTCGGCACAGCGGATGACCTGTACAAGAACCCCACCTCGGCGTTTGTGGCGGGGTTTATTGGGAGGCCACCGATGAACCTCCTACCTGCACGGATTGCGAATGAATGCGTCGTAATGGAGGGTGCACCTGTTTTCCGGTTGTCCATGCGATCAGGGCATCCGGACCGGGAAGTCCTGTTCGGTGTCCGCCCGGAAGATTTGATCCTCTCTCCCAGCGCAGGAACTGGCCTGGAAGCTGAAATCACGTGGATTGAACACATGAGCCCGGACAAGTTGATCCATCTCAAGGCCGGATCTAGAAGACTGATCGCCCGCGTACGAGACCTGGGCCTTTTTGAGCATTGCCAAGGAGTTCATGTAGACTGTTCTGAGGACAAGCGATATCTGTTCGACGCATCCACCGGTGAAAGGATTTACGAAACTCCAAGAAGACCATGAGCCTACTAGGAAAATTTGGCGCCCTGCGACTGCGGGCTGTCCTCATCGAAACCGGTTACACCGCTTGGTATCGCGCGGCTTCCGGATCAAGCTACGGAGTGGACCCGTGGGCCGCATTCAACGCTGCCCGGTCCCAAAGATCCACGGCGAAGGGTGCGCTTCGTTTGGTCGTGGACCTGTTTTTGATGGGCTACCGGATACAATCGACAGCAGTTTCCCGGACGTTCGGTGCTGATGCTATTGAGGGGTGGAAACGGTCCGGGTTGGTGGTCGAGGCGGCCGGCTGCTTGACCTCCAAATATTGTCTACTGTCGTCGTTTGGTAAGTACGTGTTGCTCGAATTCCCCTCCACCAATGCCGGAGGGCGGTTCATTCCGTCGGGTACGTATCTAAGCCAAGGCTCCTATGAGTGTGCGCTCTCCACCGTGCGCAATGGGGTTCGCGGCACATTTCTGGAACTGGGGTGCGGATCTGGTCTGAGCTCGGTGATGGCTTCCGAGACGGCTAGCCTGGTGGTCGCGACTGATATTGATCAAGGAGCACTAGCAGGTTGCTGAAAAAGGGTATTCCGAGGGCGAAAACCGCCAAATCTGGCGCTCGCCCGACCGTAGAATCAACGACTTGCGAGGGCGAGTACGTGCGTTTTGGCCTGCTCCAGGGACTTTTTCAGCAACCTGCTAGAGGTCGCAAGAGCGAACCTGGACCTCAACAGTTGCACAGCTGTCATGATTCAGGGCGATATGTGTGATGCCCTGGCGCCACCCGCGGGATTCGATTTCATCCTCATAAATCCCCCATGGAGAATTGTTCCAGAACAAGTCGCCTATCCGAATCCCCGCGCGCGCGTAGGGTGGGGCAGAGATGGCTTAGATGCGGTCCGCCGATTCTTACGCGATGTCCCAAAGTTGGCTTCAGCGGGAGGCAGCGCCATCATTCGTGTTGATTTTCCGGGGACGAGGCAGGGCTTTAGTTTTGAACGTGAGTTGGCCGATTTCGTTGGAAAAGCTGGTTTCAGGCTCCTCGTACGTCAAGGGGCACCCATCGATATCAGCGATCAGTCCATGATCAGTGCTCAGACTTGTGTCCATCTGAATTCACCGGCGTCTGTTACAGAATTGGCAAGGCGTTTTGCTGACAACTACCGTCGGCTGGGCTTTGATACGCTCTACCCTTCCTTGTGTGAACTCCAAAACGATCGGTCGGAGAGGCTCGAAATCAAAAGTGGCCAGGCAGGCCTGACTCCGACATGGACGGAATCGTCGGAAAGCGACATCGGCTCGAAAGAGTGCACCGAAGTGCTGGCTTAACGTGAGGTTATTGCCCCTTCCACGTCAGGACAATGCAGAGAATCAAATGCCAGGGCTGCGCCCTCCGGTTCTGCGGACGATGCCAGTTCCGGTCGCGGCTACGATTGGTGTGCCACTAACCAGCTTGATGACTTGATGACGCTTCCAAATTCCGAGATTATTTGCCCCATCAACGCCAAACCGATCCGAAGCTACCTCCGGCTCTCGAAAGAATCGATGGGCGCCTGACGCTCCGTCTCCAGTCGCTCTCTCCGCTAACGCACGGCACAACCAGGTGACCAGGCGGTCGCGGAAGATGTCGCCGGCGCCTTACCCCTTTCTCGTGCACCCTGTTCACATCCAACACGCGAAGTTGTGGTTCGCGAGCTTACGCCTCCTCGCGTTTACGCTCTGGCATCTCGAAGACGATCGGGGTGCTGCCCCGTCCACAGTATAAGCGATCGCCGTGTTTCAGCCGCAGTCCCGCCCGCGGCAGCACGTCGCGATATCGTCCGTCGCGCAGCAGCCGCGTCGAACTGGTCGTAGAGCATTGCACGTAATAGTACGATGCGTCGTGGCACACCGCGCGCCCATGCTCACGGCTCACTGACCTGTCGTCCAGGCGGATGCCGCCAGGTGCCGGCGTGCGACCCAGGGCGACCGTCTGCCCGATCAGCTTGATCTTGTCCTCGCCGTAGCGCAGCGTGCCGGCTTCTTCGTTCTTTGGTGCTTCCAACCACTCCTTCTCGATGCAATAGGGCGCGTCGAGCTCACGGCTAACCGCGGTCGTCAGCGAGAAACCACCCGGCAGCTCGCATTCAATCCGACGCAGCCGCTTCCGGAACAGCGCTTCGAAGTCGCCCAACAACGGCTTCCAGACTTCGTCCTCACCAGCCGATACCGATCGGAACGTTACTCGCACGTGGTTCCAGACGAACTTCGGCTTCAGGCCGAGCCGCACCTCGCCTTCGAGTTCGTCCAGCACTCTGGCGCGGATGCGGATCGACTCCGAGTCGGTCGAAGTTGGGAGGATCTTCCCTTTAACTAAGTCGATCATTCTGTTCAACATTTCATGACTCCCTCGTTGGCGTACTTCACCGAGTGACATGCCGCAGCACTTTTGCAGCTAGCGGCGCGGCCGCACTACCGCCGTGTCCGCCGCGTAGCACCAGGACGGCGAAGCTCAACTTTGGTCCCGGCGTTCCGTAGCCAGTCGAGCCGACAAACCAGGCGTGCTCCTGCCCGCCCTCTTTCAGCCACTGTGCGGTGCCCGTCTTCCCGAAGAATCGAAGCGGATCGTCGCGCAGCACTCGCGCGGTGCCCGCCGTGACAACGGACCGCTCCGCCGCCGCGAGCTCTGCGGCGAATGCCGGGCTCACCACCGTCACCGGTGTGGCGCCCTTGCCTGCCACCACGTGCGGAAACACCAGCTTGCCCCCATTGGCCGCCGGTGCCGCAACCTGCATCGCCTGCACTGGTGTGATTGTCACCGGCCCTTGGCCGAATCCAACCATCACTCTCTCCGCGTCGGATAGTTCGCGAACCTTGATGCCGAACAGCGAGCAGGTCTCGCGCAGATCCTCCTGCCGGAGTTGCTCTGCGATGCCGGCGTACGTCGCATTGCAGCTCACGCGCAAGCCCGTCGCCCAGTCCACCGCGTGGCCGTGCGGCGACTTGTTCCCGGGATCGTCGTGAACCATCAGCCGGGTCTGCTCAAGGTAATTCCCGACATGTCCTCCGTCCACGCGCCGGCATTCGTAGGTGCGCCTGAGCGCATCGGGCTGATCGCGCTCGGCCGCCATCGCGGTCACCACCTTCTGGATCGATCCCGGCGCGAACTCGCCGTGGCGGGCCAGGTCGCGGACCGTCGCCGGCTCAGGCTTGCCCTGCGGGAATGGGTACGCCAGCAGCACGCGAAGCTCCCCGTTCGAAGGATCCATCCCCACCACCACGGCGCTCTTGCCCGGGTGGTTCCGCGTCATTTCACGCTCGAGCTCGACCCCCGCACGGTATTGTGCTTCGAACCCAACCGTCAGCCGAACGGAACGGGTACCATGCAGCAACTGTGCCACGCGAGCGTCCTTTTCGTCTCGGCGGTGCCGCAGTAAGTAAATCAGGTCGTCGCGGTCCCATCCGCGCAGCGTGTCGTCGAAAACCCACTCAGCCGCGGCGTCATTACGGAACTGCTCATATGCATGGCTTGTGTCGCCCAGCAGGGCGAAGCCGATCCCGCCGGCCGGGTAGTAGCGCCCGCCGGACGGTCGCAACGCGCGCACATCGATCCCCATCGCGCGGTATCGCTGTTCGAACGGAAGCAACTCGGCAAAGTCGCTGGTGGCGAACATCAGGCCGTCAGCCCCGATCAAACTGCCGCGCTTCACCATCGCCGCGAGCGCCGCCAGCCGCGGGTTGGTCACCGCGGCTTCCCCTTCGCCGTTCCAGGCGTGGGTCACGCCTTCGGTGCGGCTGATCTCGTCCGCATTCCACGCGACCTTTCCCGCCTTTAGAATGCAGACCGCCAACGCCGCCGCGAGCATCGTGTGTATCACGCGACCAGGCTTGGCGAACATTTTGTTCTCTTCTTCCGTCCCGCCTCGAGCCGAAACCGAAAGGAGGAGTGCGATCGAAAGGTAAACTGCCAACTCAGAACTGCCCCCATAGCTGAGCATGGGGGTCGTCACGCCCGTCAGCGGCACCACTCCCAACGTTCCACCCAGGATCATGAGCGTTTGCACGCCGAGGATCGTCGAGATCCCGAACGCAAGGAAGAATCCGAATTCGCTCCCGGCGCGGCGGGCAATCCGGAACCCGCACCCCACCAGCATCGTGAGCATCGCGAGGACGAAAACAAGCAGTACGAAGCCACCGGCCTCGCCCGCGGAAGGAAGGACCGCGTCAGTCGCAGCGGCGGGCAATAGGTGACTCCATCCCCTGCCAAGTCCCTGTCCGGTCCACCCGCCTGCCGCATACGAGAAGAGCATTTCCAGCAGATGCCCGCCCCCGCGCACAGTGTTGTTCGTGGGGTGGAGCATTGCCGCGATACGCCCAGAAGCCGTTTCGAAGAAGTGCGGCATCGCGACCGGCAGCAGTGCCGCCAGCAGTGCCACAGCGAGTAATGCGGCCAAGGCCACGCGGCCGGTGCCTGCAGCCACCGAGTATATCGCCAGCGTGACGACCGCCATGATGAGCGCCGGCCCTTGGTCCTTACACGCGAGGAAGATGAGGCTGATGAGTGCACCGAAGTAGGCGATCCCATCCTGGAGCGGCGGCAGGCGCAGGCCGAGCGGCAGCCGCACTGGCGCCACGCGCACGGCCAGCCAGTTTTTGGCGAGGACTCCAGCCATCGCGGCGACCGTCAGCAGCCGGATGAACTCGCCCGGTTGCGTCGGACCGAGGTTGATCCGCACACCAGGCACCGGGCTGCCGCCGAGGACAAGTGGCAAGGCGGCCAGCACTGCCGCTGCCAATACATAGAACTTCACCAAGTTCGCGCCGAAGCGCTCTACGCTCACCAGCGAGCCCACGAGCAGCAGCACCGCGCACAACGGCAGCAGCGTCGTGATGTTCTCGAACATCAGCGTGTCGCGTAGCGGATCGGCGAGACCTGCCTGCACCGCGACCCCAATCCCCGTGCACGCCGCGGTCAATGGAACCAGCCACTGGTTGGCCCGGGAGCGCAGCAGCGAGGCGAGGGCCGCGTATGCCCAGAAGGAGAGGAAGAGCCGCATCGTCGCGGAGTGAAAGTGTGCGTCCCATTCATCCGCGTTGCGCACCACCAGGAGCGGTTTCACCTGCATGATCCGGCGCGGCGGAAACCAAGAATGGCCGTCCTCGCGGAGGACTCCGTTCAGGGCGCCCACGCGTGGGAATTTCCGGCCGGTCTTGCGGATAGCCGCCACGGCGTTCGCAGCGTCATCCCCCGATGGGAAGTAATGCGCGATCGCGGTGCTCAGCGACTTCGCGTCGGCCTCATTCAGGTTCACGATCTCGCCGCGGGCGAGACGTTTCGCGGATTCGGACCCGAAATCGGAGCGGCCCTCGGCCACGCCGTGGAAGATCCGGAGGAGCAGCAGGGTTACCACCAGCAGTCCGGCCGCCTCGCCGATCCGCATCTGCCGTAGGAAACCTACCGCGGTCCGGCGGGGGCGAAAGTCGTAGCTGGTTTCGATCAGCATGATCAGTTCCCATATCTCTTAACCGCCGGACCGGTACTATTCTTTCGCGCGGGCACCGGTTTTCTTTTCGGGTTTCTTTTAGCCGCAGCCTTGTGCGCAGGTGGTGTAAACGGTTTGGCGTGTGCGGGGATGCCAACGCGGGCCGCGAGGGCGCCCACACCGAAGGCGGCTGCGGTCAGGGCCACCCCAACTGGGATTAGCACCGCTCGCCGAGCTAGCAACGGCACGGCTAAGGCCACTGGCGCCGGAGCGGGTCGCGTCGGCCGGTCCTCGAAACCGATCGCTGACTGTAGAGCCTCGCGTAGTTCCCGCACCGATTGGAAGCGCTCCGCAGGATTCGGCGAAAGCGCGCGCTCGAAGGCGCCGACGAGCGGCTTCGGCCAGTCGGGCGGAAACGGAGCCGGTCGGTGGAACGCTACCCTGCCCGAGCCGAGTTCGGCGA
>OCTA010004655.1_pt1 | contig 12002 bp, 8 predicted proteins | sample 1538991 | NCBI WGS metagenome assembly OCTA01 (sample SAMEA3539302, study PRJEB22396) | soil metagenome | biome: tundra; feature: field; material: soil | place: USA | collected 2010-05 | depth 0.15 m | reverse complement strand
GGGGCTGGCGGCGGTGGTGGCGGAGCCGGCGGCGGCGGAACCGCTGGTGGAAGCGGCGGCGCCGGTGGGGGCCCCCACGACGCCGCCGTGGGCGGCTGAACGAAGCAGCGCCCTCTACTTGCTCTTCACCTTCGCCGCGGGCTTGGCGCCTGCCCCCTTGTGCACGGCCGGTGACGCCGCCTCGTCCAGGTAGGCGGCGACCCAGGCCAGCGGAGCGTTCCAGTTGATCGTGACCTCGTTGGCCGACCAGGCCTCGCCGTTGTCGATGAAGCACTTCTGCGGCGCGCAGCCGGTCAGCCCGGCCCCCTGCATGTAGGGATCTTCGAAGCCCGAGTTGGGCCCGCCCGACAGGACCCCCGGCGGCGGCGGCGGGTACTTCGGGTTGGCCTGGTGACACCAGAAACGGTGATAGGGATTCTCGAGCGGCCGATCGCCCCACCCCGTCACGTAGCTCTGGTCGAGCGGATTGCGGCCGAGGATGTAGTCCATCGCCGCCACGGCGCCGTTCAGATAGCGAACGTCGTGGGTGAAGTCGTGCGCCAGGCCCAGCACCAGCGCGTTGTTGAGCACGAACGAGTTCGAGCCCCAGGGATATCCCTTCTTCTCGGGGACCGCGAACGGCACGCGATAGCCGTCCTTCTGCGCGACGGCCAGATAGCCGTCCGCGGCCGCGACGATGTTCTTGCGGATGGTCTCCGTGACCTCGTGGCCGAGCCCGTTCGGCACGATCGCGAGCGAGATCGATCCCAGGGCCTGGGTGTCCGACCAGGTCATGGGGGTGAACATCCCGGGCTCGCCCGACTCCGCCTTGACAGCCTTGAAGTACTCCGACTTGGTGACGACGTCTTTGTACGCCGATTTCCCGGTCGTGATGTAGAGCTCGGCCGCCGCCCAGTAGAAGTCGTCTTCAGCGTGGTCGTCGTCGTAGGGGCCACCGCCCAGACCGTCCTTGGCCCCGTAGATCGCGGGATTGGCCCGCGCCGCCTCCCAGGCCTTCTCGGCGGCCGCCAGACACTTGGCCGAGAACGCCGGATCGATCTTCTTCCAGATCCGCGCCGCCTGGGCGCCGTTGGCCGCCAGGTTCAAGCTGGCGATGGTGGTGGCCGGCTGCAGATAGCGCACCATCGGATCCTCCTGGGGCGCCGTGCTGAGCTGGGTCCAGTTCACGTCGTGGATCTTGGCGTGGACCATCCCGGCCAGCCTCTGTCCGTCGGGGACCTGCATCTTGAGCTCGAACTCCAGCTCCCAGCGGACTTCGTCGAGGATGTCCGGCACGTCGTTCTTGTTCTCCGGGATGTTCATCTTCCCATCGCCGAAATCGCCGGCCGACGTCCCGAGGATCTTGGTCCGCTCCCACCAGTCGAGGAGCGTCCAGACCGAGATCCCGGCGCTGACCAGGTATTTTCCGTGGTCGCCGGCGTCGTACCACCCGCCCGTCACGTCGAGCTTGTAGTCGCAGCCGCTCCCCGGCGCGCAGGGGACGTCGCCGTCGCCGTGGTTCGGTTTCACGCCGACGTGCCCCGCCGGGTGCGCCCACTGCGGATCGACCGCGTACGGCATCTTGATCTCGATCCCGCTGCGCGTTTGATAGAAGTACGCCAGCGCGTCGTACTTGAGCTTGCGGTAGATGTCGTCGCCGATGTCGAACGGGTGGCTGACGTCGTTGCCGACCTTGATGGTGTAGCCGGTCCCCTTCATGGCGAAGACGCTGAAGTCGGCGGCGGAAACCGCCTCGCCCGAGTCGTGGTCGGCGCCGAAGGGAACCGTCGTGCCGTTCGCGACCGTCTCGCCCTTGGCGTTCTTGAGCTCCCACGGCTCGGCGGCCGGGCGCTTCACGATGGCCAGCTTCGCCAGCGCCGGCAGGTATCCGACCTGGTTGACCAGCACGGTCGGGATCGCGGGCGGGGTCGGCTCCGGCGTCTGCGTGTACTTGGGATCGTCGATGTGCGCGTCGTCGACGCAGACGGTGAACGGATACGGCGGCTTGGCGAGCTGACCGCCCAGGTGAAACGCCAGCTCGACGCCCGGATCGTCGGCGCCCTGCATGGTGAAGACGCCCGAGTAGACCTGGGGCTTCGGCCCCGGCGTGAACAGCAGCTTGAAGAACTCGCGGTACGGCGGGCCGGCCTGACCGATCTTCAGGTAGACGCGCGTCTCTCTCGACGCGTGCATCTTGAACTGCACCGCGTAGCTGTGGCCCTTCTGGAGGTGAACGTGCTGCTGGCGAAGCTGCGCGTCCCAGCGGAACTTCCCCCCGTTCTTGACCTCCATGCACAGCTCGCCCTTGTCGATGAAGGTTCGCCCTTCCGACGGAGCCGAGATCTGTCCGGTCCAGGGCAAAGCCTTGGTCCCTTCGTCGAAGCTCGCGTTGTAAAGGACGTTGTGACCCACGAGCGGCGGCGGCGCGGCCGACGGATCGACCGGCGATCCCGCCTGCGGCCCGGTCGGCCCCGGTTTGGACGACGGCGCGTGCTGGCAAGCGCCGAGACCGGCGGCGAACAGGATGGCCGCCATGACCTTGCGGGTTTCGAGCATTGTTAACGATCCCTACCCTCGCCGGCCGCGCTTGCGCAACGGTTTTCACCGGGCTTGCGCCTGGCGTCGGCCGGCCCGCTCTGATATGCGTCCAGCACACCGACGAACATGCCCATCCGTTCCCCCGCGCCGCTGCTGTTGATGTCGCTCCTCGTGCTGCAGGGGCTGGCGACCTGCGCCACCACGCCTGCCAATCCGAACGCGGCGAAGTATCCGCCGCGGGGCAAGGGTTGCAAGGTGCGCGTGTTCTACGCGGCTGCCCCCGAGGTCAAGGAATGGGACGACCTCGGCATGGCCAGCGTCGACTGCTATCTCGACGTCGGCGCCGTCCAGTGTCTGAGTCGCCTGCGCGCGGAAGCCTGCCGGATGGGGGGCGATATCCTCTACGACGTTCCCAAGAAGGCGTTGCGCCCGACCGATCAAGGGATGTCCTACCGTGGGCACGTGGCCCACACGCGGCTCAAGCCCGACGACAAGGGCAAGGACGACGAGGCGGACAGCAAAGATCAGTCGCCGGCAGATTCGGGCCCCGTGGAACCAATCGTGCCGATCGCGCCCAGCTCGCCTCCGGGACCAGCGCCCGCCGCCGACGGGGGGATTCGCGCCGACGGCGCGGCGGGGTGAGGCGGACGCCGATGCTCTCGAAGCCTGCGGGCTGGCTCGGAATAGAGATCGTCGCGCTGCTCGCGCTCGCGGCCACGGCAAGGGCGCAACCGCCGACCAGCGCTGCACCGCCGAGCGCCGCACCGCCGAGCGCGCCGTCGCCGGGCGCGCCGACCAGCACGCCCCTGCCGAGCGAACCGGCGAACGCACCGGCGGCGGGCGAACCGTCACTGGCCGTGCAGCGGCGGGACAAGTGGCGGCACGGAAGGGAACATATCTACATGGACGACTTCGGAGAGCTGGGCCGCTACCGCGCCGCCAACGCCCGCCTCAAGCCGCCGGCGGCCGGCGACAAGCGGGTGGTCTTCTTCGGCGACTCGATCACCGACGCCTGGGCGCTGCCCACCTACTTCCCGAGTAAGCCCTACGTGAACCGCGGCATCGGCGGGCAGACCACGCCCCAGCTGCTGGTTCGCTTCCGGCAAGACGTCGTGGATCTCGCGCCGAAGGTGGTCGTGATCCTGGCGGGCACCAACGACATCGCGGGCAACACCGGGCCCATGACGCTGGCGGAGACCGAGGCGAACTTCAGCTCGATGCTGGAGCTGGCCCGCGCCCACGGTATCCGGGCGGTCCTCTCGTCGGTGCTCCCCGTGCACAACTACACCCCGCAATCGGAGACCACCTTCTCGATCCGCCCACTCGACAAGATCGCGGAGCTCAACCGGTGGCTCGAGGCCACCTGCGCGACCGGCGGGTGCGTCTATCTGGACTACGCGACCGCGTTGGTCGACGCGCACGGCCTCCTGCAACGCGAGCTGGCGGTCGACGGTCTGCACCCCAACCGGGCGGGGTACTCGATCATGGCGCCGCTGGCGGAGGCGGCCATCGCAAAGGCCCTCGCCGGTCGCTGAGGCCGAGCTTGTCTTGCACCGGGCGGCGGAGCATCATCCGCGCATGTCGTCGACGTTTTTCCGGAATCTAGTCTTGGCCGGGTGCACCGCCTCGGCGCTGGCGTCGGCGGCCTGTTCCAGCAGCAGCAACCCCGGTGACGGCGGTGGCGCGTCGGGTGGTAACGCAACCGGCGGCGGCGGTGGGGCCTCGACCGGCGGCGCCGCCGGCGGAGCTTCGGGCGCGGCCGGGACCAAGGCCGATGCGGCGGCCACCGACGGGGCCGCCCCGACCTCTTACTTCTTCACCTTCACCACGGCCGCAGACGTGTCGGCCGCGGCGATCTCCAATCCGTCGGACACGAACAAGGGCGATCTCAGTGTCTTCGCCGCCAGCGACGGCGGGCCGCGGGCCACCACCGGCTTCGACATGACCGTCGGCAGCCCCACCGCCGGCTCGCTCGAGATCGACCTGCCCTGCGACGGCTACAATCAATTCGTCGACTACCAGTTCATCCTGCCGGTCATCACCGACGTCGGACGAAAGACGGTGTCGGTGATGATCCGTCTCGACAGCGGCTTCTCGCCGAGCGGCTTCGTCTACCTCTACGCCAAGAGCGGCGACAACTGGGATTGGGGCCAGAGCAATTCGCAGGCCATCGCGCCCAGCTCCGCCGGCCAGTGGGTTTCGTACACCTTCCCGATGGCCAGCCTGGGTGCGGGCTCCACCCCGGCGTTCGACCCCGGCTACGTCAAGGCGATCGGCGTCCACATCGATACCGGCGGAGGCACCGGCGCCACCGGTCTGCCGACGCACGCCGTGCTTCACCTCGACAGCGTCGGGTATCGGTGATGCGGCTGCCTTGCCGACTGTTGATCCCGTCGTTGTTGCTGACGACCACCCTCGTGGCCTGCGGCTCGAGCGGCGGCGCGCCCGGCGACGTGGACGACGACTTTCCGCTGGCCCTCGTGCCCGGTCCCGCCTCGACGCCGCCGATGGGCTGGAACAGCTGGAACGAGTTCCAGGGTGGCATCAACGAAACGCTCATCGAGGCGATCGCCGACGCGATGGTCGCGAACGGGATGAAGGACGCCGGGTACCAGTACGTCAACATCGACGACACCTGGTCGAACAAAACGGGCCGCGACGCCAACGGGGCTCTGCAGCCGGACCCGGGCAAGTTTCCCGCCGGCATCGCCGCCGTGGCGGACCACGTGCACGTGACGGACGGCCTCAAGCTGGGCATCTACGGCGATCGCGGGACGCAGACCTGCGGCGGCTACCCCGGCTCGCAGGGCTATGAGACGCAGGACGCGAACACCTTCGCGACCTGGGGCGTCGACTATCTCAAGTACGACAACTGCAACGCCTCGTTGAACGTCGAGACGCAATACCAGACCATGCAGGCGGCGCTGGTGCAGGCGGCCGCCGCCAAGCCCTCGCCGACGCCCTTCGTCTTCAGCCTCTGCGCCTGGCAGTTCTACCAGTGGGGCGTGACCACCGGAAACCTCTGGCGGACCACCGGCGACATCAAGGACACCTGGGACTCCATCTTCGCCAACCTCATGAACGATCGATCGTACGCCGCCTACGCCGGACCGAACGGCTGGAACGATCCCGACATGCTGGAGGTCGGCGTCACCGACGACGAGTTCAGCTACTCCGTGAACCACACCGAGTACCAGTCGCACTTCAGCCTCTGGGCCATCACGGCGTCTCCGCTCATCATGGGCAACGATCCGCGCACCGTGACCGGCGACATCAAGAACATCCTGACCAACAAAGAGGTCATCGCGCTCGATCAGGATGCCCTCGGATTGCAGGGAACGGAGGTCTGGGAGAGCGGCGACGGCAACCTGTCGGTGTGGGCCAAGCCGCTCAACGCCGCCGGCGCCCGCGGCGTGGTGCTGCTCAACGCCGGCGCCGCCCTGGCCGACGTCACCTTCACCCTTCCGCTGATCGGCCTTGCCGGCGGCAGCGCCACCGTCCGCGATCTGGTGGCGCAGATGGACCTCGGCGCCTTCGACGACAGCTACACGGTCGCGGCCATCCCCTCGCACGGGACGGCGACCCTCAAGGTGACCGGCACAGAGCCGCCGCACCCTTCCGGAACGGCCGACCTGAGCGATCTGACCTGGACCTACGCCGCCAACGGCCTGGGCCCGGTCGAGAAGGACATGAGCAACGGATTCTCGGCCGCCGGCGACGGCGCGCCGATCTCGATCGCCAGCACCCCCTACGCGAAGGGACTCGGGATGGCCGCGCCCGCCGCGGTCATCTACCGCCTCAACAAGGCCTGTACCAGCTTCACAGCCGACGTCGGCGTCGACGACGCGGCCAGCGGCCAAGGCTCGGTGGTCTTCCAGGTCTGGGCCGACGGTGTCAAGCTGGCCGACAGCGGCACCCTGACCGGCAGCAACGGCATGAACCCCGGCAAGCAGACCCTCACCGCCGACCTGACCGGCAAGCGGCGCCTCAAGCTGGTGGTCAACAACGCGGGCGACGGCGCGTCCTGGGATCGCGCGAGCTGGGGCAACCCCCAGGTCATCTGCACGGCCAAGAAGTAGCCGCGCCGGATGATTGCGGCGGCATTGACGCTGGCGGCGCTGGCCGCCGTCTCCGAGGGGCCGGCGGCGACCGAGCATCTGCTCTCGCCGAACGGCCGCCTCGAGGTGGTGGTGGCGACCGGCCCGGCTCTCTCTTACGACCTGCTTTTTGACGGCAAGCCGCTGCTGCGCGGGTCGACGCTGGCGCTCGAGGTCGATCACGTGCGCCTCGGCGCGGCGCCCAAGATCACCGGCCGGCACCGCAGCAGCGTCGATCGCGTCATCGAGCCGCCGGTCCGACAGACCGCCGCCACGCTGGTCGACAAGTTCAACGAGCTGCGCCTCGACTGCGCGGGCGGCTACGCCGTCGTCTTCCGCGCCTACGACATCGGCGTCGCCTACCGGTTCGAGACCACCCTGCCCCGCGCGTCGGTGAAAGTCACGGGCGAGGAGGCGACCTTCCGCTTCGCCTCCGATGCCGGCGTGTTCTATCCGCAGGAAGACAGCTTCTTCTCGCACAACGAACGGATCTTCAAGCACCTGCGTCTCGGCGAGATCCCCTCGACCGCGCTCGGCAGCATTCCCGCCATTGTCGAGACCGCCGCCGGGCCGAAGGTCGCGATCGCGGAGGCGGACATCGACGACTACCCGGGCCTGTGGCTGCGCGGCACCGGCGGCCCCGCGCTGACCGCGACGTTTCCCCCCTTCCCGCTCGAAGAGAAGCTGACCAAGGATCGCGACTTCCGGGTCACTCGCGCCGCCGACTACATCGCCGTCACCCGCGGAACCCGTACCTTCCCTTGGCGGGTGCTGGGCGTCGCCGAGAAGGACGTCGATCTGGTCGGCAGCCCGCTCTGCTATCTGCTGGCCCGCCCGTCGCAGATCGCCGACACCAGCTGGATCCACCCGGGCAAGGTGGCCTGGGACTGGTGGAACGCGCTCAACCTGCGCGGCGTGAAGTTCAAGCCGGGCGTCAACACGCAGACCTACCAGGCCTACATCGACTTCGCCGCCGAGCACGGCCTCGAGTACATCATCCTCGACGAGGGCTGGTACCAGCCCGGCAACTTGTTGTCGGTCGTTCCAGAGATCGACCTGCCGAAGCTGCTCGCCTACGCGCGCGCCAAGAAGGTCGGCATCATCTTGTGGGCGGTCTGGAAGACGCTGGCCGACCAGTTCGACCCGGCGCTGGCGCAGTTCGAGAAATGGGGCATCGCCGGCCTCAAGATCGATTTCATGCAGCGCGACGACCAGCCGGTGATCAATTTCTACACGCGCGTCTGCCGCGAGCTCGCCAAGCGCAAGATGTTGGTCGACTTCCACGGCGCGATCCGGTCGATCTTGATGACGCGCACCTGGCCGAATCTGCTGACGGCCGAAGGGGTGCAGGGCCTAGAGCACCTCAAGTGGAGCAACGCCTCTGACCCAGCCCACAACCTGACGCTCCCGTTCACCCGCATGTTCCTGGGCCCGATGGACTACACGCCGGGCGCCATGATCAACGCCGACCGCGCGCACTTCAAATCGATCTTCAAGGCCCCGATGAGCCTGGGCACGCGCTGTCACCAGCTGGCCATGTACGTGGTGTTCGAGAGCCCGCTCCAGATGCTGGCCGACTCGCCGTCGAACTACGAGCAGGAGCCGGAGGTGATGGCGTTTCTGGGGCCGGTCCCGTCGGTCTGGGACGAGACGCGGGTCCTCGACGGAAAGATCGGCGAATTTGTCGTCGTGGCGCGACGGCGCGGAACGACCTGGTACCTGGGCGCCATGACCAACTGGACGTCGCGGCAGCTCCAGATCGACACCGGCTTTCTCGGCGGCGGCGACTGGAAGGTCACCGCCTGGACCGATCCACCCGACCACCCGGCGGTCGGAAGCGAGTTTCACCGGACCAGCGGCACGTTCACCAGCGGCACACCCGCACAGTTCACGCTGGCCGCCGGCGGCGGGCTCGCCGCGGTGTTCGTTCCGGCCGCCGCCTTTACGACGTCGGCGCCGCCAAAGTAATCGTCGCGTTCGTCGTAATTTTCGGCGACCACTCCGCGATCAGCTTCAGCGTGGTGTCCTTGTCGTAGATGCTGTACCAGCCCTGCTGCTCGTGGGGCGGATCGCCGACGAACGGATCGCCCAGCTTCCAGTACTCGCCCGGACGCGGCGGACGGGTGTCGCCGCCCCAGGCCCAGGGCATGATCCCCGCCATCGGCGTGGTCGCGATCAGCGACTGCACCAGGGCGTAGACCTCCTGAAAATACTGATCGCGAAAGGTGGTCGGTGACGTCGGGTCGAAGCTGCCGGCGTCGCGCGGGAACCCGAACTCCTCCAGCAAGAGCGGCTTGCCGACCTTGGCGGCCAGCTCCGCGTGCTTGTTGACGTACTTCTTGGCCAGATCGAGCGCCTTGGGATATCCCGCCGGAATGCTCTCGGGGTGGACCCAGTTCCAGTTCTGGGCCCACATGTGAAAGCAGATGAAGTCGATGGCCGGGCTCTGGTTGTCCTTGACTGGATCGACGCCGGCATACGCGGGCGTCCCCGTCAGCCCTTCGCAGCCGGTCGTGATCAGCTGCCCCGGCGCCAACGACTTGACGAGGCGCGCGCTGTCGTCGATCCAGTCTCGGTAGGCGGGAATGTTGGTCATGCCGCGCGGCTCGTTGGCCAGCTCCCAGATCACGCAGGGGTTGTTCTTGAGCTGCGGCACCAGGAACTTGAGGTAGGCCCGGTAGGCCTCCTTGGCTTTGTCGTTCTTGTAGAACGTCCCGACGAACTTCTGGTAGCGGTCGTAGCTGCCGCCCGGCACGGGCGGCGGATACGGGATGGCACCCGCGCCGGCCCACGACAAGTACTGCGCGAGGCCGCCCGACCACTGCCAGAAATTGCTGAACATGAAGATGCCCTGCAGGCCGCGCTTCTGTAGCTCGTCGGCGAAACGCAAGACGCCGGCCACGCCCGCCGGATCGTACTGGCCCATGGCCGGTTGAATCGACGGGATGATCCGTTCCGGCTCGCTGTCTGGCCCCTCGGTCCCGCCCATGGTGCGAATCATGTTGATCCCGGCGGCCTGGATCCCGTCGAGGTCGCGCCTGACCTGATCCCAGCCGGCGCTGTTTCCCTCCCGCGCCAGGGTCGTCCCCGCCCAGTAGTTGATACCGCTAACAAAGAACGGCTTGCCGTCCTTGGCGAAGCGCGTCCCCCGGACCTCGAGGCCGCCGGGCAGGTGCTCGCGCGCGACCGACCCGGGCGACGCCGCCGAGGGCAGGCTGTGACAGCCTTCGATGAGGAGCCCACCAGCCGCTACCGCCGCGCCGTGCAGGACGTCTCGTCTACTCAGCATGATCGACATCTATCCTCCGCGGGTTTTGTCTCATGGGACATCACCCGGTTCAAGTCCGCTTGCGCCCGGCCGGCGCGCGCGGCACGCTGACCGCCCCATGATCCGATCTCGTCAAATCCTCGTGTTGGTTACGATCCCATGGCTGTTGGTCGCCCCGGCCGCGGATGCCGCGGATGCCGCGGAGGGCGTCCCCGCGCCGGCGCCCGTCTCCACCGCGCTGGCCCCCGCGCCGGTGCTGGCGTCCGCCTCCCCGACCACCGCCCTCATCCCGCTCGGCATCAGCTACGGCGGGTGGCGCGGCGAATTCCGCGACGCCACCAAGAAGCTCGACACCTTCAAGGCGATCGGCTTTCCGATGGTGGCCTTCGTTCCGACCTACGCGTACGTCGGCCTCAATCGCATCGATCTGACCTCCGGCCCCGACGGCACCGAGCTGGGAGGCGCCGTCGAGGCGGCGCTCCGCGGCGGCTTTCAGGTCGTGATCAAACCGCACCTCGATCCGCCCGTCTATCACGGGGGGTTCGATCCGTTCCGCTCCGACAACGCGAGCTGGCGGGTCGCCTGTCCCTGGCGCGGCTTCTTCGACGTCGATCCGATGAGCGACGACTACCGGAACGGCGTGGTCTTCGGCGCCCTCCGGATGTTGCAGGAGGTCCTCGGACGGGTCTATGCCGCGCCCGCCAAACCGATCCGGCTCGAGCTGGGCGTCGAGCTGATGAACTCGATGGTCTACGGACCCGAGCGCTGGGTAGAGCTGCTGGCGGCGGCCAAGAAGGAGCGGCGCCGGCTGGGCCTCGACGGCAAGGTCATCCTCTCGCACAACTTCACGCACCACCTCGAGATCCCCGACGACTACGTGGGGCGCATGACCGCCGCCGGCCGCAAGGCGCTGGCCCGGTACATCCGCGGCCTCGATGCGCTCTCGCTGTCGCAGTACATGGACCTGACGGTCGCCGTGCCGGAGAACGCCCGCGGCCGCCGGCTGCCGACGGTCGACGAGGTGGCCGATGCGCTGGTCACCGCCGAGAAGAGCTTCCGCCACGACATCCTGGAGACCGCGCTCGGCCTGCGCGCCAAGGAGATCCCGCCGCTGCACATCGGCGAGTTCGGCGTCGGCCGCGGTGGCCTCAAGCACCCCAACCTCTGGTCGGGTGACGCCACGGCCGCGCAGGAAAAAGAGCTGGCAGTCGAGATCGCCCGGGGTCACGAGGGACTTCTGCGCTACCTGGCCCGGACCGACGGGCGCACGGCGCAGAGCGCGCTGCTCTGGGTCACCGGCGCCCACTACGACATCTTTGGCTGGGAGAGCCCAAAATACGCCAACCCCGAAGCGGCGGCGGCGATCCGGGCGGCGCTGCGACACTGAGAGATGGAGACGGGGACCGCGGAAGGCGCCGGCGCGCCGAAGATCCCGAGCCAGACGCCGGACAAAAAAAGAGCCTGGACGCAGGGCGCGGCCAGGCTCCTATTGATGCGGCTCGGGTCTAGAGAGCCTGAACGGTATCGATGAGGAAGGTCGCCTCGAGCGGGCCGAGGGTCGTGCCGCCGTCGGTGGGCGCCGAGCCCGAGTAGAACTGAATGCCGATCTGAACGACCATCGTGGGGTCGTAGGTCTGGCCCGACTGCGGGGTGACCGTGGCGAGGTCGAGCGTGAGCGGAAACCAGGTGCCCACGGTGCCGAGCTGCACGCCCCCCGAGCCGCCGTAGCTGTAGGCTGCCGTGGTGTCGGTCTCGAGGATCGCGCCGCCCGGGAAGGTACCGCCCGTGGCCGAAGCCAGCTGCACCTGGGCGTGCACCTTCTTGCCCATCAGGTTCAAATTGGAGACGCCCACCTTGACGTCGATGTACTGGTTGTAGCCCGTATAGGTCGCGGTGAGCTTCAAGCATCCAGGCGGCGTCGCCGGATTCCCGGCGGTCGCATCCTGGGTGAGGGTCGGCGGCATCGCCGCGTCGATTCCGGCGTCGGGCGCGAGGTCGAAGCCGATATTGGTGCTGTTGAGGTCGTGATAGGTGTTGATCGCCCAACCCTGGATCGACGAGTCAAACGTGTAGGACAGGGCCGGCGCCGCCGCGCCGCCGCTGCCGCCCGCGCTGGTGCC
>OCTA010004652.1_pt1 | contig 12005 bp, 10 predicted proteins | sample 1538991 | NCBI WGS metagenome assembly OCTA01 (sample SAMEA3539302, study PRJEB22396) | soil metagenome | biome: tundra; feature: field; material: soil | place: USA | collected 2010-05 | depth 0.15 m | reverse complement strand
TAAGGATCCTGGTTTTCCAATGCAATGATTTTCTACTGAAATTGAATAGAACAGTCTACTAGATGCGTGCACTTCCACGGGGCGATGTATGCGTTTTTCGGTACAAGGTCCCATGCCGCAGCCCGCCCAAAGTTCCGACTGCTTCTCGGAGCACAAATCGGGATAGGGCGAGCGGTCGCCCGCTCGCCCTCCCACCCCACCGTACAGGTGGGTCCGCATCCGGCGGTGCGGTGAGTTGAGACCGGGCCGACTCAAGAATGAAGCTGACCTGATCAACCTTCAGTGCTCAGCCGGTAGTCCAGCCCCCGGTGTCATCCATTTTGTCATAGCAAGAAATTCAGTATTTGGTATTTGCAGTCGCCGAGCGCCTAAACAACACCCCTTAGCTACCGGATAAACTTCATATAAATCATTGAAAACAAATACAATTAATTCGAGCTATCCGTCCCGCTCAACTCTGGTTGACAAATTGCTATCTTGACCTACCAAAGGGTAGGTGCGTGTTTACCCAATCCCTCTTTCGACGCTGTCTTGCTGCCGCCAAGTTGCGCTTGGGGCAGCGGTTCAATTTGCAGCAAGCACGAGTTCTGAAAGGACGACAATTGTTATGAATATTCCGAAAGCTAGGTCGACGATGTTGAACCTCAACTCTCCTCGCCGCAGCACACGCTTTGGCATGTTGGCGCTGGTGGCCGTTTTCGCATTGCTTCTGTCGTCTTCAGCCTTTGCCCAGACCACTGTTTCCCAAGGTAGCATTCAGGGCACCGTGACTGACCCGACCGGCGCCGCCGTAGCCGGAGCCACTGTCACAATCGCAAACAAGGCCACTGGCCAGGTCGCAACGACCACGACCACGTCCTCCGGAACCTATAATTCCGGCGGTTTGTACCCGGCCGACTACATTGTCCGCGTGTCGGCCCAAGGCTTCAAGACCTCCGAAGTCCCTGTGACGGTTCAGGTGACGGTGACTTCTACGGGCAACATCAAGCTGGAAGTTGGTCAGGGGTCTATTGTAGTTGAGGTACAGGGTACGACCGTGGCTGTGAATACCGAGCAAGCTACAGTACAGGGCGTGCTGACGTCCGCGCAAATTGACAACCTGCCGATCGACGGTCGCAACTTCCTCGATCTCGCCCAGCTCGAGCCTGGAGTGCAGATTCAGGACGGCTCCACGTTTGACCCCACGAAAGCCGGATATTCTTCGGTTTCGATCAATGGCGTTTTCGGCCGCACCCCACGTATTGAACTGGATGGCGTTGACATCAGCGATGAGACTGTGGGTACCACGACGCAGAACATCGGCATGGGCTCGATTGAGGAGTTCAACATCAGCCGTTCATCGCTCGACATGTCGACCGAGTTGACTTCCGCGGGTGCCGTCAACGTCACCACACGGTCTGGCACCAACGCCCTCCACGGCCAAGCCTTCTATAACTTCCGCGACCGAACGGCACTCGTGGCTGACTTTCCGGGTGGCGTCGACTCCTACTACCAGCGAAACAACTTCGGTGGCCGTATCGGCGGCCCGCTCTGGAAAGACAAGCTCTTCTACTTCATAGACTTCGAGCGCATGAAGCAAGCCGGACTGGAGGCGGTCACTGTTGCCCCACCCTTTAGTGCCCTCAGCGGCGGCTTTCCGTCGCCATTCTTCGACACCGAGACCACAGGAAAACTCGATTGGCAGGCGACCAAGAATATCCACATTTTCTATCGCTTCACCTACAATTGGAACAACTCGGCAGCTACCTACTATAGCGGCTACCCGGTTTACAAAAACACCGACAATACCCCTTCTGACGCGGTGGGCGTCGACTACACCAAGGGAAACTGGTCGCACACCGTGCGGTTTGGCTACCTCAAGTTCCACAATCAGATCGTAGACGGCACGCAGGGGGCAGGTTTTTATAACCCGCTGCCCAGGGATGGCGTGGAAATGGCCGACACTGGATTCCTCTTCGGCCCCAACCTGCTTGCGCCCCAAGGCACGTTCCAAAGCAACAAGCAGATCAAATACGACGCCAGCAAGGTTTGGAGATCGCATATCATCCGCTTCGGCGCCAATTCCAACCGCATCGAAGGCGGGGGCTTTGCCAATTTCTTCGGCACCGCACCATTGTTGATCGCGGAGGCTGCCACCGGCCCCGTTTCGGGCAGCGCGACCGATCCCGTAAACTACCCCTTGCTTGAGGCGCTACTCGGGAACGGGCAGGGCTATTTCACGGAAAAGGCCGGGTTCAAACTTCCTGCCGGCGGGCAGTCCGACTGGCGCTTCCAGTGGTACATAGGCGACTCCTGGAAGATCAAGCCGAACTTCACTCTGACCTTCGGCCTGCGGTACAACCGCGATACCGGCCGCACGGATAGCGATCTGGCTCCGATCCCTTGCTCCCAGATCAGCGCCGCAATCGTAGCGACAGGGGAGGCTCCGTGCTCCGGCAGTGCTCTGATTCTGTCTCAGTTTGGGAACACACCCGGTCTCGGCAACAGTGTCCGGCAGCCCAACACGAACTACGGGCCGCAGGTCGGCTTTGCTTGGGACCCATTTAAGAACGGGAAGACGGTCGTCCGCGCGGGAGCAGGGGTTTATTACGAGAACTCGATCTTCAACAACACCCTGTTTGACCGCCCGGCGAAACTGGCGACAGGTCTGTTCAACGCACAGGCGGTCCTGGTGTGCGGCCCTACGGCGCCCGGTTCCGTTAGTGTGGAGTTTACTCCGACCCAGAGCGTAACTTCGGTGGACGGCGTGGATCTTGCGACCGGGGTATGCGGCCAACCGCTCTCAGTCGCGGGCCCGCTGGTCGCGGATCTTCAAAAGCAGTTTCAAGGCGTTGTGGCTGGTCACGCAGTTAGCAATCCGAATTACATTGGAAACAGCCTGGACTTGCTCAGCCAAGTGGCCGATCTGTCAGCGTTCACTCCGAACTGGCGTGTGCCCCGCTCTTACCAGATGAACTTTGGTTTCCAGCGCCAACTTTCCAAGGGCGGCGTGCTGAGTGCGGATTACATTCGCAATGTCAGTCTCCGTTTCCCCTTGACCGTTGATGTTAACCATGTGGGCGATGCGCGCTATCTGAATAAAGCGGCCGCAACCAACGCGATTGCCACCACGCTAGCCAACTGCGGGGTGACCACGATTGTTGCCAGTTACAGCGCACCCTGCCCCAGCGGCTATTACACCACCTCCAGCGGCGTCAATCGGCCTGTAACCATTAACGATTATGCCGCCGACGGCTTGGACTCCGGATACGCGTTCTTCGGCGGAGCCCCGGTCGAGGTCGCGTCGGGTGGAGCTCTGACTCCAAATACTGGTGCAGCCTTCGCGGGAATTAACCCCTTGATGGGAGTCGGCGACATCGAAGAGCCCATCGGCCGTTCGGTGTACAACGCCTTGCAAACTTCCTACAAGCAGCGCGTCGCCAATCCGTTCCGCGGCGTCAACGCCGTGGACCTGACCGTTTCATACACCTTGTCCCGCTTCAAAGGCACCGGCGGAAATGACCAGAACTTCAGCGCCAATGCCTGGGATAACGCCAATCCGACGGCTTTCTTTGGGCCGACTTCGCTGGACCGCACTTCCGCCTTCAAGTTTGGCGCGACGTTCGATGTGGCGCACCGTGGACCACGTTTCAGTCTGATCGGCAACTTCGGTTCGCCGCATCCGGCTATCATGGAGTTGCTGACGCAGAGTGGCCAGGCTAATCCCGGTACCGGCGAAATCTTCCGCACCGATGTTACAGGGGATGGCTCGGTACAGGACTTGTTCAACCCGAACGGTGGACCAGGGAGACCTGGGCAGTTGGGCCGCAACATCTCAGTCTCCTCTTTAAATGGTGCCATCAACCAGTGGAACACCAACGTGGCGGGAACGCTCACGCCAGCTGGCCAAGCTTTGGTGAATGCCAATATTGGGATCACAACAGCTGATTTGCAAGCTTTGCAGGCGGTGAAGCCATGGCTCGCCCCTCCGCCTCCAGGGCCGGCAGGCGCCGGGTTCTTTAAGGAGGTCAGCACGGTGATCTCGTGGCCCGTCAAGTTGAGAGAGAATCTGACCATCGAACCCTCGATCGGCGCCTTTAACGTGTTTAACTTCGCCAATTGGGACATTCCCCACGCCCTGATGAGCAACCAGACGACCGGACCCTTCGCGCCCGGATTCTACGGCTCGGCGGGCACGGTAACTGGAACCTCGCCCGGCCAGAACCGCAGTTCCCTCGCCGTCGGCACCGGCTCGGGTGTCTTCTCGAACGGCGCTCCGAGGCAGGTGGAGTTCGGCCTCAAGATCAACTTCTAACCTTGCCGTGATCTACGATGACGGCCACCGACCTTCGGGTCAGTGGCCGTTTTTTTTCACGGTGCCAGTTCCCCGCGTAGCTTCTTGGAGAGCTTTTCGATGCGCTTCAATTTGTCGGCAAGATCCTTCGCAAGTTTCCCCTGCGTCGCTTGGTCAACATCCAAAGGGAGGGACTGCGCAAGCCGAGCCAGTTCGGCCGCTTCGTCATGAAGCTTGGCGGGATCGAGCTTCTGTGCTTGTGGCCCGATGGGCGCCTCGAGCACGAGGGGGTATTTGGCAATTTCGAGTTTTCCCGGTGTTTCGGGCAGAGATCTCTGAGACTCCATCGCAGCTACGCAGAGGATGACAGCAAGGCAAACGGACAGGGCCTGGGCCTTCACGGGTGGACCTCCTACCGGAAGAGGAATTTGCCAACATTGTACCCCCGATTTGTGCGCCACAGCCATGAAAATGGATGGGCAGCGGCGGCTTTTTTATTTGCAGTCTACAGGCTCGCAATCCTTAAAACGTCCCCTTTCGCGTGTAATACCCCGCGCGGCAGTGCGGCTGATAGGGACCGCCTGCGGGCGGATTCGCCAGGTCCACCCGCAATTGGCGGAATTCCGAATTCGAATAGCGCTGCGACGGATAATACGCCAGCAGATACTGCGTCCGCAGTTCGTCGCTGATCTGGCGGAAGGCGTCGTCGAGTTGCGGCAGCGAGGTGGCGTAATAATACTTCCCGCCCGTGTCCGTTGAAATCTGAATCAGCGCGTGCTCGCCGCCCGTATCTCGTCCCGCGTCCGCTTCGATGGGCACGATGATGATGCTATAAATAATCGCCTCCGCCTCCTGGGCCGCGCGCAGCGCTTCTTTGTAGTTCATCTGGCTCATCGTGTCTCCGCCGTCGGTGATCACCACCATCACTTTTCTTCCCTGCCGCCGGCTCAGCGCCTGTGATCCCAGAAAAATCGCATCGTAAAGCGCCGTCGCCGAGCCATTGTGTACACGGTCGATTCCGGCGTCGATCTTTTTCAGGTCGGATGTGAACGGCACCATTTGACTCACTTCTTCGCTGAACTTGTACAAGGCCAGTCCGTCCTGCGGCCGCACAATCGCGTGCGCAAACTTGCGCGCCGAGATCAACTCGAGCGGCAGATCCTTTCTGGTGCTCAGGCTCGTATCCACCGCCAGCACAATCGACAGCGGCAGCGCCGATTCCCGGCTGAAGATCGCGATCTTCTGCTCTTTGCCATCTTCTTTCAGTACGAAATTTTCTTTCAGCAGGTTGGCCACCGGAGCTCCGCGCCCGTCCGTCACCGTCACGAACACGTTGACCAGCTTTACGTCGACCTTGATCGTGGTTTCCGGCTCCTGCGCCAGCAACCCGGAGATGGCATAAATGATCGAGAGGAGGACGAATAAGACCTGTCGGATGCGCTTCATTTGAGAGTCAGTCATTTGGATGCAAGCTGCTCGACCGCTGTGTCTCAGGGCCGTCGAATTTCTTCGGGAAACGCCTCACCGTCGGCCCACACCGCTCCATCTTCAAAGTATTCTTTCTTCCAGATCGGCACCGTCTTCTTGAGCGTGTTAATGATCCACCGGCAGGCTTCAAAGGCCGCGTCCCGATGCGCCGCGGCCACCACGATGAGCACGCTGGTCTCGCCAATCTCCAGCCGCCCCAACCGGTGGACGATCGACGCGGCTCGCACGCCAAAACGCGCCCGCGCCTCCGCCGCCAGAGATTCCATCTGTTTCAGCGCCATCGCCTCATAGGCTTCATAGTCCAGATAGAGCGTGCGCCGCCCACGCGTGTTGTCCCGCACCACGCCGTCGAAAATCACCGCCGCGCCATCCGCTGGCTGCTTCAAGCGCGCGACTACAGACTCCTTATCGATCCGCTCGCGGACGATCCGGACTTCGCCGCACACTTCGCCAGGCTCTTTGCACCGTACTTCGCCAGGCTCTTTGCCAGGTACTTCGCCAGACACTTCGCCGTCTTCCGCCGACCCGCCGCTTACCGGTGGCAACAGCCCCACTTCGTCGCCCTCTCGCAGCACCCGGTCCGCTCCCGAATACTCCTGATTCACCGAAATCGCCAGCGATGGCGCCATCGCTTCAAACCGCGGAGTCTCTCGCGCATAATAATAGAAGAGTACGTCCCGCACCCGCGCCCCTTCCGGCAGATCAACCGTCTCGCCCGATCGTCCTACCACGTCCTTCAATACTCCAAAAAAAAGTACGCCGATCTTCATCAGACTTTCCCGTAGAGACGCGGCTCCCGTGTAATGTGCCCGCATCTCGAAGGCTTCATAGCTGAGTGCTGGGCCTCAGGAGCTAGAGCCCACATTTTTCCCGGCCCTGAACGGCACGGCTGCCGTGCCCTGCCCAAAAACCGATTAAACAGCACTGGGCACTGGCCGCCGACTACTGGGTACGGCAACTGGTAAGTGCGGCCGCGCCACTAGTGTAGCGCGCCGCAGCCGAAAGGACCTGTCCCTCCGTACAGTCGTCCGCACGCTCTTCAATTACTTCCGTAATCGTGCATCAGCCCACTTTCCCGTTTAATCTTATTGCGAACATTCCAATACCCAGAGGAGGCTGCTATCGCTACCGCCGCCCAAACCGAAGCCGGCCGCAGTGCGTCGGCTCGGTCTTTCCTCCACAGCCTTAATATTTTGATTAAGTACACCCGGCTCTACGGAGTGACCCACAAGCGCACCGAGGGCCAGTTCGAGACCGCCTGGAGCGAACTCCAGCAGGCGCTGCCCAAAAGCGGCGATACTGGTTTTCTACTCGGGGTCGCCGACAACAAACTTCTTCTCGATGGTATCCCGCTCGAAGCCGGACAGGCGGAGCGCAGTTTCGCACAGTTGCTGAACACCGCGGGACTCTCCAGCATCCTGTTTTCGAACAAGGTCACGCTCGAGGACTTTACCCGGCTGGTCCGGGCTTTTGCCATGGGCGCCTCCAAAGCGCAGGACTTCGCCAAGCAGCTCAAGGAAACGCTCGGCGATAACAAGGATTCCTCGATCCGCATCAACGAAGTCAAGTTCGTGGCCGCCGATCCTGTAACCGGTGAGTATTCCATGGCGGCACAACTCGCCGTCCAAGCCCTCGGCCCCGAGGCCAAACAGTGGCTCAATGACCCTCAGAAACTTTTGCAGTTAATTGCCGCCGCCCAGGGAGCGAGCGCTGGCGCCGGTGCGCCCGGCAGCCCGCCCCTTGGCAGCGTCCCAACCATCCCTATTCCCGGCTTCACGGGCGCTGGTGGATCGGGTTCCGGCGGAGCATGGACTGGCGGCGTCGTTCCCTTGCAGGAAGAGGAAGTCATCCAGACGATTCGCCTGCTCACTCATTTTGGCCAGGCGATGCAGGATCCGAACGGTTCTCAGGAAAATCTCCGGGTCGAACTGGGCAAGGCGCCCGACGGTGCCAAGCTGAATCTCGCCCAGTTGCTCGAAGGTCTGGCGGCGCAGGCTTCTCAGAACGTGGCGAACGAAAGCAATGACACACCGCTTCTGATGAAGGCGGCGGAAAGCATGGCCATCAAGTTCGCTCTCGACCGCTACCAGCGGGGGGAAGTCAAGGTCAATGCCGTCCACGACATGATGGACCACATGAGCCGGCAGATGGACACGCTTCGCCAGATTCTGCGCGTCCAGGAAGATAAGATGTCCAAGGCCGGCATTCTGATTGAGTCCCATGCCGACATTCTCGACCGGATGTTCTGGGCCGAGATTCCGGAAGCCGGCAAGAAAAGCGTTCTGCTCTCCGACGAAGCCGCGTGCGTGCCGCCCCGCAACATTCGCCAGTTCGTCGAAATCCTTTTTGAACGCGACGACAATAAGGTCGCCGCTAATATTCTTTCCAATTACTGCAGTGGCATCGACGCCAAGGATGCCGAGCCTCGGCGCAGAACCGCCAGCGGACTGGCTCAACTCGCCGACCTCTATGCCACCGCGCCGGATGAAGTCATGCCCAATGCCCTCGCCCTGATCGGCGAGAAACTGGGCAAGGAAACCGATCCCGAGATCCAGAGCCTGCTGAGCGCCGCCTTCGCGCGCTTCGGGCAGGAGGCCTGCGCCCGCAAAAAGTACAAAGCCGTCGCCGAACTCTGCCACTCGTTCGAAAGGGTAGCCCAGCAACGCCCCGCCCTGGTGCAGGATCTCCGCTCCCGCGTCGGCATCGAAAATCGCCTGCCCGAGATGATCGAAGAAGCCATCAACGCCGATCAGGCTCCCGAGGATCTAATCAACGTCCTGCAGCAGCTTCCCAGAAGTTCCATCGAACACCTTGCCGACCGCTTCTTCCGCGCCCAGAAACGCGTCGAATGCGATCGCATTGTCGAACTCGTGGACGAACTCGGACAACCTGGCATCGACGATCTGCGCGACATTCTGCGCACCGGCCAGCCCCGCCAGGCTGCCTCAACCGTCGGCCTGTTGAGCCGCCTCGCGGCGAGCACGCTGCTGGAGTTGCTGCCCACCCGCATGAGCGAGTTCAACCGCTTCTATCAGGACGTCATCGTTCGCCAGATCGCCTTCGGCGCCGCGCCCGACCGCGGACGCACCCTGCTCGAACTGCTCGAACTGCTCGACTCCCACATCTTGCCCGAGGCCATTGACGAGATCGGCATGAGCCAGGACAAGAGCGCCAGTTCCAGCCTGATCGCGCTGGCCGCCGCCGGCGAAGCTCAGAATCGTCCACCGTTCGTCCAACTGAAGGCCATCGAGTCACTCGGCCGTTTGCGCGAGAGCGAGGCCGTCCCGGTTCTGCGCGCCATCGTTGACAACAAGAAATTTTTCGGTTATAGCCAACACCGCGAATTGAGAATCGCAGCCATTCAGGCGCTCTCGAAGATCGATCCCCGCCACGGTACCCAGGCTCTTGCCGAAAGCGGCCTCGAATCCGGCGAACTCGCCATCGCTCCGCTTGATTCCGGTCCGGGATGTCCCTGGGTCCGCCAGCGCCGCTACGAACGCATTGTCCTGCCGCGCGCGCTCTCCGCCACCCTTTCCAGTTCCTGGGGAAAATCGAACATCGTCATGCGTGAGATGAGTCTCGGCGGCGGAATGGGGACGCGCAATGACAATCTCCGCGTCGGCTCCGAAGCCCACGTCGAAATTTCTCTGGGCGTGAAAAGAATCCGCGGCGAGGTTCTCCTCCGCCGTGCCCGCGTCAATGAAATCGGTTTCGAGTTCGTCAGCATGGACCTCGACAGCCGCTATCGCCTCCGCCGCGTTCTGGTCGAGGCGTTGCAAAAAGTCCCTGAGAATCGCTCGACCGATTGGGACGGCGGACGAAAAAAGTAGAACAAGCTCTCGGTTCTCAGCTCTCGGTTCTCAGGAAGTACGTGGTGCCGCCCGGTAACTCTAGAGCGCCCCCTTTTCCACCTTCAAAGAAAAAGCCCCTGCTCATGCAGAGGCTTTTTCTGGAATTAAGCGGGTGCCCCGCTCATCGCGCGTTTTGCGATGAGCGGGTTCCGGCAAACTTTAGAGCGTCCTATGCGACCTTCACGAAAATAATTACCAGCGTGAACAACACCAGCGATTCGATGAAGGCCAAGCCGAGAATCAGCGCCACCTGAATACCGGCGCGGGCGGCCGGATTGCGTCCGAGCGCTTCGCACGCCGACGACGCGGCGCGCCCCTGGCCCTGCGCCGCCAACCCGGCGGCGATGGCGATGGCGAAACCGGAAGTGATTGCTATCCAGTTGGTCGAACCAGCCGCGCTTGCGCCCGTCTGTGCGAACGCCGGGACAGCCAGCACCGAGAACATCACCATCACGAACAACAACATTACGATTTTCCGCATTTTGCTTCTCCTTTATGAATTACCCCCAGTGGGTGGTTGACGCCGTGCGAGTGAGCCGGCGCCCTCACGCTGAAGGCAGTTGCCAGTAGCCAGTACCCAGTACCCAGAAAACCGCTCACTGGTTACTGGGTACTGGCTACTGGGTACTGCTTTTAGTGCTCATGCGCCGTCGCTTCTCCCAGATAAACGCAGGCGAGCAGCACAAAAATGTACGTCTGAATAAACGACACCCCGATATGCAGGCCCTCGAAGATAATCGGAATACCCAGCGGCACCAGCGAAAAAAATACCAGCGTAACCATCTCGCCCGCGAACATGTTCGCGAAAAGACGGACCGTCAGCGACAGGACCCGGGCCGCATGACTGAACAGCTCAATCGGGAACAACAGGATCGGCAAGAACAACCGGACAGCCAGCGGCATGCCCTCCTGCGGCCCGATAAAATGTTTCAGGTATCCCACCGGCCCATTCGCCCGCAGACCTTGGAAGTGATAGTAAAACCACGTGAGCAACGCGCAGCCTAGCGGCACTATCGGCACCGCTGTGGGCGATTCCAGACCCGGCACCAGTCCAATCAGATTGCAGCTCAGGATGAACATCCCCAGCGCGGTCAGATACGGGACGAACTTTTCCGGATGATGCGAGATGGTCTCGCTGGCCAGGTTATTGACGAATCCGTCGATGCCTTCCATGGTGTGCTGCAGGGCGCCCGGCCGCTCTACCGAAAGCCGCATGCGCACGGCAATAAAAAATATCGTCAGCAGCAGTACTACCAACAGTTCCATCGCGAAGCTGTTCGAGATCGGAGTCGCAGGATGCGTCGGATGAATGTGCAGCGCTTGCAGCAACGCCAGCACAGGCACGCCGAACAGACGATTCAAAAGTGCGGTAAAAGCCAGTTGTTCCATGCGATTTTAAACTTTGCGATTTTAAGAATAGCTGCGAGCTTCGATCCGCGAGCTACCAGCAACCTGCTGCTAACATCAGGCTTCTAGCTCGCAGCCCGTAGCTCGAAGCGCTCGCCCTATGATGCCCGCCGCAAAGCCGCGTATCCTTCCCACACCGCCTCCGCCATCAGGGCTGCCACGGGCACGCACAAGCCCCACAGAAAGCCGCGAAACGCCAGGGAAGAACTTCTGAATATAGCATAGGCAACGGCTCCCACCAACCCGTAGCGCACCACGAAACGCAGGGTGATCCAGCCGCCTTTCTCCCGGCTGTTCCGATTGACGATGCGATCGGCAAGTCCTTCGACGCCGCGCGTCAACGAGCGGAAATTAACGTAGGAAACCGCGGCTCCGAAGGCAAACCCAATCGATCCGGGCCAACCGTAAAACCAGAACGCCGGCCCCAGCAGCAGAACGCTCACGACCAGCATGTTGCGCAGCACGCGGGGAACGATGCGCTCATGATTTGTGCTTTCATGGAGACGCTGGTCGAGATGCTCCTCATCATCATTATCGTTATCATTCATCTTTTTTGAACGCGCCGAAGGCCATGCGGATCATCTGCCAAAATCCCACCACTGCGCCAAACAACAGCCCGACCAGATAGAGCCACTTAGTATGCAGCCAGTAATCGGCCAGCTTGCCCAGAAAGAACCCCAGCAGAATCGCCGCCGGAATAATAAATCCCATCTCGGAATAGCGAGCCAGCGAGACGAGCGGATCTTTCTTCTCCGGGGGATTGGGAGGCTCAGGCATGCCAGGGAATTGTAAATCAGCTTCGAGCTACGGGCTTCGAGCTAGGAGCAACCGAGCCGAGACCGGGCCGGACTGCAAGCAAAGAACAAAGCCGGGACGGCTACCTACAGCGGCTGCTTTTGTTTGCTCGAAGCTTCCAGCTCGCGGCTCGTAGCTCACTTCAACATCGCCGCCACATGCGGCGATTGCGCAATCCCCAGCGACCAGTT
>OCTA010004651.1_pt1 | contig 12006 bp, 10 predicted proteins | sample 1538991 | NCBI WGS metagenome assembly OCTA01 (sample SAMEA3539302, study PRJEB22396) | soil metagenome | biome: tundra; feature: field; material: soil | place: USA | collected 2010-05 | depth 0.15 m | reverse complement strand
AATCCGCCGAAGTGCGCGGAGCCGGCAGCCCAATCTCCCGCACGCTCCCGCGCACGCCGTCATCGCCGCCGCGCTGATGAGCCACAATACTCGCGGAGTTAATAACTCGTGCCACCGCATGGCCCTGGCCGCGATAACTCACTTCGATCAACTCGTTGGCCGCCGGTATGTACTCTGGATAAAATTCCAACGCGGGAGCCGTCGTAACCTGACATTCGGCGCCGTCCAGCAGCGATCCCGTCAGCACCGTCACCGTGCTTCCCCCATACGGTGTGCCGCGCACCAGCGCATCGACCGGCAGCCATATGTAGGTGAACGCAAGCGAGCACCGAATGCTGCCGGCATTGATAAGCGCATAGGTGCAAAACCCAGGTGCGCCGACAAGGATGTCGTCGAACAGCACCATGGCCGGCGCGATCTGCGTCGCAGGATTCGTCGGATTAATATCCTGCACTTGCAGTACGACCCGTACATCGCACCCGACTGCGTCGCCCCCGCGTGGTGATCCGGACGGGTACAGCGAAGAATGAAACACCTGCCGCATCCGGTACGCCTCTCTCGGATAAAGCGTCGTCGTGAACACGTAATGATGCCCGGACTGGGTGGCGAGAGGAGTCCCCGTGACCGAGCCTCCGACCAGCGCCTGGATGTTGCAGTAGTCGCCCGAGGCCGTTATGCGAAAGCCCGCCAGACAATTCGCGAGCGAAACCGCACCCGCATACAGTCCGCCGATCACTCCATCCGACGCCGCATTGAACACGACGTCCCCGTGCTCCAGCATCGTGGCTCCGCCCAACTCCACTTTCTCTATAAAGCCCAGCAGCGTCTGTCCATCCGTCCCCGTTCCTCCCGCCACTTGCAACTGCCCGTTGCTGACGGTAATCACACCCAACGGATCGGTCACAGTCCAATGGGTCGGATCCAGTTCCGTATAAATCTCATCAAGAATCGTGCGGTTATACAGTGCCACCTGACTGCTGCGCGTGAACGGTTTCTGTGACATGTAGAAATGGGTCGTGTACCCGTCGCCGCAAAAGTAATCCTTCACATGCGCGCTCGGTTCGAGTGGTCCCAGAATCGTTAAGTCATTCACCACTCGGCTCACGCTCTGCAATTGCAGAGCGCCCGGCGAAAACGTAGCCCCATTCTCTGCGAGTTCGTAAGTGTTCGCCCCGAGCGGCGTAAAGAACAGCTTGCTGTTGTCGTCGCGATAGGCACAGCGCCCCGAGAGCGCAATCTCCGCCGCCGATGCGGTCCACTTTTTCGCCGGGTTCACGCTGTAATAAGGAATCAAATCCCCCGCTTCGACGCCGCTCGTATCAAACCATCCTGGCACCGCCTCCGCCGTCAACTGCTCAAAAGCAGAACCAGCGCTCCGGTCGACAAACGGCGGATGCGATGGAGGTGCCTTCTGATCCATCAGCATCACGTCGCTAAGTGCGTCTATCTCGTACCGGTAAGACAGCCCGCGATCCGCCCAACCCAGATACTGGTATGCAGGCGTCTGGAGAATGTAACCGGTGAAAAGATCATTGCCGTTGCTAAGAGTCAGCGTAACGCGCCCGCCAATCACTGGCACCACCAGACTTCGCGTCCCGGCAACCAGGCCGAATTTCAATTCTGCCGGGCTATTCAGCTTGCGCACCAGGCTCGGATGTTTGCTCGAGTCCACGAATGCCGTGTAATCCCGCGCCCCAAGACCGTCAAGGTTATCAATCAGTAATTTCATGTCTTATCGGAAACTCCGCGGCCCCCTGTGCTCCTCTGTGCCCTCTGCGTTAAAGCTCTTGTTCTTGGTCTTGCTTTTGTTATTGTGACGAGCTCCTAGTAAACTGCCGCCCCACCAGCAGGGAAGTAACTCCGGTAACAAAGCACCAGCGCCCCGTCGTTGATGTCCACCGTCGGCAGCGCCGTAAACGACGCCTGCAACGCCAACTCTCCAATCGGCTTTTGAATCTCGATCGACGTCTCCCGTGCCCACTCCGGTTTCACCGTGCACGGACTCAATAGCGGATAAAAGAAACACACACGTCCGCCAGATTCCTCTTCCGCCACGAATAACCCCGACCACTGTTGCAGAAACGCGCCGCCTTCGCGGTCCACAAAAGCCATCACCTGTTGCACCGACGCCCCAGCCGCCGGTACTCCCCCCGGCAACGCCTGCGTCAGCAACAGCGACGTAGCCGTCACCAGCGCGACTCGGCCGACGTTGAACGTCACCCGCCGCACATAGTTGGCATCCCGCAACACGTCGACTGGATTCTTTACATATGCGCCCGAGATGCCGGTGCCCACATAGCCGACTTGCTGCGCGTAGTCCACATCGCATGCCACCAGGTCTCCAGGCTGAAATCCGGCGATGGCGCCCGCTCCCAACACCAGTTCCTCCGCGGTCGAGCTGGCCAGCAATGGCACGGCCGTCAACGGAATTCCCCCTGATCCTGCTGGCGATGCGCTCGGATTCGTTGCCAGCACATTCATGTGTTCTGCGCCTCCCGCGAGCGCCATCTGCAACTTTCCCCAGTCGCGGAATTCGAAGTCAACTCGCGCTCCCAGACCGTGCCGCGCCTGTGCCGACACCCCGCCCGCTGTCCCGCCGATCAAGGCTTCAATCTGCGATGTGCTCGTGCGCTGAAAGTTTTCAATCCATCCCAGGTCAATCCAAGGCGCCGGCGGGGCATCCACTTGGAACCCGCTCTCCTGCGATGGATCAAAAACCGCCGTCGGCCCGTTCACTCTGTCCACCGGCGCGAAATAGGCGCGCGTCTGCCGTGCGACTGGCCGTAACCCCGCCCGCGTCACGCTTCTACCTCGGGCAAAAAGAAATAGATTCTCAGCTGCGCATACCGGTCCACCCGCGCTGCGCCAGCACTCCACTGCTGTTTCTGGATCGAGACGTCTCCCGGGGCATTCCCCATTTCCGGTACCGTCCAGAAAATTCCCGATCCCAAATCAGCGGTCGGAGTCTGGCTGTAATCGAGCATTTCGGTGTGTGGCGGATCGCAGATTCCGAGCAAATCGTCATCCATCTCCGCCAGCACGCGCCCTCGATCCACTCCCGTTCCGCCGCTGCCTTCGCTCGCGTACCAGATATGACAATCCAGTCCCAGCATCGGCCGCGTGCTCTCGGCAATCAAAATGTCGCCAAAGTCCAAATAAAACGCCCCCGGCTGCGCTTCTCCAAACCGCGGCTCCATGTTTTCGCGGACTACGATCGCCGGCACCGTGACTCCGTCAATCACCATAGTCCGCGCCGGATTCAACGCCGTCAGCCGCGACCGCAGCGCCATATAAAAACTATCTTTCGCCGCCTGCATATGTCTCCTGTAAGTTGGCAGTAAGTAGGTTGTGGTAACTGATAACTGACGCCTGATGGCTGATGGCTGACGGCTGACGGCTGCCTAAGCCACCGCTGCCACCCTGTACAGATACGCCACACCGCCGACTCGCTCGACAATAAACCCCTGGATGTGAAAGACTTCCCCGCGGTACACCAATCCCAGCGCCGTCTCGAACAACACCTCCGCCGAAGCCACGTTCCGCTGGCTCACCTGCTCCGCCATCGCCGCCTGTCCCGCCAGCATCTCGATGCGCCGCCGGGGACCGTTGTTCTCTGTTGTTAGCTCCCGGACAATAACCGGCGCGATTAAAGCCTGTTCAACTCCCGGATCCACCAAGCCAAGTTCCGCCACGCCATCGGCCGGCATTCCCGCCGCCGGAAACAGCAGGATCACTTCCGTGCCGCCGAGAGTTTGTAACATGGCATCCGCTGCCCGCACTGCCGCTGCTCCAGAAATTCCAGTCATTGTCATCCCACTCTCTGCGCCACAAATGGCGCCAGCAGCTCTTGCACCGTCGCATCCAGCAGCGAATCGGAGAAGTACCACAATTGCATTCCGTCGGGGACGACGTTCTTCTTCACATTCAGCGCCGGAGTAGCCTGCGCATTCTTCACCAATTGCGCGCAAGCCACCTTGATTTTGTCGGGAAACAACTCAAAACCGGCCGTATACACGATCTCTATCTCGGTGAACGCCCACCCCAGCACATTCACCGGAAGCGTGACCTCTCCCGTCTCCGGAAATGCATCCAGGTCCGCCACGTTCAAGTCCACCCACGTTCCCGGAATTCCAAACGCGAGAGCGATGTCCCACAAGTCCGCCTCGTACTCCATCTCGCCCCGCCGCGGCGTCGCATACCGGCCCCGCGCCGAAACCAGCGGCGATGTTGCCGGCGCCACCGTAGACAGCGGTAGATAAGTAAGTTGCACCGGCCTTTGTCCGTTCTCCGTTCGCAACCGCTCCGTGTACTGATTGATCGCCAGCGTAATTCTCCGGCAATGTGCATCGATCATCGCCGATGCCGCCGTCACCCACGCCACAGCAGTCGTGGCTTCCAGCCCATACAACTCATATTCCGATGGTTGCAAATAATTCATGATGGCTTCTCAGTTCTTAGTGACAAGTAACTTAGAGTTAGTTATAAGTTGCCAGTCGCCAGGGCCGTTGTCCCTCTTACTGGCAACTGGCCGCTGGCTACTGGCTACTGGTTTTACCGGTTTACCAGCACTTCGTAGTGCGCATAATTGGCGCCTTTCACCACCATGCCGCCGAACTTCACCACCACGCTTTGCGTCATCAGCGTGTTCGGCAGTCCCAGCTTGAAGATCCGTGGATTTGGGTCTGTTAGCCAGTGGTACTCGATCAGATCCTCGGTCACGATGTAGGCCGGCAACACCGCCGTGCCACTTCCCGGTGTGCCCGTATAGGGAAGAGCCCACTCCGGAATCAGCGGCAACTCGCCGGCTTGCGTGCTCAAGGCCTTCACCGTTAGCCCGCCCGTGATCTGCACCGTCGAGAGCACAACGTTGAACTCCGACTTCATCTCGCGGTCGATCAGATCGAGCAGCACCGGATTGGCATAGATCGCCGTCGGCCGCACGTCAAACGACGAACTTGCGACCATCTCCGCGATCGTGCTCTTCAGCCCGTCCACGATGCTGGCCGTGGTTGCGATGGTGGCGGTGTTGCCTCCCGCCGTGATCTGTCCGATGGCGCCGAAATACTGCGGCGTCGTTGGAGCGCTCAGCGAAGTGTCGTTGCCGTTCCACAGCGCCACGTCGTGCGTGCGCAAGAGCCCGTCCACTGCATCGGCCAGGTCCTTCGCTTGCAGATACGCAAACTGGCTCTGCTGCGTCCCCACTTCCATGTCAAACAGGTTGTAGTTGATCTGCGAGACCAGCGCCTTCAGCGGAACCGTGCGCTCCACTCGCGTCGGCACTTGCAGTGTCGGCGCAATGTTGCGCGGATCGACGAACGCCTGGGTCGCCGTTGGTGAAGCAATTGCCGTTTCCTCAAAGAACCGCGATGGCTGTCCCGTCGCCGGCACCTGCTTCATCCGTTGTCCGAACACGCCGCGCCGTCGCACAATGTCCGTGATCTCGGTTTGATACCGATTAATTTCAATCGCGCCCGGCCCCAGAAAGTCCGCTGCTGCATGCAAATCCAGAAAATTCGCTTTCATGTCTTCTCCTCAATTGAGTTATTACTGCCCGTTCTCTTTCCGATTTCCGGGTGCCCCACTCATCGCGCACTTTGCGATGAGTGGGTTTTGTCCACCCCAAGAAAAAAGGACGCGAACTAACTCGCGTCCCCAACGACCCACGACCCCCCACGACTTACTCGATCATTCCCGCTCGCGCCAACTCCGCCTTTACCGCGATCCGCTGTTCCACGCTAAGTGCCGCAAGCGTCTTATTAAGCATTCCCGGGTCCAGTCGCTCGCCTTCGATTTCGTCCTTTCCGATCAGCGCCGATACCACCGGTGACAGCGTCTTCCGCGCCATCCGCGACGCCTGTGCCTTCAGGTCTGCATTCGACTTCTCCAGCTCTACAACGCGCTGCTGTAAGCCGGTTCCAGTGTCTTCCGCTTGCTGCCGTTCGGTTGTTTGCGTAACACTCTCCTCGACCGCCGCCACGATACGGTCCACTTTCGCATTCAGCATCTCCTGCTGAGCGTCCAGTTTCCCCAATACGCGATCAAGTGTCTCCGTGGCTGCCGCCAGTCGCGCCGCCGCCACCATCATTTGCTGCACCATCTCTTCGTTCATTCCTATTGCCTCCCTGTTTTATTTCGTGTCAGGGTATCGCCTTGGCGATACCGTAAAACCTCAAATCAATCGCCCCTTCCAGAGCGGATTTAGCATTGCTGCAGCACGCTCGTGTGGGGACGGGCGCCCCGCCCGTCCAGGCCGAGCGCACCGGGGCCCCCGTCAAGCCCGGTGTTGGCTTGACGGGGTGGAGCAGCTCGGCAGCTCCCTGCGCTTACAGCAACTCTGGATTAGCTTTAGGACTCGTCTACTCACCCCAGTTCGATCCACGTCGATCGATACGCCGCCTTATCCCGCCGCAGCACTGCTGCCCCCGTAAAGGTCACCCGGTTCAGCACCCACACGCTAGCCGTGATGTCTTCCACCAGCGCATCCGTGATTTCGTACGACATTCCCAGCCCCGCACGTGCAACACGGCTCGCGGATACCGCTGCGCCTGTCCGCCCCGGCCAGCCGATCTCCGCCACGATCTCAGGAAAATCCCGTGCATATAAGAATCCACCGATCTCAATGACACGCCCCACAATTTCAGCCCGCGTGATCACCCCAATCTTCCGCCGGGCATCGTGACGATCAAGCGCCGGCGAGTAATCCAGCCCCATCCCCATCAGCGACGGAATTGCCGCCTCCGCTGCCCGCCGAGTCAGCAGCACCCGGTGCCCGCGCGCCCCCGATGGCGCCTTGTCCGATGCAACATCGACGATCGTCAATACTCCCCGGAACCCCGCCCGGTTCGGATGCCCATGTACCGCCGGCATCTCAATCGCCATCGACTCCACTGACAACCCCATCTTTGCTCTCCTCACTTAGAACGGGCTACGAAACAAATTCAACTTCGATACAAAAGGGAAGGGCAAGGCTTCACCGCGCTGCGGAAAAACTCTGGTTCGAGCGGTTATGGGAAGGGCACGAGTTTACTCGTGCCGTTAGCTCGTTGAAAATGTGTCCGCGCTTTAGCGCCCGAGGCGTGCTTTCCGCCTCGATTACCTTTGAGCGCTCTACTAAGTCGTCACTGCTTCAACCCAGTGTTCCCCCGTGCTCCCTGTGGTTCAAGGTTTAGCGTCCCCAACCTGAATTCTCAAATAATCTCCGCCAATCCCCGAGCCCGCCTAACTTCGTTGACCGTGACCACCCCATTGCGCAGCAGGATCTCGTCGATCTGCGCCTGTTCCATCTCGTCCTGGGCATCGACGTCGGTAAATACAAACTCCAAATCCGTCCACCCGAGCCGCTTAGCAATCGCATCCCGAGTCAGATATTCGGCCACCAGGCGCGCCGTAGGAACAATCGCCGACCGGAAACCCAAGTCACTCATCTCCCCTGCCGTCGCCCGGTTCACATCCTGCTCAAGTCCTAAGAACTGCGCCGGAAGATCGAACGCATTGGCGATGATCCGTACCAGAAATTCCTGCCAACCCAGCCGCAGATCCGCGTCTGTCCCAGCCGCAAACCGCAGCACCTCCGGCTTCGACTCCGCCGCAATGATCGGCACGCGCCCCGTGCCCTCAATCTCGTCCTGCCACCACCGGATCAGCCGCTCATGATGTGTAGGAGTCAGACCCTGTATCCAAAGCGCGTACTGCACCACCGAATTCGAAGCCAGCCGTCCCGCATACCGGTACGCGCTCAAAAACGCATTGATTGTTTCGAACGCCACTTCCAGCCGCCCTAGCCCGAATGGCGTGTGCGTCCGCGGATTCAGCCGGATGTAACTCAGCTCGTTATCGTTCAGTACGATCTGTCCCTGCGCCCCATACAACCCCGTCACCTGTGCATAGCGCGGCGAGTCCGGGCGCCCATCCCAATCCGTCATGATCCGGATCGTCGCTCCGTCCACCGGCCACATCACCAGAGGTAGCGCCGGCGTCCCGCCGGCAGTCGGCATCGTCCACCCCTCAACCAAATCCAGTTCGATCGCCCCAAATCCCCCAACGATCACATCTTCCAGCACCTGCTCCACCAGCGAGCGGAACGAATCGTCCGGATTCGGCGCCTCGAAGTTCTCGGTGAGCACCTGTATCCGCTGCGCACCATTCGGAATCTGCTCCAGCACCCGGCCACGCCGCGGCTGGATGCGCCATCGCATTCCCACAATCCGATCCTTAATCGCGTTGATCGCCCGCCGCGCCACCGGCGTCTCCGCGAACCGCCGAAGATTCGCCGGAGTAGGCTTAGGCACTAGATTGTGTGGCGCAGCCATGCCAGCCCGCGGAAAACTCGGAGAAGAGAACGGGGCCAGGTTCGACCCCGCTCCCGCCGTTCGCCGCCCATCGCGCCCGGCAAACAAATTCGTGGAAAGCCAATCCCGCAAAGACACTTCTCCCACTCGGCGCATAGCGCCGCGCACTCTCTCTCGAATATTCATGAATCTCCCCGTTCCGTGCCTCAATCCCTGTCATCCTGAGCGAGGATTGCCGCTTACGAAGTAAGCAGCAACCGCAGTCGAAGGACCCCTACGTCCTTCACCCCTCCTCACCCGTCCAGCCGAGCACGGTGCATCTATTAACGGCAGCTGTACCGTGCTCCAAAATCGCGTAGGGACAGCCGCCCTCGGCTGTCCCGCGAGCGCAGCTCGCAGCTTTCCCCTGTGTACCGGAGTCTGCCCTGAGCAAAGCCGAAGCGTGCCCCCTGCGGCAAAGCCTTCTTGCCAAAACAAAACGGCACAGCTTTCGCCGTGCCGTGTGCTCACTTCTCAGTAGATATCGCTTCTATGCCCTAACAGCTTGCGGAAAAACCCTTGCCTTTGGGTGGCGCAGCGCCGGGGCCCCCAGCACGCCCGCTTTTGGCGTGATGGGGTGGAGCGGTTTACCGCTGCGGTAACTGCCTTGTTTTGAATTTGGCTTTAGCCGCTGAGGGCACGGCTCTCGACCTGGAATTATGCATTCTGTTCGCGCCACCACCGGAGTCGCAGGGAGTTTCTACCAGGGAGTCCATACCACAAATCGCGGAACTTCCCCAAGCCGCTTTCCCCCGTGTACCCCCGTACCCCCTGTGGTAAAGCTTTCTTGCCAACGCAAAAAACGGCACAGCCTTTCGCATGTGCCGAGTGCGCACGTCTCAGCGGACATCACTTCTGCAATCTGACCTCTGACCTCCGACCTCACGCCCGCAACTCCCGCCGCACCTCGCCCGCGATCTCCGCCATCTCTCCCACCGCCCTCACCCGAACCGAATTCTGCTCCAGCATCCCAATCGCGAACCGCTGCTTCTCTTCCTGCAACGCCATCCCTTGGTCCGTGACCGCCGTCAAAGAAGCCTGTAGTTGCTCCTGCCGCATCCCCGCCTCAACTCTCGAGTAACGATATCCGAGCGCCAGCGCCTGGTCCACATTTGCCGCCACCGAAACCGCGTGGAACATCTTCACCGCGCTCCCCACCCGATATCCAAAATCAATCCGAAACGGATCTCCCTGTCCCGTATACTTCACCACGTCCAAATCTCTTTGCATCAACTCCAGCACTCCTGCTTCGGTGAAGGCCTCTTTCATTGTGCTCACAATCGCCACCCGCCCCGTGCGCTGCTGCGCTCGTTCACCGCGTCCCATCGCAACCAGGTACATCGAAGTCAGCACTTCCATCTCTTTCGCCGGATCCTCCGTCAGCACCGCCTTCGTAGGAGCCACATCGATCATCGCCCCGAATCTCTCGTTCATCAGCTGCATCAGTTCTTCGCGCCGCCGCAAACCCCCCAGCCTTTTCCGGATCTCGCTCTCCACCATCTCGAACCACTCCAACTCCACATCCGGAGCCACGCACTGCAGCATTCTCCAGTCGCGCGTAAAGCGCACCTCGGCAAACCCGCCATCGCTCTCCAGAAGCAACAGTCCGACCGTAACGAAATCGTCCCGCAAAGCATGCGGCAAGAATCGCAGCAGGTAAAGTTCAAGTTGTCGCTTCTCAGCCATCGGCTATCAGCTCTCGAACAAACAAAAGGTCCGGGCGCGCACCCGGGCCTTTCGCTGTGCGCAAACTCGATTGCGCTGGATACTGGGTACTGGTTACTGGCAACTGGCAACTGGCAACTGTAATTCAGTACTTCCGCAATACCCCAATCACCCGCCCCTGAATCTGGACCGACGCCGCGGGCACAATGATCGGCTTCATCGCCGCGTTCGAAGGCTGCAGACGAATATTCTCTCCTTCGCGAAAGAACCGCTTCAAAGTCGCGTCCGTCGACTCGATCAGCGCCACCACAATATCCCCGTCGCGCGCCGTTTTCTTTTTCTCCACCAGCACGTAGTCGCCATCGAGGATCGCTTCGTCCTGCATCGATTCGCCCCGCACTTCCAGCGCGAACACTTCTCTCGACGAGTGCGCAAAATCTGCCAGCGAAATCGTCTCGCTCTCCTGCACCGCCTCAATCGGACGCCCCGCCGCAATCCTCCCCACTAGCGGCAAAACCATCGCCATATCCACCCTCATCGACTGCTTCAGCTTTCCTTCCATCGGAGCCAGATACATCGCAGCCAGCACGTCCATTTCCTTTGCCGGATTCTCCGTCAGCACCGCTTTCGTAGGCGCTACATCCAGCATCGTCCCAAATCTCCCGTTCAACAGTTCCATCAGTTCTTCGCGCCGAAACAGGCTTCCCAGCCTACCCCGAATCTCGCGCTCCACCATCTCAAACCAATCCAAATCCACATCCGGTGCCAGGCACTGCAACATCCTCCAGTCCCGCGTAAACCGGACATCGGCAAAACCGCCATCGCTCTCAAGCAGCAACACTCCGACCGTAACGAAATCGTCCCGCAAAGCATGCGGCAAGAATCGCAGCAGATAAAGTTCAAGTTGTCGCTTCTCAGCCATCACGAATCAGCCATCAGCCGTCAGCCATCAGCCCAATCGTCCCCTGTGAACCTCTGTGCCCCCTGTGGTTCAAGCTCTCATCTACGTCCATCAAACGCCGTACCTGACGGCTGACGGCTGAGCCGGACGTACCTGGGGCCTCATGCCCTGAGGCAGTTGATCTTAACTGGCCACTGACCACCGACCACTGGCCACTGTTTTTCAGTACTTCCGCAATACCCCAATCACCCGCCCCTGAATCTGGACCGACGCCGCGGGCACAATGATCGGCTTCATCGCCGCGTTCGAAGGCTGCAGACGAATATTCTCTCCTTCGCGAAAGAACCGCTTCAAAGTCGCGTCCGTCGACTCGATCAGCGCCACCACAATATCCCCGTCGCGCGCCGTTTTCTTTTTCTCCACCAGCACGTAGTCGCCATCGAGGATCGCTTCGTCCTGCATCGATTCGCCCCGCACTTCCAGCGCGAACACTTCTCTCGACGAGTGCGCAAAATCTGCCAGCGAAATCGTCTCGCTCTCCTGCACCGCCTCAATCGGACGCCCCGCCGCAATCCTCCCCACTAGCGGCAAAACCATCGCCATATCCACCCTCATCGACTGCTTCAGCTTTCCTTCCATCGGAGCCAGATACATCGCAGCCAGCACGTCCATTTCCTTTGCCGGATTCTCCGTCAGCACCGCTTTCGTAGGCGCTACATCCAGCATCGTCCCAAATCTCCCGTTCAACAGTTCCATCAGTTCTTCGCGCCGAAACAGGCTTCCCAGCCTACCCCGAATCTCGCGCTCCACCATCTCAAACCAATCCAAATCCACATCCGGTGCCAGGCACTGCAACATCCTCCAGTCCCGCGTAAACCGGACATCGGCAAAACCGCCATCGCTCTCAAGCAGCAACACTCCGACCGTAACGAAATCGTCCCGCAAAGCATGCGGCAAGAATCGCAGCAGATAAAGTTCAAGTTGTCGCTTCTCAGCCATCACGAATCAGCCATCAGCCGTCAGCCATCAGCCCAATCGTCCCCTGTGAACCTCTGTGCCCCCTGTGGTTCAAGCTCTCATCTACGTCCATCAAACGCCGTACCTGACGGCTGA
>OCTA010004649.1_pt1 | contig 12007 bp, 10 predicted proteins | sample 1538991 | NCBI WGS metagenome assembly OCTA01 (sample SAMEA3539302, study PRJEB22396) | soil metagenome | biome: tundra; feature: field; material: soil | place: USA | collected 2010-05 | depth 0.15 m | reverse complement strand
AAGATAAGTTGATATCAATAAAACGATGGGTGGCGCTGAATAAAGTCACAACCTCGCAGGGCAGGCTTTCGGCTCGGGGAACGAGCGGTGACGGTTTCCTAACCTAGCGGCACAGTATGCGGCAAGGATGGGGCACCCAGCGTGGCCGGCGATGCGGTTGGACACTTGGGAAACGGCCGGTTCGATCCGGTAATCTCTTGTCTATGGAATGCGTATGCAGACAATGCCACGCCGTGTTGAGTCCAGAGACCAAAGCTGACTGGTGCCCCGCCTGTGGCGGCGCATTGATTGAGCGGGCTGGCGTGCGTGCCCTTGACCCGACAAGCGGGCCACCGCCGGAGGTCGATCATCGCGGCATCGTTTTGCCCCGGCGTCATGCGCTGGGCGGGATCATTACGCCAATGTGATTGCGCCGCAGGGCAGGGAATCAGGGATTCGTGTCGAGTCCGACGGCTTCGGCCAAGCGTGCCTGACGGTCGTCGAAGGTCCAGAAGCGCTCCGCCTTCAACTCCAGCGCGCAGGCAACGTGCAGCGAGTCCAGAGTGCGGACGCCGAGGGTGGGTCCGTATCGCCGGGCGAGATCGATGCTGGCATCCCAAAGGCGGACGGGAAGATCGATTGGAATCCAGACTCCGTTTGCGCGGTCGCGCTCGAATTGCGTCCAGGCCGTCCAAGCTTCGGCTGCGGAGATGGCACGGCGAAAGACATACCGGTGAATCGCGTTTGCGACTTCGGCCCGGTTCAGGACATTGATCCAGACCGGGGGATGCTTCGCCATGCGAAAAGCGGCTTCGGCTGAATGCGCATCGTAAACGCAGGTGGATACAAAGAAGCTTGAGTCGGCGTAAATGCTCAAAACCGATCCTCGCGATCCTCAATCAGCATCTCCACGGCGGGGATCATGTGGTCGCCGAAGTTGCGTTTAAGGCGCGCTTCGAAGTCCGGCCACTCGACGGGGCGCGGGCGGGGCGGGGTTCGCGGCACCAAGTCGCCGAGCACGAGGTTCCGCTCGCGCACTTCGATTTGGACTCCTGCCTTGAGCCAGGCTTTGACCTGGCGGGTGTCGCGAAGCTGTCGAAGGGTGATACTTTGCATGTTCTGAATGTGACACATTATGTGACACATTGTCAAGTGGACCATGGGCCGCTTACTCGTACCGCAGCGCCTCCGCCGGCAGCACGCTGGCGGCGGCGGATGAAGGATACAGCGTCGCCAACAGCGAGATACCAATGGAGACCGCGGCCACGATCACTCCATCCAGCGGGCGCGGGGCGAAGGGCAGGGTATCGATGGAGTAGACCTCGGCGGAGAGATGGATGAAGTGGTAGTGGCTGCCGGCCCAGGCGGCGAGATAGCCGAGAATGAGGCCCACGGCGGTGCCGATGAGGCTGATGAGCAGCCCTTGCAGCAGGAAGATGCGGCGCACCTGTCCCGGCTCGACGCCAAAGCTCATCATCACGGCGATGTCGCGGGTCTTTTCCATCACCATCATGGTGAGCGCGATGAGAATGTTGAGCGCGGCCACGATGACGATGAGCGCAATCACGATGAAGGTGACCACCTGTTCGAGCTTGAGGGCGCGGAAGAGTTCGCGGTTCTGCTCCATCCAGTTGGTGCTCATGTAGCCCTTGCCGGCGGCCCGTTCAATGGTCTGGGCAATGGCGGGAGCGCGGTCCAGGTCGTCCACCTTGAAGCTGATGACCGAGAGCAGGTCCGGTTCGCTGAAGAGCTGCTGTGCGTCGTTGAGGCGCATGAAGGCCATGGCCGCGTCGTACTGGTAGAAGCCGGAGTGGAAGATGCCGATCACGCGGAAGCGCTGGTACTTGGGCGCAAGGCCGAGCGGGGTCAGTTCGCCCTGGGGGCTGGTGACCAAGACGCTGTCGCCCACTTGGGCGCCAATCTGCTCGGCGATGTCTTTGCCCAGCACCAACGCCGGATAGGGCGCATTGGCCGGACTCTTCTCTAACCTCTCGCCCGGAGCCGCGGGATCGAGGCCTTTCGCCGACCCGGACGTGATGGTATCGAGCAAGCTGCTGACCGTCCGCTCCTCGGACGGAATAATGCCCTTGATGAGCGCGAATCCGGCGCGCGGCCCGCGCGAAACCAGCACCTGCCCATAGATTCCCGGCGCATCGGCGGTTACATGGGGCACGGTGCGCAGCCTTGCGACCAGCGGCTGCCAATCGCGGATGCCGTCCGCATCCACGCGCATCAGGTCCACATGCGCCGAGGCTCCCAAGAGACGATCCTGCAGGTCGCGCCTCATGCCGTTGGTGATGGCCAGCGCGATAATCAGCGCGGCTACACCAGCGGCTACTCCCGCGATGGAGATGGTGGTGACCACGCCCACTACGGCCTGCCGCCGCTTGGCCTTGAGGTACCGCGCTGCCAGAAAAAGTTCAAATCGCATCAAATTTGCCTTGCTTGCGCGCCTACTTTGCCGCGGCGGCGAACACCGTCTTGGCTACGCCCACGTTGTCGTGCCGGTCGTAGACGCGGACAGTAATCAAATGCTCGCCCGCGTTGCCCGCAAGACCAGCGGACGGAAGACGCACCTCATAGTGTTCGCGCTTGGAGTCGGAGAGCCGGCCCACCGGCTCGATGTACTGCCAGAGCCCTGCGTCCAGAGAGTATTCGGCGTGAGCGATGGGCGAGAAAGCGTCCTCGGCGTCAAAGGTCACGCGAACCTGCCTGGCGCAGGGCGTGTGCGTGCAATCGGCCTCTCCCTCAACCGCCTTGAGTCCAGTCACCACTGGCGGGGTGGTATCAACCTCGAAGCGCTCACTCTCTTTGGCGCCGGTGAGCGCATCGCCGGGAGTGTGCGAGGGCGAGTCGGAGGCCACGACCTTGATCTGGTAGCCGCCGTCGGGAATCTGCGTCGCGTCAAAGCTGTAGGCCTTGTCGGTGATCCTGTCCTTGAGCAGCCGCCACACGTGTTCGCCGTCCCCGCGGAGATAGAGGGCAAAGATCAGGTCGTCGCCGTTGTCGTCGTGAGCCGCCCAGTGGACGGTGATTGCGGTGCGGTCTCTTGCGGCCTGCAAGGGCGCGCTGGCGCTTGCGTCAAACGTCGCGTTCGGGGTGGACGAGGGGAGCACAATGTTGGACGAGGGAAACACAATGTTGACCACCGGCGGCTGGTTGCCGGGCTGGTTCTGGGCAAGGCTCTGAGCATTGACGCGCGCCCCAGGGACCACCATCAGTTCGTCCACCACCGGGGCTGCATTCACGGGCAGGTAGTTTACGCCCACGCTGCCCACCGTTGCTCCCGCGTGCAATACGGCCTTCCACTCAAAAAAACGGCCTGCCGGAGAAGCCACTTCGCCGTCTTTGAGAGGCTGCCAGTTGGACCATCCCCAGTCGTTTCGGCCGCGCACCGGCTGCTCCACATTGCCTGTGCGGGTCAGGAGTTCGTATCCCGTCGAACCAGGCTCAACCTCGACGCGCCCAAAGCGGGCCAGCGCACCCGCATCCAGCACGTCGCTGGCGTACTCGTGTTGGCTGGTGGCTGCGCCAAAGCGAAACAGCTTGCCGGTGTTGCCGGTTCCGATGAACACGCCGGTTGCGTCTGGATCGGGGGCCACGGCCATGCTCAGCCCCTGCTGCGCCTCCAGGTGCGCCACGTCGGCGTAGCTTCCGTTGTTGGCGATCCTGAAAACCCGCCCGCGGTTGCCGGTGAGGGCCAGCAGCCCGTCCGGGCGCGCGGCCAGTGAGTAGACAATCTCGTCCTTGCCGGCCCACAGCTTGCGCGGCGACTGTCCCTCGTTAAGTGCGTAAATCTCGCTGCCCTCGGGCACAGAGACGCTGGTGTTGGCCGCGGCCAGCGATCCCGGCTGGACCACGGTAATGCTGATCGAGCCGACTCCCTGCACGGGCAGCGGAGGGAGCGGATTGTGGCTCTTGTCGCCCACGCAGGCTGCATAGATGGTTCCGTCGGCTGCCACGGCAACGGCGGTAATCTCGCGTTTTGGCGCCTCGAAGAGCACGTAGCCCTTGCCTTGCGCATCGATCCGGTAAACCAACCCGCTTCCGTCAGAGCCGGCAATCAGGTTGCCCTTCGCGTCCCAAGCGAGCGAGCGGATGTGCTCCTCGTCGCTCTTGAAAAAGGCCTCCGGCTTTGCGCCGGGCTTGGCCGGATCGACTCGGTACACAGCTCCGGGGCCACCCGTGGCGATGTAGAGGCGGCCGGCGGCGTCGAAGGTCAGATCCCAGATGTAGTGCGACTTCGAATCGGCCTTCCCGTCGTCCATCTTGCCATCGGATGTTTTTCCGTCTGCCTTGTCGGCGCCCGTCTTTGCCCCATCCAGTCCAGCCGCGTCGAAGACTACCGCAGCGCTCGCCTCATCTTGTTTCACCGCAGCATCGGCCTTCAGCCGGTAAACCTTGCCACTGGGCAGCGTGGCGGCGTAAAGCGCCCCGTCCGGTCCTAGCCGCACCACCTGCACGCTCAGGTCTTTGGTCTCGAAGAGCGTGAACTGCTTGCCGTCCGGGCCCACGCGCAGCACCGTGGCCGGCGAGGCGGTCCCCAGGTAAGCCGTGCTGTTCTTGTCTACGGCCACCGACCACACATAGGTCGATGGGGTCACGAGAACCTCGCTCAAGCCAGGCCCCTCGCGCAGATGGCCGTCGCTGGTGAGCGCTACCCCTTGCGGCGTGCCCTTCTCAAACTCATCGAGCCGCGACTGGGTCCACAGGTGAGTGCCCTGGGCGAGGGACGGCTGCGAGGCTGCGGCGGCCAAGATGGCTAGTGCAAGCGCGAAGAGGCGGATTGCGAAACGAAGGCGGTTTAAGGTGGTGGAGATAACAAACATGCTGGTGTTGAGTCTACTAAAGGTGGCGGACTTCAAGCAGCTACACTGACCAACGGGGAGCGTGTCCGATGAAGCTGGTTGCCACAATCGCGTTGTTGCTGCCCTCTGTCGCGGTTGCACAGACCTTGGCGCCCTCTGCGCCGCACGAGCCTTCGGTGCGCACGCAATCCACTGTCGTGCTTGTTCCCGCGCTGGTACGGAATGCGCAGGGGGAGATTGTCTTCACGCTGAAAGCAGATGATTTTCGGGTTACCGATGACGGCATCGAGCAGAAGCTCACGCTGGACGAGGACACAGATGGCGAGCCATTGGCGCTTGTGGTTGCGGTGGAAACGGGCCGCGCGGGCGCACGCAAGCTCGATGCCTATCGGAATCTGAGCGCAGTGATTGCCGCAGTGGTGGGCAACGTTCCGCATCGGGTCGCGGTCGTGGGCGTCGACAGCGCGCCCACGCTGCTGCAAGACTTCACCACCGATGTGGATGCTGCTGGCGTTGCGCTGCACGATCTTGAGCCGGGAGACAAGGGCGCAGCCATTCTCGACGGGCTCAAGTTTTCAGTGGACCTGTTGCGCAGGCAGCCGCCGAGCTACCGCCGCGCGATTCTGCTCATCTCGGAAACCGTCGATCACGGCAGCCAAACCACCATGGAGGATGCGCTGCGCGCCATCGGCGATACCAATACGGCCATTTACGCCCTCGGCTTCTCGACCGGGAAATCGGAGGCGGCGCACTACGCCAATCGGGAACTCCCAACCAAGATGGGAGGCCTGGGGCTGGAGAACGAACACCCCAATCCTCCGCACGGGTGCATGGGCAAGGACCCCGACCCCGACGCCCCCACGAACAAAGCTGTGCAGGCATTCGACTGCTTGGGTCTGCTTGCTCCTCCGCTGGCTGTTGTCACAATGGCCGGTATTGCCGCCGCCAACGGCCTGCAGCGCAACGTACCCGAGACGGTGGCGCAACTGACGGGCGGGGAGTTCTTCCACTTCGAAGACAGCCGCAGCCTGGTGCGCGGCCTGCTGACCATCTCCAACCATGTGCCAAATCGCTATGTCCTGAGTTTTCAGCCGCAGTCTCCGCATCCGGGCTTCCATTCGATCGAGCTGCGGCTCCGCGACCATCCGGGGCTGCGAGTTAAAGCGAGAAGCGGTTATTGGGCAGATAGCGATGCTGTAGCCGTTTCGCGTCCTTGAGGGTGTCATGGCTATCTTTCGCCGCGAAACTGGATGATCCGCCGCCGGTCGCGCTTTGAGGGCCGGTGTTCCGGCAGCGGCGCGAATTCCTGCATCGCCTTGCGCTCCGCAGCCAGCTTGAGGCGCGCGGCAATACTTACTTCGGTTTCGCGATAGAGGGTATGCGCCACCGCCGCAGGGCCGCGCATCTCGCTCAGCAGGAGCACCTCGACAAGAAACTCGCCGCCCTCGTTTCTGACCGTCAGCTTGTCGCCCACGCGGACTTCGCGCGCCGGCTTGGCTTGAACGCTGTTCGAGTGAATGCGGCCCAGGTCGCAGGCCTTGGAAGCCAGCGCCCGCGTCTTGAAGAAGCGGGCAGCCCAGAGCCATTTGTCGATGCGGACGTTGGTCATAATTTGTATCTTCCAAAGTCAGAGCGTGGCAGCGGCAAACTTCTTGTCCACTAGAACTTCAATCGGCCTGCCCGCACTCCTTGGTTTCCTCTGCGTGGGTTTTCTCTGCGCCGTTGTAGTGAGGTTGATCCGGATATTCAGCCGATCAGAATAGTACAGCAGCTTTTCGATGCTCACCTTGGCGATTTTGCCCTGAAGTAGATTGCTGACCGACGGCTGGTACTCATCGAGAAGCTCCACAAGATGCCGTTGCCCGTACCCGCGCTTTTCGATCTCGCGGAGGATCGCGTCCAACAGGTCGGCCTTGATCTTCAGGGCCGATGCCTCCGCACGGGTGAAGCCCAGGTCGTCGAAGACATCCCCTTTGGTGACGTGGCTTGGCTTGTTGCTCATTGAATCTTTCCTCCATCCCGCAGTCGCTGGTGAACGGCTTTGAGCCGGTCCTTCGCGGTTTCAATATCCCGCCGGTCTGTCTTTGCGCTGTCCTTTTCAAAGGCGTGGAGAACGTAAATCACTCCGTGAATCTGAGACAGGTACATGATGCGATACCATGTGCGTGCATCGTCCGTTTTCAGTTCCCATACGCCCTTGCCGACCGAGATCATGGGACGCACGCCGCAGCGAGGGAGTTCTCCGTTCTGGAGCCGGCGCAGAGAGAAGCCAAATGTACTTTTCACATCGGAGGGAAATCCGCCGAGAATCTCTTTAGAATCCCCTTCCCACTGGATTTCGGCTAGCGGCCTATTCATAGCCCCTCGTTTTCAGAGTATACAACATATCCTATATGCAAGACCCGCGCTAACGATCGACGAAAGCTGGATGGAGTGCGCCCGCGTCTTGAAGAAGCGGGCAGCCCAGAGCCATTTGTCGATGCGCACTGAGGTCATCATTCTATTTTCGTATAGGAAAGCAATGTTCCGCAGTTCTCATAAGCGGCTTTTTCTCTATATTGATCTGGCCCTTAACGAATGCATCGCGGCTTCCCACCCTTTTCGCAAAAAACGCGAAACAGATGAGGACACGGTGTTGCAATGCCTTCGGGCCAGATCCAGAAACAAACCGATCGAGAGCAGGGAAGTGCGGCCTTCCTCACGCCGAATACCGCGCAACCGCCGACCCCTGGATTATGCCGCGGTCTTGTGTTCGACTGGCGCTTGCACCTGGACGAGTTCATCGAAGATGGCGCGGTAGTGGATCATTGCGGTCCGCAGCTCTTCCGTGGTTGCTTCCACTGGGCCGGGCCGCACCGCGATGGCATGCGCTGAGCGGTAAGGCTCCATCAGCCCGGGATGGTCGACGGATATGTCCGCGGCGCGCTGGTCGAAGGCGGAAACGGGGTAGCCCCGCGCGAGCAAGAGGGAACTGACCAGCTCGTCGGCTTCAATGACCGCGCCCTTGGGATGATCGACGAAGCGGGCTTGCACCGTCTGCCACTCGGCCAGAAAACGTACGCGCTCCGTGGAGGCCAGATCGCGGATCTTCAAGTTTTCCACGCGGGTCTCACGATCCGCCAGTTTTGCTTCGGCCTTTTGTTCCGACCCGTGCTCGATAACGGCCCGGTCGTATTCCGTCCCAAAGCGCTTGCGCAGCGCCACGGTGGTCTTCTTGCGCCGTTCCAGGTATATGCCGGCGACAGTGCCGATGATCAGAACAATGACCAGCACGCCGAAGATGAATCTGGGATCCGTAAGGCTGAAATGCATCGTACCCTCCTATTGATTTGAAGGTCCGCGCAGACAGAGGTAGGCTGTGGGGTACTTCCTCGGCTGGGGCGGAACGTGAATCCTAATCCGAGGTGAGTATCGAACGGACGGGTTTCCCTTGGCTGGCCAGATTTGCTCATTGAATCGGTCAAGAAAAGATGCGGATTGGATGCCAGGTTTGAGCCGGGATTCCGCTTCCCGCGCTTGAGCCTTTGGGGCGGGGGCGAATGGGGAGGATTTGCGGGAATCGCGCAGAGCCGCCGAAGCTACCCAACTTGCTGTCATCACGGCGGAAAAGGCCCTTGCGCTGCAAGAGGATACCGCTAAAAGACAATTGCGAGCCTACTTCGGAACCGTCAGGGGAAAGCTTTACATCTCTGACAATGGGACCGTAGAACCGAGGGTCACGTTCAATAATTGCGGCCAGACGCCTGCGTACGATCTTCAAGTCATAGAGTGCGGAAGATTCGACACGCGCCCCTTCAAAACGGTTCCTCCGCCGAATCAAAACAGATTGTCATCTCATCCCCACGTAGTCGGAGGGGGGCAACCCCACTACTTCACCTGCCGTAAGATTCCTTATAGTCAAGGGAAACAGCAGCTTCTGTGTGACCTTAACGGCCCTAATTATGCGTTCGTACTCAACCTTTGGTGCACGTATAGAGACATCTTCAAAGACTCCCATCCCGTGAATGTCCAATTGATTATTGGCGGAGGAACAGCATTGCAACGGACCATTGACGCGAACGGAGAATGGTTTGGGCTTTTCACAGACTCGGAGGGCAATACTTACGATTAGAGTTAGTCCTAAAAAGAAAATTAGGACACTACCGTAAATTGCGCATTTGAGTAGCGCCGCTCTCCAGAGCGGCTGTACTGGCGGCGTCCTCGCCGCCAGCATCCCAGCGCGGGCCAGGAGGCCCGCACGACAGCCGACCTGGAGGTCGGCGCTACCTATTTACGGATAAGTTCTTAATTAGCCAGTACCGCCCTGTAGCGGACCTTGTTCTTCTTCACCTTTTCGATGGCTTCGTTGGCCTTGGCCATGGAGAATCGCTCGGTTTGGGCCTTCACGCCGTGGCGAGCGGCCACTGCCAGCATCTCTCTCAACCGATAAGGGCTGCCGGAGGGGTTGCCGGTGATGGAGCGGAGACCGGAGATGAGCGGAAAGGCGTGTACGGCGACCGGCGAGGGTGGAACGCCCACAAAGCACAGCGTTCCGGTGGGCCGCAGGGCCTGAACGTAGGTTCCCCAGTCCTGGTCGGCGTTGACGGTGCTGAGGATGAAGTCCAGGGTACCGGCGACTTCCTTCAACGCCTTGGATTCGCGGCTGTTGACGAAGCGGTGCGCACCCAGGGCGCGCGCTTCTTCTTCCTTGGCAGCCGAGGTGGAAAAGGCCGTCACCTCCGCGCCGAAGACCCGCGCGAACTGGATGGCCATGTGCCCCAATCCGCCGATGCCCACAATGCCTACCCGCGAAGAAGGGTTCACGCCATGGGTACGCAGCGGGTTATAGACGGTGATGCCGCCGCATAGCAGCGGCGCGGCGTGTTCGCTGTCCAAGGCCGCGGGGATTGGGATCACAAAGCGGGCATTGGCGCGGACGCGCTCCGCATAGCCGCCGTTGCGGTGGACGCAGGTTCCCTCTGCCGCGGGGCAAAGGTTCTCCATCCCTCGCGTACACCACTCGCACTCGCCGCAGGAGTTCGATTGCCAGCCGAGGCCAACGCGCTCGCCCTCCTGGAGCGATCGCACCTCGGAGCCCACCGCCGCAACGGAGCCCACAATCTCATGGCCCGGAATAAACGGGTATTGGCTGATGCCCCAGTCGTTCGATATCAGGTGAAGATCGCTGTGGCAGATGCCGCAGTGAGTGATGGCGATTTCCACCTCCTGCGGGCCCAGCTTGCCTGGGTCGTAGCGATACGGCAAGAGTTCAGCGCCTGCCGCGTGCACTGCAAGTCCTTGAATTTGGCCCATGGTTGTTTTGAAATCCTCGCTGGGGGTGGCAAAGCGGCCGGCAGACTTCCCCAAAGGCGCCGGCCCGAAAGTTGGAGGGAGTTGTTTCTACGTCAATCCTAGTTTAAACCGCCGCCCGGCTCAATGCGCAGATTAAGAATCTGAAAACCGTTCAAAACCCCTTCGGCAGAAGCCTCCCCCACCACCTCCGCCGACTCCCCATTCAGGTTCACATCCTGCGCGGTGCGTAGCGGCTCCAGCGCATTGGCCACTGAAAGCGGCAGACTAGAAAGCGTTTGGCCGGCCATGCCAGCCTGGGTTTCAGGCACCAGCAGACTCACGTAGATGCGGTCCGCAGCGTGCTGCTGCCGGGCCTGCGCCAGCACCGTCTCCAGATCGACGGGGCGGCTGGAAAATCGGGGTTGGTCCAGAGTCCGGTCCAGCGTACCGGAGTCTGAGATCAAAAGGCGCAGATTGCCTGCGCCCAGCCTTGCCGGCAGCATGACGGGAATGCGCACATTGCGCGCCGGCTGCTGCCAGGGATGGATGGTCGCCTCCACCACGACTGCATCGCCGGCGTGGACAATATCGTTTGAAACCAGCCGCGCCGTCTCCAGTTCCACCTGAATGCGCCGGGGAATGGCCTCGACGTGCAGATTGACTCCGCGCACATCGCCTTGCCTTGCGCCGTTTGAGTAGAGCCGCGAAAAGCGCTCGCCCGCCAGCAGCGCAGTCTGCAAAGACGCGGCCATCTGATCGCCGGACGAGACCCACAGGTTGAGCGGGGAGGCCGGGTATCCGTCCAGATCGATGGTACCGGTCAGGTGGTAGCTGGTCTCTGCGGTGCTGTCGTTGGTTGCAAGCAGCGATTCGTACAGCGCCACCAGCACGGCCTGGGGAGTGAGCGACGGCAGGTCCAGCACCTCAATGTTGAGCTTTCGCTCGCCTCCCGCCGAGTGGACTGTAATATGCACGGGAATCATCCGCGGCTTTCGGCCCAGGACGCCACGAATGGCGGAGTCGCGGTCCTCGGTAAAGGCGCCAATGGGGTCGCCGGTATTGACGATCTTGAAGGCGTTCAACGGCGAGGCGAGGGTGGCGACCACCTCGGTCGTGGTCATGGGCAGCGAAACCGGCCCGGCCTGCAGGATGGGATGGCCGCAGGCGAGAAGCTGTTCAGCGTCGATGTAGGTTACCGTGCAGGTGGCCGCAATCTCCAGGTCGCCGCGCAGCAGTTGCGCGCTAACCGCCGAACCCGGCACCACAGTGGCCACTGCGGCGGCTGAAGGCGCCACGTCAGGCACCGCACCCGATTTTGACGAGCCGCTCATTCCTCCGGCCGCAACCGTCTCCAGGCCGGTGCCGGCCATCTGCTGTTGCCACAGGCGAATGGCTTCGGGCCGAAAGCCGCTCATGACCAGCGGGGTTTCCATGGCCTGGAAGTTCATGCCGCCCGCGGATTCGCCGCTTCCGGGGCTTCCAGCACTCAACGCCGGGCTCGAAAAAGAAGCCGAATTCCGGTTTACGGAGGCCGCCGGTGCGGCATCGATGGGCAGATCGCGCACCTCAAGCATTTGCTCGATGGGCGTGATGCCGGCGAGGGGGTCTTTGCTGAACTGGCCGATGCGGTAGGAGAGCGAGCCCAGCAGCCGGTTGCCGATGTACACCGGGCTGCCGCTCATGCCCGCCACCACGCCGGTGTACTCGGGCTTGGCGCCGTGGAGCTGGGCCAGGATCATGTCGTGGCCGGGACCGCGCGCCCCGCGCAGAACGCCCAGAATCTCAACCTCCATCGGCTCCGGCTTGGTCCCCGTGAAAACCGTCCAGGCGGTCGCGGTCATGCCGCGGCGTACCTGGCTGAGCGGGAAAAATCCGCCGCTGGAGGGTGGCGGCTCAGCGGGAGCAGGTGTGCGTTGCGCCTCTAGCAGGCCGCAGCAAAGCAGAGCAAG
>OCTA010004647.1_pt1 | contig 12010 bp, 12 predicted proteins | sample 1538991 | NCBI WGS metagenome assembly OCTA01 (sample SAMEA3539302, study PRJEB22396) | soil metagenome | biome: tundra; feature: field; material: soil | place: USA | collected 2010-05 | depth 0.15 m | reverse complement strand
CGACGCGCTGCGGCTGATGGGCAAGCGCGCACCGCTTAGCGCGGAGTACGCAACGATTCCCGCGGCGGAGATCGCGCGCTTTCCGCACGCCAACGGCGCGGGTTGCAAACAACTGGAAATCACGCCGACCGATTGGGCGCTTCCCAATCCCGTGCCGGCGGACTTCAATCCCCGGCCCGATACAACGCCGGGCGTGCCCACTGCGGGCGAGTGGACGCCGTAATGCGAGTTATAACTTTCATCACGGCATTGGCCATGATTGGCGTGTGCAGTGCTGTGTGTGCCGCTCAATCTTCCACCGCAAATGAATCGACCTTGACGCGTGTGCGCGCGGCGGGCGTGCTGCGCTGCGGCATCGATCAAGAGCAAGCGGAGTACTCGACCTCGGACGATCACGGCAATCGCGAGGCCTTCGACGCCGATCTCTGCCGTGCGGTAGCCGTGGCTGTGCTGGGAAAAGATGCGCTGGCTCGCGTGACGCAGTATCCGGATGATCGCGCCGCGATGCACGGACTCAATGCGGACGAAGTGGAGATGGTGGCCACGCTCTCCGACGACTTCACTCACTCCGTGGGAACGCATCTGCGATTCACGCAGCCGGTGTTGTGGGACGGCGTTGGATTTCTTGTTCCGGGTCGAAGCCCAGTGGAGCGTGCTCGGCAGTTGAGCGGAAAGAAGATTTGTTTTCTCGTGGAGACCACGGTGGAAGAGAGCGTGCACACCTGGTTTGCACGCGAGCATCTGGAGTTTGTCCCCTTTCCGTTTCAGGAAGAAGGCGAGATGCAGGCGGCCTTCGCCACGGGCAATTGCGGCGCGGTGGCAGGCGACCGCACGCGCCTGGCCGAGACGCGCGCGCAGTTTACGCGGCGCGGAAGGCTAACGCGATTGCTGTCCGAGACCATTTCTCAAGATCCACTGGCGACAGCGGTGCGCGAGGACGATCCGCAGTGGGCGGCGCTGGTGAATTGGGTCATGGAGGCACTCATTCAAGCTGAAGAAAGCGGCCTGACGCAGGCCAATGTGAATGAGGTGCGCGCGCGGGCTGACAGCGATCCTGTGTTGCGATTTCTGCTCGGCGGATCGCGCGAGATCGGCCGCGCGCTGAGCCTCGATGACGATTGGGTGGCGCGCGTGATTGCGGCGACGGGAAACTATGGCGAGATTTATGAGCGCGATCTGGGCAGCGCTTCGCCCCTCAAGCTGCCGCGCGGTGAGAACAGTTTACGCGCGCATGGCGGCGCGATGAGGTCGTTGCCCTTCAAGTAGCGCCGCGCTGTAGAATGAAGCGGAAAGTTTCTCGGAGTTCTGGAAGAATCGTATGAGTGCGAGTGTGAGCTTCATGGCCGTGGACCTGGGCGCATCGAGCGGCCGGGTGATGGATTGCCGCTGGGATGGAGATCGCTTCTCGCTCTACGAGGCGCACCGTTTCCCCAATGCCGGCGTGCGCGTAGACACTGATCTCTATTGGGATGTGCTGCGCATCTGGACCGAAATCCAGAACGGCCTCAGGAAGTGGAATGCTCTTCACGACGAGCTTCCCGCCGGAATCGGCATGGATGCTTGGGGCGTCGACTACTGCCTGCTCGATGAGCGCGACCGGCTGCTCGGCAATCCCCATCATTATCGCGACGCCCGCACAAATGGTGTGCCTGCCGCAGTGAGTTCGGCGATGAGCAGCCGCGATCTCTTCCGCGCCACCGGTGTGCAGACGATGGAGATCAACACCGTTTTTCAACTGGCCTCAATGGCGATTCATCACGATCGCCGGCTGATTCACGCTTGCTCGTTGCTGATGATTCCTGATTTCTTTCAATTTTTGCTCTGCGGCGAAAAGCGCGCGGAGTACACCGAGGCCACGACCACGCAGATTTTTGACCTGCGCGCGCGTTGCTGGTCGCAGGAAACTCTTCAGCGGCTCGAACTGCCCGGCTGCATCTTTCAGGAAATTGTGCTGCCGGGCACGGTGCTCGGTGAACTTTTGCCTGAGATTCAATCCGAGTGCGGCTTTGCGGGCAGTGTGCCCTGCATTGCCGTCGCTTCGCACGACACGGCCAGCGCGGTTGCAGCCATCCCTGATTTGAACGAGTACAGCGCCTTCCTGAGCAGCGGAACATGGAGCCTGATGGGCGTGGCCGTGGACGAGCCCAACTTGAGCGACGCGGCCTTTCACGCCGGCTTCACCAACGAAGGCGCGGCGGACGGCGGAGTCCTGCTGATAAAAAACATGACCGGATTATGGATTCTGCAAGAATGTGTGCGCGTGTGGGAGGCGGCGGGCGACCTCTTCACGTGGCCGGAAGTCGAACAAGCAGCCGCCAGCGCGCCCGCTTTCCGCTCCTTTATCGATCCATCGGCCAGCGCGTTTCAGTCGCCCGCCAACATGTGCGCCGCCATTGCGCTTTCTTGCGCTGAGAGCAAACAGCACGTGCCGCAGAGCCCCGGCGAATTTGCGCGCTGCGTTTTTGAGAGCCTGAGTTTTGCGTATCGCGAAGCGCTGGAAGAATTAGAGCGCATCACCGGCCGCGGTCTCCGCAACATTCGTGTTGCGGGCGGCGGCTGCCTCAACCAGTTCCTCTGCCAGATGACCGCCGATGCTTGCGGACGCGAGGTGATTGCGGGTCCGGTCGAGGCGGCCGCTCTGGGCAACGCGATGGCGCAGGCCGTGGCCACCGGCCACCTGAGCAGTTTTGCCGAAGGCCGCGCCGCCCTTCGACAATCCATCGAGCTTCGAACGTATGAGCCAGCGCCCGCGGATGAATGGCGGCAAGCGTTTGAGCGTTATAAATCCGTGGTTGCGCGCGGGCGGAATTCGGCGCCTGCATCCATGCAGACGTGACAGATAGAATTGGGTAAAAGTCTGGAAACAAAGAGGACAAAAAATGGCAACGTACGCAATTCCTGAAGTGATGACTCCCGCGCCCGCCGCGGCGAACGAAGTTCTTCTAGTGGCCAGCGGTGATCTGCGCCAGTTCGCCAATGAAGTCTGCTGGCCCGCGCAGGCCGGCCTGGAGAATCAATTAGCAGAAGCCTTTCTCGCCGAGGGCATCACGTTGCGCCGCGCCCACCTGGTCGATCCCGCGTTGAAGCACGGCTTCATTCACTCGCAGCGCATGGGCATGCAGGTCTTCGAGCAGATCCATCCCGATGCGCCTATCGTTGTGGCCGAGGCAGTCTGGCAATACAGCGCTCACGTGCTGGCCGGGCTTCTCTCTCATCGCGGTCCCATCCTCACGGTGGCCAACTGGTCCGGCCAGTGGCCCGGCCTGGTGGGCATGTTGAATCTGAACGGCTGCCTGCGCAAGGCCGGCGTGTCCTTCACAACTCTGTGGAGCAAGGACTTCAGCGATCCGCTCTTCAAGCGCGGCCTGCGGGAATGGATTAACAAGAAGTCCTTCGTGCATGACACCTCGCACGTGCATGAGTTCGATCCGGCCCATGTGGATGAGGCTGAACGCACCCTCGGCATGGCGCTGGCCAGCGAACTGATTAGCAAGAAGGCGCTGCTCGGCGTCTTCGATGAAGGCTGCATGGGCATGATGAATGCGATCATCGAAGACTCGCTGATGAATCCCGCTGGATTCTATAAGGAGCGTCTCAGTCAATCGGCGCTCTATGCGGCGATGCGCGAGGTGACCGCGCAGGAAGCGCAGCAGATTCGCGACTGGCTTGATGCGCGCGGAGTGCATTTTGAAACCGGCACGGACGAAGCCAACGATCTGACCGACGCGCAGATTCTCAATCAGTGCCGCATGTACATCGCCGCCTTGCGCATCGCCGATGAGTTCGGTTGCGACGCCATCGGCATTCAATATCAGCAGGGCCTGAAAGACCTGGTCCCCGCATCCGATCTTGCCGAGGGCCTGTTCAACAATGTTGATCGTCCACCCGCCTATAGCCGCGATGGCCGCGAACTCTATGCCGGCGGTCCGCTGCCGCACTTCAACGAAGTGGACGAGTGTGCCGGCGTCGATGCGGTGGTGACCAATCGCGTCTGGACTGCGATGGGCCTTGATCCGGCGACGACGCTGCACGATGTCCGCTGGGGCGAGCAGTACACCGCCGATGGCTTCGATGAGTTCGTCTGGCTCTTCCAGATCTCCGGCGCCGTGCCCGCCTCGCATCTTGTAGGAGGCTATCGCGGCGCTGTCAGCAAGCGCCAGCCGCCGATGTACTTCCGTCTCGGCGGTGGCACGCTGACCGGAGTCTGCAAGCCCGGCGAAATAGTCTGGAGCCGCGTCTTCGTTGAGAATGGCAGCCTCAAGGTTGATCTGGGCCGCGCCACCGCCATATCTTTGCCGGAAGCGGAGACCAATCGCCGCTGGGCCGAGGTCACTGCGCAGTGGCCCGTGATGCACGTGGTACTGCATGGCGTCGATCAGAATCAGTTCATGGCACGGCATCCCTCCAACCACGTCAATGTCGCCTACGCGCCCTCAGCCGAAAAGGCCGACCGCGCATTGACGGCAAAGGCAACCATATTCCACGCGATGGGGTTGGAGGTTCATCTCTGCGGAGTGGAGTTGTAGCGCGGTTTCAGATGCTGTTGAGGCGCGTCAGTCCCTGCAGCGCCAGATCCGCGATGGCGCGCGCGAGGGTTGCCGAGGCGTTCAGCGACGCCGGGCGCTCCAGGCGAAGGTTGATTCTTTTTGCAAATTCGCGGAAGAAAATATCCACGTCGTAAAGAATCTCGACGTGATCGCAGAGAAAGCCGATGGGTTGAAGCAGAACGGTTCTTGCTCCTGAGGCAGCGATGGATTCGAGCGTCCGCTCGACGGTGGGACCGAGCCACTCACCTCCGCTGACGCCCTGGCTCTGGAATGCGAAACTCCACTGCGGAATCTCCGGCACACGCGCGGCCACCAGCTCCGCGGTGCGCCGGGCCTCGTCGGCATAGGGGTCGGCGGGCTGGCTTGTGTTAGCTTCAATCGTTCGAACGGGGACGCTGTGTGCGGTGAAGAGGACGGGGACGGGCGCGCCGACTTCAACGCTGAGCTTGCTCCAGGCGGGGCAAAGGCGCTCGGCAAAGGCTTCGATGAGGAGCGGATGCTGCGCCCAGCTTTCGGTAAAGTCGATGCGCAAGCCCACTGCTTCAGCTTCGACAGCTCTGCGATAGAGGCCAACGCTGGTGCGGGAATTTTGCGGCGCAAGGCAGAGGACCGCGGCTTCTTCGACGCCATCGACGCGCATTCTGCTGACAATGTCAGCAATGTAAGGGTACCAGTTGCGCATCGCCACATAGACCGGGATGCGCTTGCCAAATGCGGCTAACTCCGCTTCAACCAGCCGGCCTTGCTCCTGCGTGATTTCGGCCAGCGGGCTGTGACCGATGAGTGCATAGCGGCGCTGAATCTCCTCGACAACTTCGTGCGGCAGCGGCCGGCCGCCGGTCACGTTGCGCAGGTATTCGGGAATCTGCTCGATGGTCTCGGGCGTGCCGTGGGCCAATAGAAGGACGGCTTGCTTAGGCATCTATCGACTCCTTTTGAAGAGACGCCGGTTGAGTTCCAGGTTTCCCACCCTTGCGCCAGAAAGAAGGCGCAAGGATGGGGCACCCAATCATTTTTAGCGATCCAGCGGTGGAATCACTTGAGCCGGAATTCACGCACCATACGCACGACGGCTTGCACATTTTCGACCGGCGTGGTGGGCACGATGCCGTGGCCGAGGTTGAAGATGTGGCCGGGGCGACCGCCCGCGGCGCGCAGGATTTCATGGACGCGCTGCTCTAAAACTTCGAGTGGCGCAAAGAGGGTAATGGGGTCGAGATTGCCTTGCACCGCGTGGCCGTGGCCGACAGCGCGCCAGCCTTCGTCGAGCGGCTGCCGCCAGTCGAGGCCGATCACGTCGGCGCCGGTCGCGGCCATTTGCGTGAGCAGGCCTGTCGTTTCCACGCCAAAGTAGATCACCGGCACGCCCATCTGCTGAACAGAACGCACGAGGCGCTGCGAGGCCTCGAAGGCGTATTCGCGATAATCGGCCAGGCCGAGCGAGCCAACCCAACTGTCGAAAATTTGAATCACGTCGGCCCCTGCCTCGACCTGCAGGCGACAATACTCTTCGAGGACCACCACGATCTTGTCCAAGAGGCTGCGCCACGCAGTGGGGTCGGAATACATCATCTGTTTGGTGTGAATGTAATTCTTTGAGCCGCCGCCCTCGATCATGTAGCTGGCCAGCGTGTAGGGCGCGCCGCAAAAGCCGATAATTCCTAGCCGGTCGCGAAAGTGCGCGGCGACTTTCTCGATGGCGCGGGCAACGTAGGCCAGATCAGCGGCGCGATCGGTGCGCAGCGCGCGGACATCTTCAGCGTTACGGACGGGGTGATGCACCACCGGCCCCTCGCCGGCCTGAAACTCGAAGTCCAGGCCCATCGGCTCCAGGGGCAGTAGCAGATCGGCGAAGATGATGGCCGCGTCGACGCCCAGCTTTTCCGCGGCGGTGATGGTGACCTCGGCGGCGATCTCCGGCTGCTTGCAGATTTCCACCAGAGTGTGGTACTTGCGGATCTCGCGGTACTCCTGCATATAGCGCCCGGCCTGTCGCAGAAACCAGACCGGCGTGCAGTCGACCGGCTGGCGCAGGCAGGCGCGGAGGAAGCGGCTGCCGACGAGAGTCGTTTCGTCTGCTGTCAGGTGTTGATCAGTTGAATTCATACTGGGTTGATTTTAACGGGCGGGACTGGCTTGGATTGGTCATGTGCCTGAGTGATCCCGGTTCTGGTATTTCAGCAGTCCGCGAATGTCCTTCAACAATCGAAAGAGATGATATAGGTTCATGACGAAGTGCGGTAAGGCATTGGCCACAAAAAATCGGCCCCCGGTATGAGCGGGGGCCAGTTGCCTTGGTTCTCTCTTAGTGCGAGAGCTTGATTGGCGGCCGGAAGGCTGGGAGCCTCCGGTGCGGATAGGAGCCTCGGGTACGGGGCTGCGGGTTCTTAGGGCCGCTCCACGCCGGTCGAAGAAGCCACATCATGGGGAGATGCGACTTCCTGGGCCGCCAAACTGTTTTCCATCAACCGGATGCTGACGCTGCTCGTCTTTGCGGGCTTGGTCTCTTCCGAGCCGATGGCGGGAGCATTGCCGAGGGCTACGGTGTGCAAACGGTAGACGGGAATCTGATCTTCTGTGACGAGGTAGCGCTTGACCGCTTCGGCCAATCGCCCGGAGTTCTGGATGCCGGCGGTGCTGGCCTGAGGCGAATGGCCCTCAATTTCCAGCACGTATCCTTGATGACCGGCCAGGTTGGCGGCGAAGGCGTCCAATTGCTTGCGGGCCGCGGCCGACAGAATCGGCTGACCGTGGTGAAACGCTACGTCGAGCTGATTTGCCTGGTGATACTGGTCCAGGCCGGAGACGGTAGTGTTCAACTGATCCACATGGCCGTTCGCGCCCAAAGCCGTGGCATTGGCTCTATCCGCTAGAATGCCGGCGTCGCTGGCTGTCTGGTTGGCTGCGTCCGCGGTGGATTGAGCCCTGCGGATACCCGCTTGCGACCTGCCATCCACGTCCTTGATGTCGCGCCCGTTTTTGGCGTTGACTTCATCCAGCTCACTGAGCTGGCCCTTGATGGGGTCCACCCGATTATTGACCCACTTCTTGCGCGCAAAGGGATTTACCCGTCCCCAGAAACCCTCCTTCGGGGCGTTGACAGAGACAGACGGCGGAGCCATGGGCGAGGATTGCTGCTCGACCGTGGCAGGCGGAGTGTTCTGGGAGTCTGTCGCAGGCTGCCCCTGTTGCGCAAGGGCGGGAATTGCAATTGCAGATGCCAGCAAAACAAATGCAAGCTGGCGAGGGAACAAGTTCCGAGATGTTGCGATAGCTTTCACTTATGGACCCCCTTCAGGGTTTTTCTCCGCCAGGGTTGCGCGCGGTGAGCAGTCGTGTCTGCTCGCTCTTGTAGAAAGCAAGGCGCGCGCCAAACCAGGCGTCCGGGTATGAATACCTGGATGTGCTTTGGATTGTTTGACTTGGCTCGCGGCTGCTGCGTGGAGCGGCGACAGAGAAGGGTTGGATGCGGCGGCCCGGGTGCGTAATTTTTGCCGGACAGAGTATTTTCTACCCGGTAAATCCTGCGGGGGTGGTCTATTTCGATTCGACTTGGAGGATGCGAATCTCCGGGTAAGCGCCGTTCCAGTCCGCCGAAACCGCATCGAAGACCAGGCGGAACTCGCGCTCATCGCCGGGCTTGAGCGGCGCCGCGGAGACCGGTTCGACATCAATATAAGGTTCGCGCACGCGGATCAGCTTGAGCGGCATGGTTTCGTTCTGCGCCACTTCGTTGTAGACAGTGCGGAAGAGCACCTGCATGGTGACGGAGGTGACGGTGCGCGCGCCGGTATTGGAGATATGGCCATCCAGGTAAGTGACCTTGCCTCCGGCCAGATTGGCTGATTCACTCATGGCCAGGCCTGTCAGCGCAAGGCTGCCAGCGTAAGGGTCGAGAGGCGCGTTGATCGGTGCCACCGCGCTCTTGCCGCGGGCGTCTTTCAGGCTCAGCAGGATGGCAACGGCAACAATCGACAGGACAACGGCAGCGGCCACCGCCAGGGGCAGCCAGTTGCGTTCTTCCTTCTCGCGGATCGGAATGACTTCGGGCGGAGTGCTCACGAGCGAGATTTTACACCCGCGAGATGAGAAATTTCCCAACTTCATGTTTTGAGGAATAATGTAGAGCGTAGAGGCTTGATTGATCGACCGGTCCGTAGGCGGATATTTGCGGGCAGGAGGAGATAATGCCAGACGAAACGAAGAAGTATCAACAGTCCAACTACATATTCAAGGCAAGATCGCCAGCCGAAGACTGCCTCGAAATTGCCAAGATCCACCACCGTGAAGCCAAGCAAATGTTTGATAACGCGAGAAGCGCAGAGGCCGAGGGCAGATTGGAAGAGGCCAAATTGTTGACGGACCTGGCAGTGGCGCGGGAAGCGATAGCCGCTGAGTTCGAGAGTACGGCCCGGGGCGAGAGCAGTGACCCGATTGTGGCCGAAATCCTGGATTGGCAGGAAGATCTGAAAGAAGGTTATGTCCCCTATAAACCCACCTTTGTCACCGGAGATGAACCGGCCCCCGAGCAATTGATTGAGGAGCTGAAGCAGCCCAAGCATGGGTTCATCGCTCGCGCCGTGGCTTGGATAGGGAGCTTGATCTCGGAATAGGCTGGCCGCGCCCTTGTCGCACGGCCGGTGATCCTCTCATCACATCCGCGGCGGCCCTTGCACCAACCCGATAAGGTTGCCCTCGGGATCGAGGAAGCCGGCGATGATACCGCCATCGGGAATCGGGTGCGGCCCAAAAGCCTTCTTTCCTCCCTTGCTTTCAATCAGTTCGAGCGCCGCACTGACATCCTCAACCGCGACATAAAAGGTGACGTGTGCACGGCCTTCTCCCATGGCGCCGATGCCGCCGGCGATGCCGGAGCCGGGTTTGACCAGCGAATACCCTTCGATCATCGGGGTGATCTCCCAGTCGAAGACGCTTTTGTAGAACGCCTCCAGCAACTTCTGGTCCTTGCCTAGAATCTCGAAATGGACAACCGCATTGGCTTGGGGCATGGATAGAACCTCCTCTTGAGTCCAATATGAGACCCACTCTACACGTGAACGCAGGACAAAATCCAATGAAAAAACACCAAAAAAATAATTTTTAAAATTCTCTTGACATCTATTGCGGATTGCGATATACCTATTGCATATTGCGATGGAAATGAGGCTGAACGGCAATCCCATCGCAGCGGGAATCGGGTACGGAGCCGGTTTGGGTTCAGGGTTTCCCACCCTTTTCGCAAAGAGTGCGAAAAGGATGGGGCACCCAACAGAGCAATCGAATAACTGACCACAGAATGATGTTCACAGGCCACTGTTCACTGACCACTGAGTTCTTATGAAGCTGGGCGAAAAAATCCGTTATCTGCGCGAGGTGGAGGGCAGCCTGCGCGGCCTGGACCGGGCGATGAGCCAGCAGGAGATGGTGCGCGATCTGGCGGCCGAGACCGGCTCGAAGCTGAGCCAAAGCTACCTTTCGCAGATTGAAAGCGGCGCGCGGCCACACCTGACCAACACTTCGCGGCAGCTTCTGGCCCGCTTTTTCAAGGTGCATCCGGGCTACCTGGTGGACGACCCCGAGGGCTACTCGCCGGAGCTGCAAAGCGAGCTGCGCCCCCTGGAAGACAAGCTGGACCTGTGGCTGGTGGCGGGCGCCGAGCGCTTCCGCCGCGACCCGGAGTTGATGAAGGCGCTGTTGACGCTGGCCCGCCACGAGCACTCGCGGGAGTGCCTGCTGCTGCTCGAAGCCATTCTGGAGACGCCGGGGCTGATGCCGAGGCTGACCGAAGTCCTGCGGCCCAAACTTGAACCCAAAGCGCGCATCCCCCAAGCGCAGGAACGTGGAGCGCAACAATGACCTGGGAAACCTTCTACTTCGTTTGCTTTCTCGTAGGGCTCTTCCTCAGCGCGTTTTCGCTGCTGGGCTGCATGGGGCACTTCGGCGGTCATGTTCACCTGCCGCACGCGCCGCACGCTGTGCATCTGCACGGCGCCGGCCATCTGTCGCATGGCAGCTCGGGGGTGAGAGCGGGGCAGACAACGGCCAGCATTCCCTGGTGGAATACCTTTTCGATCATGATCTTTCTCTGCTGGTTTGGCGCGGCGGGCTTTCTGATGACGCGCCATGGCGGCTTTGTGGCCAGTGTGGTGCTGGTCTTCGCCGTGATTTGCGGCGTGGCCGGAGGCGCCATTGTCTTCTTCTTCCTGGCCAAGGTGATGCTGCCCCACGAGCACGAACTCACCGCGGACGAAACCGATGTCGTCGGCGTCGTGGGCCGGGTTTCAGCTCCCATTCGGGCAGGCGGAATCGGGGAGATTGTTTACGAACAACTGGGCGCGCGCCACTCGGCTCCGGCGCGCTCCGAGGATGGCGGGTCGATTGAAAAACAGGATGAGGTCTTCGTCCTCCGCTACGAAAAAGGAATCGCGTACGTACGGCGCTGGGATGACAGTGAACAGTGATCAGTGGGCAGTGATCAGTAACTCTGCCAGACGCTGCCTGCAGACAACTGAATTCTGAAAACTGAACACGGACCACTTAAGATTAAGGACTGTTATGACGAACACGACTGAGCTGATCATCGACATGGCCATCCTGGTAGGGATCTTCCTGCTGGGGTTCTTGGCCAAGCATTTTCCCAAGAACGGCCGCAACGACGGCTCTAAACAGTGAACAGTGAACTGTGAACAGTGAACTGTGAACAGTGATCAATGGCCGGATGCCTAGGTGGACAACTGATCACTGACCACTGTCCACTGAATGAAAACAATCAACCACTTACCTCCCGGATGAAAGGGCCGGGATCGCAATGAATGATTTCATGAACGGCTTCAACGGATCGGTTGTTTTGTTTGTGGGGCTCGGCGTACTGGCGCTGATCTTCCTGCTGGGCGTGATCACCTCGCTCTATCGCAAGGCTGGACCCAACGAGGCCTTGATTGTCTACGGCTTCCGCGGCCCGCGTGTCGTCAAAGGCCATGGCACAGTGATCTTTCCCATGGTGGAAAGCTGCCGCCAGTTGAGCCTGGAGCTGATGAGCTTCGACGTGGCGCCGCAGCAGGATCTCTACACCCGGCAGGGCGTTGCAGTCACCGTAGAGGCAGTGGCGCAGATCAAGGTGCACAGCGATCAGGTCTCGATTCTGACCGCGGCCGAGCAGTTTCTAACTAAGGAGCCGCGCGAGCGCGAGGGGTTGATCCGGCTGGTGATGGAAGGCCATCTGCGCGGCATCATCGGGCAGTTGACGGTGGAGCAGATCGTCAAGGAGCCGGAGATGGTGGGCGAGCGCATGCGCGGCACCTGCGCGGAGGAGTTGAGCAAGATGGGCCTGGAAGTGATCTCCTTCACCATTAAAGAGGTCCGCGACAAGAACGAGTACATCTCGAATATGGGCCGTCCGGATGTGGCGCGCATCAAGCGCGACGCCGATGTGGCCACCGCCGAGGCGGAGCGCGACACCGCGA
>OCTA010004642.1_pt1 | contig 12019 bp, 11 predicted proteins | sample 1538991 | NCBI WGS metagenome assembly OCTA01 (sample SAMEA3539302, study PRJEB22396) | soil metagenome | biome: tundra; feature: field; material: soil | place: USA | collected 2010-05 | depth 0.15 m | reverse complement strand
GTCTGCATCACTCCGGACAGTTTGTCCGGGTGGATGCCTGCGGGGATGAGGTTCTGCACCTGCACCAGTTCGATCGCGGAGATCCCGCGCATCAGGTACACGCGCTTGGCGTCGGTGGAATGGAAGAGGCGGATGCGTCCCCCTGGGGCTTGCGCCTTCAGACTGTCAATGTCGGCTTGGTTGGGCGCGCCGGCGAAACCCTGGAGGAACTCGAAAGGGGTGATCGGGGCTGCCTGGTCTGCGGTCTGGTCTGCGGTCTGTTCTGCCATAGAAACTCCTGTTAGTCCAGGCTTCGTGCAACGAAGCCATAGGCGTCAAGCAAGGTTGAGCCGGATTGGTCATAGACCTGATCGTTCGCGGTCAGCAGACAATTCCGGATGATCTTCGTTACCGTACGACCAGCGCCGGTCAATTCAAACCGGATGTCGAACGGGATGGACAGTGCGAGGGGCGACTTACTCTGCGTCGAGACGGTCCGGCCCGCAGTGTAAAGATCGAGTCCGCTGGGCCCAAGTGAATCGGCCAGCGACTGGATCTTGATGGAAAGTGCCTGCAGCTGGTCGGTCTGATCGTCCTTCTGTGCAGCCAGGGTCTGGTACTGCTGGACGGTGGTTGTCAGATCGGCGATGTTGGCATCCTGCACCGAAGCGGGTCGGTTGCTTGCCATCTTGGCGAACTCTTTCAAGACGGTGTACAGGTAGCCTTCAGTGACAAAGTTAAGCGCGAGCTGGCCTTGTACCAAACGCCTGCCGGTTCCAAAGCCGTCGGCCAGTTCAGAACTGTAGCCGTAGATGGGGATCCGGTTGCCCTGGTAGGTGAACTGGATCTGCACCAGCTCGTCCATAAAGAGGTTGCCCACGTAGATGCGCGCCTGGGTGGCGGTGAAATACTTCCCATCCTGGGAGTTCGGGTAGATCCACTCGTAGTCCGGAGGGGTCGAGGTCAGAGTCGCAATCCCGCTTGACGCGGTTGTCGGCCCGGCGGAGACGGACCCTCCGTTCGCGGGGACCTTCTGAGCGTCGCCTGCCTTTACATTCGAAGCTGCCGCATCCAGGATTGGAGGCTGGACCGCGTACTGGGTGACGCCCGCGGTGACGGTGAGAGGCGTGTCCGAACTGGTATAACCCGTCTGGGAAGCAGTGACGAGGTATTGACCTGGGAGATACGTGTTGGCTGTCGTGGCCTGCCCGTTGGCGCAGGTCAACTGTTCTGCAGCGGGGCCGCCGGCAGCTGCCGTGGCGAAGAACAGGGTACAGCCTGCGGTTGCGGCAGTAGCCGCGCCCGCCGTCAGAGTCAGGTGCTGAGGCGACGGCGGCGTCGCCGTCACACTGAGTTGTGCGGGGAATCCCTGGGGGCCGGTCGCAGTCTGAGGAAAGGTGGAATCGTAGCCGGTGCCGGTTACGCGCACGGATACCGCGCCGACAGGCCCGGTGACCCACACGGCGCCGGTCGAATCCGAGGTGCCGGCCCGGCTGGAGTTGATGTAGATCGTCGCCCCGGCGATCGGCTGGTTGGTCTTCGAGTCAACCAGCTTGGTCCAGTTGGCGAAATACTTCGGATCGCGGTCCAGATAGAGGGTGTTGACGTCGGTCTCGGAAAAGGTGATCCAGTCGGACTTGGTCAGATAGGTAGGGGCCGCCACCGTGAACTGGTTGGTCAAGCCGATGGTCACCTTCAGGGTTGTCGTGCCGTCGCTCGCCGTGGATGCGGACGCGCCGCCACTGGACACGGTTGCTCCCTGAACGGGAAGGAAGTTGCCGTGATTGACGACTTTGAATCGGATCGTTGCAATGGCCATGGCTAGACCTGCCGTGTTGCGGCGGCGTTGAGCACGTCCGCCACGGTCCGCTGAGCAGCGGTGATCGGGTTGGACGCTGCCGCTACATGCTGACTGTTTTGGGAGATGGGGAGGAGAGGAGTGAAGTCGGCACAGACGTAGGAGACCGTCTGTTCGCTCAGCATGTCCTGGATGGAGTAGACGTCACCCGAAGTGACGAACTCAACACCGATCAGGCGCTGGTAACTCTGGTGACCGTACTCGTTCGAGAACAGGAAGGTCAGATTGAAGGGCGGGAGCTGATCGACCTTGACGTACTGGGAATCCTTGGAGAGATCGGAGGTGAAGGCGGCGGAGGTGAGAAACTCGGCCAGCACATCCTGCAGGAACTTGGTGAAGACCATGGTGCCGGCGATCGTGCGCCGCCCGCGCGCCCAGCCCTTGGTGTTGATGTACCCGCAGGCAGGTACCGGGGACTTGACCCGATGGACCGAGACGGTGATTGTGGTCAGCTCCGCCAGGCGCTTGGACAGCCGTACCGATCCCGGAGTGCTTCCGCTGCCTGCAACCTCGAGCATGACCTTCAGGTCGGACCCGGTGTAGGTCATGTCATCGTAGTTCGACCCTGACGTGGTCAGCCCTGGGTTCGGAGTGTGATTGATCGCATCGGTGGGATAGTCGAAGGCGCCGGCGGCGCCGGGGTTCCACTGCGGCGTTACAACCGTTCCCTTTCCGTCGAGGGTATTGGTCTTCGACGGGGTGTAAGCCGCGAGCGCCGCGGCGTCCTGCGCTGTTGGCGGGGCGAGCACCGGCGCACTGGCTGCCGGAGTAGGACCGGCGTCCGCAGGCAGACCCATCGCCACGAACGAAGTGACCTGAGACGAAGTCGTCTCAAGTCCACAGGTAAGCAGGCATTGGTCGGGAGATACGGTAGGGAAGGAGATGGACATGGAATAAAGAAACGGGCAGCTTCAGCATGGCAGAAAGGAACAAAGAGCCAAAGGCTGAAACTGCCCGTATGGAGATTGAGGAGAAACGATTACGCGCGCGTCAGAGCCGAACCGCCAATGCCGGTGGACGGCTGGAACGGACTGGACACGGCGGCCATCGGTTCGACCACACGGGCAACGAAGGTCGCCTGCATCTCGGTAACCGCATCGTCGATCGAGATCCCGGAACCCTCGTTGAGGATTTCGAGGCCGAAGATCTTGGCCGCACACATGGCGCCGTACTCATTTGCGCCAGCGAGCGTTACATCGAACGGCAGAATCTGATCCGAATACCACGGGGTCGCCAGCTCATTGGTCGCGCCGACCGTGTTGATGGTCTGCTGATCGAGAGCATTGATCGTGGAACTGATCGAGGGGCCCATGTCACGAATGACCGAGGACTGGAAGACCGCGGAGCCGTTGGACACGTCGGTGTACTGCGGGCGAATCTCGTCTGCATCGGCGACGAAGGTGCCGGCGGCCTGCTGAATGAGATTCAACAGAGCGTGGCGATCGAAGTTGATCCAGATGAGGGAGCCGGCAATGCCGCGCTTGTTGCGCGAGTAGGCGCGCACATCGGCGCTGCCCAGGGTGTAGACCGGGGCCTTCTCGCGGGTGATGGAGTAGCTGATCGCCTGCAGCTCGGCGAACTGGAACTGGCCAATTACCGCCTTGATGTCCGAACCTGCGAACGAATTGTAGGAACGGCTGATTTCGCTGGCGAGTACACCGCCGAGAGCACTGGACATGGAGAACTCCTTGGAAGGATGAAGTCAGAAGGGATTCGCAGCTCCCGGAGATCGGGCGACCTCACGGGAGCTGAGCCGCGGCAGGTTTGCCGGCGGAGGGAGGGACTACTTAGCGGGTCAGGCCCACATAGGCGTTGAGCTGCACCATCTGGTCGGCCGGGTGGAACTTCAGGAACAGGTCGGCGTGACCGATGCGCTGTTCAGCCGCTGTGGTCTTGATGACCACGCTGGGGCTGTTGATGTAGCCACGCTTGGACAGTTCGGAGAGTCCGGTGTCCAACGCCGTCTTCAGCGAGGTGAGCTGGAGACCGTCGAGCGAGCTGGCTCCCACGAAGGGGTCGCCGATCGCAAGCATGGTGGCAACCACCAGGCCCTTGATGCGGACGCGCAGCACCTGGGTGTAGTCGCTGGCATCGGTGGCGCAGGTCTTGTCATGCAACAGCGCCGGACCGGTGGTCTTGGTCTTGAGCACGTTGATGTTGACCTGGGTGAGCGCATCGAGCTGGCCGGGTGTGTAGGTCAGGCCCGGCAGCTGCTGAATGCCGGAGACCGACAGGTTGGTCAGTGCGCGCTTCTCGTCGAGCATGCCGCAGATACCGGCAACGAACGTCGCGATGTTGCTGACATAGTTGGTGGCAAAGCCATTCGAAAGAATGGCCTGGTCTGCAACCACATGCAGGTAGGCGCCGATGTCGATCGGATTCTGGTTGATGTCCTGTTCCGCGGCATCATCGTACTGTCCGCTCGCCGTCTGGAAGAAGCCAGGCTTGCGCGAACCGGAAGCAAAGTCGACACACAGGGGATTCAGATGCGCGGTGTCCGTGCCCGCCGTGTAGGCGATGCCGAGCAGGCCTGCACCGGCCGTGGTCACAACTCCGTTGGCGTCGTACTTGGGCAGGTAACCCACCCACTTGCGCACATCGACCAGCTTGTAGGAAGCAGGGCCAGTCGTGCCGATGAAGCCAATGCACTCGTTGCCGAGCATGCTCACCGACGCGCAGAAGTTGGCGAGGGTGTAGCCCCAGTTGACTTCGGAGAAGCCCGCGGCCTTGCGCGACGCAAGGGTCACACCGGCGAAGGCAGCAACCGCTGTTCCGTTCGAGTCCGTTGTCTCGGACGCCCACTGGAACGTGAGGTTGCCATACGCATCGGCTGAGGTTTTGAGCCAGTCGAGCGCACTCGGGTTGATGACCGGGTTGTTGAGGGACGTGGTAGCGTCGCCTGCGACATAGAAGGCCACGTTCGGCGCATTGAAGAGCGCCTCCGGAACCACAATCTGTTTGACCTGGAAGCCCTGGAGCAAGTCGAGCGCCTTGAGCAAGGCGACGAACTGCTGGCGGCCGGTGAGGCCGAGGCCGGTTACGCACGCGGTCAGCGTCGGAGCCGCCTGATGGGCTACGCCTGCCAGAGCCGCTGCGGCCTGAACCGTGATGGCATTGGCGAGGGTCGCGCTGGCTCCGGTACCGATCTGCAGACCTGCATTGCCGGCGATCAAGCCGTCGATGGTGAGGTCGCCGTTGTCGGTCGTCTGCAGCGGGTCGTTGGAATAGATCAGAGCCTCGCCGAAGTAAACGGCGAGCACACCGGCCTTGTACCAGACCTTGTAGTCGGTCGCGGCGGTGGCCTGAACCTGGCCGAACTCCAGACCGAAGCCTGCAGTCAAAGCGCCCGGGGTGGAATCTGCGCCGATGCCAGTGAGGGTCATCGGAGCGGTACCCATGCGGAACAGGATCAGGTTGTCGGAATTGGATGCAGCCTCTTCCATGCCCCGGATCAGGTTGCCCTGCAGTCCGAATTCGAGAGCCGCTTTGGTGCGATCGACAACCTGGTAAGGCTGGTTGGCGACGCCCTGGCCGGACGTGCTGATGACAAGAGTGGAGTCGGCCACCGGCTGCCGCTGAACGGCGAGGCCGCCATCAACGGTGTTGACCAGAATCCCAGGCAGATTGTTGTACATTCGATTTCTCCTCGTGGATCGGGCGAACTGACAGTCTGTTCGCTACAGGTGCGGGGCTTAGGTGGCAGGAACTTCGATCGTCTGAATGTTCCGCCCGATGCTTACATTGACCGTCAGGTCGGTGAGTTGGCGTTCGACAAAGGTGTCGAGATATTCAAGCCGGAAGGTGTAGGCGTACTGACGCTTGTACAACTCCTGGTTTTCCTTGAGTTCCACGGTGTCTTCGAGCCGCTTCAGGAATCGGAGTTGCTTGACCCCGTAGGCTTCGAAGACCTTGTAGAAATAGGCATACCGAATCAGGAAACGGTGAAACCACATGCACAAATCGTTGGCGGTCCCATTGGACTTCGACCAGGTCTCAAAGATGACCGTGTAGTTCTCCCACCAGCCCAGCGTGACCTCGTTGTAACCGGTCAGCTCGTTCATCACGCGCGTCTCGCGCAGAGCGGGTTGGCGTGGGGCGTTGCCCAGGTTCGAAGTGGTTGCCATCTCACCATCCACGACGTGGAAGGTGAATCCATCGAACGGGGTATCCGGCTGGGAGAGGCGCTCCTTAGGGAAATCCTCAACGTAGAAGGGAGTGACTCCCTGGGGAAGTCCCTCGGTGGTGACGTAATTGGTCAGCGCCTGCCCGACGATCTGGAAGAAACCATTGATGTCCACAGCAGGCTTGCTGGAACGCAGTGGCGGAGGGATCATCGAGGGGTGCACGATTGCAGACATGTGCGGTCCTCTCGCGGGAGGTTTACCCGGCCACCTCTGTCTAGTATAGGAAGACACACCTCTACCGGTGATTCACCACTTGATCACGCGCATTTAGGCGTTCTCCTTCTCGAGGCCAAGCTCGAAGAACTCGATTCGACCGTGATCTCCGTGCGTGGGAACCACCGACAGGACCTTCCATTTGACCGTCCGGACGAAGTGTCCGGTGAGATCGATGACCAGCTCGCCTTCGTGGTCGACCTTCAGCTCGTAGAGCTTGTCGTAGGCCTTGGCCTCCTGCAGCGTGTAGCGTTCGTAGTTCGGATAGACCTCGCTGCCGTCTGTGCGGAAGAACTCGACGTAGGCGGTTGCGCGGTTGGTATCGGTATAGCCCATACCCGCCTGGGGATACTGGCCGGTGGCCAGCACACCCGGCTTATAGACCGGGGCGACGCCGCGGTAGATCGCCATCGTTTCCTGGGTCTCGATGAACTGCCAACCCTCACCCTTGCAGTACGGGCAGTTGGGGCGCTTGCTGCCGCCTGTGACCGGGTCCCAGCAGGCGCACGGTGTATTGCTGAGCCGGCGCAGGACAACTCCGCGGCCCTGGGGTGTAACATCCGCCCGGCCGTGAATGACTGCGTGCAGCTCTTCCCGGATGTCCGGGACCATGCTCATGTTGCCGTAGAAATCCATGCTTAGTAGTACCCCGACGAGGACATCGACGTTGGAGCCAGAGGATAGCCCGGCTGGTAGATGCCAGACCGCATCGCGGAGAAGGGCGGCGAGCAGATGGGGGATGCGAAGAACTTGACCGGCTTGCCGCGGCCGCCGGTGGCGGACCCGGGATCAATCGAGGTGGCGTTTGCACCCATACCGTTCCCGCTCCAGGATCGCCCGGGGGTGCGTTCGCCCCAGTCCATGACTCCCTTGGCAGCAAAGTGGAAGGTGGGCCGGCCGCCCGGAACTGTACGGCCGCCGCTGCGGACCGCAACCTCGTAGCTCTTGATGTCGCCGGCGATCTGGGACAGGGGCTGTTTGAGGTCGGTCTTGCGATCGGCGGAGAAGTTGGCCAACACGTGCGCGCTCGGGCCCAGCAGGGAAACGATGTTCAGCATCAGGTCGCGGGTGGCGACTGCTGTGGTCCACTGCATCCGGGCGCCAAGGAAACGTTTGTACTGCGGCCCGAACCAGGGATGATGGTTGGGTGAGATCAGGTCTGCTTTCAGACTGGCCTGGAAGATCTGGCAAGCCAGGGTGATGTCGGAGAGCTTGGCGATCGCAGGTCCGCCGCCCAGGCGCACCAGGTCCACACTCGAGTAAAACGGAGTGAGCTGACTGATGAGGTCGAAGGTGACGTCCTTCATCAGTGTCGCGCCGTTCTTCAGTTTGAGCCCGCGCGGGATCGCGATGTGGAATACGAGATTGCTCTGCATGACTTAGGCGACCACCAGACTTGGCTGAAAGACGATCGTGGTTCCGATGTTGTTCGTGAGCACCAGAGTGTAGGTGCCGGGAACAAGCGTCAGGCTCCAGGCACCGGAACTATCGAGTTGATAGGAAGCCAGGGCGTAGGACGGGTCGTTGTTGCCCACCGACCAGTCGGAATAGAAGTAGGCGTAGAGGGTAAACGTCGCAAGCTGCGGAGCGCTTGGCAGGAGCGCGCCCACTCCGCCGTAGTCCTGGGTCACGGTCACGAGATCCAGACCATCTGACCCAACCAACACAATGGGCTCGATGTCGCAGTAGTAGAGATCGTTGACAGTATCATCGATCGTCACCGCATCGCGACCGGCGGCCGTTGGGGTGTACTGCAGGCAGTAACTGCCGGCACCATTGTTTACAAGGCTCAGACCATCAGCACAGGCTGCGCCATCCCGCGTAAAGGAGATGGCGAAACTGGACAGCGTGCAGGTGGTGATCGGAACACTGGCAACATCGGCGATCCAGAACTGAATCAACCGGGATTGGCCAACAGTCGCCATTTAGGTCCTGGAAAGGAAGACGGTGTGAACGAAGGAGATCTTCTTCAGCGCGTCAACCGCGCCGAGAACTCCGGCCAGATGATAGAAGAGATAGCCAATGACGACGCCCATACCGGTCAACGCCCACTGGAACTTCTGAAGCCTGCCGAGCTGGCGGCCGTGTCCTTCTACGGTGTTGGAAAGGGTGGCAAAGCGCCCTGGTTGACCCTCGATGCCGATGAATACGGCATGGATGTCTCGTACTTTGAGAAGCATTTCCTTCTCATCTGAGGACGAAAGACTCATGGTTGGACATCCTGTTGTCGGAGTAGAGCCGCAATAAAAGGCTCCTGGAGCTATCTAGTATAGGAAGACGGCGGGTCTAGTCTTTGGTACCTGCTTTCGCCAATGGAATGATGGCGATATGAAACCAACTGTTTGCCTGGCCATGATGGTGAAGAATGAGAGCGCAGTCGTTCGGCGCGCCCTAGAGTCCGCGAAGCCATGGATCGATTCCTGGATCGTTTGCGACACAGGGTCGACAGATGGCACCCAGGCGATCGTGCTCGACGTACTGGGGAGCCTGCCGGGGGATCTGATTGAAGTCCCATGGGTGAATTTCGGGGCCAATCGCACGCAACTCGTACGGCTCGCTCGGGCGAAGACTGATTACGTGCTGATCATGGATGCGGACATGGTGTTGAATGTTCGGGCTCCATTCAAGGAAAAGCTGACCGCGGATGCGTATGAGTTGCGCTACGAAGGGTCGCTCGACTACACCCAGACCATGCTGGTGTCGTCGCGCCACGAGTGGAACTATGTCGGGGTCACCCACGAATACATCACGTCGCCGACGGCGCTGCGCTTTGAGCAGATCCACGACATCAGCCTGACTCACCTGGCGGATGGAGCAATGCGTACGGACAAGTTCGAACGCGACATCTGCCTGTTGACCAAGGCTGTGATCGAAGATCCGACCAATCCGCGGAGCCTCTTCTATCTGGCCCAGTCCTACAAGGACTTCGGCCACTATGGGCCCGCCGAATACTGGTATGGGCGACGCGTGCTGCTTGAAGGCTTCGACGAGGAACGCTGGTACGCCATGTATCAGAAGGGCCGGATGGCCATGCGCCTGGGAGAGGATTGGGAGGCGACCGTGCTGCCCCTATTCCTCAAGGCTTACCAATATCGGCCGACGCGCATTGAGCCGATCTATGAAATCGTCCAGCATTACCGGGCGATCGATGAGCCGCGGATGGCATTCTTCTATGCTTCGGTCTGGGGCCACGACTTCCCCTATCCGAAGGAAGATCGGTTGTTCATCGATGCCACCATCTACCAGCACCTAATGCCGTACGAGTTTGCCTTTGCTGCGATTCAAACCGGAAGGATCGGACTCGCGGACAGGACGCTGGCCGCGATCGAACGGAACTCGCGCGATACGGGATGGATGCAGCCTTGGATCGCGGTCCTCAAGACCAAGATCCAAGTGGCTTAGTTCACGAATCCGCTGTTGGTCGATGCAATCGTCAGGATCTGGAACGTGCAAGTCGTAGTGTTGAGCAGCGAGTCAATTGCCTTGAGCGTGAAACCGTACGTACCTGCCGTTGTAGGTGTACCGGAAATCACACCAGTGCCTGAGTTCAAGGACAGACCAGGAGGCAGAGTCCCGGACAGAACCGTGAGTGCATAGGGGCTGGAACCTCCGGTAGCAAAGATCGTTTCTGAGTACGCAATGCCAAGGGTAGCGCTGGCGAGAGCCTGAGCAAACAGATAGAGTCCGGAGCTACTTCCATTCTGAGACGGAACCATGTACTTCTCGATTATGTCGGTGGACTTCACTTGGTACTTGGCCGTTTCAGATTGACCTATGTGGTTGGACTGAACGAGCGGGTTGGCATTCAGCGTGTAGGTGCCGTTAGCGGCCACCAGTTCAAAGCTGATAGCAGCCCATGCCCGTTGGGACGACATCCTCAACTGAGTACGCATACTGGCGATGGTGCTAGTTGGCCCATTCTCCATGAGGACAGCAGCAGCGGATGTCACCGTAGGTGTCACCGAAGTTCGAAGCGTACCAATCGCACCCGCGAATGTATCTCCTGAGTTGGTAGCCACCGCATACGCGGTGACCATCATGTTTCCCCCGTACTGGGGGGTGTTGTCCAGTTCAGCATAAAAACCAGTGCTTGCAGCACTGTGAGCCGTTACGACACGCGGTGTTGGCGCGGCGGTCGGAGTGTACGTCGGAGATACCTTGAACGCGGTGGTGACCGCCATACTTGAGTTGTTGTTTGTCCAGTAGGTCGGGTAGGTTCCCGTGCTGTTTACAATTCTGGCGCCTTCAAAACTACCAATGACGCCGTTGCCCGGATATTGACTCAACACGGTCGGGTTCCCACCATACATGGCAAGCACGGTGTGAATGAGGTCATTGGCATTGGTCGTGGTGACGTTGATAGTGTTCATCGCAGCCCCGCCAAGAGCCGGGACTCCTACAGCGTTCGTTGTGTCCACCGTTGCGGTGACCCCGGCCCACTGGCTCACGTAGTAGCGATAGACACCACTGCTGGCCCCGAAGTGCATTGTCACCGTGGGAGACGCGGAGGAACCTGCGGCGATACCGGCGAACACGGCGACGTAGAGGTTAGCACCATAGGCATTGTAGGAACCGGTGTTGACCAAAGTGTATGTGGTACCTACACTGTCCGTGACGCTGGTGGGAGTCGGAGTCGCTTGCATACTCACGATAATCAGGTTTCCCGCTGTGAAGGCTGCGGGAGAGATGGTCTCAACGTGAACACCGGTGGTGATGCCGTTGGTGTTGTTGTACAAACCGCTGTTCACCAGAGGCGACGAGGGGTAGTCGTAAGGTTCCGTGTAGCTGGTCACGGACACAGAGGCCAGAGCGGCTGAACTGAAGTTGATGGTCGAGTTGGCTGTTCCAGCCCCGAGGACACAAGGCGTCGTCCACAGTTCAATGCGGACGCCTGAGCCGGGTTCGGTGCTTGCTCCTTGAAATGTCCATCCGGTGAAGAGGTTCGCTCCGGGGGTTATGGAGGAGACCGTCACACTGGCCGTGAAGATAGCGATAGCCGCTACCATCAATACATTTCCGCCCACGGAGTTGCCCCCGTTCACACCCACACTGTTGTTGGCGATAGACATGGTGAGTGTCGTAGCCGCAACGGTGTTGCTGTTGGTGACCGTGTTACCACGATTCGCCATCGCAATGGGCGTGGGCGCCATCAGGGGCATTATTCATACCTCATGAGGAGGGCGTTACCTGCGGCACTAGAACCCTGAAATGCTTGACAAAATGGAACCGCCCCAGTGGCGAAGTAGGTGTGGTTAGAGCCGTACACCGATACCGTTAGAATCTGACCTTCTGACACCGCCAGATAGTTCGTCCCCGCCAATCCATAAAGGGGGTAATCGAGGAGCCCAACCACTGGAGAGATGAAGTCCACAGGCACGGTGCCGTTGAATGCTTGGTTGCCTCTGGAGGTAGGGTTAGGCACAGAGATAGTCAAACCGCCGTAAGCGTTTGAGTTCGTGGATGAGCACACTACAGGGCAAGCCCCGAGTCCGCTCTGTAGGTACAGAGTCTGCTGGTTAGCAACCGTGACGACTCCGCCTCCGTTAGTGTCCCCGATGACCACCAAGGTGACGTGCGTGTTGGTGTAGACACCGCTGGAGTTCACGCTGCGTTCGATGTACACCAACTGACCGGTGTTTACTCCTCTCCACATCAGAGCCCCGAAGTAGCCGGGCCCTCCGGAGAAGCGGCACTCCCAGGGCACCGTGGCACTCTGGGCGGTGGGTGCGTTCACACACAGATCGGAAGAGCACACGTCTGAACTCCAGTCACTGACCAATCTCGT
>OCTA010004641.1_pt1 | contig 12019 bp, 8 predicted proteins | sample 1538991 | NCBI WGS metagenome assembly OCTA01 (sample SAMEA3539302, study PRJEB22396) | soil metagenome | biome: tundra; feature: field; material: soil | place: USA | collected 2010-05 | depth 0.15 m | reverse complement strand
GAGTTGCCGACGCTGGCCCTGGACCACGTTCCGGGAGAAACCGCTGTCCAAGATCGACAACAAGCAATCGATCAGGACCAATGCCACATTATGCCCGGCGGAGTTCGCCGCAGCTACGTCAGATTCTATCTGCTCGACGCCACCGTCGCTAATGGGTTTCAGCGACCGGAAAATAGAGATATTGTCGTTCTCTGGGTCCTGGCCCAAGTCTTCCAGCCTCTGCTGGGCGCGGTACCGATCTCCGTCATCAGCGTCATACCACAGCACCGTGCCGCGCTGGGCCTGGAACTCGCCCAGGAATTTTCCACCACAATTGACGGCGATCGCCAACTGCGTCATAATGACGCTCTTCCCTACTTTTGGGGGTCCCGCTAGGATCATCATCTCGCCGCGATTTAGGAAATTCTCCACGACGGCATCCGGAACGGGAATCTCGTCCGCCATCAATTGGCGCGAGGTTTCGCCACCCGCGCCGTTCACGTACTTAACCCATTGTTCTTTCGTTTTCCGCAAATTCTTCGACTCCTCTGTCCTTTTGTTCGCTGCCCTCAAACAATCGATCTGATCGAAGTCGCTTAGATAGCGATCTTCTTCTTGCTGTGTCCGTTTCCGCCGACCCGCACTATACCGGGGCGGTGACCCTGTCCCTGGTGAGCCTTACCGTCGGAGCGGTTTACTGAACATGTCGTGCAACAGGTCGAGCGTGCTTTCAAGTTCGAGGCGGAGTTTCTCCTTTCTTTTTGAGTCACCCCCAGCCCATACACATTTACCGTAGTTGCAACAGACACGATTGAAGAACGCGGCCCTTTGCTCTCGGCTTAGTTGCTCCAAGACTTTCACCGAGCCTTTCCGGCCGACGGTGTGAATTGCCACCCTAATCTGCCCCCAGATCTCGGCATACTTCTCGTCGGAAACAGCGTCCCATGCTTTCTTATAGATCATAGGTTTACTCATGTACGTTCGTGCCCCGGCGCGCCTGAATGGGGGTGCTTTCATGGTCGGTTTCATCGGAGTGTGGATTGCGGGGGCAAGTCTCTTTCAGAGGAGGCGATAGGCTGCAACGGCCTCCTCGGGTTCGGCGCATCTGGAGTTTCAATCGCCAAGACAATGTTCAGTCGCAGCCTGCGCGACCCGGTGCCGAGCGGCCCGACGACGGGGCCGCTTCAAAGGAAAGGCAGACCGGCCGGCCGGCCGGCCGAGATGCCCAATTTGCTTAACTCTGGCCATCTAATGTTCCACTGTGCCTAACTCTGTTCGGCACCAGCGATACCAGCAACCCGGTTCGGCATGCTACTACAATCCCTACGGCCTGCCCCACCGCTCCAAGGGCACGCTGAAGGCGGTTGAGCACATGGCCGCCGCCGGGGAGACGACCATGATCGTAAAGAAGTTCAGCCGGCCGCTGAGCTGAGTAAGCGGAATGGCCGGGACTGCAAGCAAGCGTGATCGGCAAGTTCCTCGGGTTCTAGGGTTGACGGTAGTAGTCTCCCTCTCCAACAATCCCGGGACCACTTGTCTCCAGGAGCAACGTCATTAGCGCTTTAGACTTTCGCTCCCCATAGATCTTGAGTCTCATCAGGTACGTCTCTGTTGTATTACTTCCGGATGGGTCTCCGAATGGAGGAAAACGCTCAACAGACTCCAGTACTGAGCCCTCGGTAAGCGCGCGGTGCAATGTGTCGACCAGCGATCTATTCCAAGCCTCTTGGGTGTCGATAGTTTCCACCCAGTCAAGCGACACAAACACCTTCTTCAATATCTTTGCCATAGAAGTAGCCCCTTTCCTGCAAAACTGTCCAGCCGATCCGATCAATGCGCCCCAGGAGTTTGGCTAGTAGTCCCGGATCGCTGCGATCACCACTACCTTCCGCTACACGTTCCACCGTCACCCCCAGGTCGCAGCCTCTCTTCGGTGTCTGTTTCAAAATGGGCCTCTTCCGTGGAACTGATTGGTCGGCAGCAGTTCCGTAGAGCTAGTGCTTCCGGGCCTGCATCCAGAGTAAGGTCGCATAATCGCAAAAGTCAAGCAAAATCGTGACGAACATCAAAATAGTGACGAATATTAAAAAACGACTTAGCGCCCGGGCTGAAATGTTGCTCGTAAAGATCGGTCAGTATATATGACAACTTGTAAGCAACGATATTTACCTGAATCACCTGGACGGACTGTCAGTCAATAGAGCAGTTGTGTACGATCTTAGTCCAGAATAGGTGTCGACATCGTGTTGACTATCTGTCATGCAAAACACTAAGTGGTATACGGTTCAAATACAGACGGCGAAGTCAGACAATGGGTTGGCAGTAGTTGGGTCTCATGACACTTAGTAAGGAGTGACCCATATCTGTCAGGTACGGGTCTTCTTGTCGCTCAAGAGATCCTGGAAGACCGCGTTCCACCACCCAGTTTGGTTCGTCCATACTTCGAGGTGCGATGAACTCCTGAACGATGCGGCTCATGACCGCGGGGGGCGAGATCATCACCGAGATCCTGCAGGCCCGCGCATGGCGGCGGCGCAACGACTGCACCGCCTTCACGCCGGCGTGAATACGCTGTCCGGCGACGGCACGCGGCGGTTGGACATCCGGAGCGATCGCTTTCTACGAGGTTTGCTGCTTTGAATGTCGGCGCGAGATCCAATACCTCGAGGCGCGGGCGAATCGGTGCAGTGACCGGCTCGGCCCCAACGGTCTGATCGCCACACCACCACTACATCGATTTCTCGGCGGCGCGCTCCTCAGCGGCGACCTCGACGATTCCCCCAGCCCCTACAATCCCTGACTCGCGAGCGTGTAAACCATGTCGCCGACGAGGCGCCGGCGGCCGGTGCGGGCGCTGGGGCTGGTTCTGGATCCGGGGAGGGTTTTGTGGTCAGGTGCTCTTGCTAGGGCGCGTGCCGAGAGCCGCATGGCGGGCCTTCGACGTATGAGCTTCAAGCCAGATCCAGGGCCGTCAGTCCTAAGCTCATCCCCATTTGAGTCACGTGCTGATACGCTTAAGAGCATGGCGAAGCAAAGAGCTCTACAGAACACCGCATTCCACGAGAGCGGTCATGCCGTTGTGGCGTACAGGCTGGGCGTTCGGTTCAAATTAGTGTCCATCAGACCGAACCAAGAAAGAGGAAGTCTGGGCTGCGTCATGCTCCAAAATGGACCCAAGTGGGCTGTGCCCGACACGGAGCAATACAACGAGGAGCGCGCGCGCATGGTTCGAGAAGATGGGCCAGATCAACCTCGCGGGGCAGATCGCAGAAGCTAGGCTAGGCACGCGGGCAGGCGTCCAACCCGCTACTCCAACATAACCGACAATGAACAAACCTCCAATTACGCGATGGAGATCTGTAGCTCCGATGAAGAGTGTTCCACTTGGATGAACTTGTTGTTCATACGGGCCAGAAACCGACTTGATAACTCTTGGGCTGCCGTGGAAGCCCCGCAGAAGAACTGATGGAGCGAGAGACGATCCCCGAAGCACAGGCCCGCAAGATAATCTTCGATGCGATGCGCCCTCCAGGAAGCCTTCCCGAGATCGAAACCGTCCCCTCAATTCGTGGCCTTTCACCCAGAACGTTGCCGGGATAATCAGGATCACCCCAGGACAGACTGCGAAAAAGGCGTGGGTATTGGTCGATCTCGTCCGAGTGCCCGGTCAACAGACCAATCGCGTGCCAGTCCCCGGCGTCTAAATCAGCAACGAGCCTCTGATGTAGTTGAAATATGCGCTTACCCAATGCAGCGTCCAGATGTCATCCCTCTCGCTCTGCTCAGAAGCTCGAATATACCAGAAACTTGTATAAGATAGCGGTGCCGAGTCAAGGATTGGCCGTTCCGTCAATCGTTTTCCGACCCTTTTCCCTCTCGCCTCCCGCTTTCGCACCGCGCGATACAATGGCGCTATGGCCCGACGATCAGAAGGGTGGGACGGCGAAACCGGGCAAGACGATATAGTTGGGGCGCGGACATCAGAAGAACGACGATGGACATTCATGGAAGCAAGCAAATTTTGGCCGTATACATTCCGGGTGTGGGGTACCGCTTTCAGAAATGGCAAGACACGCGGGTTTGGCATGTTGCTGGGCCTCGTAACTGCAATCGGAATTTTGGTGGCGCAGATGGCCACAGGGCTGATTCCTAGCCACGACAATACCCCATTAAGACTCATGGCCATGATCGGACCGCATGCTCTTTTGTTTGTAATCGTCTGCGTATGCTACGTCTGGAATGCCGCATGGGAGTATGACAAAAAACGGCTAGAAACAATACAGGGGTTTGAGGATTGGAAAGAAGACTTTGCTCGACTGCAAGCGGCGGAACTGCTTTTGAAGACATCGCGCAGATTGGCGCAGGCCATAAACGCCAGTTCTGTAGACTGTCCATTGAAACCGGGCTGTCAGGACACGCAGTTCAAAGCCCATTACATTTGGTTTCTGCTCTTGGAAAACGACTCGTTCTTGCCGTACCACAGAGATGCGGTCGATCCCCTGCCAGGGGAGCAATCGGACCTAACAAGAGCGGACCTTTCACGGAGATTGATAATCCAGCAAAACTGGCTTGCGGACTACGCCACCAAACGGCGGGCTGAGTTATTAGCCAGGAGCACAATATAGTAGATCGACCACAGGCGCGACGTGATGCCAGCGGCCATCGCAGGCGTAACGCGCAAGGCTCATATGGAAGGCCGTCGTGGGTCGGGTTTCTCTAGCCCCTGTGTGTCACGCCGCCCAATCCTTGCACAGCACTTCCGCCTGCTCCAGTACCGTGATGGTCGCCTTCTCCTGTTTGTCGGGCGGGTAGCCGTACTTCTTCAGGATGCGCTTCACCATTACGCGAATCTGCGCCCGTACCGACTCCTTAATGGTCCAGTCGATCCGGGCATTCTTGCGCACTCCGTCTACAAGCTCGCGTGCGATCTTCCGAAGTGTCTTATCCCCGAGGACGGCCACCGCGCTATCGTTCACTTCGAGTGCGTCGTAGAACGCCAGTTCGTCATCGGTCAAACCGAGCTCGTCGCCGCGACTATTCGCCGCGCGCATCTCCTTCGCAAGCTCGATCAACTCTTCAATCACCTGCGCTGTCTCGACGGCGCGGTTGTGGTATTTGCGGATCGCGCCTTCCAGCATCTCGGAGAACAGGCGCGACTTCACGAGATTGGTCTTGGTGCGCAGCTTCAACTCGGAGTTCAAGAGCTTGCGAAGAAGTTCCACCGCCAGGTTCCGGTAGGGCATCCCGCGCACTTCGGCCAGAAACTCGTCCGACAAGATGGAGATGTCCGGCTTCTTCAGCCCCGCCGCCGAGAACAGATCCACTACGCCGTCCGTTGAAATGGCGCGGCACACGATCTGCCGGATGGCGTGATCCAAGTCTTCTCCGGGCTGGCCGGGCCCGGCCGTGGACTTCATCAGCGCGGCCTTCACCGCCTGGAAGAATGCCACGTCATCGCGGATGCGGATGCTCTCGGGGTCAGGCACCGAAAGCGCGAATGCCTGCGATAGTTCCGTCACGGCCTTCAGGAGGCGCACCTTGCCTTCCTCCTGGGCTAGGATGTGTTCCTGCGCTGGCGGAAGCAACCCGAGCCTCTGGTGCGGCGTCCCGGCCGTCCACAGTGACCAGTCGAAGCCGGCAAACAACCCGCAGCAGATTTCGTGCTTTTCTAGCATGACTGCGACGGCCTCTTCCTTGTCGATCTTCGCTTCGCCACGGCCGCCGCTTTCCGTGTACGTCGACAGGGCGGCCTTCAACTCCTCGGCAAGACCCAGGTAATCGACGACCAGACCGCCCGGTTTGTCCTTGAATACCCGGTTTACGCGCGCGATCCCCTGCATGAGCCCGTGGCCCTTCATGGGCTTGTCGATGTACATGGTGTGCAGGCAGGGCGCGTCGAAACCGGTGAGCCACATGTCGCGCACGATCACGATCTTGAACGGGTCGCTGGGGTTCTTGAATCGCTTCCGAAGTTCCTCGAGCCGAGGTTTATTGCGGATATGCTCCTGCCAGTCCTCGGGGTCCGAAGGGGACCCAGTCATGACCACTTTCAGGCTGCCCTTCGCATCGTCCGTGTCGTGCCACATCGGGCGCAGTTTCACCAGGGTCTTGTACAGCTCCACGCAGATGCGGCGGCTCATGCACACGACCATGGCCTTGCCGTCCATTGCCTCCAGCCGTTGCTCGAAATGCGCCACCAGATCCTCGGCGATCAGGTTGATACGCTTCTCCGCGCCTACAACAGCTTCCAGTGCGGCCCATTTACTCTTCAGCTTCTCCTTCCTGTCCTGCTCCTCGGTCTCGGTCACTTCTTCGAAAGCGGCATCCACTTTCGGCATTTCCGTGGCGTCCAGGTCGAGTTTGGCCAGGCGGCTCTCGTAGTAGATCGGAACCGTTGCCCCGTCCTGCACAGCGCGGTGAATGTCGTAAACGCTGATGTAGTCGCCGAACACCGCCTGCGTGTTCTTGTCGCTTAGCTCAATGGGCGTGCCGGTGAACCCGATGAATGACGCCTTTGGCAGAGCGTCGCGCATGTGCCGGGCGAACCCGTCGATGAAGTCGTACTGGGTCCGGTGCGCTTCGTCGGCGATCACCACGATGTTGCGCCGGTCGGAGAGTAGCGGGTGCTGGTCGCCCTTCTCCTCCGGAAAGAACTTCTGGATCGTGGTGAATACAACGCCTCCCGCCGCCACGGACAGGAGTTGCCGCAGGTGCGCGCGGTTCGCGGCCTGTACCGGCTTCTGACGCAGGATGTCTTGGCACCGGGCAAAGGTGTCGAAAAGCTGGCCGTCCAGGTCATTCCGATCGGTCAGGACCACGATGGTCGGGTTCTCCATCTGCGGATGGAGGATGATGCGGCCGGCGAAGAAAACCATCGTCAGGCTCTTGCCGGAGCCCTGCGTGTGCCACACCACGCCGCAACGGCGGTCGCCATCCGGCCGGGACGCCGCCACAGTGGCGTCCACGGCTGCCTGGATGGCGTGGAACTGGTGGTAGCCAGCCAGAATCTTGCTCAGCCGGTCCTTTGAATCGCGGTCAAAGACGACGCCGTAACGCACCAGACTCAGGAGTCGGCGCCGCTCAAAAGCACCACGGATCAGGACTTCCAGTTGCAGCATGGTGGCTGGAGCTAGGTCCTGCCCCTCGATGGTGCGCCAGGGCATAAACCGCTCCTTGTCGGCGGTCAGCGAGCCGATGCGGGCCTCGAGGCCGTCGGAAACAACCAGGACTTCGTTGTAAGTGAAAAGGTCGGGGATTTGGGCCTTGTACGTTTGCAGTTGGTGGAACGCCTTCCAGATGGTCGCATCCTGGTCTGCCGGATTCTTTAGCTCCACCACGCCGAACGGCAGGCCGTTGACGAAGATCACGATGTCGGGCCGGCGCTTGTGCTGGCCGTCGACCAGAGTGAACTGGTTGACCGCCAGCCAGTCGTTTTCGTCCGGGTCGTCGAAGTCTACCAAGCGGACCTTGTCCCCGGCGATGGTGCCGTCCGCGCGCCGGTGCTCCACGTCCACGCCATCGACAAGCATACGGTGGAAGGCCCGGTTGTTGGCGACCAGCGTGGTTTGCTCTGCGCGCAGGACCTTCCGGAACGCGTCATCCTGCGCATCCTGCGGGATATTTGGGTTCAGGCGCCGCACCGCTGCTCGAAGCCGACCCTGGAGCACAACCTCCTCGTAGCTGGACCTTTCCGCCAGCAGTTCGCCGGGCGCGATGACGGGGCCGGAAGCGATGGTGTAACCGAGGCAGCACAGCCACTCCAACGCGGCGGTTTCGACGGTGGATTCTGCGATCATAGGTGGGCTTTGATCTGCTTCTCGGCGTCGCGAATGCGGATCTCGCCGGAGAGCAGTTTGGGGAGAAGGGTGTCGCGGATATAGGCTAGGGTCACGGATTCCCCGCTATTGGCTTCCATCTTGGCACAAAACGGCTGGACCAATTTGCCGAACTCGCGCAAGACCAGCGTTGGCGGCAGCACGACGGGAAGTCCGTAGAAATCCGGTCGGCTCGTCGACGGAATCGCCGATCCCGAGTCCATCCCGTTGATATCGAGGGCAGACACCTCGTGGAATGTCCAGATCAGATCAAGCTCAATCTTTGGGTTCAAATAGAACGCCGTGTCGATCACAAAGAAGGGAGCGCGGGACAGATGGACGCCCCGATACGCGCCTTTGCGACCGATGACAATCCCAGGTCGGTTACAAAGGGGCAAAGTGTGCCAGCCAATGGGTCCGTTGGTGCCGTAGACACGGTATTCGCCGCCGGATTCGCTATAGCCGCGCAGACCCTTGCCATACTCCAGCGTTGCGATATCGCCCCATTTGCAGCACCACCAGTTCGCCGGAATTCGACCGACTGGTGAATCGACGAAGCTCGCCGGGAACAGCGCTGCCGTCTCCACGTCCATGCCCGCAGGGTGCCTGCCCTCCAGCTTTGAGCGTACGGGGTCAAAATCGATGAACCAGGATTTGAAGATCGCGCGCGCCATACTCTCCAGGGTCTCGTTCATGCGGCGGTTCAGTTCGATCTTGTCGTCGAGCGCACCCAGAACTCGTGCAATCGCACGTTGTTCCGGGAGCGTCGGTGCCAGTACCGTTATCCTGTTTAGGTTGCCCTGAGTGAGCTTCGGCATCGTGGAGCCAGTTAAAAATCCTCCAATGTCGGAATTCGCCAGCGCATATTGCAGAAAGCGGGTATCAGCGTGTTGGTTACCACGAACGATGTGGGCGTGGTTGTTGACCCAAAACTTGCCGTTGGCGACAAAAGCAACTGGTGTGGTTCGGGTACGCAGATTTTCGCCATCTTCGGCTACCAGCAAGTACTCGCCGTCGAAGAGATACTGATCGACGGAATCCACTACTCCAGATGCGCCGTAATAGGGGAATGGCCCCACGCGGCGGTCAGCTTCTTTGACTGGGACCCGCACGAAATCGAAGTTCTCGACCAGTTCGCCAAATGGAACGATCCTCCATTTACTCGGCGGCATTGTTGAGCCCCGCTAGAGCTTTCTTGATGGCCTTCTCCAGCCGCGCCGATTCCGCAAACTGCGCTTCCAGTTTCGCCGTCAGCCGTTCCATTTTGTCCTCGAACGGCACACCATCGTCTTCAACATCTTCGGCGCCAACATATCGGCCGGGCGTCAGTATGTACCCGTGCCCGACGATGTCATCCGTCGTCGCCGCCTTGCAGAACCCCGGCACATCCTCGTACTTGCCAGCCCCCTTGTCGCCGCGCCACGCATGGTAGGTTCCGGCGATGCGTTCGACATCCTCGGCCGTCAAGTCCCGGTGGACCCGGTCTATCAGCGTGCCCATCTTGCGGGCGTCGAGGAACAGCGTCTCCTTGCGCCTGTCACGGAACTTCCCGTTCTTTTTGGCCCGTGCCAGGAACCACAGGCAGACCGGGATCTGCGTGGAATAGAACAACTGGCCAGGCATGGCGACCATGCAGTCCACGAGGTCGGCCTCGATGATCGCCTTGCGAATGTCACCTTCCCCGGATTGGTTGCTGGACATGCTGCCGTTCGCCAGCACGAACCCGGCAATGCCGGTCGGAGCCAGGTGGTGGATGAAGTGCTGGACCCAGGCAAAGTTGGCGTTGCCGGCCGGGGGCGCTCCGTATTTCCAGCGAGGATCGTCGCGGAGCTGCGCGCCGCTCCAATCGCTATCGTTGAAGGGTGGATTCGCTAGCACGTAATCAGCCTTCAGGTCGGGGTGCAGGTCGCGCCGGAAGCTATCTGCATGCTCCCCACCGAGGTGGGCTTCGATGCCGCGAATTGCCAGATTCATCTCCGCCAGGCGCCAAGTGGTAGGGTTTGATTCCTGCCCGTAGACGGCGATGTCACCAATCCGGCCGCCGTGCGCCTCGACGAACTTCTCGCTCTGCACAAACATGCCGCCCGAGCCGCAACAGGGATCGAAGACCCGGCCCTTGTAGGGCGCAAGCATCTCGACCAGCACGCGGACCACGCAGCGGGGCGTGTAGAACTGGCCGCCCTTCTTGCCCTCGGCGCTGGCAAACTGCGAGAGGAAGTACTCGTAGACGCGGCCCAGGATGTCCTTGCTGCGATTCTCCTTGTCGCCCATCGCGATCGTGCCGATCAGGTCGATCAGTTCACCGAGGCGTTGCTTGTCCAGCGCGGGCCGCGCGTATTCCTTCGGCAGGACCCCCTTCAACTGCTTGTTGTCGCGCTCGATGGCAAGCATGGCGTCGTCGATGAGCTTGCCGATGGTTGGCTGCTTGGCAGCCGCCTGGAGTTGCGTCCACCGTGCCTCTTTGGGGACCCAGAATACGTTGGCGGCCCGGTATTCGTCAGCATCTTCGGGATCGGCCCCTTCGCCAATATCTGCAAGCAGCCGGGCGTGCCGTTCGTCGAAGGCATCGGAGATGTACTTGAGGAAGATCAGTCCAAGGACGACGTGCTTGTATTCGGCCGCGTCCATGTTGTTGCGCATCTTGTCGGCGGCGGACCAGAGCGTCGCCTCGAAGCCGAGGTTTGCGCCGTTTCCGCTGGCAGGGGACTTCTTCTTGGGGGCATCGTGAATGACTATCTTAGTCCTATTCAGCAGGTTGCGGAGCTCAGGGCGCGGGGCAGGAGATGCCAGATCAGCTCAGCCCGAGGCGGTCCAGCCGTACAGCCCCGTCGGCGCGTTGGACACCACTGCGAGACCTGCAGTCAGTCCTCGATCGTCTCCCTGATCCGCTGCGTGATCACCGCCGGGTCTTCGGCGAGGTCGAACGTCACGGTGCGGTCGAACCCCTGCGGCCCGGTGATCATCACCCGCACCGCACCTCGAGGGATATCGGCCGCAATCCAGGCTTCGTAGGGCTGGGACAGATTCCGGCCGGCGGCCACCACTGCCCCTCGATCCGCGCGCGCCGGGAGGCTGGGATTCCTTTGGAGTCGAATACGGTCAGAGGCATCTGAAGACGGTTGCTGGCGCCACTCGGGGCCGGCCTGGTAGAGTCCATTGTAGCGGACGACGCCAGCGGCAACGGGCCTTACCGGGCACTGAGGGTCCACCTGCATGGTAAGGTGTCCGATTGACGTCGACGGGACTATACCAGGACTGAATCCGGCGACACTTCCTCGAAGGCCGTTTGGGGCCAGTGTACGGGTAGCGGACCAACCGGACTCCGCCATGGTCGCTCCCGCGGGGATGACCTGAGCTCTCCGCCCGAGGTCTGGCAGGTCTTGGCTTCGCAAATTGCTAAAACCAAGCACCATGATGTAATCCTGTAAAGGAGAGACGCCGAGTGCTTAAGATACTCCGACTGGTACTGCCGATTCTGCTGGCTGCTTGGTTGTTTCGGCAGGTTCGGAAGCCCAGTGGTTGGCTCGGCAGGTGCGTCGTCCGGGCGATGAATCTGGGTCACGCCACGATGGCCGACTGGGCGCTGCAACAGGTGACCGTGCCGAAGAGAGCCGCAATTCTGGACGTTGGTTGTGGTGGTGGGTCGACGGTGCGGAGACTCGCGGCACTGGCATCTGAGGGCAAGGTCATTGGGCTGGACTATTCGGCTGCAAGCGTCGCGGTCTCGCGAGACACCAATGCGAAGGAGATCGAGGCCGGGCGAGTCCAAATCGAGCGGGGTTCGGTGGCCGCTTTGCCGTTCCCAGATCGCACGTTCGACATTGTCACGGCTGTAGAGACGCACTACTACTGGCCCGACCTGCCAGCCAACGTGCGAGAGATCCTGAGAGTACTCAAACCCGGTGGGACTTTCGTCTTGATTGCCGAAACGTACCGCGGCGGGCCGTTCCATCTACTCTACGGCATAGTTATGCCGCTGCTCCGCGCCGCATTCCTGAGCGACGCAGAACACCGGGACCTCTTGACCGAGGCAGGATTCGCAGAGGTCGCGACCATGCACCGGTCCGGAAGGAATTGGATCGGCGCCACGGGCCGCAGGCCGTCATAGCTCGACCTGTGCCGGCTCCGAGAGACTGGCGTGAAATACGCGTCACGATTCCGGGCGAGTCACGCGCTACTCGGACATTGGGCTGGAATTCCTCCGCAGGCTGTGTAGTTGGCCGGAA
>OCTA010004640.1_pt1 | contig 12021 bp, 10 predicted proteins | sample 1538991 | NCBI WGS metagenome assembly OCTA01 (sample SAMEA3539302, study PRJEB22396) | soil metagenome | biome: tundra; feature: field; material: soil | place: USA | collected 2010-05 | depth 0.15 m | reverse complement strand
AGAACCATCGCCCCTTCGCCGCCGAGGACCACCAGACCGAGGCGCAGCGGCAGCGCCGTGGCCAGCGCGGTGAGCATCAGCGGCGCGGCCCGCTGCAACGTGTTCTGAAACGAGAACCAGGTCCCGAACGATCCGCGATACATCTCGTGGTAGACGGCCAGCGGATTCCGGCCGGTCAGCGCCACGAAGATGCCGAACAGAACCAGCGCGCTCACGATCGCGACGCTGGGAACGGCGAAGGCCTCCAGGGACTTCCGCCGCGCCGCCCGCCGCGCCTCGAGGGTCGCCAGCGCGGCGGCATCGAACGCCGGCGGTGGCCCGGTCACTGGTGCGAGTGCGCCGATGCTCACGCCGATTCCCATCTCGGCTCCGGTCAGTGCGTCTTACCGACCACGCCCTCGACCAGATAGTCCATCTTCTCGAGCGCGATGTCGGTCTGCTTCTGCTCGACGCCCGCGGCGATCACGACCTTGCCGGTGTTGTCCTTGAGGGGCCCCTTGTAGACCACCATCTTGCCGTCCATGAACTTCGCCTTGGCGGCGTCGGCCTTCTTCTTGGCCGCGGCCGAGACCCCCTTGCCATACGGCGACACCTTGACGAACCCCTCCTTGAGGCCCCCCCGCAGCAGGTGCGGATACGGCTTGCCCGCCTGAATCATCGTCACGTAGTCGGTGTAGACCTTCCCCCAGTTCCATTCGGCGCCGGTCAGGTAGCCCTTGGGCGCCAGCGCCGCCTGGTTGGCGTGGTAGCCGGTCACCATCACGCCGCGCCGCTCGGCCGTCTCGACGATCACCTTGGGCGAATCGACGTGCATCGTGAGCACGTCGGCCCCCTGATCGATCAAGCTGTTGGCCGCCTCCGCCTCCTTGACCGGCATCGACCAGTCGCCTGTGAAGATCACCGTGGTGGTCACCTTCGGGTTCACCGACCTGGCTCCCAGCGTGTAGGAGTTGATGTTGCGCAAAACCTGCGGAATCGCCTTGGCCGCGATGAAGCCCAGCTTGTTGGTCTTGGTCGACAGGCCCGCCACGATCCCGGAGACGTATTCGGCCTCGTCGATGTAGCCGAAGTAGCTGCCGACGTTGGTCGGGTGCTTGCCCTCCTGATAGAGCCCCCCGCAGTGCAAGAAGGTGACGTTCTTGTACTTGCCGGCCTCCTTGAGGATGTGCGGGTCGAAGTAGCCGAAGGAGGTCGGGAAGAGCAGCGTCGCCCCGTCGAGGTTGATCATGCTCTCCATCGTCTTTTGAACGGCGGAGGTCTCGGGGACCATCTCCTCCTCGCGAATCTTCACGCCCGGGAGCTTGGCGATCACCGCCGCCCCCTGGGCGTGCGCCTGGTTGTACCCGTAGTCGCTCTTGGGCCCGACGTAGATGAAGCCGATCGTCAAGGGGGTGGTTGCCGCCACGGCCTGGTGGCGACGAGGCCCGGGCGTGACCCCGGCCAGCACGGCCACGAAGATCGCCCCCGCCGCCAGACGTGTTCCAAGCCAACCCGCGACCGAACCTGTGAACGCTTGAGCTTTGACCATGCTTACTTATAGGACGCGCGATGTTTCTCAAATCTTTCGGTGGTCCCCATTGTTCGTAACTTCGCCCGTGCGCGCCCCGCGACGGTTGTCGGCGGCAATGCGGTCCGGCATCCTGGCCAGCGAGATGACGAGCGTCCCGGCTGTCGCACCTGTCCGACCGGTCGACGCCGTCGAGGCGGCGCTGGCGAAGATCGCCGGGCGTGGGGACGACGGCGTCTGGATCGCGCTCACGCCGCGCGATCGCCTGCTCGCCGGCGCGCGCGGCCTGGAGGAGCGACGGGCGGCGGGTGAGACGCTCCCGCTCTACGGGCTGCTCTTCGGCGTCAAGGACAACATCGACGTGGCCGATCTGCCGACCACGGCAGCCTGCCCCGCGTTCGCCACCACCCCGGCGAAGAGCGCGACGGTGGTGGCGCGTCTCCTGACGGCGGGCGCGCTCTGCGTCGGCAAGACCAACCTGGATCAGTTCGCGACCGGCCTCGCGGGCGTGCGCTCCCCCTTCGGAATTCCCCGCAACCTGTTCGACGACGCCTACGTCGTGGGTGGATCGAGCTCCGGATCGGGGGTGGCGGTGGGCGCGGGGTTGGTCGACTTCGCGCTCGGCACCGACACCGCCGGCTCCGGGCGGGTGCCGGCCGCCTTCAACAACATCGTCGGTCTCAAACCGAGTCGGGGCGTCCTCAGCACGGCGGGCGTCGTGCCCGCCTGCCCCTCCCTCGACTGCGTGTCGATCTTCGCCCCGAGCGTCGAGGATGCCGCCCGGATCGCCGCCGTCGCGGGCGGCACGGACGAGGCCGATCCGTTTTCTCGACCCGAGGCGAGCTCGGTCGCCTTCGCACCCGGGGAGCGCCCGCCCCATTTTCGGTTCGGCGTCCCGCCCGCGGGGGCGCTCGACTTCCTGGGAGACGGCCGGGCCGCCGAGGTGTTCGACCGGGCGCTCGCGCACCTGACCGCCCTGGGCGGGACGCAGGTCGAGGTCGACTTCGAGCCCTTTCGCGAAGCCGGCAGCCTGGTCTACGACAGCCCCCTCGTCGCCGAGCGCCTGATCGCCGCGGGGCGCCTGCTGGCCGAACGCCCCGAGGCCCTGCTGCCGGTGATCCGCCAGATTCTGGCGCAGGCCGGCCGCTTCGACGCCCGCGACATCTTCGAGACGCTGGCCCGGCTGGCCCAGCTGCGGCGGCGGGCGCCGAGCCTCCTCGCGAACCTCGACTTCCTGATCGTCCCCACCACGCCGACCATCTACCGCATCGACCAGGTGCAGGCCGATCCCATCCGCCTCAACGCCACGCTCGGCGCATACACCAACTTCGTCAACACCCTGGATCTCTCGGCGATCGCGGTCCCCACCGGATTCCGCAATGATCGCTTGCCGGCCGGCGCCACGCTGGTCGGCCCCTGGGGAACCGACGCGCGGCTGGCGACGTTCGCATCGGCGTTGCACCGGGCGACCTCCCAGACGGTGGGCGCGACCGGGCGGGCCCTCGCCGCGCCGCCGCCGGTGCCCAGCGCCGTTCCGCCCGGCTGGATCGCCGTCGCGGTGCTGGGCGCGCATCTGGCGGGCGAGCCACTCAATCATCAGCTCACCGGCCCCGGCGGGCGTTTTCTGCGCGCGGCGCGAACGGCGCCCAGCTATCGGTTCTACGCCCTGCCCAACACCAAGCCGCCCAAACCCGGTCTGGCGCGCGTCGAGACCGGGGGCGTCCCCATCGAGCTCGAGATCTGGGCGCTGCCGCCGGCCGCCTTCGGCGACTTCGTGGCGCGAATTCCTGCGCCCCTGTGCATCGGCAGCATCGAGCTCGAGGATCGCTCGCAGGTGAGCGGATTTCTCTGCGAAGGTCACGCCCTGTCCGGCGCCCAGGACATCTCCAGCTTCGGCGGCTGGCGCGCCTATCGCCGATCGCTGCCGCCCCTGTGAGACCGACCATGTCGCCCCAAACCAACCTCCTGCAGAACGACGAGCCGGCGCCGTTCGAGCTGACGGGACGGGACGGACGCTCGCCCTTCGTCGTCATCTGCGACCACGCCGGCCGCCGCCTGCCGCGCGCGCTCGGCGGCCTCGGCCTGCCCGAAGCGGCGCTCGGCACGCACATCGCCTGGGATATCGGCGCGGGGGGCGTGGCCGAGCGACTCGCGACGCGGCTCGACGCCTTTCTGATCCGGCAGCGGTACTCCCGCCTGGTCATCGACTGCAACCGGCCGCTCGATGCCGTCGACTCCATCACCTCGCTCAGCGAGCGAACGCCCATCCCGGGGAACCGGCACCTCGCCCCCGACGCCGCCCAGGCGCGCGCCCGCGAGATCTTTCACCCCTACCACGACCAGATTCGCGGCGAGCTCGATCGACGGCGCGAGATCGGCCGCCCCGGCCTCCTGGTGGCCGTCCACAGCTTCACCCCGATCTTCCTCGACGTGGCGCGCCCCTGGCACATCGGCATCCTTTACAACCGCGACGCGCGCCTGGCCGAGCCGCTGCTGGGGCTCCTGCACGACGAAGGGGATCTGGTCGTCGGCCGCAACCAGCCCTACGCGGTCAGCGATCTCACCGACTTCTCCGTGGTCCACCACGGGGAGCGGCGCGGGGTCCCCCACGTCGAGATCGAGATCCGCCAGGACCTCATCGCCGATCTCGCCGGGCAAAACGCCTGGGCCGAGCGTCTGGCACGGCTGCTGCCCGCCGCCGCGCAATCCGTCGCCGGGCTGGCCGCTCTCTGACGACCGAGAGGAATCCCCATGCAGATACGAGTTGGGTACGAGCTGCAGTACGACTTTCCCCAATCCACCCCCATGATCCTGACCCTGCACGTGCATTCCAGCCGGGCGGCGGACCTGGCCCGGCCCGACCACATGATGACCACGCCCGCCGCTGCCATGGCGGCGTATCGCGACGGGTTTGGAAACTGGTGCACCCGCCTGGTCGCCCCGCAGGGCCACTTCTCGGTGACCAGCGACGCGCTCGTGAACGACACGGGCGCCCCGGACCCGGTCTTCCCCGCCGCCTTTCAACATCCGGTCCCTCAGCTGCCGGAGGAGACGCTGGTCTTCCTGCTGGGAAGCCGCTACTGCGAAACCGATCGCCTCTCGGAGATCGCCTGGAAACGGTTCTCCGGCACACCGCTCGGCTGGGCGCGCGTGCGGGCGATCTGCGACTTCGTCCATCGCCACATCCAGTTCGGCTACGAGTTCGCCAACCCCACCAAGACGGCCTGGGAGGTCTACAACGACGGCAAGGGGGTTTGCCGCGACTTCGCTCACCTGGCGGTCGCGCTCTGCCGCTGCCTCAACATTCCCGCGCGCTATTGCACCGGCTACCTGGGCGACATCGGCCTGCCTCCGCCCTATGCGCCGATGGACTTCGCGGGCTGGTTCGAGGCGTATCTGGGCGGGGCGTGGCACACCTTCGATCCGCGCAACAATGTCCCGCGCATCGGGCGCGTCCTCATCGCGCGCGGTCGCGACGCGGCCGACGTCGCCATCTCGACGACGTTCGGTCCCAATACCCTGCAGAGCTTTCGCGTCTGGACCGACGAGGTGCTGTAGCAGACCAGGCGCGGTCGCAGCGGTACGCGTGGCCGCCCGGGATCGCCTGGCGGACGTCACGGAATTTACCCTTTCCGGTTCGGCGCGACATCTGCCGGCAACGCGACCCTTCCTATGCTCGGCGGATGGAAACTCGTCTGTCGATCCTATCGGCTCTTTGCGGTTTGGGACTGCTCGGGGCTTGCAGCAAGGAACCTGCGCCACCCGCCGCCCCGGCCGCCGCGCCGGCGCCCCCCGCGCCGCCGGCCAAGCCGCCGCTGCGGGTCGCGTTCTCCGACTGGCCCGGATGGACCGCTTTCGAGATCGGGATCCAGAAGGGCTGGTTCAAGGAGGCGGGCGTCGACGTCAAGTTCGACTGGTTCGAGTACGCCCCCTCGATGGACGCCTTCGCCGCCGGCAAGGTCGACGCGGTCATGATGACCATGGGCGACGCGCTGGTGACCGGGGCGCCCGGCGCCCGCAGCCTCGCGATCCTGGTGACCGACTACAGCGCCGGCAACGACATGATCGTCGCCAAGAAAGGAATCGCCAACCTCAAGGCGCTCAAGGGGAAGAAGGTCGGCCTCGAGGTTGGCCTCGTGGAGCACCTGATGCTCACCAAGGCGCTCGAGAAGAACGGGCTCAAGATCACCGACGTCAAGCTGGTCAACGTGCCGACCCACCAGACGGCGCAGACGCTGGCCTCCGGCAGTGTCGACGCGATCGGCGCCTGGCAGCCCAACGCCGGTCAGGCCTTGAAGGGCGCCGCCGGATCGAAGGCCATCTTCACCAGCGCCGACCTGCCCGGCCTCATCTACGACCTGGTGTGCGTCAGTCCGCAGAGCCTGTCGCAGCGGCGCGCCGACTGGGTCAACTTCGTCAAGGTCTGGAATCGGATCGTCGCCTTCGTCCGGGATCCGGCCAACCAGACCGAGGCCGTGAAGATCATGGCGGGCCGCGCCGGCGTGCCCGCGGAGGAGTACGTCAAGTACCTGCCCGGAACGCGTTTCCTCACGCCCGAAGAGGCGCTTCTGCGTTTCACGCCCAAGGACACCCTCGACTCGCTGTACGGCAGCGGTAAGGTGGCGGACGATTTCAACGTCGCCAACAAGGTCTACGCCAAACCGCAACCGGTCGCGACGTACATCGACGGATCGTTGTCCAAGGAGGCGCTCGGGAAGTAGCCCGGCGCGGCGAGACGGCAGCGGGCCCATGCGCGGTTCCTGGACTAGGCCTCTGGCCGGCCTCTCGCCGCGGGCGAGCGCCAGGTTCTGGGCGGCGTCGTTTCTGGGACCGCTCGGCCTGTGGTGCGCGGTCAGCTACCTGCCGTTCCTGTGGCATCCAATGATGCGAGTGACCGATCCGGGCGACAGCGCCTGGATGACCACCGGCGAGCTGGTCGATCGGGCCGCCTTCGCCACCGAAAACGCCGAGGTGGCCGGTCGCCACGGGCGGATCGCGGCGGGGCGCCCGGCCAATCCCGTGTTTCTGCCCGCGCCCCACGAGGTGGCGCGCGCGCTGGTGACCGGCTTCACGACGCCGCCGGCGCGGCCCGAAGAGCCCTGGCTGCACCAGGCCCTCTGGCACAGCATCCAGGTCATCTTCTGGGGATTTCTGCTCTCGTCCCTGGTCGGCGTGCCACTGGGGATTCTCTGCGGCGCGCTGCCCGCGATGGGACGCCTCACCGAGCCCTTCATCGAATTCTTCCGCTATCTGCCGGCGCCCGCCTTCGGCGCGCTGGCGGTGGCGGTGCTGGGGATCGAGGACGCGCCCAAGGTCTCGATCATCTTCATCGGCACGTTCTTTCAGCAGGTGCTCATCGTCGCCAACACCACCCGGCGGATCGATCCGGCCCTGCTCGAGGCGGCGGAGACGCTGGGGGCCTCGCGCCGCGCGCTGGTGACCAAGGTGGTGCTGCCCGGGATCATCACCGACGTCTACACCGACATGCGGGTTCTGCTCGGCTGGGCCTGGACCTACCTCATCGTCGCCGAGCTCATCGGCGTCAGCTCCGGGATCACCTACTTCATCAACCAGCAGGGGAAATACCGGGCCTACGACCGGGTGTTCGCCTCGATCATCTTGATCGGCCTCATCGGTCTGCTCACCGACCTGGTGCTTGCCTCGCTGGGGCGGCAGCTATTCCCCTGGATGAAGACCGCCAAAGAGGGGTGGTTCTCGCGGACCATCGCCAAGGTCCGCGGTCGCGGCCGCGGCCGGCCCGACGCGCCGGTGGTCCCCGGGAGCGAAACCGCCGAGGAGGCCGCGCGCGCATGAGCACCGAGGTGACATCGATGGCCGCGCCGCTGGTCGTACCGAGCTATCTGGAGCAGGCGCCCGAGGTGGCCGCGCGCTTTTCGCGCCTCAAGCAGCGGCCGGTGATCCTCGAGGTGCGCGATCTCTCCAAGAGCTTCACCTCGCCGGGGCGTCCGCCCACGGTCGCGCTCGATCGCATCTCGTTCCAGGCCCACCGGCGCGAGCTGGTCTGCGTGATCGGTCCGTCCGGCTGCGGGAAGTCGACGCTGGCGCGCCTCGTGGCCGGGCTCGAGGAGCCGAGCGGCGGCGAGATGTTGCTCGACGGCAAACCGATCCGCGGACCGGGCTCCGATCGCGGGATGGTGTTCCAGAGCTACACCCTCTTCCCCTGGCTGACGGTCCTCAAGAACGTGATGTTCGGGCTGGAGGTCGGGGGACAAATGTCCCACGCGGAGGCCGAGAGCGAGGCGCGCACCTGGCTGGAGATGGTGGGCCTGACCAAGTTTGCGACGGCCTACCCCCACCAGCTCTCGGGCGGCATGAAGCAGCGGGCGGCCATCGCGCGGGCGCTGGCCAACCGGCCGCGCATGCTGCTCATGGACGAGCCGTTCGGCGCGCTCGACGCGCAGACGCGCTGCCAGATGCAGTCGTATCTCCTTCAGATCTGGCGCCAGGTCGACATCACGATCCTGTTCATCACCCACGATCTCGACGAGGCGGTCTACCTCGCCGACCGGATCCTGATCCTGGACGCCCACCCGGGTCGGCTGCGCGAGCTGATGGAGGTGGCGGTCCCCCGCCCGCGCAGCGCGGATCAGTTTCTCTCCCCGGCGTTCGTCGCCGCCCGGCATCACCTGGAAGAGCTGATTCATCCGCGCGCCAACCAGGCCGCCGACAAGCTGCCGGCCTTTCGCATGACGGTGGTGGGAGACGAGGTGGAATGACGCCCGGGAAGCTGACCCTGCGGGGCGGCCAGGCCTGGTCCGGACGCCTGCACCGGAACCAGCACCTCGCCATCACCGACGTCGAGGGGCGCGCCTGCGTCTCGGCGCTCTTCTACAACGCCCGCGATCCGCTGGAACGCTACAATATGGCCGACACGCTCAAGGCCCAGTTCACCGCCTTCCTGACCGCCGGACGGGTGCTGTATTCGGACATGGGGCGGGTGCTCTGCTCCATCGTCGCGGACGGCTGCGGCTGGCACGACACCCTCTCGGGCATCGGCGACGCGGCAGCGAGCCGGGCCCACTTCGGCGACGGCACGTACCAGCAGCTGCGCAACGAACGCCACCGCAACGGGCGCGACAACCTGCTCGTCGAGCTGGGCAAGCACGGCCTCGGCAAGCGGGACCTGGTCGCCAACCTGAACTTCTTCGTGCGGATCGGCGTCGACGACGACGGGGCGCTCCGCTTCATCGCGGGCAACTCGCGTCCGGGCGCGACCGTCGACCTGCGGTTCGAGATGGACACGCTGGTGGTGCTGTCGAACACGCCGCACCCGCTCGATCCCGCGCCCGGTTATGGCCCGCCGGGGATCGAGCTGGCGATCTCCGACGGACCGGCCGCCGGGCCGGACGACGCCTGCCGGCTTTCGCGGCCCGAGAACGGCCGGGGATTTGCGCTGACCGCCGCATATGTCCAGGAAACGTCGGGAGCGGAGCGGACCCGGTGACCAATCGACTGGTGACGAGCGATCTCGATCCGGCCCAGGCCGACCTCGACGTCACCCTCCCCGCCGGGGAGGGCTGGACGCACCCGCTCGGCCCCGGCGATTTCTTCCGGATCGTCGATCTCGAGGGGAACCAGGCGGTGGATACGCTGTTCTTCAACAGCCGCGACCTCGACGAGCGCTACAGCGCCAACGAGACCATCCGCGCGCAGCGGAACATCTACCTGACGACGGGGACGGGGCTGCTGTCGAGCGAGGGACGGCCGATGCTGACGATCGTCGCGGATACTTGCGGCCGTCACGACACGCTGGGCGGCGCCTGTTCCGCCGAGAGCAATCAGGTCCGCTACGACCTCGACAAGAAGCATATGCACAACTGCCGCGACAGCTTCCTGCTCGCGCTGGCGCGCCACGGCCACGGGATGTCCAAGCGCGATCTGCCCAGCAACATCAACTTCTTCATGAACGTGCCGGTCACGCCCGCCGGTGCGCTCACCTTCGAGGACGGGGTCTCGGGGCCGGGGCGCTACGTCGAGATGCGCGCCGAGATGGACGTGCTGGTGCTGATCTCGAATTGCCCTCAGCTCAACAACCCGTGCAACGCCTACGACCCGACGCCGGTCCGACTCCTCATTTGGAGGAAGAGCTAACCGGGTGTTCAAGAAGGTCCTGGTGGCGAACCGAGGCGCGATCGCGCTCCGAATTTTCCGCACCCTCCGCCGCCTGAAGATCGGCTCGGTGGCGGTCTATTCGGAGGCGGACGCGGGCGCGCTCTTCGTGGGCGACGCGGACGAAGCTGTCGCCATCGGCGGCGCCGCGCCGGCCGACAGCTACCTCGACGCCGATCGAATCTTCGAGGCGGTCCACCGAACCAGCGCGCAGGCCGTGCACCCGGGGTACGGATTCCTGGCCGAGAACGCCGATTTCGCCGACCGCTGCGAACGCCTGGGGATCGTCTTCATCGGCCCCACGGCCGAGCAGATGCGCGCCTTCGGGCTCAAGCACACGGCGCGATCGCTGGCGACCGAGGCCAAGCTCCCCCTTCTTCCCGGCACCGGGCTGCTGGGCGGCCTCCCAGAGGCGCGCAAGGCCGCCCGGAAGATCGGCTATCCGGTGATGCTCAAGAGCACCGCCGGTGGCGGCGGCATCGGCATGCGACGGTGCGCCACCGCCGCCGAGCTCACCGCGGCGTTCGAGTCGGTCACCCGCCTGGCCGGCGCCCACTTCAAGGACGAAGGCGTCTACCTGGAGAAGCTGGTCGCGCCGGCCCGTCACGTCGAGGTCCAGATCTTCGGCGACGGCCAGGGCCAGGTCCTGTCGCTGGGGCAGCGCGATTGTTCGCTCCAGCGCCGAAATCAGAAGGTCATCGAGGAGACACCCCCGCCCGGGCTGTCGGACCAGACGCGCGCCGCAATGGACGCCGCGGCGGTCCGCCTGGGCACGGCCGCCCGTTATCGCTCGGCGGGAACGGTGGAGTTCGTCCTCGATCCGCGCGACGAGAGCTTTTACTTCCTGGAGGTCAACACGCGGATCCAGGTCGAGCACGGCATCACCGAAGAAGTGACCGGCCTCGACCTCGTAGAATGGATGCTCCGGGTGGCGGCGGGCGAGCCGCTCCCCCGGACGTCGCCCCCCGCCTCGCACGGCGCCGCGATCCAGGCCCGGATCTACGCGGAGGACCCCGCCCGCGATTTCCGGCCGAGTGTCGGGGTGCTCACCGAAGTCGTCTTCCCGGCCCCGTTGCCCGAAGGGGTGCGCATCGAACCGGGCGTCGATCGGGGCAGCGAGGTGTCCCCCTACTACGATCCGCTGCTGGCCAAGGTCATCGCGCGGGGGAAGACCCGTCCCGAGGCCAGAGCGCGCCTGGTCGAGGCGCTACGGCGGTGCCGGCTTGCGGGCGTCGAAACCAACCGCGCCTATTTGATCGAGGCGCTCGACCTACCGGAGTTCGTGGCGGGGAAAGTTCACACGGCGCTGCTGGCGAACGTCGACTACCGGCCGGCCACTATCGAGGTGGTCGAGGGCGGCACCCAGACCACGGTACAGGACTGGCCGGGCCGCCTCGGCGTCTGGCACGTCGGCGTTCCGCCGTCGGGACCGATGGACGCGCTGTCCTTCCGGCTGGCCAACCGCCTGGTGGGTAACCCCGGCGACGCGGCAGGTCTCGAGTGCACGGTGGTCGGACCCACGCTGCGTTTTCGTGCCCCGGCCGTGGTCGCGCTGACCGGCGCCGACATGACGGCGACGCTGGACGGCGCACCGCTGTCGCGATTTCGCGCGGTGGAAGTTCCAGCCGGTGGCCTGCTGAGCCTGGGTCCCGTGCAGGGTCCGGGCAGCCGCGCCACTCTGGCGATCCGCGGGGGCCTGGACGTGCCCCCTTATCTCGGCAGCCGGGCGACCTTCACGCTCGGTCTGTTCGGCGGACACGGGGGCCGCGCCCTCGTGCCCGGCGATGTCTTGCATATGGGTTCCGCGCCCGCCGACGAACCTCCCGTTTCGCCTCTGCCTGCGGCGCTGATCCCGGCGCTCCGTGAAAGCTGGGAGATCGCGGTCCTGCCGGGTCCGCACGCGGCACCCGACTTCTTCACCGAAGAGGACATCGCGGAGCTCTACGCCACGGGCTGAAGCGTCCACCACAACTCCAGTCGGACGGGGGTGCGTCTCATCGGGCCGAAGCCGCGCTGGGCCCGCCCCGACGGTGGCGAAGCGGGTCTTCACCCGTCGAACATTCACGACAACGCCTACGCCGTCGGCACCATCGACTTCACCGGCGACATGCCGATCATCCTGGGCCCCGACGGGCCGAGCCTGGGTGGTTTCGTGTGTCCCGCCACCATCATCGAAGCGGATCTCTGGAAGATCGGCCAGCTCAAGGCGAACGATGTCGTGCGATTCGTGCCCATCTCCCTGGAAGAGGCGCGTGGCCGCCGGGACGCGCAGGAGCGCGCCATCGAGACCCTCGGCGAGGAACCACCCGTCCCGCGCAGGCGCAAACCTCTCCGTCCGATCGGGTCCGCGCCGGCGCCGGCGCCCACGTTGGGGGCACGACCGG
>OCTA010004639.1_pt1 | contig 12023 bp, 12 predicted proteins | sample 1538991 | NCBI WGS metagenome assembly OCTA01 (sample SAMEA3539302, study PRJEB22396) | soil metagenome | biome: tundra; feature: field; material: soil | place: USA | collected 2010-05 | depth 0.15 m | reverse complement strand
GATGCATCCACCGCGCCAGATCCGGGCCACGGTCGCGATGTCGATGTCCCAGCCGTACTCCTCACTCGCCTTGCGGATCTGTTCGAGTCCCTGGGCGTAGGCGACGACCTTGGACGACCACAGGGCGCGCCGCACGTCGTCGACGAGCCGCTGCCGGTCTGCCGCCGCGATGGTGCGCTTCGGACCGGTGAGGACGCCACGGGCGGCGTCCCGGACAGCCGTGTCTCCGGAGCCGGAGCGGGCGAACACCGACTCGGCGATCGCCGAGACAGGCACTCCCAGCTCCAGCGCCGTCTGGACCGTCCAGCGGCCGGTGCCCTTCTGCTCGGCCTCGTCGACGATGAGGTCGATCAGCGGCCGACCGGTCGCCGAGTCCGTCTGGGCGAGGACATCGGCGGTGATCTCGACAAGGTAGGAGTCGAGTTCCCCGGAGTTCCATTCCCGGAAGACCGCGGCCGCCTCCCCTGCTGAGAGGCCAGTGGCTGAGAGGACGTCGTAGGCCTCGGCGATGAGCTGCATGTCGGCGTACTCGATGCCGTTGTGGACCATCTTGACGAAGTGGCCCGCGCCATCGGGGCCCATCCACGCGCAGCAGCCCTCGCCGTCCACCTGCGCGGCGATCGACTCAAGGATCGGGCCGAGCGCGGCATACGACTCCTTGGAGCCGCCTGGCATGATGGCCGGACCCTCGAGGGCCCCGACCTCCCCACCGGAGATGCCGGCGCCCACGAAGTGCAGCCCCTGCTCGCGCAGTCGCTTCTCCCGACGGCGGGTGTCCTCGAAGTGGGCGTTGCCCCCGTCGACGACGATGTCACCCGGCTCCAGGAGCGCGGCAAGCTCGTCGATGACGGCGTCGGTCCCCGCGCCGGCCTTGACCATGATGATGATCCGTCTGGGCCGCTCGAGGGAGTCGACGAAGTCCTCGATCGACTCGGCGGGGATGAAGGTTCCCTCAGAGCCGTGCTGCTCGACGAGGCTGGTCGTGCGACTGGCCGTGCGGTTGTGCACAGCGACGGTGTAGCCGTGGCGGGCGAGGTTGCGGGCGAGGTTGCTGCCCATCACCGCCAGACCGGTGACGCCGATCTGCGCTGTTGCATGGTGGGGGGTGGTCACAGTTTTCTCCTAGGACTTGTGTGTGACAGAACGGCGGGCGCGACAAGGCCTCGACAGCGCCCGCTTTGACCTATGTGACCAGCTGAACCTCCGGTCAAGCTCTTTGAGCCGGGTCAGCGCAGCCGGAAGAGGACCTCGCCGGCTCGTGGGACCACGAGAATGTCCGGATCGGCCTCGGCGGCTGAGATGTCGATCGAGCTCGGGTCGAGATAGCCGAGGTTGGCGGCCCGACAGGCCGCTTCGGGGATTCCTGTCGCCAGGGTGACCCGGACACGAAGCTGTTCCTGCCCGGTCTGGGCGTCGTAGGTGCCGGCTCCGCGTAGGTGGGTCGAGTGGGCGAGCACCCCCAGGTGAATATGGCTGAATGCGTCCCACTGCTTCACGAAGTAGTCGCGGCAGTGGTAGCCGATCTCGGCGATCTCCGGATGCATCGCCGAGAACTCGTTGATGTGCGGCGCGAAGAGGATGACCTCCCCGCCGTCGGCAACGACCGGCTCGAGCTTGTAGAAGCCTTTGGCACCCGTCCAGATGTCCTCGTACATCTCCGGCACGAGCGAGAGGACCCGGTGGACGGGGGCATCGAGATACGTGACGTGGGTCGCGGCGCACACCTCGGCCGCGCTGGCCCATGACGCGATCGTGTCGCCGAAGCTGATCGAATGAAGGTCGGGGCTGCCGGATCTCCCGACAAAGCAGAAGGCGAGCTTCTCCGCGGGGATCAGGGAGGCGCACTCGTTGATGAGGGCCCTGACCGGGGTGACGGCCGTCGTGCCGATGATCTCAGCCGACGTGATGAGAGCGCCGAGCCAGTGGGAGATGTCGATGATGTCCTGCCCGGCGACGCCAGGAAAGAAATACTTGTTGCCGCCCGAGATTCCGACGACCTCGTGCGGCAGGACCGGGCCGAGGACGAGGGCGACGTCGTGCTCGACGACGGCCTTGTTGACGAGTACCCGCACGTCCTGGCTGAGCCGGCCCTCGGACAGCTCCTCTAACCGAGAGGCCGGTATGGTGCCGAGGTCGGCGAACGTCGATGGGTCCCACCACTGGTGGTTGATCACTGTCATGCCGGGGTACGTCTCCGCGAGCCCCCCCACCGCATACCCGAGGTGAGCGGCAAGCCGCTCCTCGCCCATCGCGGCATGGGTGCCAAGCGCGATGACAGTGGTGAGCCGCGAGACCCGGCCGTGCAGGGCGCCGTGCACCGCTGCGAGCAGGAACGGAAGGGGACAGGTGCGAGTCCCGTCGGGGACGACGAGGCACACGCTTCGGCCGTCAAGGTCCTTGGCGTCGAGCTGCTCACGGATGAAGGCGACCACTTCGTCGGGTGCCAGCACCCCCTCCGGCCCTCCCGCCCGTGCCGCGTGCCGGGCCGCCTGCGCTGGGGTCTCCTCAATCGTTGACGTCATGCGCCCACTGTCGCAGGTCGCGTCAGGAGGGCGCCGATGAGGGTCAACCTCGCCGAGGTCACCATTCGGCGAATGATCCGTCGGCGTGGCGCCAGATGGGGTTGCGCCAGTGGTGGCCCTCCTGGGCGCGTTCGACCACGTAGTCCTCGTTGACGTCGATCCCCAGTCCCGGGCCGGCTGGGATGGTGACCATGCCGTCTTGGTAGGCGAACACCGTCGGGTTCGACAGGTAGTCCAGGACGTCGTTGGTCTTGTTGTAGTGGATGCCGAGGCTCTGCTCCTGGATGAAGGCGTTGTAGCAGCCCGCATCGATCTGAAGGCAGGTGGCCAGGGCGATCGGGCCAAGAGGGCAGTGCAGCGCGAGGGCGACGTCGTAGGCCTCGGCCATGAAGGCAATCTTGCGGGTCTCTGTGATGCCGCCGGAATGGGAGGGGTCGGGCTGGATGATGTCCACGGCCCCGCTGGCCAGGATGGTCTTGAAGTCCCAGCGTGAGAACAGCCGCTCGCCGAGTGCGATGGGGGTTGGGGTGTTCCGCATCGTGCTCAGCAGGCTGTCGAAGTTCTCGCTCAGGACGGGCTCTTCGATGAACATCAGCTTGTAGGGCTCGAGCTCCTTGATGAGGACCTTGGCCATCGGCTTGTGCACCCGTCCGTGGAAGTCGACGCCGATGCCGATGTTCTGCCCGACTGCGTCCCTGACCGCGGAGACGTTGGCGATGGAGCGCTCCACCTTCTCCCAGGTGTCGATGTACTGCATCTCCTCGGTGCCGTTCATCTTCACCGCGGTGAATCCGCGGTCGACGGCGACCTTGGCGGCTGCGGCGGTCTCGGCGGGACGGTCACCGCCGATCCAGGAGTAGACCCGGATCTTGTCGCGCACCTTGCCGCCGAGGAGCTCGTGGACCGGCACCCCGAGCGCCTTGCCCTTGATATCCCACAGCGCCTGGTCGATGCCGGCGATCGCACTCATCAAGATCGGGCCGCCGCGGTAGAACCCGCCGCGGTACAGGACCGTCCAGATGTCCTCGATATTGCGCGGGTCCTTGCCGATCACATACTCGGACAGCTCCGCGACGGCGGCGGCCACGGTGGCGGCCCGTCCTTCGATCACGGGTTCGCCCCAGCCGACGATGCCCTCATCGGTCTCGATCTTGAGAAAGAGCCAGCGTGGCGGGACCGGGTAGGTGGTGAGCTTGGTGATCTTCACGCTTTGTTCTCTTTCGATGCGAGAGCTTCTTCCAGGGCTGTGGTCATCCAGACCGCTCGCTGGGATAGTTCGTCGACGGTGATGCCCGCCTTGAACAAGGACGAGCCGATCCCGAAACCGGTGGCTCCGGCGTGAAGCCAGGCTCCGATATTGGTAGCATCCACGCCGCCAACAGGAATGAGCCCGATCTCTGCAGGAATGACAGCGGTCCATGCCTTGAGCCCGGCAATCCCCACCTGCTCCGCGGGGAAGATCTTGACGGACCGAGCTCCTGCGCCGATGGCCGCGAATACCTCGCTGGGGGTCGCGGCCCCGGGGAAGCTATCCATTCCAAGCCGCACAGTCTCCGCAATGACAGCGGTGTTCGTGTTCGGCGAGACGATGATCTGAGCCCCGGCTTCGTGGCACTGGCGGACCTGGTCAACCGTGATCACCGTTCCCGCGCCAACCACACAGTCGGCAGGTAGCGCGGCCTGCAGGGTGCTGATGGTGCGCAGAGGATCCGGGGAGTTCAGCGGAACTTCGAGCGTGCGGAACCCGGCCTCATAGAGGCACTGGCCGATACCCGCCGCCTCCGCGTTCGTCAAGCCACGAAGGATCGCGATCAGAGCGGTGGACGCCTTTTCGGTTGCTGTATTCACGGTTCAGCCCTTCGACTGCTACGTCGTTGTCGTTGTTCATTTGTATCGGGTGTGGTGAGTGGGGTCTCGCCCGGCTCCGGATGAGCTCGCCCACCGGGCAGAGCTGGACGGGGCAAAATTGCGGGATCAGCATCTTGACCCTACTCATCGAGCACGGTGTCGTACGGATAGAATTGCGGTCGGATTGGCCGACCAGACCGCCGACAGAAGTTCCGCCGCTCTTGGTCAGCGGGGCTGCCCGGCCGCCGTCCTGTGCAGTTCCTCAGCCGTGTTCGGCTCTCGCCTGCAACCGGCATCACCAGCATCACAGACAAGGAGCACGCACAGATGAGGAGCACCACCACACCGGCCCCCTACGCGGAGGCGCTGTTCAGCCTCGAAGGAATACTGGCCGTCGACGGTGGGTGGCTGGCGCGATGAGGATCGTCATCACCGACTGCGACCACGACTCGTTCGCTCCCGAGCACGAGGTCACCGACCCGATCGGCGTCGAGCTTGTGCTGACGCAGTCTCGCACCGCGACCGAGCTGGTCGCGAACGCCTTTGGCGCTGACGCCATCCTGGTCCAGTACGCGCAGATCACCGCCGAGGTGATGGATGCCCTGCCAGGGCTGCAGGCGATCGGGCGGTACGGCGTGGGCGTGGACTCCGTCGACGTGACTGCGGCGACAGCACGCGGGATCGGGGTCTGCAATGTGCCGGACTACTGCACCGAGTCCGTCTCCGACCACGCCATCGGCTTGGCATTGGCCTGCGCCCGAGGCATCCCGCGCCTGGACCGCAGCGTGCGGGCCGGTTCGTTCGACCTGACCGCCGTGCGCCCGCTGTACCAGACCCGCGGACAGGTCTTCGGGGTGATCGGCATGGGACGGATCGGCACGGCAACGGCACGTAAGGCTGCCGGGCTGGGTTATCAGGTGATTGGCTACGACATTGCCGCGGAGCCGGGAGCGACGACTTTCCACGGGTTCGCCTCGGTGCGCCTGCAGGAGCTGCTCGTGCGCTCGCAGGTGATCTCCCTGCATACGCCGTTGACCGATGTCACCAGGGGCATGATCGGCGCTGAGCAGCTTGCGCTGATGCGCGGCGACGCGATCCTGGTCAACACCAGCCGCGGAGGCGTCGTGGACACGGAGGCACTCGTCGAGGCGCTGGGTTCCGGCGGCATTCGCGGAGCCGGCCTGGACGTTCACGAGTCCGAGCCCCTACCCGTCGATCACCCGCTGACCACCTTCGACTCCGTCGTGCTCACCCCGCACCTGGCCTGGTACACGGAGGAGTCCTACATCGACCTCAAACGCCGCACCGTCGCCAACGTCATCGAGGTCTGCGCCGGGCGCGTCCCGCGCAACATCGTCAACCCCGAGGTCCTCGGGGCACCAGAACGCAGCAACTGCAACGCCGCCGGCTCTGCAGCCGTCGCGACAGGAGTATGAGATGACCACGATGAGCACCCCCTTCGACCTGAGCGGCAAGACGGCTGTGGTGACCGGTGGCGGTCGTGGCCTGGGGCTGGGCATCTCGGATGCGCTGTTGGAGGCTGGTGCGGATGTGATCGTCTTTGGTCGTAGCCCGCTGCCGGTCGCGCTGACCAAGCACGCTGCCGAGCTGGGGCGCCAGGTGGACTTCGTCGCTCTCGACCTGGCGAACTCCGACACGATCGCTGCGGCGGCCGATCAGGTGCTGTCCGCCCGCCGGGTGGACATCCTGGTGAACAACGCCGGCACCCAGGACCGTTACCCGGCCGTCGACTTCCCGCTGGCGGCGTGGGACTCGGTATTGGACGTCAACCTGCGTGCGGTGTTCCAGCTCTGCCAGCAGTTCGGCCGGCCAATGCTGGAGCGCGGTGAAGGCAAGATCGTCAATCTCGCATCGCTGCTCAGCTTCCAGGGCGGGACGACCGTGCCCGCGTACGCCGCGAGCAAGGGCGCCGTCGCGCAGCTGACCAAGGCGCTGTGCAACGAGTGGTCGAGCCGGGGTGTGAACGTCAACGCGGTCGCGCCCGGCTACATGGCCACCGAGATGAACACCGCCCTGCTGGCCGACCCGGTCCGCCTGGAGCAGATCTCGACGCGGATTCCGGCAGGTCGCTGGGGAGAACCGGAGGACATCGGCAACGTCGTGGTGTTCCTTGCCTCTGCGGCCGCGGCATACGTTCACGGCCAGGTTCTCGCCGTCGACGGGGGCTGGATGGCTCGATGACCGACGCGCCGGCCCGTGACCAGCCGGCTCCCGGCCTCATACCAGCCCCTACGGAAACACATGTCAGTTCAGTCTTTCCCCTACTGAAACGGATCTCCTCATGAATGTCGTAGCAGCAACGGATCCCCTCACCGATGTCCTGCCCGCCCTGAGCGCCGCACGTCTCGTGCCGGTGGTCGTCCTCGACGATGCCGCCGACGCCGACTCCCTGGCCGGCGCCCTGGTCGCCGGCGGCCTGCCAGTCGCGGAGGTAACCTTCCGCACCGCTGCTGCCCAGGACTCGATCCGCGCGATGGCCGCACGCGGCGACATCCTGGTCGGTGCCGGCACCGTGCTCACCGTGGCGCAGGTCGACCAGGCCGTGGGCGCCGGTGCCCGCTTCGTAGTCTCGCCAGGCCTGTCCCGTGCAGTCGTGGAACGTTGCCAGGAGCACGGCGTGCTCGTGCTTCCCGGTGCCGTCACTGCGACCGAGGTCCAGGCAGCACTCGAGCTCGGGCTGAGCACCCTGAAGTTCTTCCCGGCCGGGACCTCCGGCGGCGCTGCCGCGATCAAGGCTCTGGCTGCGCCCTTCGGCAACGTCCGCTTCGTGCCCACCGGCGGTGTCGGGCCCAAGAACCTGGCCGAGTACCTGGCCGTCGCCGCGGTCGCCGCTGTCGGCGGCTCGTGGATGGTTCCCCGCGACCAGATCAAGGCTGGCGACTTCGCCGGTATCACAAGACTGACAGCCGAGGCCGTCGCCCTCGCTCAGAGCTAGCCGCTTTGCACTTCAACCGTTCCGGACGTCCAACGAGCACGTCAAACCACTTCTGGAAGCATGAGCCGTGGCCACTCCCGAACACACCATCCCCCGGCCGTCTCCCAACGCGTATGGGGATGCTCCGGGAAGATCCATGTCGAACGCTGTCGCGGATGCCGTCGCGAAGGTTGCCACCGCGATCGGACGGCCCGCCCGCCTCGGCGTGGCGTTCTCCGGTGGCGTCGACTCCTCGGTGCTCCTCGCAGTTGCCGTGCGCGCGCTCGGCCCGCGCCGCACGCTCGCGATCCTCGGTGTCTCACCCAGCCTGGCCGCTGACGAGTGGGCCGCGGCCCACGCCGTCGCCGCATACATCGGTGCGCCGATCCTCGAGATCGAGACCCACGAGGGGGACAACCCTGCCTACCGGGCCAATGGCCCCGACCGCTGCTTTCCCTTGCAAGGACGAGCTCTTCACCCGCATCTCCGACGAGGTGGCCGCGCGCTACGGGCTCACGGCTATCGCCTATGGCGAGAACGCGGGCGACGCGATCCGCGCCGACCGGCCCGGCTCGCGAGCCGCGGCCAATCACGCGGTCCTGCGGCCCCTGGCCGACGCGGGCCTGGACAAGGCGGCCATCCGCGCCGTAGCTCATGCCCTGGGTCTTCCCAGCGCCGACAAGCCCGCCGCGCCCTGCCTGGCCTCCCGCATCCCGCACTTCCAGGAGGTCACGCCCGAGAAGCTGCGCCAGGTCGAAGCCGCGGAGTCGGCCCTGCGCTCGCTCGGCCTACGCGAGTATCGCGTCCGCCACCACGGGACATCGCTCGGATCAAGCTGCCCGTCGAGGACCTCGTACGCGCGGTCTCGACAGGGCTCCGGGAGGACATCCATCGGGCGGTGACCGCTGCCGGATTCCGGTTCGTGGCGCTCGACGTCGCCGGGATCCAGTCCGGCGCCTTCACCCTGTCTCTGGTCCCCGTCCGTGGTTGAGGACGCGCGGGCCAGCCGCCACGACGTGGCGCCCGAGGCTGACGACTGGGTTGCTCCCGCCGCGCTGGCCGGCTTCGCAGAGCTGGACCACGACCGCGCGCGCCGCCGCGGATACCCCGAGGCCATTTACTGCGAGCACAAGAGCCCCGCCCAGCTGCGAGCGATTGCTGCCGCGGTGCGATCGAACGGCACGCAAACTCTGTTCACCCGCGCCGACGCCCTGCACGCCAAAGCTGTGCTCGCCATGCTGCCAGATGCCATGTTCGACGTCGAGGCGCGGCTTCTCGCCTGGTCGCCGGAGCCGCCGGAACCCACCGGCGGCCTCGTGGTCGTCGCCGCGGCCGGCACCTCCGACCTCCCGGTGGCCCGGGAGGCGCTTCTCGTGGCTACGTATCTCGGCCGCTCGTGCGAACTGGTCATGGACGTCGGTGTCGCGGGCCTGCATCGAGTACTCGGAAGCCTGGACCTGCTCCGCCGGGCACGCGTCGTCGTCGTGGTCGCCGGAATGGACGGCGCGCTGCCCAGCGTCGTGGCGGGGCTGATCGCCGCGCCCGTGGTGGCGGTGCCGACGTCTGTCGGCTACGGCGCGGCGTTCGAGGGCCTGGCCCCTCTGCTGGCCATGCTCAACGCATGCACGCCCGGGGTAGCCGTTGTCAACATCGACAACGGTTTCGGCGCCGGGCACATTGCCGCCCAGATCGCCGCCCCGTTGTAGACCGCGGATCGTCAGGCGGGTGACCAGAGGCCACAGTCAGTTCGGCATGGACCGGCCTGGCGTCAGCCCAGCCAGCACAGCAGCGGCGACAGCCTGGTTCAGCACGTGCCGAACGGGTTTCCCGGACGCCGCGGCCACCAGTGCTACGTCCTCGAACTCCGGTGTCGCGGTGACAATCTCGCCGCGGATATGGGCGAGCTTGACCCGAACGCTGACGCCGTCGACCTCAACCGTCCGCCACGCGCGCTCCAGCGCTGTCTTACGCACCCTCGTCTCCCGCACGCCCAGCGTCGGAACCAGCGCGAACACTCGCGCGCGCAGCTCAGGCATGCGTTCGGGCGCAGCCAGCACGGCCAGCGTGTGGGCCGGGCGGCCCTTCTTAGCGAGGGTCGGGATGAGCCACGCGTCGTCGGCCCCCGCCTCGAGCAGCGCCGCCAGCACGCTGGGCCACACTCGGGGATCAAGATCGTCGACGTTGGCCTCCAGCGCCACGGCGTCGCTCGTCGCAGGGCTCACCGGCAACGTGCCAATCACCACGCGCACGACGTTGGGACGGCGCTCGTCTTCGCGGGTGCCGGCACCGACCCCGACGGCGGTCACGTCCAGCTCCGGTAGCTCCTCGCAGGCGTCCCGCGAGGGCGACGACGACGGCCATACCGGTCGGCGTGGCCAGCTCGCCGGCGCCGCCGCTGAAGACACGCCACCCCGCTGACAGCTCGAGTACCGCAGGAACCGGGATGGGCATCTGGGCGTGGGCCGTCCGGATCGTCCCCAAACCGAGCGCAACCGGTCCCGCTGTCACGGATCGGACGCCGAGCGCCTGCAGCGCTGCAGCGACGCCGACGACGTCGGCGATCGAGTCCCAGGCGCCAACCTCGTGGAAGCGCACGTCCTCGACCCGAACGCCATGGGCCTGGGCTTCGGCCTCGGCCAGCCGGGCGAAGACAGCGACCGCCCGGGCGCGGACGGCGTCTTTGAGGTCTGCGTTCTCGAGAAGGGAGCGAATCTCGGTCCACTGCCGGTGCGGCAGGTCCTCGGCGACTCTGTCGACGTCGACCTTGGTTGCACGCATCCCGGCGCGGTGCACTGTGCTGGCGCTCAGACGAACGGTGCCCGGGATGACAGCCTCGATCGCAGCCTGCAACGCGCCCAGCAGGGCCCCGGCGTCGACGAACGCGCCCAGGAGCATGTCTCCGGCGACCCCGTTGCGGGCGTCTATCCATGCGTGGCAGCTCGAGGATGGCGATGGCCCACCGGTTGGAGACACGTTCACAGCTTCAAGGAGTCGGTCGCAGGGGCGTCTCCGGTCAGGTCGAGAACCGCGCGAGGAACGAAGTCATGGGTGCTGGCGAGAGCACGCGCCGCGGTTGCATGGCCGAGACTCAGGCGTGCCTCAGGGGTTTCCTCACCGAGCAGCGCCGATAGGTAACCGGCAGCGAAGGCGTCACCGGCGCCCACAGGCTCGACCACCTGCACGTCCAACGCTGGTACGAATGTCGACGTGGCGCCATCGAACTCCGTGGCACCTACAGCCCCATCTTTGACGATCAGCAGATTTGCCGTCCCGACAAGTGATCGGACGTCGTCGGCTGACCTGGTACCCCAAAGGTGCTGCGCCTCGTCCAGCCCTACGAACACTATGTCCACTTCACGGCTAAGACCGAGCAGGATCGGCGCCGCTACGCCTCTCGACCAAATCCCGCGGCGGTAATTTACGTCGAAGGACAACAGCGTGCCACTCGCCTTGACCCGACGGACCAGTTCGCTTGCCAGCTCGGCGCACGAGGATGACAGTCCAGGGGTGATGCCAGAGAAATGGACCAGTCTCGCGGAGGTCAGCGGTAACCGGTCGAGCGTGGCGGGGCCCATGCGTGACGCCGCCGAGTTGTCACGGTAGTAGTAGACGCACGTTCCGTCGGGATCTGGGTCTTTGAAATACACCCCTGTGCGGGCATCTGCGTCGCGGTCCACCAGCGACGTATCGACCCCAGCGCGTGCGAGTGTGTCAAGGATCCGATCGCCTAGGGGATCTGCGCCAACGCGACTGACCCACGCAACGTCGTGGCCCATTTCGCTGAGGTAGAGAGCGACAGTGGACTCCGCCCCTCCCACGCTCAGCCGGAACAGGTCAGCTTCTGCGAGAGGCACGGGTTCACGAGGGGTCACCATCACCATCGTCTCGCCGAGGCAGAGAATCTGTGGTGCACCGGTCCGATGAAACATCGGCCTTCAACCCTCTCTGACATTGACCTGGTTGTGGTAGTCGCCTAATTTGCAACCTCCCGGACGAGGGGAAAAGCCAGAGCGCAATAATCTTGACGAGCCGCACTGACATGCCACGATCCTCGGTGAGCATAGCGGAGCACACAGGGCAAGACCGTTGCGTGTGCTGGCTCGCCGACGCGCAGTCATGGTCGGATCTACCCGGTCCTCGCTAGCTCGACACACCAAGGGATACGGAATGTTCGAAAGCTCGGTACCCGTCGAAACGGCATTTTGACTGCATATCTGCTGGTCAGGGGCCCAGGCTGGACGTCATGCGCGACATGGTGAGGCTGTGAGCAGGCGCGACAGGCAACGACTCGAGGTCATCTCCGCTGCGGTCGACGCGATCGTGCGACTAGTCGACAACGTGGGTTACGGCAGCATCTTAGACTCCGGGTAGAAACAGAGCACGGACCACACCTGGGGAATACGTGATCGTCCACAGCGCAGCTCTGCCGTGCCGCGTAGGCAGTTGATGACGCTACGCGACGAGAGACGTTCCGCGCGGTCTTCGGCATTTCGCCGTCGACGGCGGGCGTGCGATCGGCGCGACTCGCAAGGCAGAGATACCTCGGAGAGTCCGAGGGGCCCCAAAAGGCAGAGGGGCCGGAAAGGCAGAGGGCTGGTATGAGTATCGCGGCGTGAGAATGGCCGGTGGCGGGCCCGCTACAGGGACGCTGCGGGCAAGGAACACGCTGGCCACTTTGCCCGCAAGGTCGACGCACAGCGGTGGCTCGACGACGTCAC
>OCTA010004638.1_pt1 | contig 12023 bp, 11 predicted proteins | sample 1538991 | NCBI WGS metagenome assembly OCTA01 (sample SAMEA3539302, study PRJEB22396) | soil metagenome | biome: tundra; feature: field; material: soil | place: USA | collected 2010-05 | depth 0.15 m | reverse complement strand
GCCGGTGGTCGGCCGCATCACCTACCAGGCGTATGCCACCGAGTGCAAGGTGCGGGACGAGGGCAGCCGGCCTCTGAGCACCGTGTTATGGAAGATCGCCAGCGGAACCGCGGACTACGGGCAAGTGTTGTGGGAAATGTGCAGCTACGGCGTGCTGCGATCCATTATCGTGGGTGCCGCGGTCACGCTGAGGAACGTGGCGGTCGAATCGCTATTCGGTCTGAAATGGGGGGAGTACGGACGCTACCCGACTGTGGTCCTGAAGGAGAAGCGCGAAGCGCTGAAGGAGCACCTATCGCTGAGCCTGGGGATGGAACTCAGTGCCACGCCCGATTTCGAACGGATGTACGTGATCAAGATCCGCGGCTCCGGGCAGGAGATCATGGACCAGTTGGCCCGGTTCGGCGACCCCGACTCGCGCTTCCTAGACCTGCGGTTCATTGAGGTCCGCCGGATCCAGGGGGAGCCCAACGAAGTCGGATCGGTAGTTCGTTACGGGGTGCCGCTGGCCGGATTTGGCGCCCATCTGCGCTTGACCAGCAGAGTCGGCTTGGAGACCCTGCTGTACCAGGTCGACGGGCGGTTTGCGGACCACGGACAACTCATCTTCAATGTCGCGCCGGCAAAGGACGGGAATAGCCGGTTTTCCATCTACGCGGCATTTGACTACAAGCAGGGTCACGGCGTTGCGGGTAGGGTTCTGTGGGGCGTTGCCAGGATGTCGTTTCCGGAATTCGTGCACGACGTCGTGTGGAATCATGCCCTATGCACGATCAAAGAGGAGGTCGAGCGGAAGCGCGCCTACACTCCGACGCCGGCCTCATTGGTCGACGGCCCCCGCACGCCCTCCTCGCCGATCGCCACTGAGGCGAATTATGAGCGGCCGACAGGATAACTTTCGAGCTCAGTCCTTAACGCCGCTGTCTAGGGGCAACGCCAGTGGTATCAGTGTGGTCCAGCGTCCAGATTGGTACCTCCAGTTGGAATCCGCCCCCGCTACTGTTCTGTTGAGTGTGTTCGCTCAGTGGATTGGGTCAAATTGCGCTCAGGACGGGGATCCCCGCTCCTTAGATTCCTTAAAAGTCATGAATCTGAGGTTGGCCCTCAAACTGCACATCAAGCAAAACTAAAGGGCAGCAAGACCAAGGGAGGCGAGTAATGTCGATGTCGTGTCTACCGAAGATCATCGCATCTGGTTCCGTGTTGATCCCTCTGATGTCGATGTTGTTACTTAACCCCGATAGCAAGGCAATACCAGCGTTTTCACGCCAATACGGCACCTCGTGCACGACCTGTCATGTCGATTTCCCGAAGCTCAACGACTTCGGCAAAGCCTTTAAAGATGCGGGATTCAAGTTCCCCAAGGACGATGAGAGCTTCCTCAAGGTCCCTCCGGTGATGTTGGGCGCTCCGGCACAAAAGGACGTTTGGCCCCACACCGTTTGGCCCGGCCAGATTCCCGGCATGCCGCCGATCGGGCTCCGAATGAACAACTTTTTCCAGGTCACGAGCGCCAACCGTAACAATTTCAATGCCCTCGCAGCGCAGCCCAATGTCCCGGGCTACATTCCGGCGACCGATTTTGAAACGGGATTCTTCAGCATTTTTACCGCGGGGAATTTCGGCAGCGACATCGCGTTCTGGGTGGATGACGACATCAGCGTGGCCGGCGACAACGGCGCGGGAGGCCTCGGCGACGGCTATCTCAAGTTCGTCGACATCGGCCGGTTCTTCAAATTGCCGAAGGATTCTCTCAGCCTTCGGGCCGGGCAGTTCGAACTCGATCTGCCGGTGACGCAGGCGCGCAGCATCAACCTGAGCCCGTACGACATTTACCAGGAAGGTAACATCGGCGCGATGAACTCCATGGTGCCACTCCAGCAAAACGTGGCCAACCAATTCACGTTTGCGAACGCCGCCAAGGGAATCGAGCTGAGCGGCGGACATTCCTACGGGGGATACCACTACTCAGTCGCGATCATCGATCAGAACACGAGCGGCGTCAGCCAATCCTCGAACAACAATCCATACGTGCCTTCGGCCACCGGCGGCGCCGCAGGCGGCGTCGGCTTCGCTTCCGACTCCAGCTTCAAGAACGTGTACGCGCGTCTCTCCTATCGCTTTAACCTGGAGCGAGACACCGTGAGCCGCAACGACATCCAGGCAGCGGGCCAGACCGGTCCGAGAGACCACACGTCCCTGAACCTGGGGACCTTCTATATGGATGGCAATTCTCTGCAGAGGTTCTTTGGGGCGGTGACGAGCGGCGGCACGCAGACCATCCTGAATTTGCGCGAGCCATACGAGCGCCTGGGGGGAGACTTCAACTTCAACTACCGAACATTCAATTTATACGGCGTCTACATGTACGGGCGCGACCATAACTTGCTGCCCGTGGACGCCACTGGAGCGCTGATTCCCCTTCCGCTATCTTCGTCCGGACCGGTTCCCGTGGCTTTTGTATCGGGCGCACCGGCCAAATTCTACGGCGGATTCGTTCAGGCGGATTACCTGGTGCTACCGTGGATCATGGCGATTGTCCGCTGGGACGGAGTTAACTCCGAGGCCGATCGCATCAACGCCCTCGCGCTGGCCACGAACACGCCGTACTTTGGCGCGTTGCGGTCCACCCGAAACCGCTTCACGCCGGGGATGCAGTTTCTCATTCATCCGAATGTTAAAGCCTCGTTCGAATACCAGTTCCGTCCGCAACAGGCCGTCAAGATCCTGGGCGATGGCGTCACTACACCCGTATATGCCTCCGACGCTTTTCGTGTGAATACATTCCTGGTGGGGCTGGAGTTTGTTTACTGATTCCTCGGGAAGCGTATGTTAGAAGCTGGCGCGCGATAACGATAGAAAAGGAGTTCATCGATGCAAAGACTAGTCATCGGCTTTTTGATTGCCTGCCTCGGCCTGAGCGCCGGCAACCTTACCGGGAAAGTATCGGCCGGGAAAGGCAGTTCCGTAGTGTATGTGGAAGCCATCGCCGGCAAGACCTTCCCAGCACCTACGACAGTGCAGGTCATGGACCAGAAGTCACTGCTGTTCCAGCCACACGTCATGGTGGTGCAGGTCGGCTCGACCGTCGAGTTCCTGAACAGCGACAAGGTCGCCCACAATATCTTCTGGCCGGCCATCAGCAACAACAAGAAGATGAGCCACAACATGGGCACCTGGCCGAGCGGCGAGAAGCGCGGCTTTAAGTTCGACACACCGGGCGTGGTACCGCTGCTGTGCAACGTCCACCCCGAGATGTCGGGCTATATCATCGTCTCTCCCACTCCGCACTTCGCCCTGACAGACGCCGAGGGTAACTACAAAATCGTCGATGTGCCGAATGGAAGCTACACTGTGTCGGCCTGGCATGAAGGGATGAAAATCCAGTCCAAGCCAGTCAGCGTCAGTGGCGACGCCACGCTGGATTTCGCGCCCTCCAAGTGAGTTGTGGGACGGGGAACGCCGTCATGAGGAATCATGCATGCTGACGCGCTTTCAGGATAAGAAGGTCGACCGCGCCTGGCTGAACAGCAACTTTCCTTGCATGATGGCGTGCCCCGCCGGAACCAACGCCGGCCGCTACGTGGCGTTGATCGCGGAGGGACGCTTCGAGGAGGCGTACCGCTGCGCCCGCGATCCGAATCCGCTGGCGAGTATCTGCGGACGGGTATGCGCTCATCCGTGTGAAACCGCTTGCCGGCGCGGAGAAATCGACAGCCCCATCCAGATCCGCGCTTTGAAGCGCCTGCTGACCGAACGCTACGGCCCGGAAGCGCGGCGCCCGCTGCGCCTCGATCGTCCCCGGTTAAGCCCGCAGCCCTTCCGCGTCGCCGTGGTCGGCGCAGGCCCGGTGGGTCTCTCCGCGGCTCACGACCTCGGGTTGTTGGGCTATTCAGTTACCATCTTCGACGCCGCGCCGGTCGCCGGAGGCATGATGGTCCTCGGCATCCCGGAGTACCGGTTGCCGCGCAACGTCGTTGACGCCCAGGTTCGGGAGATTCTCGAATCGGGCGACATCACGCTCAAGCTGAACCACGCCGCCGGCCGGGACTTCACGATCTCCGGCCTGCGCGAACAGGGTTTTGCTGCCGTCGTGATTGCGGTTGGCGCTCACCGCAGCCGCGATCTCTCGATTCCTGGGGTGGACCTGGACGGCGTCCACAAGGGGATCGATTTCCTGCTGAACGCGAACCTCGGCTACCGGTTCACCATCGGGAAGAAAGTGGTCGTGATCGGCGGAGGCAATGTCGCGATGGACGTGGCGCGCTCCGCCGCTCGCGAAGTGGTTAAGCAACACGCCTCTGGTCTCGAGGGCCTGGCGCCCAGCGAAACCAATGTTGCTGCTGTGGCCACGCATGAAATGGTGGACGTTTCGCTGTCGGCCCTGCGTCTCGGCGCTCAGGAAGTCGACATCGTCTGCCTCGAGAAGCGCCACGAGATGCCGGCCGCTCTCGAGGAAATCGAGGAAGCAGAGGCCGAGGGGATCATCCTCCACGACGGTTTCGGCCCGCGCCGGGTCGTCGGGCGCGATGGAAAAGTCTTGGGACTTGAAGTCGTCCGGACGAAAACCGTGTTCGATGCGTCGGGCCGCTTCAATCCCACCTTCTTCGAGAACAGCGAGCAGATCATCGGTTGCGACACGGTCATTCTCGCCATCGGCCAGTCCCCCAACCTCGACTTTCTCAAGCCGGAAGACGGAGTCAGAGTGTCGCCGCGCGGCCTGATCGTGGCCGACCCGGGCACTTTGATGACCACCGCCGCGGGCGTTTTCGCGGGCGGCGACTGCGTGTTCGGGCCCAGGCTGATCATCGACAGCGTCGGCGATGGGAAGCGTATCGCGATCGCGGTGGACGAGTACCTCACGGGACGGCGGCATCCCGATCCCGAGGTGGTGGTCGAGGTGCTGGATCACCACCGGATGGCCGCCGACTACATGGCGCTCAGCCGGCATCCGGTCCCGATGCTGCCGCTCGAACGCCGCACCGGCGTCACCGAAGTCGAGATCGGCTTCGACGAGCGCACCGCCATGCAGGAAGCCCAGCGGTGCCTTCGCTGCTGGATCAACACGGTCTTCGAGGGCAACCCGACGGACGCTTCCCAATGCGTTCTGTGCGGCGGGTGCATCGACGTCTGTCCCGAGCAGTGCATCCGTTTGGTGCCGCTCGAGCAGATCGAGTGGTCGCCCGGAGTGCTGGAGGAAATCCGCCAGAACGAGCAACTCTACCGCGTGGAACTCGACGACGTTGCCGCGGAAGAGTTGGGCTTGATCACGGGCTCGGCGATGCTCAAGGACGAGACTCGGTGCATCCGCTGCGGCATGTGCGCCGAAAGGTGCCCTGTCAAGGTCATCACCATGGAAGCTTACTATGTGGTCCCGAGTGAACCCGTCAAACTCGTCGAGATTTCCGGAATCGGCGCAATTCCCGAAACGCCGATACCGGCCTCGCGATGAGGAGGAGATTGAATGTCCCAAGAAGGCAACATGGACGCAAAACCGAAGCCGGAGGGTGAAACTACCCGCCGTGAAGCCTTCGTCAAATTGGGGATTGGAGCTGCGTGCGTGGCTGGAGCAGGCGCGGCGGTTTTCGGCTTTGAGTTCCTCTCGCCAAACGTTCTGTACGAGGCTTCGCCCATCGTGAACGCCGGCAAACCCGACGGCTACCAGCTCGGTTCGGTAACACAGGACATGAAGGCCGGCATCTACGTGATTCACGGTCCCGAGGGATTCTATTCACTCTCCGCGGTGTGCACGCACCTGGGCTGCCTGACTGCATGGAATGCCGACCTTGGCATCTTCGCCTGCCCATGTCACGGCAGCAAGTTCAACGAGCTTGGAGAGAAGATCGACGGCCCGGCGCCGCGCGGCCTGCCGTGGCTCAGGGTGTGGCTCAGCGACGAAGGCGACCTGATGGTGGACCGCTCCACGACAATTCTGCCCAAGCAGTTCCTGAGGACTTGAGATGGCGCAAACCCTCAAAACGTATATCAATGGACTTCAACAAACCCGCGCCTGGCGTTCGGTCTTCCGCGGCGGGACCGGCGCGAACAACCTGCGCCGTGCCATGGCTGTCCAGCAAAACGTGTTTCTGCACCTGGCGTCGGTCAAGATCAGCCGGAAATCCTTGTCGTTCCGTGCCACGTGGTTCCTCGGAACCCTGAGTCTCGGAACGTTCCTGATCCTCGCGACCACCGGCATTCTCCTGATGCTGTATTACCACCCATCGGTGCCGCAAGCATACGCCGACATGAAGGACCTGCAGTTCGTCGTGTCGGCCGGAGTGTTCCTGCGCAACCTCCACCGGTGGTCGGCGCATGCGATGGTCTTTCTGGTCTTCGCTCACATGTTCAAAGTGTTCTACCGCGGCGCATACCGTCCGCCGCGCGAATTCAATTGGGTGGTAGGGGTAATGCTGCTGATCGTAACGCTGCTCCTCAGCTACACCGGTTATCTCCTGCCCTGGGATCAATTGGCTTTCTGGGCGATTACGGTTGGCTCCAATCTGATGTCGTCGGTCCCAGTGCTGGGCCAAAAGTTCCGCTTCCTGATGCTAGGCGGCAACACCGTCAACGCGAACGCCTTGCTGCGCTTCTACGTCTTGCATTGTGTGATCCTGCCGGTGGCCGCCGCGCTGTTGCTCGCGATCCACTTCTGGCGCATTCGAAAGGACGGTGGCCTGTACACGGGCCCGGGTGACTCCAATGAGTGATGTCGAAAAGAAGTTCGCAGCCGGGATGGATTCCGATAGCCGGCGCATGCCGGTGCGGGTGGCGTTCGTCACGCGCCGGACTTCGCCTCACGTCAAGGCCACGGATGACCCAACCGTCATGACGTACCCGGAAGGAATCCTCAGGGCCGTTGTGGCGGTGCAGGCCCTGGCGATCGCGCTGGTCGTCGTTTCGCTGATCTGGGACGCCCCGCTCGAAGAACTCGCCGATCCCATGCACACCCCCAACCCTGCCAAGGCGCCCTGGTACTTCCTGGGCTTGCAGGAATTGCTGCACTACTTCCCACCCGTCGTCGCCGGCGTCATCATCCCGGGGCTGGTCGTCGTCGCCCTCATTGTCATTCCGTATTTCAACATCAATATCGAGGCCGAAGGGATCTGGCTGAAGAACCGCGGGAAACGGCTGCAGGTATTTGGCGCTGTCGTGTCGATCTTCTCCGCGGTGATGCTGCTGTTCCAGGTCTATGCGGTGCTGATTCCCACCCTGCTCATCGCCGCGCTCATGGTTCTTGCGGCGCAGAGCGCGCCCGATTCGCCAAGCCGCTTCCGGCGCTGGCTGGTGTCCAAGCCGGTTTCCTACTGGGTGATGACATGGTTTCTGGTGCAAGCGGCGGTGCTCACGATCATCGGAACTCATTTTCGAGGTCCCGGCTGGTCGTGGGTTTGGCCGTGAAGGAGCTGAATGTCGATTCTGAGAAGAGTTCGAACAATCCTCTTCGGCGATTCCGCCCGAGCATTCGGAACACTGAGCGTCGTGCTGCTGGCGTGTCTGGCGATCACGCCCGCCAAGGACCATTTTCGCGAGTGGCGCCGCTACCAGCGGGGGTACCTCAACCTGATTCGCAACCGCGGTGACGCCGCCACCCTGCAACGGCGCTTCCAGGGCGGGCTGCAGCAGACCTGGATTCCGGAGCTCGGCGTGGTGGATCGTTGCGCCACCTGTCACGTGGCGCTGAAGGAAACAAGCCTGAAGGACGTGACGATCCAGCCGTTCCGGCCGCACCCCTATGTGCCTCACACGCTGACGGAGTTCGGGTGCACCATCTGCCATCGCGGGCAGGGCGTCGCCACCGACGTGCAGGAAGCGCACCGTGGCACCCTTGCCTGGGAGCAGCCGGTCGTTCTTGCCCGTTACGTCGAATCAGCCTGCGGGCAGTGCCATTGGAATTCGCTCACCGGCACTCCGCAATTGAATCTCGGCCGGAAGATGCTGGCGCGCTATGGGTGCGTGCAGTGCCACACGATCCTGGTCCCGGGCCAGGGCCGGATGCTGACCACCAATCCCGCCCCGCCACTCACGCGCATTGCGTCCAAGACGACTCGGGAATGGGTCTTTGCATGGCTGAAAGATCCGCCATCGTATGCCGTGACGGCAACGATGCCGAACTTCGAGTTGAGCGACGCGGATGCCCGGGATATTTCGGCGTTCGTCATGGACCAGAGCGTGCCGGCGCCTGCGGTGCCTGCGGAGGCGCTGGTCTCGGCGGGCGCACCGGCCGCGGATCCGCAGGCTGGAGCGAGTGTCTATGGCGAATCCTTCTGTTCGTCCTGCCACGCGATGGTCAATGCGGCCGGCATGGTGGTAGGCGGGAATGTGGGGCCGGAACTCACCCGCATCGGGTCCAAAGTGAAGGCCGGGTGGCTCACGGATTGGCTGCGCGGCCCCAGGAATTACGACCCGCACACCCAGATGCCGCACTACCGCTTCGACCAGAAGCAACTGAGTCTCCTGGCCGAATTCCTTAGGGCGAAGACCGATTCCGACCTGCTGGCAAAGGTTCAGCTGCAGCCCGCCTCGGCAACGGAAGTCACGCATGGCAAGGCGCTCGTGAAAGAGCGCGGCTGTGCCTCGTGCCATGAAATCAACGGAGTCGCCAGGCCCGAGAATTTTGCGCCGGACCTGACGCTCATCGGGAGCCAGTCGCTCGCCAAGATCGTGTTCGCCGAGGGAATCCCGCACACTCTTCCCGATTACCTGCAGGCCAAGATCCGCAAGCCGCATTCGTTCGGCAAGTCGACCAAGATGCCACAATATGAGTTCCCACCTGCGCAGGTGGATGCGTTGGTCACCGCGCTGCTGGCACAGACCGACCGTGCCGCAACCCTCCCCGCGGGCCTGCGTGTCGCCGGCAAGCGAGAGACCGACTACCGTCCGGCCGGGAAGGCCGGTCAGTTAATGACCGACATGAACTGCTTCAGTTGCCACGCTATCAATGGCCGGGGTGGAGACATGGCGCCGGATTTGACTTGGGAAGGCAGCTCGGTTCAGCGGAAATGGCTGGTCGATTTCCTCAAGAACCCCAACACTCTCAGGCCGGCCCTCATTCGCAGGATGCCGCGTTTCAACGTCACGGCGGCGGAAGCTGCCACGCTCGCCGACTACGTCATGGCGGTCTACCAAACGCCGGCGTTCGACCGCGATGAACTCGACTCCGCGAAGGCCGGCGCGGACGAAGTGGAACGAGGAAGGCAGTTGTTCTACTCCAAGTACGCCTGCCAGTCGTGCCACATCGTCGATCCTAAAAACGACAAGGGGTACATTGGCCCGACCCTGACACAGGCCGGCAGGCGGCTGAACGCGCAGTGGGTTTTTCAGTGGCTGAAGAACCCGCAAGCTCTCCGCCCGGGGACCGTCGAGCCCAATCGGAACATGAGCGACGAGGACGCCCGCGCATTAACTTCGTACCTGATGCAGCAGAACCGGGAGGTCGCCAGGAAATGAGAACGGCATCTGCGTTCGTCGGGATAGCGTTGGTCGTCTTCTGCGGGTGTAGTCGCACGCCGCAAGCGGCGCAAGCTCCGCCGGCGAAGGCGTTCGGTACGGCAGTGGTCGAGGTCGCAGGAGGTAAGCAGGCGGCGGCCATCGGTACTGCTCTCGATCAACCCGTTGTCGTCCAGGTGAACGACGCGCAGGGAGCGCCGGTTGCCAGCGCCCTGGTGTCGGTCGCTGTTCCCGGCGGTGGCGCGGCCACGCCCGCGTCCGGACTGACCGGCGCCGACGGGCAATTCACTGCCACCGTCGCTCTGGGCGGGAGTTCGGGCCGCTATCAGATCGTCGCATCGACGCGCGACAAGAATGGCAAGACGATGGAACTTCGATTGGAAGAGGTCGCCCTCGGCTATCAGGAGATCCAGGGTCGCGAACTGAGCCAACTGTACTGCGCGCGCTGCCACGATCCGGATTCGACGCCGGAGCGCGTCTCCAATCACGACAACCTGACGGCCAAGGCCCACGCATTCACCGAAGGTACGGTTCTGAATGCGATGAGCGAAGCGGACCTTGCTTCCATCATTTCGCACGGAGGTCCGGCGCTGAACCGCTCGCCCGAGATGCCACCATACGGCTACACTCTCGGCAAGGCGGAGATTGCTGCTCTATTGGCTTATATCCGCGCTGTCGCCGATCCGCCCTACCGCTCGAAGGGAGCGTTCTATGCGAGGAACTGAGCGGATCGTCGCCGCTCTGCTGTTCTTCGCCATCGCACCTTTCTATCGCGCGCAGGTGCTCTCACCGCCCGAGATCCTCGATCCGGAGTTGCGTGAGTTGCAGCAGAAGCACATGGCGGAGTTGAAGAGCGTCGCCATAGCCATCGCCTCCCACCAGTTCCCGTATCACTTCTATTTCAGCCGCAGACTGGACCTGAGCGAGGAGCAGGAGCGGGGCTCCGATCAGCGCTCGATTCAGTTCGCGCGGTTCCAGAGCAGGATCGTCTTGCAGATCACTGCCAACTACTTCGCCGCGTACTCCGGGGAATTGTTGACGAAAGAAGACCGCGCACTCAAGACGTTTGAGGATGTGATGCTTCCGATTCTGCGGGTGGAGGTTCCATCGATGCAGCAGGAACAGGCCATCGACAGTTTCGCCTTCGAGGTTTCGCACCACGTCCGCAAGAAGACGCTCGGCGTGGTGACCGAGCGTGCCGAGAATGTGGTTCTCGTGATTCCGAAGGAGGCTGCCGTCCGCCTTGTCTCCGCCTCGACCGCGGCCGGGCAGAAGGACGCCCTCGAGCAGGCCTCGATCTTCCTCGACTCTCAACCCCTTGCGCTTTGGACCCATCCGGGAGGGACAGCAGTCGCGGCTGGCGTAGCGCCGCCCGCACCACCGCCACCTGCCGTAAAACCAGCGCCGGTGCCTGTGCCCGCGCCGTCCGCCGTGCCCGCGCCATCCGCGCTGCAGCAGGACGCGTCAGCCGAGGCACTGAAGAACCTGCAAGCCACCTGGCAGGAAACAATCAACCGGATCGTCCGCGACATGGACGCCGCGGCCCGATTCGTGGGATACGCTCCGCCTGCTTTCATCAGTTTCCACAAGGGCGCGTACCTGCAACTCTCACTCACGACTCCGCTGCCGGCCAGTGCCGCGGGCTCGCGCTACCGCCTCGCCGCCATGGCCTTCGACGATCACATTGCGCGCCTCATACGCCCGCTGATGGCTTATTTCAAGGACGACGCGAAGTTCGACGGGTTCGATTTCAGCACCAGTATCCGGCAGGAAGGCGCTCCGGCCGACGCCAGCGCTGCCGTGGCAGTGGAGTACATTTTCGGGATGCCCGCGCTCCGCTGCTACGAACAGTACGACTGTACCGGTCAACAACTGATCAATTCCGGCTTTGTCCTGATCAACGGCGAGCGGGTCGGCTTGGACATCCAGAGCGCTGAGGCGCCTGCCCCCAGATAGCCCGGTTTTGCGACTTCACCGATTGCTGTCCAGATCTTGATCTGCACCGCATCGCACCGGTTTCTTGTCCGCTGGGAAAACCGATTCGGTGCCATCGACGTCCTCGCCTCTGAAGGCCAGTGTGACTCGTGGTGTGACTTGAACGAGTATTTTCGGAACTTTCGGTATTTTGGGTCCTTTGTGTTATGCGTAACCTACTTGTGTTCAGTGTGCTAGGAAGGAACAAGTCCTCCCCCCGCACCAGGTTCATGGCTTCCCCATCGTAGAGATGCGGGAGCCATTTTAGTATGCCTCCGCTGCGGATCAAGCCTTCGCCTGAGATCGCAGCCATGCCCGCGATGCGGTCCGCCGAAGGGCCGGCTCATCCCATTGCCACTTCAATCTCGTTGATTGAGCCGGGCGGCTGGAGGGGGATCGGGGTGCGGACCGGTTGGCCATTCAGCGTCACCGTCCGGACGCCCTTCTGCACCCCGTTGGGGTTGGTCACGGTGATGTGGAAGATGGCGTTGCGCCACTGTCGCGTCACTTCGAACCGCTTCCAGTCACTGGGGATGCAGGGATCGATGATCAGAGCGTCAAAACTCAGCCGGATGCCCAGGATCCAGCGCGTCACGGCGGTG
>OCTA010004636.1_pt1 | contig 12027 bp, 9 predicted proteins | sample 1538991 | NCBI WGS metagenome assembly OCTA01 (sample SAMEA3539302, study PRJEB22396) | soil metagenome | biome: tundra; feature: field; material: soil | place: USA | collected 2010-05 | depth 0.15 m | reverse complement strand
CAAAAAATCACTTGAATTATTGGAAAGAATTTTTAATAGTCCATGTTTTGTAGTAGTAGCATTATTCACCGTTGAAGCAGCATTCATAACCAGTACAGTATCAGTTATTGAATTAAATCCTGGCGCACTTATAGTTCCATTTGAACCATAAAATGTTCTGGCATTTCCTAATGAAAATGAAGTTAATACACCTGTTGAATTATCATACCATGCTTTGTTTGTAGGGGTAGCAGGATGTAATCCAGGTTGTGTCGAAGTCGCTGTTTGAAAGTATATTGTATCACCGCTAATTTTAGCTCCATTTGCTGATGCTGCATAAGTATTAATAGTTCCAACAACATGATGACTTCTTAGAACATAACTGTTGAGATTGGTCTTGGTGGCTAATAACCATGATGTATCACTTTTTAATGCAAGATTGGTCGTATCAACTATTGGAATACTCCATCCCCCTAACCCATTTAAAAACTCTGTTCCTACATTTGGAGCTATTGGTACTAACCCATGAGCTGTTATTGATACATCATTCACTGTTGAACTTGTTGTCATATCCAATACAGTATCTGTTATTTGATTAAATGTAGGCGCACTTGTACTTCCATTTGAACCATAGAAAGTTTTGGCATTTCCTAAATTAAATGAAGTCAGCACACCTGAATTATTATCATACCATGCTTTGTTTGCAGGAGTGGGAGGGTATAATCCTGATTTAAGTGATGTTACATTTTGCATATAAATTGTATCACCACTTATCGTGGCTCCGTTTGTTTGTGCTGGATAATGATTGATTGTTCCTACTACCTGAACAGCCGTTCTTCCAACACTATCTAATGATGCCACATGTCCTACTCCATTAACATAATATTTTAATGTATCATTGCCTGGAGTTCTTTTTACACTATCTACCTTTAAATTAATTCTATTGCTTAATGATGATGTGTCATGAGGAGTTAAATAATAATTATTGCCAGACCCTCCTAAACTGTCTATGATTTTTACATAATTAGTTAAAAAACTTGGAATCTTCATAGGTTCATAGTTATGATTAAATAAAGTATAAACCCAAATTACACTGTCATTAGCTGCATTCCACGCAGCAGTGTCCAACCTGTTAAGATAGAATCCACCTGCCATAGTGTTATTAACCATATTCCATGCAGGACATTGTATCCAATTCAGATTAAGACTGTCCCGTATAACTCCTCTTTTTAAATTGGCATAAGGCACTTGTCCAAAAGAAAAATTACAGACAAGTAAAAATAATATGATAAATCCTTTTTTCATCGCTGCAAAAATAATAAATTATCCGGTACTTTGAGGATATTGGATATTTATTGAAATTATTTGCGGTAATACAACCTTAGCCACAACCAACATGAAAACAGCAGGTGGTGAACCTGGGGCGGTCTGACTTAATCCGGTCCCATTGAGATAAATATTCTGATTTGCGGTCATATCCCAAGCCCAATTTGGATTAGTCATATTGCCAAATTTCATATAATACCCTGTTGTTCCGGCAGCAGCTATCTTAACGGGTATTCCTCCTGCAATATATTCATCTGCCGCCGTTGCTGAATCCATGATTACCCCCGTTGTGCTTACAACACAGGCCATTACATTTGCAATGGTAATATCCCCTCCTGTCGGTACTGTATAAGGAATTAATTCCGATGGAGAAACTGGATCGCTTGGAGTTATGCTTATCGGATGTCCTGATAGTAAAGCCCCTAAACTCGCAAGGACGGTCTGAAATGTCGCAGGTGAAATGTCGCCTGTAATATCAGCCCAATCAGCGATATTTATTCTTACGATTTTTTGATTGCTGTTAGGGAAAATTATAATCCCTTTGGTTCCATAAGGAGCGCACTCTGTCGTTCCGCAGTTTAAAGAAAGTCTATATCCTGCATAAGAACCTTGGCCGTAAACAATTACCGCACCTGCATTTAAGACAAAGTTAATGGTGTTTGCCACATCCTATGAACTTCGACTTACCGCAACCATAATCAATGGAATTGCCTGATTGCAATTAATACCAACCGTGCTGCCGATAGTTATTTTTGTTACATCTATGATGCCGCAAATGGAAATCTTACATTCAAGGTCGGTAATGGCATAGATACCAACATATCCCGGCATGTCCTGACTTTGTATCGCTTTCCACCCACCGGCAGTATAACCATTAATATTGCCTTTCGGGTCTGTTATGGTAAAATAGGTATTGGCGGATGATACCTGTACCGCTGTAATTATTGTGTTTGCCATGTTATTAAGACATTTGTGTCCATTTGAGTATAATCACCCCAGAAGCCGTTAAATTACCACTATTATTTGCGTTAAACGTCCCAGCGGCATTTAAAAATACATTCTTCACGGCTGCTGCACCATTTAAAGCTATTCCTGTTCCTATACCTGCTGTTGCACCGGCAAGTCCTGATACTGCCGTTCCGCCTGTGGGGGCTGTGGTTATTGCCACCCCTGTAAATCTATCTTCAAAAGTAGCTGTGCCATCCAATACGCTTACCGCTCCAGATGCTATCACCGAACCAAGCCCTGTATCACAAGCTACTGCCGTACCTGCTAATGTTAAAACAATAGATGAAAAAGAATCTACCAGCTCTAAATGTTGGTCGCCAGCAGGATATGCGGCTACTATATTTCCAACACCTTTAGCTGCAGCTCCAAATGAGCCACCAACTATAAAGTTAGTAAGAGTTAAAACTGTTACTATATCCTTTCCTGTGGAAAACTCCTGAATAGTTACAGTACCTACTGGCGTGGTCGTTAAAGGAGTTGTTGCTTGTATTCCAGCAGCACCAGTTTTTATCCCTGCCGCAAATGAATTTATTGCACTAAAATTGTTGGCTGCATCAAGTTGTACTTCTGTCGTTCCAAGTCTAAATACAACGGCTGAATTAGGACTTGTAAATACCATCCTAAAATATCCTAATCCTATTGTGGTGCTATTTACTACAACTAAAGTATCGGTATCAGAACTATGAGAATCTAAAGCCATTCCAGAACCCAATGTCAATGTTACCGCCCCTGCATTTCCTAATGTATTATCAATTATGAAATCAAAAACAGTAGGATTTAAACCACTAAAATTAGTGGCTTGTAATTCAGCAAACAATAAAGCTGCTGTTGGTAAAGTAACTGCTAATGCGCCGCCTGATTCAGTTTGAATATATCCATTAGCAAAATTAGCGGCAGGTATTGTACCCGATGCAGACAAAGCGTATGGGTTGGTGTAACTGTTTTGAAATCCTTGGTGAACAAGATTGCTTATCCATGCACCTGCAACAAAACATTCAAAAGTAACCGTTTCCCCAACTGGAATCATTACTTCATAACCTGCTGTTTGTCCATCAATCGTTCCGCCCGTAAATGGGAAAACCGACAATGGAAATGCGCCGCTATTGGTAACTATATATTTTTTTCCAACTACTGCTGCTGTTGCAAACGTTCCCGAATCACCAGAGGATGCAACAACAGTAAAATTGGTCATTTCTTTTGTAATCAAAGAAGCACCAGTTGTTTGAAGTCCTCCACCGGCATGTGCCGTTATTCCTGTCTGATTAGAATAAGCATTAGGCAACGCAAAAGAGTTTGTTCCTGTAAAAGCATTGTTTCCGCCTAATACAGCTCCTCCAGTCTGACTATTGATATTATTGATAGATGTTGCTATGCTTGCAGGTGTTCCCGTAAGTGTAAGTTGCTGCGTTTTATTCAACGTAAGGTTGTAATACAGCATGATAGTCTGTGCTGCATTGGAAGGATCAACATAAAACCATACGATATTACTTGTTACCAAAGACAAGGTAACAGCCTGTGCTGTACCATCAATGATTACCACAGAAGCATTATATTGAGCTATTGAATCGGTGTCTTGGGTGTTTGTGTCCAATGTTGCGGTATCATCGGTAACAAAAAAAGCTATCGGTACACCATTGTCGGGTCTGATATATTCAAACTGCGATAAAGCCGTAGGCAATACCGTAGCACTTGAATATATCTGTAAATTATTTACACTTTTAGACATCAGGTAGATGTTACTTAAAAGTCCTACTGTTATGCCGTTTTGACTAACAGGACTACAAATTATCGTTCTTGCCATTGTATTATATTTTAATTATTTAACGCCGCAAAATTCCCCTTTTATGGCTTTATGGCAAAAAACTTTTATAGATGTATTACAAAATATGTTTGTTCTGTATTACAGGAATTATATATATTTGCAGCCATAATTATTATTATGGGACGACATAAAAAACCAAAGGTGGAATCATATTCCAATATCTTCAAGAAAGTAGCCATTATCATATATCGAACCACAGACAAGGAAAAAGATGATATGAGCAAGTTGTCAAATAAATTGGACATGAGCGCAGCGGAATTGTCGAGGATAGTAGTGGAGAGATGGAAGGCAGCTATTCGTGATGGACTTATCAGGTTAGAGGATTACCGCCCTGAAAAACAGGAAAAACGAGGTAAGTGGAAAGTGCCTAAAAGAGAGAAGCCCCGTTATATTGATGATGAGGACAGGAAGATAAAATAGTTATTTCACCACCTCCCGCATTTCGTGATAAATCTTGTTCGCCTCAATAATAAATGAAATCGAATCGGTGGATTGTATCGTAATGCCTTTACTTTGCAACCATTTGTTAGCTTCATGCCACCCATCATCGGAATACCAAAATTGAATCGGTGGTTGAGGCGGTAGGTTTGATTCGTTTGGAAGGCTCTGTCCCACTAATATTCAAGGTCTAATATTTTTTGTTCGTAATCCATCCAATCAATTTTGAGATAATCCGCTAACAGCCTTTCAATATTTGTCGCTGCGAAGTGCATTCTACGATAGGGGCAAAAAGGACTATCACCATTTTCCGAATCATCATCATCTTTACGAAATTTTTCATACATAGCATCAAAGTCTTCTACTTGTTGAATGGTTATTCCGGCATCCTCCAACATAAATAATTCAACAAGTTCATGTATTGCTATAAGCAACGACATTTTTTTATTGCCTAAATCCGCTACTGTTATTGTGATGTCACCATTCTCTGCTACTTGGTAGTCGCCAACTTGTTTATTGAGAATCTCCTTGTGCGGTGCAGTTTTTATTGTAATATTTAACTGTGATTCCATTTTCTTCAAATGATTTCTCTGTTCGCTGGTCATATTTTCTTGGAAAATCTTGTACTACCTCTTCTATGAAACCCACAAGGATACTTTTTTCTGTACTCACTTATACTCATCATCTCCCCACTATTTCTATCCAAGATATTCTTAGGCTCTAATCTTATGGGTCTATGTGATGGTTTGCGTGAGCCTGTTGATGCCCGCCAGTTTCTTTCTCTCTTAATTATTAAATAAATAAAAACTACAAATCCTAATATTATAGAGAATAGGACTACGGAATAGAATATATTCTCAAAAGTAGAATAATGGCAATAGTTATGACAATGTAGTATCATCAGTTTAATTGGTATTGCGGTACTATCGTGAGGGTGTCCTTTGGAGATAATGTCTGATAAATAACAAGGTTTGAGTTATCAAAATAAATAACAACAACTTTTTCTGTATAAGACTTAATAACAGCTTCTTCCCTGCAACCCTCAAATACAGGGGCATTTTTATAGGGTTTGGGGACAGTTATTAATTCCCCATTCACATCTGTAAATTCTACTGTATCAGTACCGATAATTAACATCGCTGCAAAACTACTAAATTATTCGGAAACAAAAAAAAGTTTATACCACCTTCGGCGGGTAAATGATTGAGGAGATGGTAGAAGGTAAGAAAGCAAGTTTATTTTGCTCCTTTTGCAATATTTTCTTTTGCCCATAACGGTTGTAGATTTGTGTAATTAAAACATTCCCTTTGTTGCGAATCAATAGTTAAGTCAAACTTGGCACATGCTTTTATGTGGTCAATATGCCATGCACCATAATTACTCCAAGACATTCCCTCTGTAAATTGAAAGATTTAACTAAAACTTGATGCCGATTTTTTTACATTTTTCCATCTCCTCCATTGCATCATCCATGCTGTCAATATTGCATTTTATCCCTATTCCACTAACTTTTTCGCAATAGTCTTTCAGTGATTTGAAGCATTTGTCAAGACTATCTTCATAAGCAATAACACTACCTATTTGCGACATCTCCACATCATTAATCGGAAGGTAATAATATTTACCGTCCTGAACAAATAAATTTTTAATCTTAACGAAATCTTTTATCTCATCAGGGAACATAATAGGTTGCACATCTTTTTCAGCCCAATCGCTTGTGATTATGGCTTGCATCCCGTACATGGTTTTGTAGATAGGTTCTACCAATATACCCTGACTTCCCATGTCAATAACCTCACCTAAATTTTCAATCATACTGAAAAATAATTCAGACGGCGGCGATCCGCAACGACATGTAAAATCAGTTAGTGTAGCAACACCATCCTTTATTCTTTTTTCCGATGAAAAGAAATTCCGGTATTGATATTCTTTGAATACAGGACTTAATTTAATAAGGTCGTCAGTAAGTAACGGGGACATCTCTTTTATTGCTTTTATGGCAGCTAAATAGCCCAAATCCTTTATTTCAAGACCTTGCATAATGTATTCAGGATATTGTCCGTCAATGTTAGGTAAATCAACACCTGATTCCACTACATCATCCCCGTCAATAGGTTTGCAACATATAAATTCATAGTCCCTTTTCAACATTCCCAATTTGTATTCCAACTTGTCGAGTTTAGGTTCTATGAAGTCGTAGTTTTTCGAATAAAAAGTTTCATAGTCGCCTCTGAAATTAGTTTTGACCCAAATTTTATCATTTTTTTTCAGGTATTCTCTTAAAGCATCCATGCCATAAACTCTATCCATTTCGACATTTGGAAGTCCATAGTCGCCCAATAATTTATTACTTTCGTAACGGTAGTTTTCTAATTCATCACCCTTGCCGCTTCCGAATACATTTTTTCCAATACTTCTTAAAAATACCTGTTTCGATCCGGCATTATTGCCAGGAAAAAAGAATATGTCAGTATCATGGATGGATGAATCGAAATCATTAAGCCATATTACACCTTCGATTCCTTTGCCTACTTGCGCTACATTGGAGCGTGGGTACGAACCTTCATGTAAACAATAATATCTCACCTCTTTGAAATGTTTTACCAAATCCAATAGCAACGTTGTGTAGTCGCCATAGTCATAAACCGTTAGTATCTTATTCACCATTTCGTATCTTCATTATCGGTGTTTCTTTCGCTTGTTTTCCAAACGAATCCTGTGCGGCCTGTTCCTGTAATTTATCAAATTCTATCTGTGCGTTTGCAATTTTTTCATCATAAGTCCCATTATCAAGTTCTTGTCTAAACTTATTTAATTCCTTGTAATTTTGGTCATTAACATCAAGACCTTCTTTCTCTGCGGCTTTCAGTAGCTTTATATTTTTATCTTTGTCGGACATAAGTTTTTCAAGGGTGTTCTTTGCAGTTTTTAATTTGTCTGCGTACTCCTCTGCCGGTGTAGGCTTTGTTTCGGCTTTCTTCATCTTTTCAAGTTCGTAGACTTCCTTGTCTTTAGGTTGATCTCCTACCCTTCCTCCTAAAAATCCTCCTACAAAACCTTTAAATATGGCTGTAAGCGTAGATTCTATCTGCTTATCACTCATGCCGTCATCGTGAAGGTCTTTATAAACAGATGTCATAGCTTCATTAGCAGGGATATTAAGCTGATTACTCAAAAAATATTCTTTCCATGTCAGTTTATGTCCATTATGTTCAGGGGGTTGGTCTGAATATGGCATTGTATTACCCTTACCATCATGTGAAAATGCCAAATCTTTCACTGTGCTTGCAATGGGGGATAAAAGCCCAAATGCAAAAGTAGATGACGCATCTATAAACTGCCTCTTTCCACTATATCCTTTTGGAACAGCTTTTAAATGAGTTGCTTCTAATCCTGCAACGACACCTATTGACATAAGATGACCAATAAAACGTGTCGTAGATACCATCCCTCCTGACATATCCAATGTGTATTCTCCAAATTTGAATTTCATCCAATCACTTTTTTCAGGGTGTAAAAAATTAACCTGATTCTTTGAACCTAAAGCGTAGTTTATGCCTGCATTTATCGCTAATGCTCCCATATAAACAACTAACTTCCTTGATTCTTTTCTTACAACTATCTTTGCTGCCGCCCTTTGACCTGGTGTTGATTTCTCCCATCCTCTGAAAGCATAAGTATTTAATGCTTTAACAGGGTCTATGATTTGCCTATGGAATCGTGAAGCCACTAAGTTAGGTGCAAATATAAACGTACTTGCCCATGCACTACCCTTCCCTGTCGGGTTGGCTGTGGTAGTTCCTGTGGAATGATTAATTATCCTACCTATTTCTCCGAGCAATTTATCATCTGCTTTTTCAGCTATCGAGAGTTTATTGTATTCGTGCATGAAATATTCTACCCTGAATTGTTTTAATGCCATCATACCTCTTTCACCACTGACATTTAATTTTGAAAATATCTTACTCATAACTCCGTAATCGTCTGTTATCCTGTTAGGGTCTGCTCTTACCTTTCCTAACTTTGTAGCTATGAGATAATCCTTGCTATTTACAAAATCAGCTTTTGTTTGTTCAAAATCGGCAAGTCCGCCCTTTCTTAAATTAGCAGTGCCGTACTTATGTTGTCTTAATACATTTGTCCAATATATTTTTTGAATATCAGGATTATACTTATTGTCCCCTGCATGTGTTTCCATAAGTACGGAATAATGCAATAAAACCCTTGTAGAAAAAAACAATCTCGGTATGGCTGATACTACTTTTTCAAATTTAGACTTGTTGGCATTATCAATAAACTCTTGCGTTCTCTTAGCTCCCTGCATAACTTTCTTTCTTTGAATATATGCAGCATCGGTAGTCTTGTTATTGCTTTTAGATGATACTATTGCTGCCCGTATTTGGTCTGGTGTCATCCCTAAATCAGTGGCTACTTTAGTTATCATAGTATCGAAACCATCTACGCTTGCATCCTTGTCGAGATAATTTCTTTGAGCATAAGACCAAATATCACGGGCATCCTCTGGAGAAAATACTTTGTCGGTTTTACCATCAAATCGTGTTTGCAGTTCTGCATCCTTAATATCATTTTGTGCATCCTTAATTTGTTTTTTAAGTTCTGTTTCTTGTGGCGTATCAAGTTTGGTATCGAATTTCTGTTTTAATGTTTTATCTTTTTGTAGTCTGTCGAGTTCAGTCTGTAATTTTCTTAGAGAGGCTACCTCTGGAAGTTCTTTTCCTGCTATCAGCCCCATCTTAACCTGTTGGTCGTAAATCTCATCTTTAAGGTCTTTCTCACGTTGTGTCTGCTCCCTTGTAGGCTTCTTTTCTTTTACGTTGCCTTTTCGCAATTCATCCAAATCATTCTGTAATTTTTCAAGATGCTTTTCCTCTGGGGTCTTGGGAGTTTTTGGAAGTTCTTTGGCGGCTGTAAGTCCCGCCATTTGTTTTTCCTTTGCCAATTCATCCTGTAATTTATCAATCTGATCTCGTTCAGCATCCGTAAATGGTTCTGTTAATTTTCTGTCATTACCTACGCCATGGATAACATTATCAATTTGTTTCTGTAAGGATGCTATTTTTTTCTCCCCTGCACTGCGTTGTTTTTTTGCGGCTTCTGCAAGGTTTGATATTTGCCCATCTGTTGCGGCTTTTTCTTTAGCAATCTGGTCAGCATCTTTTGTTCTACCTTCCTCTTTGGCTTTTCCTAAATCAGCCGTTTGTTGTTCGGCTTGCTTGATAAGTTTCTGCAAATCGGTTTCTGGGGGAGGCTCAAACATATCATCCCTTTGTTTTTTTAGGTCTGTAAGTTGTTCCTGTAAATCCTTCGTATAGTCGTCTGTATAACCTTTTACCTTACTCTCTCCCTTGACATTTTTAATACCAGTTTCAAGTTCTTTTGTAATATCTTCGATACGATGTTCCAATAAGGTCTGATATTGCGCCTCTGCACTTTTCATCATGCGTTCCCTATCCTCTGCGGTAAGTTCCGTATTTTCCCTTATGCCCTTCATAATAGCTTTAATCCTTTCTCTTGCTTCTGGGCTTGCAGGGTGTCTTTCTACACCTGTCTTTTTAGGTAATTCCCCTTTATCAATAGCTTCAAGCCCTGCATCCAATCGGTTCAATGCCCGTATTTCTCTTATTCGTGCAGGTACTTTGTCAGGGTTTAATGTTTTATATTCCCCGTAACCTGAAATAGCATCCCTGACATCATTTACTACCATGTCAGGATTATCCTCTTTTAAAGCATCGAATATCTGCTGCGTTGCGTATTCATGGTCTATCATTACATCATCTTCCACAAGCCTTTGCAACATATTATTAACAGTACCCTTAAACTCATTGGTATATTTACCGTCAGCATCTTTAATCGTTAATCCCTTGCCTTCTTTTGCTAACTCATCAAAAGACATTTGAGATTTAGGCTTCCTATTAGCTTCTTCAAATCCTTTTTCGATTTGATCTTTAAAATATTGCTCGAATTTATCTTGTTCTACAAGGTTTTGATACCATTCCGTTGTTCTTATTTTCTGCAATCCTGCTTCAATATGGTCAGCTAACGTACCTAATCCTTTTAGTGATTCTTCAACTGCTTTTATTCCTAAATCCCATGCTATGTCTAAACCTGTACTGCTATGAAACTGACCTTCACCAGGCTTATTTATTTTTCCTTTTGCAATAAAAGCACCTAAATTACGGAATGGGTCGCCCGCTTTTTTAGGAGGAGCATTTTTAGGTTCTCTCCCTACTTTTTTCGCTAATTCTTTGGCAAAGGCTTCTTTAAATTCTTTTTCACGTTCATCCATCGCTTTCTGCATTAAAGCAATTAATTTATCGTTTTCAGCCTTATTATTTTCCGCTTCCGCTTTTAATCTTTTTAACTCATCAGCATCGGCAGGTCGTCCCGTCCTTTCTTCAAAAGATGTCGTTAATGAAACCCAATTACCATTATCTATATCCACCCCGCCTTTTAGTGCCGAAAAAACTAAATGGGCATCCGTTGCAAGTGGTTTGGATGCTGTTTTAAAATCTTTTGATTTTTGTCTTGCTTCTTTATATTCATCACTATCAATACCATTCTTTTCACCAATCTTATTTGCTTCCTGTTCTAATTGAGCATCATAAGCCATCATAACTGCAATGTCATCACCAGAAACTTGTCCTGCTGTAGCTCCAAACTCCTCCCTTTGTTTATTTAGAGCATCAATTATTTCATACGGGTCAATTCCTTCTTTCAATAAAGTCTGCCCCCTCTCCAATGCTGCTTTTTCACCTGCCCATCCTTTTCCTGAAGGATCAACTGAAATTCCTAATTCCTTTGCTCTTAGTTCTCTTGCTTTTATAGATAGACCAGTAGTGCCTCCTTCACCCATAAAAAACTCATTAAGGTCATGTTCAGCTTTATACATATCGGGAATAGAAAGTTTATTGTACCAGTCTTGTTTTCTAAGATATTCTATGACATCAACTTTTAGATGGTTAGCTTCTTTAATTGCTTTTCCAATAAATCTTATTACATCGTCATCACTTAAAAAAATGCCGCTTTTATGTATGTCGTCAGGTTTATTTTTGTTTTTCTTAGCTATTATGGCATCTACTTTGTCATCAACTTTTTTATCAAAGTCATCTTTTATTTTCTGCGCCGCTTCCTTCTCTGTTAATGGCTTCTCTGGTTCAATCTTGTCGCCTATTTCAGCTTTATTAAAATCCTTGTCCAACTCACCTTTGATAGCATCTTTCACATCACTGATAATTTGATTACGGATAGTTGTTTTTTCTTTAGGTTTTGCCTCGCTCATTTTCAACGTGCCATCCTTAATAACATCGGTAACAGACTTGCGATTTTTATAAGTATCAAATAATCCACTTGCTATCTTAGCTTCCTCGCTCAACTTATTATTTTCTTCCACAGCCACAACATTACCCGCAGCCTTCAAAACTTCCTGATTCCTG
>OCTA010004633.1_pt1 | contig 12027 bp, 10 predicted proteins | sample 1538991 | NCBI WGS metagenome assembly OCTA01 (sample SAMEA3539302, study PRJEB22396) | soil metagenome | biome: tundra; feature: field; material: soil | place: USA | collected 2010-05 | depth 0.15 m | reverse complement strand
TCATCGGAAGCCCTGGCCGGCTCGCCGATGCCCCCGCCTAACTGCCGTTTTTAGGATCAACCGGGCCGAATCGCGGCAATACCAGCCGCGGGACCGTCGAGTTGCAGCTTTACGATGGTGTCCACTGCATGGCGCTGGGCCGCCGGCACACGCACCTCAATGCCGAATTCGGACTGCTTCACCGCGGCGCTGCCGCCCGTCAGCACGCTGTGGCGCACGATGCGGCGCGCGATCGCCGGCAGCGCGACCGTTTCGGCCGGCCAACGCAGGATGTGCAGATAGATGGCGTCTCCCTTGTGCGTGCTGCCGCCCCACCAATTTCCTTGTGCCAGCGTGAAATGCTCCTCATCGGCCGGCCGCTTCTTCTCGTCGGGAGCGATGAAGGGACCGCCGCGCGTGGCGTAGATGCTCTCGCCATACTTCTTCAGGAACTCGCCCATTTCCCGCAACCGGGCCGCGTGGGACTCCTCGATCAGCCCGTCCGGCCGGGGGCCCACGTTAAACAGCAGGTTGCCGTCGCCTATGGCGCAGCAGACCAGCCCGCGCAGGCATTCCTCGATGGGACGCAGGATGTCGTCCGGATTGTACGCCCACTGCTGGCCGACGGTGGCGCAGGTCTCCCATGGCCGGTTGTTCTGAAACGTGCCTATTTCCTGCTCGGGGGTATCGTAATCGGCCGGGATGCCGGCGCGATCGTTGATGACCAGGCCGGGCTGCAACTGGCGCATCATGCGGATCAGCCGCGGGGCGTCCCAGTCCGCCGCCACGCCGTCGAGGCCGTCGAAGAACCACATGCCGGTCTTGCCGTAGTTGGTCAGCAACTCGCGCACCTGCCCGTGCAGGTATTCGACGTACTTCGCGTGCGCCGCGCCGTTGCGATAGTCGGGGTGGTGCCAGTCGGGCTGCGAGTAGTACACACCCCACTCGATTCCGCCGCGGTGGCAGGCATCCGCGATTTGCCTGACAATGTCTTTCCCAAACGGTGAGCGCGGGCTGGTGATCCTATAGTCCGTGAGCCGCGTATCGAAGTTGCAGAACCCGTCGTGGTGCTTGCTGGTGAACACCAGATACTTCATGCCGGCGTCGGTGGCGAGTTGCACCCACTGATCCGGGTTGAACTTCACCGGGTTAAAGATGCGGTAGAGGTTGTCATAGACCTCCACTGGGACGTTGCCGGTGTGGGTGTCGTGCCGCCCGCGCCGCTCTCCGGCCCGAGACCAACTGATCTCAGTGCCGACGATGCTCACCGGACCCCAGTGGATGAACATTCCAAAGCGCAGGTCTTTCCAGCGTTCGCGAGCGTTGGTAGGCGCGCCGGGGTCGGCTTGCGGCCATGCGGGCAGTGCCGCCAGGGGAAGGGAGCAGAAGGTTCGCCGGTGCATTGCAGGTCGAGTATATTTCCGCTGCCTGACGCGTGTCAAGCGATCGACCGGCGGGACGTCGAATCGTGCCGTCGTGCGCGTCCAGTCGGGATCTTGGAATAGCCGGGATACGACACCCGATAGCGATTAACCGCCTGCCTGACGGCGAGCATGCCCCAGGAATACGGCAGCAAGATACCGAAATCGCTCGGCGTGCTGCGCCATGACATCCGACCGCATGCCGCTGAATTTGCGCCTCAAGCTACTTTAATAAGTTACCGAGCTTCGCAATACTGTGGCGCACGCTTCAGCGTGCCGCGGCGAACTTCAGTTCGCCGTCTGGCCGTGGGCTGAAGTCCACGGCAGCACGCTTCAGCGTGTGCCACGACGGCGGTCCGGCTGTCACTGTATTGTGCGATCCTCAATAGTTAGTTTAGTTAAGGCGCGGTGGATGAGCCGCGTCCCGGCGCTTCGTTGCGCGCACGAGAGATTAATTCCCGCAACTCCGCCGCACTCCCCACGCCCTGCGCGCGGCTACCGTTGACGAACAGCGTCGGCGTTCCCTCAACGTGGCTGGCCGTGGCAAGGTTGATGTCCTGCAGCACCAGGCCGAGCGACATGCCGCCGTCCACGCACTGTTGGAACGCCTTTATGTCCAGTCCCTGAACGTTCTTGGCAAACTCGCCCAGCTTGTCTTTCAGGTTGCCGGGAGTAATGCTCGCCTGATTGCGGAAAATCTGATCGTGCACCGTCCAGAACGCCGCGCTGCTCTGCTGTTGCGCGCACGCTGCGCCGACGGCAGCCGCACGCGCCCAGGGATGCATGCCGAGGGGCATATGGTGGAAGACTACGCGCACGTCCTCCGCGCCATCCGCCATAACCTCATCCAGATACTGGGCGAAACGGCGGCAGTACGGGCACTGGAAGTCGGAGAACACTGCGATAGTCACCGGCGATTTGTCCGGACCGCGGACGGCCGGCGTCCCAGGCGCCAGGCCATTAAGCAGGGCGGCGTCTTTGGCGCGCTGCTCCGCCGCCGGATCGACCGAGGTATCCAGCATGTCGCTACTAAGGAAACGAAGGTCGGGTGAGAGGTAGAGAGTCAGGTCCCAAGTGCGGACCTGACTCGTACCCCGAAAGGTTAGCTCACGGTAGCAGGTGTCCTTAACGGGACTCTGCTTACCAAGCTCCAACGCAATTGAATCGGGTAGCTTGTAGCTCTTGCGAACGTAGTCGAGAAGAGTCCGCTGCTGCTCCGGCGAGAGCGGCTGCGTGCAGCCGATGTTTTGCGCTGGAAGACAGAGTCCCGCGCCAAAGAACAGGATGGCGGCACGGACGCCCGGAACACGACAAACGGGATGATTCATCTGGGTTATTTCCGCTTGGGTTCGGCCACCAGAAACACGTCCCAGGTCGCGTCGCGGCCCTTATTCTCGCCGTCCCAGACCATCCCGCGATAACGGAACCGGTTGCCGTATTGGTCCACGAACGGCGTGCCATGGTACTTGAGATCGATGCGGAAGATTCCCACTTCCTGCAAGGTCTTCAGCTCATCGGGCTGGCTGATGCCGTCATGGTTGGCGTCGATCCAGACCCGCAAATGGGGATAGACGGCGTCTCCCGGATCGATGACACCATTGCCGTTGCCGCCATTGGCGGGCTCGTCGAAAACGGACAATGCAAGAAACCCGTTGGGAGCGTCGCTCGGCGGTTGTGGCGTAATGTTGCCGAACAACTCAGTCGCGTTGTCGATCACGCCGTTTCCGTTGCGATCCAGAGCGAGCCAGCCGTTCGCATAGGCGGCATCCGTCCAGCTCAACTGCATCGGCGGCTTGTCGGGGAAAAATGGGAAGCTGACGCCATGCTGCCAATCGGTCAAATGGAAACCCTGATCCTGCGTGTCGATAAGGATGGGGCAGCTGCCGCAGCCCCCGATACAAACGCAGGTCCAATTCCCGCCGATCTGCTCCCCAACGCCGCCGCAGGTGAGCGTCATGCCGGCCCCGCAGCCACCGTCCGGCGGTGGAATTGAACACTGCGTGGCGCCGCCAGGGCAGCCCCACTGGCCATTTGTGCACACCGGGTTACCATACCCCTCGCCGCCCGGGCCCCCGCACACGAACCCGGGATTGCCAGAGCAAGGCAAAACGCACGAGTCGGAGCTGGACTGATAGTACGTCCCGCTCGGACAGACACAAGCGTTTCCTTCGGCTACCATGGTGTTTGGGCACGTGGCGGTCGCCGGATTGTCGGGACAACTGGCGGGGGGTTCAGTCCACGCTAGCTGGTTGTACGCGGGCCAGCACTTGGGCGAGGTTATAGATGCTTGAAGCGTGATGCTGCCTCCCGGCCAGGTGACAGTTGTGCCTGCCGTGAATGTGACCGTTCCGGAGCAATAATCTACTACGGGTTCCGCGCCGAGCTGCAACTCTAAGCTGTTGGGCTGTAGATACGTGGTGCCCGTGGGGTACGCAGCGAATGAGGAATTTGCTATTGCCGGATACTCGCTCATACAAACGCCATTCATGCCTGCTATAAGGTCGCCCCATGAGGTTGCGCTGTACGTGAACGGGACGGCAACGCCCGGTGAGATCTCGCTTTCAGGAGGCGCCGCCGGGTCGTAGCAGGTGTAGTCCATCGAGAGTTTGTCCGGAATCGAAGTGCCGGGTGCCGTGTTGGCGTGACAACTGCTATCTTGCGTGGTCCGCACAGGTGGTTCGGGCGTGAGCTTTGAGTTCGCCGTAACCTGGGCCGTCAGGGTTCCACGAAGAAGCAAGAGCGCCGCTGCGGCCGCGAAGTAGCGGCCGGGCGCGAATGTTTGCGGTCTCATTTTGCCTCCTGCCGGGTGGACCCGACTGCGTACGCTGCTCGCTCAGCCTTGTAACCGTCAAACGCGTCCTGCACCACCACCAGAGGACCGCCGCCTGGATATGCATCGTAAAAACGCAGCCGCAGATCCTGGGCGCACCGTCTATCCGCCGCGGTTCCCTGACTCAGGCTTTCGATTCTTGCGCCCAACTGTTGCCGGAACTTCTTCTCCGCGGACGGGATATTCGTCACCTCGGGCATGTTCTTCTGCTCGGTCACGGCCCGGTGGATTTCGCTGTCGGAAAGGATTTTGTCCATCTCTGCGATCGCCGCCGCCATGCGCTCCGCGTACTGACGGCGTAGCTCAAACTGCGACTTAATGAAAGCCGGGTCGCCGGCGGCAGTGCGGTCTTTGTAAATGATCGCAACCGCGGTCCCCTGCGCCCGGACGGGCGCAATCCCGCCGGGTCCATTCCCGATAGGCTGTTTGTAAATGCGGGTTTGGCTTGGGCCCAGGAATCCGCCGAAGCCGGGAAAAGTTGAGTCTGGGTTCGCGTCGGCGAGGCCGATCAGGTTCACAAGGTCCTCGGTCCAGCCCGACTTGACCTCCCTGCCGTCGTAGTAAACGATGGTCAGCGCGATCTTATAAGCCGTAATCGTTTTGTCGGTAAGGTTGCGCAGCTCCGCCTCGATTTGGGTCCCGCCGCCTGGCGCGTCGCCCAGACGCACCTGCACCGCGAGCGCGCTGCTCGCGGCCAAGTTGTTGGCGGACTGCGGGGATGCCCAGAGTTGCAAGGCCGCACAGCAGAATGCGGACACTATCGCCAGCCCCGCCGGTGTCCTCCGGGGCCGCCGCGTCTTGGCGAACGGAATCCGAACGGTCGTTACGCTCTCGGGCTGGAGCTTGCTGTGGCAAAGTCCGGCCATGAGGCGCTTGAGAATGCCCATGTGCTTCCTCCTTATGGTTCTGCGAGACCAGCGGCTCGCACGTGCGAAGCCCTGCCATAGCGGCGGGATCGCGGCAATAAAACATCCGCGCGTGCGGTCAGCGCTTGTCCCTTCCCCAGGGGAGGCTTCCTTGGCACAGGCTTGACTGATTATGTGTCCTTTGTTTTTTTTTTGTCAATACATATTTTCAGACATTAATATATGTAATCGTCTTGTAACGGACGCAGCGCCGTCACTCCGCGACCAGCTCGTACCGATGGCTATTAGGCTGCGCGGCGGCGCGCTGCGGCACAACGACATCCGCTTCCAGCACGTCCAGCGCATCCGCCGCCGCCCGCACGTGCGCGGGATCCACAGCCACGTTCTGCAGATTCACCTCCACCAACCGCCAGCGCGCGAAGTGCATCACATTGTGCCTCAATGTAAGATCGTGCACCGCGGCAGCCTGCTTCGCCATGGGCGTCGGCAGCATCGCCAGGTTCACGCCCTTGGCCCATTCTTCTTTGGTATAAGTGCCCACCACCTCGCCGTCGATCTTCAACGTATAGCGGGCTGCGGGGAGGCCAGTGACTTTCAGCGGCTCCCGGTCCATAGCTTCCTCGAAATCCGAAGCGCGCAGCGCCAGTGCGACTACCTCGTCCTTCGTATCGATCGGCATAGGCAAGGCTTCATCAACCTGCGTCCATGATACGCGCTCACTTACGGCCAGATCGGTCACCTGCGTGTTAGTAACGCGTGTAACTGCGGGCCCGGCCGCATCGATCTCGACTGCCGTGACGATGGCCGGCGCTTGCCACGCCTTCAGCAGCGCCTCGGCCATGAGTAAGTGGCCGCCCGGCGCGGGATGTACGCGGTCGGGTATCAGCTTCTTGGCTGTCTCGGCGTCCAGCTTGTTGGCCTTCTCCAACGCCGCCACCACCGGCCCGTTCAAGTCGGCCACCGTCATCTTCTCGTCGCGGCCCAGCTCCTTGACGAAATCGCCGTAGCGCACCAGGACCTTGTTATAGCCGCCTTCGAAAGTGGGCGGACGGGTCACGTCATCGTACGGCGAGGGTTGAATCGCGGTGATGCGAATGCCGGGCAGCGCCTCTTTCACGGTCTGAACGATGTGCCGGTATCCGGAGGCATACTGGTCGAAGATCTTCTGATCGAACGCGCGGTAGCTGGCGTCGTTCATGCCCAGCATGATGGTCATCACGCTCGGCTTGTAGGCCACCACATCGCGCGGCAGGCGCACGTCGATCGCGCCGGCCCCGCCGCCGTTCACGCGGTCGCCGCCCACTCCGGAGTGCACGAAGCTCACCTTCATCCGGGGGAAGCGGGTGACCACGTACGTCTCGATGAACGTGGTGTACAGCCGCTGGTCCGTGATGCTATCGCCGTAGAAGACCACATGATCGCCATCGTGCAAATAGAAGGCCGCCGGCGGCGCCGCAACCATGTACAACGTGCACAACGCCAGCAGCAGGCCCAACATCGCGGTTCTCCGTAGAATTTTCATGATGCCCACAGTATAGGTAGAAAACGGCGTAGTCTGGTAATGATGCCTAAAGCTCCGATTCTCCTGATGGCCCCTTTCGCTCTGTTTGCCCATGACCTGATGCCCGTGCCGGCGAAGCTCCAGCCGGCCGCGGGACGATTGCGCATCGACCGCAACTTCGCATTCGTGCAGTTGAACGGATATCGCGAGCCGCGCCTGGAGGCCGCCGCCGCGCGGCTGGTGGAGCACGTGGCGCGCAAGACCGGAATTCCCATGGCGCCCGGCATCGGAGTGCATGCTCCCGCCGCGCCGCTGGTCGTCTATTGCGATCATGCGAGCGCGCCCGTTCAAACCGCGCAGGAGGATGAATCTTACCGTCTCACCGTCACACCTTTGGGCGCCCGCCTGGACGCTCCCAATCCGCTCGGCGTGTTGCGCGGCATGGAGACCTTTCTGCAACTGGTCGATCTGGACGCCGCCGGTTTCGGCGCGCCGGCCGCGACCATCGAGGACCACCCGCGCTTCCCCTGGCGCGGCCTGATGCTGGATGTCGCGCGCCACTGGATGCCGCTGGCAGACGTGAAGCGCACCCTGGACGGCATGGCCGCCGTGAAGTTGAACGTGTTCCATTGGCACCTCTCGGAGAACCAGGGCTTCCGCATCGAAAGCAAGCGCTTCCCGAAGCTGCAGGAAATGGGTTCCGATGGCCAATACTATACGCAGGATCAGGTGCGCGAGGCGATCGCCTACGCGCGCGATCGCGGGATTCGCGTCATTCCGGAATTCGACATGCCCGGCCACACCACCGCCTGGTTTGTCGGTTATCCGGAATTGGCCAGCGCGCCCGGACCGTATCGGATCGAGCGCCAGTGGGGCATCTTCGATCCCGCCATGGACCCTACGCGCGAAGAGACCTACCAATTCCTGGACGCATTCATCGGCGAGATGGCCGCACTGTTCCCCGACGAGTATTTCCATATCGGCGGCGACGAAGTGAACGGTAAACAGTGGGATGCCAACCCGCGCATCCGGAAATTCATGCGCGCGCACGGAATCAAAGGCAACGAAGACCTGCAAGCGTATTTCACGCGCCGCGTGCAGGGCATCGTGGAAAAGCACGGGAAGAAGATGATCGGTTGGGATGAGATTCTGAGCAAGGACATGCCGCACAACATCCTGGTGCAATCGTGGCGCGGGCCGAAAGCGCTGGCCGATGCGGCGCGGCAGGGCGTCAGCGGCATCTTGTCGAACGGATATTATCTCGACCTCGGTTACTCCGCGGCGCATCACTACGCCGTCGATCCGCTGGGCGACGGCGCGGCGGATCTCAGCGCGGACGAGAAGCAGCGCGTGCTGGGCGGCGAAGCTTGCATGTGGTCGGAATTCGTGACTCCTGAGTTGCTGGATGCGCGCATCTGGCCGCGCATGGCGGCCATCGCCGAGCGCTTCTGGTCGCCGCAAAAGTCGACGGACGTGGCGGACATGTATCGCAGGCTGGGCGCGGTTAGCCGCGATCTGGAATGGCTGGGACTGATGCACGTCTCGGAATACGAGAAGATGCTGGCGCGGCTGGCGGGCGGCGGTCAGGTGGCGCCCGTGCGCACGCTGGCGGAGGTGGTCGAGCCGGTGAAAGACTATGCGCGCGAAGAGGCGCATCCGTACGACAGCTTTACGCCGCTGAACCGGCTGATCGATGCGGCGCGCCCCGACAGCGAAACCGTGCGGCGATTCGCGGCGCTGGTGGACCGGATGACGGGGGATCCCGAAGTTCAGCGGCAGATCCGCGAGTACCTGATACTGTGGCGTGACAACCACGCGCGACTGGCGCCCGTGATGGCGAATTCCGCACTGCTGGCCGAGGACGCGGAACTCTCCAAGGATCTGTCGGTCGTCGCGGAGGCCGGTTTACAGGCGCTCGACAAAAAGCACGACCCGGCCTGGATGGCGGAGAAGAGGGCGCTACTGGACCACTCCAAAAAGCCGAAGGCGGAACTCCTGCTGAGCGTGGAGCCGGCCATTCGCAAGCTGATCGAAACCGCGGGGAAGAATTAAGCCACAGATGGACGCAGATGCACACAGATGCACACAGAAAAAGGAAGCGGGGAGGAAGGCCCTACGAATCGGAGCGAATCATTCGCTAACGACCGATTCTTTCCGCTTGACTCCGGAGTGGATTCCAGAGTGTATCCTGAAAGCGTATGGCGCAGATTGAGCTTCAGATTGGAAGGGAAACCCATGCCTGAATTTGCCGTTCAATCTCTGCTGAAAACTCCGACAGTAACGATCTGGGACGTGTGCTGCCAGGGCAGCCGCCGGCAGCAGAGCGAGGAAGAGTGCGCGACCGCCACACAACTGGTTTTTCCGTATCGCGGCGTCTACGTGCGGCATCTTGGGCATGACCAAGCTGTAGCCGAGGCGAACCAGGTACTGTTTTTCAACGCCAACGAAGGCTACCGGGTCAGCCACCCCGTGCCGGGTGGAGATGCGAGTCTGACGCTGGTCATCAGCGAACCGCAGTTGCGTGAACTGGCGCCACCACTTACTGTTTTGCGCGACAGCACGACGCTGGCATTTCGGCAGCAGCGCCTACGGATCGATCCGCGGGCTCAGGCGCTCGTGGCGCTGCTGCGGCACAGCCTGCGCGAGAACATCGCGGAACCCTTGGAAGCACAGAGCCTCGCCTTGACTCTCGTGCAGCGGGCGCTGGGGCCGCGCACCACGCACGCAGCCGGCGCCAGTGTCGGACGGCAGCGGCTGGTGGATCGGGTCAAGCTGGTGTTGGCGAGCGATCTGGCGCGACGCTGGACGTTGGCCGAAATCGCCGCCGCAGTGCGCGGCTCCCCGGTTTATCTCACGCAGGTCTTCCAACAAGTGGAAGGCCTGCCCTTGTATCGCTACCAGTTGCGACTACGGCTAGCGCGAGCGCTGGACCTCCTCGCGCAGTATGACGACCTGACCGCCCTAAGCATGGACCTTGGCTTCTCCAGCCACAGCCATTTCAGCGCCGCGTTCCGCGAAGCTTATGGCCGGTCGCCCTCAGAATTCAGACAGTCGGCGCTGCGTCGTTAGGGCCTGTTCACGCAAGTCGCTAAAGATTTTGATAGCGACCCCGTCTTCCAGGCTGATCTACTGGTCACACGCGGACTTCGGGTGTTCCCGAAGGAAATGTCATGGTTGAGAAGACTTGTGCGGCTTGCGATTGCAAGCTGGACTTGAACGCCATAAAGGTTAAGATCGGCGGCAAGACGGTTGAGGTGTGCTGTGACGAGTGCGCGCAGAAGTTAAAGGAAGCGCATTCCTCATCGAAGGAGGGCTGAGCCATGGATGGAAACAAGCTATCGGAAATCAGGCGTAGCCCGCAGACCGCGTCGGGCCGTATCAGTTACACGGAGCAGGGCACCGGACCGGTCGCGCTGTTCGTGCATGGCGTGCTGCTGAATGGGCATCTGTGGCGTCATCAACTGGCGGATCTGTCCGACATCCGGCGGTGTATAGCCGTAGACCTGCCTGCACATGGCGACACCGAAGTCGCACCGGATCAGGACGTATCCGTGACGGCCAATGCCAAGATGCTCAGGGGATTTCTGGATGCTTTGAACATCAATCAGGTAGATCTGGTGGGCAACGATAGCGGTGGCGGCATTGCGCAGATTTTCGCCGCCTTGGAGCCCGGCAATGTATCAGGAGAAAAGAATGGCCGGTCAGACGCGTAAGGTCGAGCAATTCCGGGCGTTGCATATCCCCGGAAAGCCGCTCATCCTCTTCAACATCTGGGATGCAGGAGGCGCTAAGGTCGTCTCCACAGCCGGCGCCAAGGCGATCGCGACGGGCAGTTGGGCGGTCGCCAATGCAAACGGCTTCGCCGATGGCGAGCGCATGCCGCTCGGATTGGCAATCCACAATCTGCGGCGAATCGTCGGCGCGACGGACCTACCGGTGACGATCGATCTCGAAAGCGGCTATGGCGACACGTTGGAAGTTGTCAGCGAGACTATCGGTTTGGCGATCGACGCAGGAGCTGTAGGCTGCAACCTAGAGGACAGCTTTCCGGGGACTGGGAAACTCCGCGAGACAATGGATCAGGCAGATCGCATCCGCCGCGCCCGGAAGACGGCGGATGCAGCCAATATTCGCTTCTTCATCAATGCTCGGACAGATATCTTTTTCCAAAGACCGCTCGAACAGCATTACGATGCTATGGTTGTTGAGGCGATCGAGCGAGCACGCGCATATGCGGAAGCTGGCGCGGATGGGCTCTTCACACCCGGTCTAGCGGATATCAATCTGATTGCGCGCCTCGCTGAAGCGTCGCCACTCCCGCTGAACATCATGGTTGGCGACGCCAGCCCGCCCGTGCGCGCACTAGCGGAGCATGGCGTCGCACGGGTGAGCTATGGCCCCGGACCTTACCTCGTGGCGATGAAAGCTCTGGAACAAGCGGCACGCATCGCGAGCATGTGATTCGAACGGGCCGCCGTCCCGTTCCAGTGCGTCCTGTCTTGGTATGGCCAGATACAACTGCGATTCCGACATCCAGGCAGCGCCCATAAGTGAAACGCTGCCATTGCTACTCGATCAAGTCAACACGCCTATAGGCGAGATGTCGATCATAGCAGACCGCGATGGAAACTTGCGTGCTCTAGATTGGGCAGACCACGAAACACGCATGCGCCGGTTTCTGCGCCTTCACTATGGCGAGAATGGATTCAGGCTCGAACCGGCTCGCAATCCGAATGGCTTAACGCACGCGATCAGCAGCTACTTTGAGGGAGAGCTGACGGCGATAGACATTTTGCCGGTGAAAACGGGCGGCACCCCTTTTCAGCGCGAGGTGTGGCATGAGTTGCGAAACATCCCCTGCGGCACGACCGTTTCTTATGCGAAACTTGCCGAGCGAATTGGTCGCCCCGCGGCTATGGTGGCGGTATCGAGCGCAAGTCCTGGCTCCTGGAACATGAAACCAGCGCGCCAGCGATGAAGCGAACGCAGCAAACTTCATTCTGAACTTCGTCTGTTCAAACAAGTCGCTAAAGATCTTGATAGCGATTCTTTTCTCCTGGATGGTCTACTGGTTTCACCCGGATTTCGAGTGTTCCTGAAAGGAAATGTCATGGTTGAGAAGACGTGTACCGCTTGCGATTGCAAGCTAGAAGTGAGTGCCATTCGCATCAAGATCGGCGACAAAACCGTTGCACGGCGCATCGCAGTACTGATGATGCGCGCGCTGGTCATCGGGTTTTATCTGAGTGTGCCGATGCTGGGGAGTCTGCACGCGGCCTCATCGCCGGTTCGGCGTAGCGTGCAGACCGCGTCGGGCCGTATCAGCTACACGGAGCAGGGCACCGGACCGGTCGCGCTGTTCGTGCATGGCGTGCTGCTGAATGGGCATCTGTGGCGTCATCAACTGGCGGATCTGTCCGACATCCGGCG
>OCTA010004630.1_pt1 | contig 12030 bp, 8 predicted proteins | sample 1538991 | NCBI WGS metagenome assembly OCTA01 (sample SAMEA3539302, study PRJEB22396) | soil metagenome | biome: tundra; feature: field; material: soil | place: USA | collected 2010-05 | depth 0.15 m | reverse complement strand
AACTACTTCCTCAATAGCGGGTACAGCATGGCAAGTGCCTCGGCTTCCGCAGCGCCCATCGGCGACATGATGGTCGTCGTAGGCGATGCGCTGCTGGGGCCCGGACACGGCCGCATCTTCATGTTGTGCGAGGCATTCACCGTGTTCCTCGCGCTGATTGGAACCACGCTCTCCTGCATGAACACCGGGGCGCGCGTCACCTACGCCATGGGCAAGGACAAGGAAGCGCCGGAGCACTTCGGCATCCTGCATTCCGATAACCTCAGCCCGCACCGCGCCATCTGGACGCTGGCTGCGATCTCGGCCGTGGTGGGCTGCCTCGCCATCGTGTTCGTGTTTGGCGATGCTGGCGCACCAACGGACGCTGCGATCTCGGCCCTGCCGCACGGCTTCTGGTCGAGCTTTGGTTACATCAGTCATGACCGGGAAGCGGCGATGCCCAACACGCTGCTGACCATGACGCTGGCCTCCAACTTCGGGACCTTCCTGCTGTACGGGCTCAGTTGCGTTATCTGCCTAGTGGGATACCACAACCATCCCAAATTCAAGCTGGTGCGCCACTTGGTGGTCCCGGTATTTGGACTGGTCGCCAATCTGGCCTGCATGGCGTTCTATATCATTGGCCCGTTCATGGGATACGGCACCAAGAAAGAACCCCTGCTGGCTTTGGGAATTGCGCTGGTTTGGTTCATCTACGGCGGCATCTACTTCATTCGGTCGAGTAAATCGACTGGGCGGAGCACACTGGTTGAAAGAGGAGTCACCGCGAGCTTGGTTTAAGCGCGGCGCGAATCAACAGGAGTCGTTTGGGGCGGGCACGGGCCCGCCCTTCGCCTGTTCCGGTACTAAGATAGAACCTCTCAGGAGTTGCAACGGCTGTAGCTGTTAGGCCCCTATGCTGGACGTTGAGTTCACCCAACTTACGGATCCCGGACGCGTCAGGGAGCACAACGAAGATTACCTGGGCTATGTGCTGCCGCACGCTTCCGCGCAGTTGCGCTCGCATGGCTGCTTGTTCGCGCTGGCCGACGGAGTGGGTGGACAGCAGAAGGGCGAAGTCGCCTCGCGGGTAGCGGTCGAAAGCCTGCTGGATGGTTTCGTGAAAGCGAAGGAAGGGGAAGCGCACAAGGCGCTGCTGACCCGACTGGTGCAGGCTGCCAACACGCAGGTGTACGAGACGGGCGGAGCTTCTGGGACGCGCACTGCAATGGCGACTACGCTGGTGGCCTGCGCGCTGCGCTTCGATCGCGCCGTCGTGGCCCACGTCGGGGACTCGCGCTGTTACCTGATTCGTTCCGGACAGGCCAAGCAAATCACCAGCGACCACACCGTGGTCAACGAACAGGCGCGTCTGGGAATACTATCCGCCCGTGAAGCTGCGGAATCGACCAATAAACACTTGCTGAGCCGCTCGGTGGGCAACGACATGTTCGTGGCGGTGGACATCAACGATGTCCAGGTGCAGAAGGGGGACGTGCTGGTGCTGTGCTCAGATGGACTGCACGGCCCGGTGCCTGAGTCGGACATCGCGACTATCGTAACGCAGAATCAGTATCTGTCCACTGCATTGGAGAGACTAGTCGAACTCGCAAATCAGCGCGACGGCAGCGACAACATCAGTGTGCAGTTGATACGGATCCACGACGTCGAGCGCACCGGCATGTACCGCGGCCGGCCGTACAAAATCCGGTGAGCGAGACCTCACTGCCACCCGCGAATTTCCAGTGCCCGCACGGCCTGCCTCGCAGCATTGTCCCAGTGGGTTCCCACGCATTCCTTATGGATTCTTTATGCCGGGTGCCTTGTTTTTCTGGCATGATTAATGTGCACTCACGATCGACCAGCAATTCCGAGCCGAGCCTCGTATCTCAAAGGAATTCCGCAGTCCGGCCAGCATGACTCCAGTCCACGCCGACGAACAACTCGACCACTACCGCATTGACAAGCTGATTGCACGCAGCGGGATGGCGTCCATTTACAGCGCCACCGATCTGCGCAACGATCGCAAGGTCGCCATTAAAATTCCCCACCCCGAGATGGAGAGCGATCCGCTTCTATACGACCGTTTCCGCCGCGAGGAGGAGATTGGCAAGAACATGGACCATCCCGGCGTGATGAAAGTCTTCACCGACGATCGCCGCAGCCAGGTTTACATGGTCATGGAGTGGGTGGACGGGCGCCTGCTGCGCGAGATCCTGAACGAGCAAAAGAAATTGCCGCCGGAGCGCGCCATCAAGATCACGACGCGGGTTCTGGACGCTTTGCAGTACATTCACGATCACGGCATCATTCACCGCGACTTGAAGCCCGAAAATGTGATGGTCGATGCCGACGACAATATCAAGCTCATCGACTTCGGCATCGCGTCGGACCTGCATGGCCGCCGCTTGACGTTCGCCAACCTGTCGCAAACCATGGGCACGCCGGATTACATTTCGCCCGAACAGGTCAAAGGCAAGCGCGGCGATGCACGCAGTGACTTGTATGCCGTGGGAGTCATGCTCTACGAAATGCTGACAGGTAAGGTGCCGTTCACGGGAAACAATCCGTTTCTGATCATGAACGACCGGTTGCTGAATAATCCGGTGCCGCCGCGCGAACTCGATCCCACCATTTCACCGCAGTTGCAGGAGGTCATCTATCGCGCCCTGGAGCGCGATTGGAAGAACCGCTATGCGCGCGCCAGTGAATTCGCCCGGGACCTCGAGCACCTCGACCAGGTTGGCGTCGCCGACCGCGCCGAGATGCGCAACTGGAAGACCCGCCGCAGCCCCTGGCCGCGGAAGATCGCCTTCTACATTGGCTTGGCGCTAATCCCCGTCGTGGTCTTCGGCCTGCTGCTGTGGGTGGCGCGGCACAGTTGAGGAAGTTGCAAAACCGCGTTAATCCCCCACTACCTTTGGATGAACTCGTCGGGATGGAACACGAACTCGGGATAAGCTCCGGTGCCTAGCTCGTAGAGATCCATGCCTTGCCGCTCGCCCTCGGGCTCAATCCGCTGCGGAGAGATCCGGTTGAGCAGCCAATTCAGCGAATAAGAGAGTGGCAATACGAAACCCAGCAGGGTGGCGATTCCAATGACCTGCGCCAGCCATTGCCCATCGGTCGAACCCTGGCCGGGAAATCGAGCGAACAATCCGGCCGCGAACAACCCCCACAGTCCGGCCACTGCGTGAACCGGAATCGCGCCTCCGGGATCGTCAACCTTGAGCCACATTTCAAACCACTCCACCGCAAACGTCACCAGCATGCCGGCGATGAAGCCGATGATCAGGGAAGCCGCCGGTTTCAGGAAGGCCGCAGCCGCGCTGCTGGCCACCAAGCCACCGACCCAGCCGTTAGCGCTGATGGAGGCGTCGGGCCTGCCGAAGCGAATGCGCGTGATGGCGACCGCCATTAGTCCCGCTGCAGCGGCCGATAGAGTCGTATTCACTGCGATCAGCACCACTCGACCAGGCACGACATGGTAGAAGAGCAGCGCACCCGCGGAGTTCAGGCCTATCCAGCCAAGCCAGGATAGAAAGCATCCGAACACCACGAAGACCAGGCTGTGGCCGGGAATCCCCGTCGGCATGCCTTCGGGTGAATATTTATTGAGGCGCGGACCGAGTATCCAGACCATCGACAGCGCAGTCAATCCGCCGACCGCCTGGATGGTTGAGGCGCCGCCGCTATCGAGGAAGCCCTGTCCAAGCCCGTAGTTAACGCCCAGTTGGGCCAGCCAACCTCCGCCCCAAGCCCAATGCGCAAAGATCGGATAGGTGCAGGCAGCGAATATCGCCGAGGACGCGCAGATCGAGCCCAGCCGCCACCGGTCCATCGCCGCACTGATGGGAATCAAGGCCGCGAGACAAACCCCGAACATCTGCAGCAGAGCCGCGAGCGACGCGGGTGAGCCATCGAGTTCGATGCCACGCAGAAAGAAAGGCTCGGCGGCGATCCAGTTCCACGGCTTGCCGCGAACCAGTAAAACGTGGGCCGGTCCGCCGGCAAAACCGTCCCAGGAAAAACCGCAGACCACATAGACGATGGCGGCGACCGAAATCGCACACAGCGAGGCCAGCATGACGTGGGCCGCACTGCGCGATCGGCCGAGGCCACTGTTCATCACCGCGAGGCCGGCCATGGCCAGAGGAACCAGCAGAATCGAGAAGAAACAGATTGCGCCGGCCGAAGCGTCGGAGAACGCGGGCACGTACAAAGGCATCACCGTGTCTCCTCATTCTGTTGTAAATGAGAGAGAAACAGGAAGAACAATCCGATGAATTCCACAACGACACCCGCCAGGACAAACGCGATCAGCAGTGTCGCTGACCGCAGCAAGTCCAGCGCGGATAGGACAATCCCCCACCCCGCCAGCAAAAACAAGATGCCCGCAAGTTTCATCATGGATTGAGTAACGGAACGAAATTCATGACAGACAAGTACGCCCTTGCCCACCGCCCCGCAGGCGACGGCCCGCCAACAACTAAGCCTATGGATGACCGGCGGGTGCGTCCAATCATTTTTTTTGATGCGGGTTAGAAGCAGAACCGTGTCAGGATCGACGAAGTTGATTGCTACTATAGCTGCAGAGCCGCTGTACCAACTGAAAATCTCATGAAAGAAATCCTGCACCAGATCGTCGCCACTCGCGTCGGCACGTTTGCCGTGCTGCTGCTCGCTGCTTTCCTCGAAGCCTATGGAGACTCGTGCTTCCAGTCCGGCCTCTACCGCTCGTCAGGAGCGGCGCGCTACCTGGCTTTCGCCGGCGGCGCGATCACGCTGGCGCTCTACGGATTGGTCGTCAACACGCCACCCTGGGAGTTCGGCAAACTGCTGGGGCTGTACGTTGTGCTCTTCTTCATCGTTGCCCAGGTGCTGGCGAAGGTGAGGTTCCATCAGACGCCGACTCCGCCGATTCTGGTGGGAGGGTCGTTGATTTTGCTGGGCGGAATGATCATTTCGTTCTGGCAGAAATAGCGGCCCGTCGACGCTATACCTGCAGTACGTCGCCTTCGCGGGCAACCATCTGGTACAACACCGGGTTGACGAAGAACCCGATGAAGAGGCGGGAGATCAAGCCCGCCACAATCACGATGGCAAAAGGCTTCTGCGTGTCCGAACCAATTCCAGTCGCGAGTGCGGCGGGAAGCAGACCCAGGCAGGCGACGAGTGCGGTCATCATGATAGGACGAAGCCGCAGAAGTGAAGCCTCACGCGTTGCCGTGCGGATGTCCATGCCTTCGAGGCGCAGCTTGTTGATGTAGGAAACCAGAATCACCGCGGTCTCCACCGAAACTCCCAACAGCGCAAGCAATCCCAAAACTGACGACACGCTGAACGGAGTATGCGTCAGCTTGAGTGCGATCAGTGCGCCCACGGGTTCCGTCAATATGACGCCGAGCGCAATCGTGACCGGGAACTTGAAGTTTCCATACAGCGCGAACAGGATCATGAAAATGAGCACAACCGCGAGCGGGCCAATCAACACCAACTGCGATTTGGCCTCGAGAAACTGGCTGTACTCACCACCCCAACTCAGGGTATAGCCCTGGGGCAGAGGGACGGCCCGATCGACCGCTTTCTGGCCTTCGCGCACGGCGCGCTCCAGATCGCGTCCTTCAATGCTGTATTGCACTCCGATATAGCGGGAGTTGTTCTCGCGATAAATAAACGATGCGCCGTTGCCCACCTTGATGTCGGCTAGCTGGCTCAGCGGAATTTGCTTTCCGTCCGGAGTGCCGACTAAGAGCTCGCCGATCTCGTGGGCGCTGCTGCGGAATTGCGGCTGCATGCGGACCACCAGGTCGAACAGTTTTTCTCCCTGGATGACCTGGGTCACAGCCTGTCCGCCTACCGCTGCCGAGATCACGGCTTCCACGTCGGCGACGTTAATTCCGTAGCGGGAGATCTTGTCGCGGTCGACGTCGATCAGCAAACTCGGCTGCCCAAGTTCGCGCACCACCGTCAAGTCGGTGAAGCCGGGAATCTTGGCCAGCGTGTTCTTGATCTGGATGGCCTTGTCCTGCAGTACGGTTAGATCCTCGCCGTAAATCTTGACCGCCAACGAACTCTTCAGCCCGGTCAGGGCCTCGTCCACGGCATCTTCCGCGGGCTGGGTGTAGTTAAAAACAATTCCTGGAAATGCACTTAACTTCTTGTTGATGGCTTCGATCAGCTTCGGCTTGGTATTGATGTCGCCTGCCCACGCTGCGTCATTGTAGGGTTTCAGGCCGACATAAAACTCGCAATTAAAAAAACCGGTGGGGTCGGTGCCATCATCAGGCCTTCCCAACTCCGAGGCGACTACCGTGACTTGCGGATACGACATCAGAATCGCGCGTATCTGCGGTCCGACGCTGCTCGCCTCTTCGAACGAAATGGTGTACGGCATGGTTGCCCGCACCCAGAGTGCGCCTTCGTCGAGGTGAGGCATGAACTCGCCGCCGATGAATGGAACCAGCAGCAGAGTCGCACCGAAGATCAGGACTGCGATCAGCATGGTCAGTTTGGGCCGCGCCAGCGCCCAATCCAGTTGCGTCGCATAGATGCGTTTCATCCACTCGAAAGCGCGGTTTGATTTTTCGCGCACGCCATTCTTGAACCAGTACGAAGCCAGAACCGGAACCAGGGTGAGCGTGAGAATCAGTGCACCGACCAGCGCGAACGACATGGTCTCGGCCATGGGATGGAACAACTTCGCCGAGGGACCAGTGAGCGCGTAGATGGGGAGATAGCCTGCCAGAATCACCGCAACGGAGTAGAAGATGGGGCGATCGACATCTTTCGCAGCCGCGAGGATGACTTCGTTCAGCTTGTAGCTCTGTCCCTCTCGCAGCGCTAGTTCACGGTAGATGTTCTCCACCATCACGACCGTGCCGTCGATGATGATGCCGAAATCGATTGCACCGATGGAGAGCAGATTGGCGGCGCCATCGTGGGCATGCAGGGCGATGAAGGCAAACAAAAGGGAAAGCGGAATGGTGAGCGCGACAATGACGGCTGCGCGAAAACTGACCAGGAAGAAAATCAGAACGACCAGCACCAGGATCATGCCGCGGAGGAGGTTGCCTTCCACCGTATCTGTGGTGAGCGTGACCAGTTCACTCCGGTCGTAAAACGGGTGGATTTTGACGTCCTTCGGAAGGACGTTGCGATTCAATTCATCGGTCTTAGCTTCCACGCCCTTGAGAACGTTTTGCGTCTGCTCGCCGCGGAGCATGAGAATCACGCCCTCAACCGCATCGTCGTTCTTCTGATATCCGAACTGCCCGAGCCGCGGCGCATAGCCAATCACGACATCGCCAATGTCCTTGATGCGAATAGGCACGCCATTGCTGCTGCCGACGACGACGTTCCCGATGTCGCTGGTGTTGCGCACCAGTCCGATGCCGCGCACATAATAAAACTGTCCGCCTTGCGAGTAGAATCCACCGCCCGCATTGGAATTATTGGCGCCCAACGCCGTCATCACTTGCGGAACCGTCAGGTGATATCCATAAATCCTCGCGGGATCGAGCAGCACCTGGTACTCCATGGTGGTGCCGCCGAAACCAGAATCGTCGGCAACACCGGGAACGGAGCGGTACGCGCGTTCGACCACCCAATCTTCGATAGTCTTCAGTTCCTGCGGACTGCGATCGGGACTTTCCAGCACGTAGCGATAGACCAAGCCGCTGGGACTAAACAGCGGAGCCATCGACGGGGTCACGCCCGCGGGCAAGGTGGCTTGGGCTATGCGCTCGAAGACGATCTGCCGCGCGAAATAGTCGTTCGTACCTTCTTCGAACGTCAGGCGCACATCGGAGAGACCGTACAGCGAGACGGACCTCATTACCGTCATGTGCGGAACGCCGTTCATCTGCAATTCGATGGGCAGCGTGACCAGGCGTTCGATTTCCTCGGCAGCGTGACCCGGCCATTGCGTGATGAGTTCGACTTGCGGCGGCGAGAGGTCGGGGTAAGCGTCCACCGGCATGCGCCGGAACGAGATGATTCCGGCGATCATCATGAAGCCGGTCAGCATCAGCACCAGAAAGCGCTGACGAAGAGACGCTTGTACGATGCGATGGATCATGCGGGTGTGGACGCCATGGTCATTGATTGCGCTTCTAATTGCGGCTGCGAGCTGCTAACGCTGCAGCGAGTTTGCAAATTGCAGGAACAAGCTGCCATTTCCGATGACACGATCGCCGGGGTTCAAGCCGGTCATGATTTGGGTTTGTCCCTTAATGCTGTCGCCGAGTGTGACCGTGCGCCTGCCAAACTGGTTGCCAGTCGTCTCCACGTAAACGAACGGTTGGTTTTCGCTGTCGCGCAACACGGCGGCATCTGGTACAGCAATGGCGTTCTGGATCGTGCCCGCATCCACCGTCGCCACCACGTACATATCTTTTTTCAGCTTCTGGCCGGGATTGCTGGTCTCAATGCGTGCCTGCATGGTGCGCGTGTTCGGATCGAGCGAAGCCGCCACGTAGGAAATGCGGCCATGAAACACGTCGGGATACGACTCAGTCTGGATCGTGACCGTATCGCCGACACGTACATAGGGCAAATCTTTCTGATAGACGTTTACCAACACAAAAACCGTGCTGGTATCGGAAAGCATGAAACATTGCGTGGCCCCAGTCTGGAGCAGTTGCCCCACCGCAACATTTTGCTCCACCACCTCGCCGTCGATAGGGGCCTTTACCAGCGCCTCGAACGAAGGCGGCGCCTTCACCAGCGTCTCGGGATTACTGATCCCCAGCACCTTCAGAGCGGCCTCGGCCGAGGCCAAATCGCCCTCTGCTTGCACCTGGGTCGATTCAGCCTGATCCAGATTCTGTTCGGCGATGGCATGATGCTGGTACAGGTCCTGGGCCCGCGCGTAGGATTTTTTCGCCAGAGCATAAGCATCTCTGGTCTTCAGATAGTTCGTGCGCAACTGGGAAAAGTCAGGACTGGCCACATACAACATGGGTTCGCCGCGCCGAACCCACTGACCAGGAACCACCACGATCCGGCTTACCGGACCGCTGACCTGCGTAATCACTGGCGTAGTGTGAAAGCTGTTGTAGGCCACGGCTCCGGTCAGCCGGAGGCTGCGCGTCAGGCTGGAGGGTTGGACGGTGAGCACCTCCACGTGGGCCATCTGGTCTGAGGGGATGGTGAACAACTCGGCATTGTCAGCGCTGTTCGCATGGTTTTTGGCTGCGTTATCGGGGCTAGCACCGGTACATCCTGACAGCGCCAACAAGACCGCGGTAAGGGCGGCAAGCGCGACCAGTTTTCCCACGCGATGGTTGCGTATCCTCACGGCAGGTTCCTTGTTCCGACGGCTTCTTTGAGCTGCTCGAGTGCGGTCATGTATGTCGAAAGAGCCTGGCGGTAAGCCAGTTGAATCGCCCGGTTGCTGCGTTCCGCATCGAGGAAATCCAATAGTCCCGTCGCTCCACGTTTATAAGCATACTCACTGATGTCGCGTGAGTCCTGCGCCTGCTTCAGGTATCCGGAAGTATAAAGTTGTACCACTTCTTCACTGCTGCGGAGGGCTTCATAGGAATTGCTGACATCGGTCAGCACCGTGTCGCTCGCCGACGACTGCATTTCCTGGGCCTGCGTCAGCGCATAGCCGGTGCGCGCAATTTCACCCTGGTTGCGGTTGAAGACCGGCAATCCAAAATTCACAGAGAACGATGCGCTGCTTTGGTCGGCAGTATGCGAGTAAGCAGCGGACGCGTTCACGTCCTGTTTGGCATTCGCTTTGGCTAACCCGATCTGGCTTTGTGCGGCGGCCACTCCCAAGGTGGCGGCATGATAGTCAGGACGCTCCACCAGCGCCTTGGACTGCAGGTCCTCCAACTTCGTTTGGACCGGCTCATAGCTTAGATCGCCCACCACGTCGTAATTCGCTGGGACCGCATCGTAGCCCAGCAGTTCGCGCAGCGCGACCAGTGCCTGCACCCTTGCCAGCCGGGCCGAAGAGACATCGGTTTGAAACTGCAGCAGTTGCAGCTTGATCTTGAGGTAGTCACCTTCGCTGATGTAGCCCGACTTGTACTGGGTCTGGGCGATATCGACCGTGTCTTCAAAGCTCTTCAAGTCCAACAGCGCGAACCGCAGAGTCGATTCGGCCAGCAACACGGCGACGAACTGCTGGGCCACATTAAAGGTGAGGGTGCGTTCCGCATCCGAAACCTGGGCGCTTTGTACTGCCGTCTGATCGCGCGCAGCCTGCAGGCGGTGCTGCCGCTTCCTGCCCCGTTCAAAGAGGTATCCAATTCCGGCGTCGAACTGCTGGACTTCGCTCAATGCGTCAGCCGAAAAGTCGGATGGTTGGAAAATCGGCAGGAACTGGGAATCGAAATTCAGGGTTGGGTTGGGCCGCAGGTTCGCAGTAATTTCCTGCGCCTGGTTCTGCAGGATGAGAGTGCGCGTCGCTTTCAGCGAGTGATTATGTGCCAGCGCCAGATTGATGGCTTGGTCCAAGGTGATCAGCGTTGGGCTTTGTCCCATGGCCGCAGGCGCAACTAGCAACGCGCAAGTCAAAGCAGCCAGGCCGATCATCCGGAAGTGCAGTGGTCGCATAGAACTCAAATCAAAAATGCAAAGCCTCGGAGTGAAAAGCCAAGGCCGTCAGATGCACGTCCCCTCGCTCTCGGCGGTCGCATCTGGTTGACCTGTCGGCTGCCATCGGTGGAACGGGCAGGCATTTCCCGAGGGACACAAAATCCTCTAAATAGAGAACCCATTGTAATTCAGGAAGTTGCATGCAGGCAGGTGCGACGCGGCGCAACCATGGGCAAATGCGCCGAACTGGCGTGAAATGCGAAGACTTTACTGCCGCACCAGCATGGCCATTCGCGGAAACACGAACCGTCCGGCAGCATCGTCGATCACGTTAACCTGGCAGGTGTAGAAGCCGGGCTTCAGCTCCGAGAGCGGCACATCGAGTTGGAATACCGCGGCCTTGCGGCCCGGGACCGTGACTTCCTGCACTTTTACCAGCGGAGTCTCGTAAGCCTTGGTATCACCCTGGAAGAACGCGACGTTGCTCATCACCCGCACCCCGGGCTTGGCGTTCTTCTCCGCTGCCCTGCCGTTGGTTTCGGGTGCGGTCTCCTTCGCCGGGTCGTACACCTCGTAATAAAGATAAAGATGCTGGTTGGCCGAGAACACCCGGGTGACGCTTGGTACGATCTCCTGTCCATTTTGCACTAGGGGATTGCCCGTGTCTTTCTTGGGCGCGGCTTGCAACTGGCTCGCCATCACGATGGAACTCATCTTCAGCGGCGTGGACTTGAGGTCCGGAATGGTGAAGTCGGTCTCGAACGAACCCATCCGCCCCGCCTCGTTCTCCCGCACCACAACTTTGAGGTGATACTTGCCGGGCGCCAGTGTCAGCCCGGTATCGTACTGCACGTTCTTGCGCTGCACTTCGTTGGACGCGCTCACCGCCAGCTTGACGGTTTCGCGGATCTCGCTCACCGGAAATTTCTTTTCATCGGTGACCATGGCGAGGATGTCGAGAGTGGCTTTGTCCAGGTCGCGGTTGCGGCTGAAGGGAATCTCCGATCCTGGGACAATCAGCGACAGCGGAACGTAGTACCTGTTGTCCGAGAGTCGGAAGTATGCCGTCGCCAGGTACACTGGCAAGTCGGTGCTCGGCAACTCTGACGCCAGTTCTTCCTGTAGTTGGCGCTCACGGTCATCTTTATTAGAGTGGCGGAAATCGGCTTCGGCGTAGTACCCGCGACGGGCGTCGATTTTTACGCCGGGACGGTTCACCTTCACCGTGATGCGCCGGTACTTGCCATCGCGGTTTGTGTTGGTGCTGTGATAGCCCAGCAGGTAGTACATCGACGTGTCGTCCTGCACGCCCTTGAACACGCGGCCGAAATCGTTGGAGTCGAGAAACGCCTTTCCGCCGGTGTCGGCCGCCAGCGTGACCAGCGTCTCCTGCGATTGGAAATTCGAATCCAACGCATTCAACTGCGCCCGTCCCGAGTACGCCGAAGTTCCGCGTAAGCTGGCGTTCTGCGCCTCGCCGCCCGGCGGCAACGCCTG
>OCTA010004629.1_pt1 | contig 12030 bp, 10 predicted proteins | sample 1538991 | NCBI WGS metagenome assembly OCTA01 (sample SAMEA3539302, study PRJEB22396) | soil metagenome | biome: tundra; feature: field; material: soil | place: USA | collected 2010-05 | depth 0.15 m | reverse complement strand
GTGCTGAGCGACGGTGCTCAGCAGGCCGCGCTAGAGTACCTAGCTGGCCACGAGCTCGTCAATGGACTGCCGCTCGTACTCAATGGACTGCCGCTCGTACTCGTCGCGCGCACGCTCAAGCAGTTCGCGCCATGAGGTTACTTCGGGGCGCCTGCGCAGCAGCGCGCGCCGCTCCCGCTCGGTCATCCCGCCCCAGACACCGAACTCGATCCCGTTGTCGAGCGCATCCGCAAGGCACTCTGTGCGAACCGGGCAGCCCCGGCAGATCAGCTTGGCACGGTTCTGCGCTGCGCCCTGGACAAACAACTCGTCAGGGTCGGTTCCCTTGCATGCGGCGCGTGTGGTCCAGTCAGTGATCCACATGTGCCCACTCCTCTTGATCGTCGAGCACGAACTCTCAGACGGTCGTCTCGATGGGGTTGGATCCCCGGGGTCAGTGCGTGCGGCCGCCCTGCCACGGTTATCTGTTCGTGATCCAGCAACTTACGGAAGTCCGGCCAGGATGCCAAGACCCCGGCATGGTCATTTACTAAATAGTTCTCTTGGACTATATGGAATCCGGTAAATAGTCACTCTCCGGGTGCGGCCCAGCTCCACTTGTGACCTCGACCGCTTCGATGACCCACGCTGGCGACTTGGGACACGAATTCCGTTTTGCTCACACTTTAGCTGCTCCATGCAACTTTACGTGTCTCCTGCCCCGCCATGTCCGGTACAAGCGCACTAGCTACTGGACATGGCGGCGTACCCTAAGTCGCGTGCAGCTCGGAGAGATTGTTACCCGGACGAGCGTACTCGGGCGCCTCGTCACCTTCGCCGCGATTGGCGGGGTCCTGGCCGCGGCCATGGTCCTCCCGATCGTAGCCACCACCGGAGTCCTGGTCAGGAACGAGGCGAACAAGTTCACCACCTTGTCGCTGACCGCCCAGGGCCTCCCTCAGCGGTCCGAGATCCTGGACAGGAACGGCAACCTGCTGGCGTACGTGTACGGCGTCGACGTGCCGTACTACAACAGCGCCACCAGCGCGGGGGTCGTCCAGTACTTCGGCAAGGACCGGCAGCCTGTGACTTACAAGCAGATCGCGCCGAACATGGTGAACGCGCTGGTGGCCATCGAGGACTCCAGGTACTGGGTGCACGGTGCGATCGACCTGCGCGGCACCATCCGCGCGGCAGTGAACGACCTGCAGCACCAGCCGGTCCAGGGCGGTTCCACGATCGCGCAGCAGTACGTGAAGAACGTCCTGCTGCTCGAGGCCGAGCAGGCTGACAACAACCAGGCCGTGACGGCCGCCGCCGCGGATACGCTGAGCCGCAAGCTGAACGAGCTGCGGATGGCCGTGGCCGCCGAGCACCAGCAGTCCAAGCAGGACATCGTGGCCGGATATCTCAACGACGCCTTCTACGGCAACAACGCTTACGGGATCGAGACCGCCGCCGAGACGTACTTCGGCACCAGCGCGGCCAAGCTGACCGTGACCCAGGCCGCCACCCTGGCCGGGATCGTGGAGAACCCGACGGCGTACGACCCGATCGCCCACCCCGGGACGGCTGTCATACGGCGCAACACCGTGCTGGCCCGGATGTGGCAGACCGCTAACGGGCTCACCGCCGCGCAGGCCAAGGTCGACGAGGCCAAGCCACTCGGCCTGCACGTCTCGACGCCGCAGAACGGCTGCCAGTCCAGTTCGGTGGGCTCGGCCGGCTTCTTCTGCCAGTACGTGGAAGAGGTCTTCCTGAATGACCCGGCCTACGGCAAGACGCCGCTGGCCCGGGCCAAGCTGCTGTCCACCGGCGGCCTGAAGATCTACACCACGCTCAACCCGAAGGACCAGCAGGCCGCGAACAACGCAGTGAGCTACGTCGTGCCCTCCAGCAGCGGCTATTTCAACCCAGGCCACAACGCGGACACCGAGGCCGTCGTGCAGCCGGGCACCGGCCAGATCGAGGCGATGGCCGAGGACCGGCCGTACGGGACCGACCGTGGCCAGACCGAGATCAACTACGCGGTGAACACCGCCTACGGCGGCAGTACCGGGGTCCAGACCGGCTCCTCATCCAAGCTGTTCACGCTCATCACCGCGCTTAAGCAGGGCATCCCATTCGGCTTCCAGCTGACCGTACCTGGCACCACCACCGTCACCGGCTACACCAACTGTCAGGGTGGGCCGGCCGGGACGACCAGCTCGGGCGTCGTGGGCGGATACGACGTGTCGAACGCGGAAGGACCGGGAAAGTCAACCGACTCGCTCTACACCGGAACGACGAACTCGATCAACGTGTTCTACGCCGAGCTGGAGCAGAAGGTCGGCTTGTGCAACGTCGTCCACACCGCAGCCGACCTGGGAATGACGAGGGCCGACGGAACTTCCCTGCTCAGCTGGGATGGTAAGAACGTGCCGCCCGCGGACAATTTCCCGTCCTTCACCCTGGGCTCGGTCAACGTGTCGCCGCTTTCCATGGCGGCCGCGTACGCCACCGTCGCGTCCCGGGGCATGTACTGCTCGCCGGTCGTCATGAGCAAGGTCGTCACAGGCAGCGGCGGCACGATGCCGGTGCCCTCGGCGAACTGCCACCGGGTGCTGTCCACCGACGTCGCCGACGCGGTGAACTACATCCTGCAGGGCGTGCTGACCACCGGCACCGCGATTGGCATCGGCGGCCTGGTCGGCCGCGAGGCGGCCGGCAAGACCGGCACCTCCAACGTGGCTAACAACAACGGCACCCCGTACGCCGCCTTCGCGGGCTACACGCCGAACCTGGCGGGTTATGTCTCGGTGTTCAACCCGTACTCCCCGACCGGCGACACCATGGGCGGGCAGAGCAGCTGCTACCGGCTGGAAAGCGGCGGCCTGAACTGCCCGGGTGAGATGTTCGGGGCGGACGCGCCCGGATCCACCTGGCACATGTCGTTCGATCAGGCCGATCTCGGCCCGGTCACGTATTTCGTGCCTGTCTCGCCCACCAGCCCGTTCCTCAGCATGGGTGATGGCACGGTCGTGATCCAGCCGCCCAAGCCGAAGAAGGTCACCGGCGGGAACGGGGGCAACGGCAACGGCGGCACCGGCGGTAACGGCACCGGCGGTAACGGCGGTAACGGCGGTAACGGCGGTAACGGCGGTAACGGCGGTAACCCAACCCCGGCTCCCACGAAATGACCCACGCCGACCCATGGCCGTCTAGGCGACGCGACGCTGAGATCCAGGACCTAGGGGTACCTACGGAGGGGTGATGGAGTACAGGCTGCTCGGGCGCAGCGGATGCGCGGTCTCCGCGCTCGCCCTCGGCACGCTGACGTTCGGTAACGAGACCAGCGAGGCCGACTCATTCGCGCAGCTTGACCGGTTCACGTCGGCGGGCGGAACGCTGATCGACACCGCCGATGTATACGCGGATGGCCGGGCCGAGCAGATCATCGGCCGCTGGCTGGCCAGCCGGGCGCAGGCGCGTGACCTCGTGGTCATCGCGACCAAGGCCCGCTTCCCCACCAGCGACAGCCCGAACGGACATGGGCTATCCCGCCGCCATCTGGCCGGCGCTCTCGACGCGTCGCTGCGACGGTTTGGCGTCGAGACCATCGACCTGTACCAGCTGCACGGCTGGGATCCGCTGACGCCGATCGAGGAGACACTGCGGTTCCTCGATGACGCCGCCCAGGCAGGCAAGATCAACTATGTCGGCCTGTCGAATTTCCTCGGCTACCAGATCCAGAAGTACGTCGACCTGGCCGGAGGGCACGGCCTGATCAGCCCGGTGACCGTGCAGCCCCAGTACAGCCTGCTGGCCCGGGCCATCGAGTGGGAAATCGTCCCGGCGTGCCGGGCCGAGGGACTGGGCCTGCTGCCCTGGTCGCCGCTGGCCAGCGGCTGGCTGACCGGCAAGTACCGGCGAGATGAGGCACCCGGTGAGGGGACCCGGCTGTCGGATCAGATGGACCAGGGCATGCGCATCTGGAATGAGCGCGGACACCTGGAACGTACCTGGCAGGTGATCGACGCGGTGCGCAAGGTCGCCGACAGCCACGGGGCTTCCATGTCAAAGGTGGCGATCGCCTGGGTGCTCGCCCGGCCGGCGGTGAGTTCGGTGATCCTGGGCGCTCGTACCCTGGACCAGCTCGACGGCAACCTGACCGCGGGCGACCTCAAGCTGAGCGACGACGAAACCCGGCTCCTCGACGCGGCCAGCGACCCGGGCGCTCCCGATTACCCCTACGGAGAGCGCGGCCAGACCCAGCGTGACCGCCGCATCGCCGGCGGCCGCTTCTGACCGGAGGGTGCTGAGCCGGCCGGGCTGAGCCGGCCAGGCTTGGCCTTCAGCCGGCGGTGAGGCGGCGGCGGACCTCGGCCGCGACACGTGCCCCGTCGGCCCGGCCCGCGACCCTGGGCGTCAGCGTCTTCATGACCTGACCCATGCCTGGCATGCCGCTCGCTCCGGTGTCGGCGATCGCCGCGGTGACCAGAGCGGACAGCTCCTCGTCGGTCAGCTGGGCCGGCAGATAGCCAGCCAGGACCTCTCCCTCGGCCCGCTCGGCCGCGGCCTGTTCGGCACGCCCGGCGGCGCCGAACGCCTCGGCGGCTTCCCTGCGCTTCCTGGCCTCACGGGTGAGTACCTTCATGACCTCCTCGTCGCTGAGGGCACGAGCCGAGGTCCCGGCCACCTCCTCATTCGTAATAGAGCTCAGTGCCATTCGCAGGGTGCGCATCCGCACCTGGTCCCGCGCCCGCATCGCGGCGTTCAGGTCCGCGCGCAACCGCTCTTTGAGTTCAGCCACATGCCCATCCTAGGAAGCGGACACCGATCGCGGGCGGGCGGCGGCATACCTGGGGTCATGGCACCATGGATGAGTGCGATTGCGAACCCTCATACCAGTCACCGCTGCCGTCGGCGCCGCCGCTGCCGGCTACGCCACCGTGGTCGAGCGGAACTGGTTCGCCTTGCGCCGGTTCGAGATTCCCGTCTTGCCACCAGGCGCTGCGCCGTTGCGTGTGCTGCATATCTCGGACGCGCATCTGACTCCCGGCCGCAAGCGGCTCATGTCCTGGATGCGGGACCTCGACGACCTCGATCCGCACCTGATCGTCAACACCGGGGACTGCATCGCGCACCCCGAGGCGATCCGGTGCTTCCTTGACTCCCTCGGACCGTTGCTCGACCGGCCCGGCGTCTTCGTTTTCGGCTCCAACGACCTGTACGCGCCCAAGCCGCTGAATCCGCTGCGGTACCTGCGGCCGAGAGGCAGCCGCGGGCGCCACGGGGAAGCCATCGACCTGCCCTGGGAAAAGCTCCGCGACGGCATGGTCGCGGCCGGCTGGCTAGATCTGAACAACCAGCGCGGCCAGCTGACCGCGGGCGGACTCGACATCGCGTTCGGAGGCGTGCATGATGCGCACATCGACCGGGACCGCTATGAGCAAGTGGCGGGCCCGGCCGATTCGGCCGCTGCCCTCCGGGTCGCGGTCATGCACTCGCCGGAACCGCGGCTACTTGATCAATTCACCGCCGACGGGTACGAGCTCCTGCTGGCCGGGCACACCCACGGCGGCCAGCTGCGCCTGCCGTTCTACGGGACCCTCGTGACCAACTGCGAGCTTGACCGGGAGCGCGCCCGCGGGCTGCACCGGCACCCCGTCGGCGGGGACGCCTGGCTGCATGTATCCGCCGGCCTGGGCACCTCGCCGTGGGCTCCGGCCCGGTTCGCGTGCCGCCCGGAGGCCAGCCTGCTCACCCTGGTACCGCGCGATTCCGGCTGATCGATCAGAGCCTCATCCGTTCCGCGGGCCGCTGTTGGCAGCAGGTCCCGAGCGGGTCCTCCTTTCCGCTAGACTGTCCAAGTCTCGCGCGGCACCGCTGAGGTTCCGCGCGGGCGGGGTGTGGCGCAGCTTGGCAGCGCGCTTCGTTCGGGACGAAGAGGCCGCCGGTTCAAATCCGGCCACCCCGACCCAGGTCACAGGCCCTTTTCTGGGTTGTATGACACGGGTCTGAAGGCCCGTTTGGGAGCTGATCTTGTTCGCGGCTTCCGGGCGGCTCTTCGTTTTCTGGTTTCTGGGAGCCGTTTGGGAGCCGCCCGGTGCGCTGGTTCCCGGGTTGGCCCGGCGCTTTCGCGCTTGCACGCCGCCTCCTGGAGCAGGGCGTCGAGGACCAGCACCGGGGAGTGCGGGTTCATCGCCGCCCGTGCCTGCAGTGAGCGCTCCCAGCTTCCGGTGAGGGCGCTCATGAGTTCGGCGCGCATGGCCGGGGTGACGTGGCTGTAGACGGCGGCGATGCCGCTCATGCGGTGCCCGAGACGGTCGTGGGAGAGCACCTCGGGGATCTTCAGTTCGCCCATCAGGCTCTTGTGCGCGTGGCGTAGCCCATGGGGGGTAAGCCCGCTGGCGACAGGCAGCCAGCACGCCTCGGCGCGTCCGGCGTTATTGCGTCCGCGCAGTGGCCTGCCTGGCCACGGATCAGCAGCGAGCGAGACAGGCCGCCGGGGCTGCGGTGCTTTCTTCGGGTACCAGCCTGATGCGGCTGGCTCGAAGATCCAGTCGCCGAACCCGGAGCGGCGCCAGTGCGCGCCGGAACTCCGGGTACCCGCACTGGGCCGCCGGCCGCGGAACACGTAGCTGAGGCGGTGGCAGTCACACGGCCGGGGAACCGTCCTGGCAACGTGGCCGGAGACGAGCGCGGACAGCCAGTCAGGCAGGTCGGCATCCCGGCGGGAGTCGTCCTTGGGCGGGCAGCGGAGGAACCCTTCACCTTCGAGTTCGTAGAGCTGCCATTCGATCCTGACCAGCCCGGGGCGGACGAACCTGGTCTCCAGCCCCACCAGCTCACCCCAGCGCATCCCCGTGTAATACATGAGGATGACCGCGACGAACTCGCGGCCCAGCGAGTTCGACAGCACCGCCACCCGTACCCCCGCGGCGCGGGCCTCCCGTGCCACCCGCATCACGTCGTAGGCGGGAAACATGTCGTACAGCACCCGCTCCATCAGGTTCTCCGGCGAAATCCCCAGCAGCGTGCCGAACCCCTCGTTCCAGTCCTGCTGGGTGATCTCGCCGAGTTCCAGGCGGCGGTACAGGTCCTGGCCCCTGGAGTCGGCCCACTTGCTCAGGAACAGGCCCTTGGGCAGGCCCTCGCGTTCCTCGAACGACCCGAACACCTCCACCATGTTGGTGGTGAGCACCCCGGCCCAGTCGAGGATCAGGCCCGAAAACCGACGTCTCATGCCCGCTAACCCTACGCGGCAGACACGCCCGCACGCCGACGCCGAGGCGGGCGCGGAGCACGTCGCGGATGATCGGCTGCCCGCTCCTGCTGGTAGTCGGCGGCGGCGCAGCGGGCGAGTGCGAGCATGGTCTCGCCTCCTCGTCCTGCGGCGGGGACGGCGGTCCCCGCCAGGGCTCGCGGAGCGACGCCGCAGGCGTTCTTGGCGCGGGGCCGCCCGGCAGCGGAATGATCAGGCGCCGGGGCGGGCAGGCTTCGGTGTCGAGGCAGATCGGCTGGATGGGCGGCTCCGGGGATTCTGGTCCGGGGCGGGTGCAGCACATCTTCTCAGCTCGGGCGGAGTGCCCAGATGGCCGACCGGCTCAGCCTTTCTGGCGGGTTCAGCCGCCGCGGACCCGGCAAGCCGCCGGACGTTACCGACGCGTACTCCTGCGGTCCCGGTCATCTGGGTCGGCCGGATCAGTAGCCGTATTTCTTCTCAACGTCTGACCGATATTGGCGCTTGGCCTGGCCGAACGTGATTCCTGCCGCGCCGTTGCCGTCGGCAGATCCCCATACCGCCCGCCGGAGCGAGATCGAGCACGCAGGCTGGGGTGCGTACTGGATGTTCACCCGGTACTCGGTACCGGAGTAGCAATCATCGAGTTTCTGTCCGCTGAGCAACGCGATCTCGCCGTCGACCCCGAAAACCGGGTCGAGCAGCCGGGCAAGGACAACGTTGTGGGCGGCGCCGAAAGCCCACTCGAACTGGATGCTGCACTCCTCGCCGACCCGGTTGAACCACAGGTCGTGATAATACAGCCAGGGGGCCGGGCACAAACCCGGCAGCCGCCGCAGGATCTGGGACGCGAACCAGGTGTTGCGGTACTGCCAGCCGTCCGAACCGAACCGTACCGTCCGGGCCAGGCCGCCGCCCAGCGTGCTTCCGCGGGATGCCACCCGCGGGGGTGCGTGAGCCAGGGACTGCAGGTCCCGCCCGCGTCACCCCACAATTCGGCTGCGACCATCACGGCCTTGTGCCACCGCTCAGCGGTTACCGGGATGATGATGCGCCCGGGAATCCCCGGCCTGCTCAGCACGGTCCGGCCCCGCTTATGCCACGCCCGCAGTCCCGGGATGCCGTACATGCTGACGACGTCGCCGTCCTTTCCTCCTCAGCCGGCCATGCGGGTGCGATGTCGCGGATGATGTCAGGCAGGTATTCCCTGGCGATGCGGACGATCAGCGCGTCCGGGCGCGGGGTGACGGACTTGATCCCGAACGGCCGGATCCGCGGGCGCCACCTGTCTTTGGGGCACTTCCCGATGACTTCGAGGAAGTCGGACTCCAGGGCCGCCTGGCGGATATCCCCGGCCGGCGGGATAGGCGGCATACCCGGCTGGAGCAAGCGGATCTCGTTGAGCGCATGACGGTAGCTCTCACCGGTCCGGATCGAACGGCCGCGGGCAAGAGCCGTCAACAGCGTGCTGGGCATGGTCGTCTCCCGAAGCGCTGCCCGGCTCAGCGCCGGCCGAAGAAGCGACTGCCGTCGTCTTGCTCTGCCGAACGGATCATGGTGCGCGTGGTGGGACCTGGTCCCAGCTGCCCAGTGGAGGTCAGCGCCGGGTAGGCGCCTCCGGGAGCGGCGCCCACGCGGCGCCGGGAGCTACTCTCCGTGAGAGATCGTGACACATAGCCTCTCCGGTGTCACCACGCCGCGCCGGCCCGGCGGTCACTGCCAGGTGGCCAGGACCTCACCTCCCGCTCTGCTGCGAGATGCACATCGTCGCCGTACGGGATCGGCGAGCGGATTTCCCTGGCCGACGTAAGACGGCCCACGCCTTGAAATCGGGGCCGGCCGCCACAATGACTTCGGGGTCGCGTTCTTTCTCCGGGTCGGCGTTCGGGATTCCGGGCCGGAGGAGGACGGTGAAGCCCGCTGCGTACAGAACGTCCGCCAGCGCGCGCTCCATCACCAAGATCACCGTGCGGTCGAGCCGGGTCATGGGGTGCTGGGGGTGGCTGAGGCCGATCGTCCCGGCCTGGTCATAGAACCCGCTCTCGGTGGACCAGCTGACCTTCACGCGATCGCTGTAGGCGGAGATGTGGTATCCGCCGGCCGGGTTCCCCGGGACGCATTCGGGCAGCCCCGCGAGCGCGAGCAGGTGACGGATATCGCGGGCAAGCTCGCCCGCGCCCGGCTGGCTAGGCGGCATGAGCCCACGATACGCGGGCGGGCCACCTGCTATCCGCCGGCCGCGTTGCGGTAAGACGCGCTTCATCGGATGGAAATACGCCGAGCGCGCGTGGGTCGCGGGTGCCCAGCGGCTGAGCAAATCCCGCTCGCCGTCCGCATCGGTGCGCTCCCGCGGTGAGGTGCCGGCGGCGACGTGGAGGGTCCGGACGTCACGGGATAGGTCGTGCAGGCCGCACCGCAGCAGTCCAGGCACCCGGGAAGCGGACGCGGGAATGGCGGTCTTCTCTCAGGCTGTACCGTCGGGCAGCAGGCAGACCTGGTTGCGTCCCTGGGCTTTGGCGCGGTACAGCGCGGCGTCGGCGGCGGCGATCAGCTCGTCGAGGTCGCGGTGGGAGGACGCCAGGGTGGCCACGCCGATCGACACGGTGACCCGCAGCGGCACCTCCGCGCCGCTGCCGTTCCCGGCGGTGACGGTGATGCCGGCGAGCTTGGCGCGGATCCGTTCGGTGATCTGGCGGGCGGTGGCGGTGTCGGTGTGCGGCAGGAGGATGGCGAATTCCTCGCCGCCGAACCGGCCGACGATGTCGTAGTCGCGCAGCAGCCCCCGCAGGGTGGCCGACAGCGCGGCCAGGACGGTGTCGCCGGCGAGGTGGCCGTAGGTGTCGTTGACTCGCTTGAAGTGGTCGATGTCGAGCATGGCGACCGCGAGGGGGGTGCGGGTGCGGGCGGCGCGGCTGATCTCGACCTGGGCTTCCCGCTGCCAGGTGACGGCGTTGAGCAGGCCGGTCTTGGCGTCGACCCGGGAGGCGCTTTCCAGTTGCGCGTGCCGCAGCGAGCGCTGCAGCAGGGTCACGGCGGGCAGGAACAGGGCGATCAGGAACCAGTTATCAGCGATCAGGACCGCCCCGGCCAGGCCGATGCTCAGCTCGGCGGCGTCGTTGTACATCGGTTCCCGGCTGAACTGCATCTGGCGGATGCTGGCGGAGGAATCGGAGCCTTTCACCGCGGTCAGCACCAGGCCGGCCTCGATGGCCCAGCGCAGTATCGCGCACAGGCCCGCGACGGTGATCCAGGCGAGCCACCGGTACCCGGGCCCCGGGGTCAGGCCGGGCAGCCCGGAGGTGGCCGCGTGGAAGGCCCAGGACGCCGCCCCGTAGGCGAGCCCGACCGCTGCGGCGGTGAAGATCCTGCGGTGCAGCACGGTCTGGCGGGTGCGCCACTGGGTGAACGCCAGCTTGGACACCGGGGCGATCAGCGCGTACGCCGGCGGCAGGAACAGCGCGATGGGGAGCTGCCACACCCCGTAGACGTCCATGATCAGCCCGGCCGGCTCGCCGGAGCGGCGGGTCAGCTCGATCGAGGCCGCCCCGAACCCGAGCAGCAGCGCGAACAGCGCCAGGTCGTGCAGGCTGAACGCGGTCTGCGACGCCGCGACGCCGATGGCGGCGGCATAGGCTGTGATGACCGCGGCGACGAAGACGGCCAGCCCGCGGGGCAGTCCCCACACCGGCCAGCCCCGTACCCGGGCAGCCCGCGAACCGTGACCCGGTGCCGCCTGGGCGCCCATGAATCCTCCGGTTCCATCCTCTCGCCCTGCCGGGCAGCGGAACGAGCGGTGCGCAAAACCGCTCGCTTTGCCGATCCGCACCCGTTTTGTCCCGTTATCCGGGCGCCGGACTGCCGCCCATCCCGGTCGGCCGGTTCTTCGCCGTCCTGCTCGCGCCAGGCGGCGGGCTGGCCTTGTTCGGACCCGCGGCCGGAGCGGGCTGCCGGATCGGCCCGCGCCATCTCACCGAGGCTCCGCGGAGGGGATGACCGGGTGCGTCGCCGCCACCGGGATGGAAGACCAGCACGGCGCCGTGGCGATCGGCGCCGTGCCCGGATATGGACGCCGCGGCAAGCCGCGGCGTCATGCAGCAATGGTTCCCGGTGTCCCCGGTCAGGGACCGGATCCGGCGGAGCCGGTCATGTACCAGTCGTGGACTGTGACGGACCTGTCATGTACCTGCCGTATACCTGCGCCGGTGACGCGCTGGATCCCGAGGCTGCGATGCCCGCTTGTGGCCGCTGTGAGCGAGGTGCCCGGCCGGCTGACGTAGATCTGGCTAAGGAATCAGGGGCGTTCCATAGGCGTCGTTCCGCGCTACCGGCCGGGCCAGGACCGAGGCGCAGGTGGTGGTCATCTAAATCGCCATAAGGGAGCCCGGCAACTGGACCGATGTGCCCGCAGATTAAGAGCCGGCTGTTTCGCGTCCGCCTACTACCGGATAATGCCTGGCAGTGCCGTTTTGTCAGCGACTCCGGCCATTTCGCTGCCGTCTCGTACCGGGCACTGTCAAGTAGTAGCGCGCCATCCGAGCAAACATGGAGCAAACATGGGTGCGGAGACTGGACCGGATCGATGGGTGCTCTGCGTAATCACCGCTGCAGGTTGCCGGGCGCCGGGCGGGCCGGGGATGAGCGAGTATCAGTATTACGAGTTTCTGGCGGTTGACCGTCCGCTGACCGCTGCCGAGCAGGCGGAGGTCCGCCAGCTGTCGACCAGGGCCAGGATCACCGCTACCAGCTTCACCAACGAGTATCACTGGGGGAACTTCAGGGGTGATCCACGCGTGATGATGCGGCGGTACTACGACGCGCATCTGTAT
>OCTA010004626.1_pt1 | contig 12035 bp, 9 predicted proteins | sample 1538991 | NCBI WGS metagenome assembly OCTA01 (sample SAMEA3539302, study PRJEB22396) | soil metagenome | biome: tundra; feature: field; material: soil | place: USA | collected 2010-05 | depth 0.15 m | reverse complement strand
CTGCGAGGGCCGCCCGCCACGCTACGTCCCAGTCTATCCCGAAGTACGCGTGGACAAGAATGTTACGGAAGGCTATGATCTGTGGCCAAGGTATCTCGGTGTGGCGGGTCTTCAGTTCCTCGGAGACTCGCGCAGCCGCCTGCGATGAACTCGGCGATGTGGTCCGTAGCCTCGACAATATCGTTGAGATACAAACTCTCATGCCGCATAAAAGAGCCGTGCCTCTTGGAGGATGGAAGCCCGAATCAGCGGTTTCAGCCCGTTCTTCGAGACCAGACCCACCCTCCGCTCGAGGAGATATGACAGTTCCAACATCAGTCCGGCATAATCCACCAGATCGATTTCAGCGTCCGGCAGGAACTCGACAAGCAAATCGATGTCGCTGTCCGGACGCATCTCGCATCGAGCGGCTGATCCAAAAAACGAGAGTTCCCGGACCTGATATCGCCGGCAGAGATTTGCCAGCCTGGCCTCATCGACCTGCATGTCAGCGAGTTGGAGCGTGCGGCGCATGGTTGTTTTTTCATTATGCCTGACTCGTAGGCGGGTTGAACGCCACGTCTCCCGCCGATGGAGAAAACGGGTTAGAAATGTTTCTTGAAGACGGAGATTCCTCAGCTCACCCTCGACTTGCGCTCGATCCCCGAGGCGTGCCAGCGCGGCCCTGGCGCCCCAGGCGAAAGGGCCTGCCCTACTCGCCACAGGACATACAGCCCAGCGAGAGCGATTGTGAGGATTTAGAGGGATTCAGAGGTTATTGGCAGGTGACTGCTTGGAGGGAACCAAACGGGGAATCAATCGCTTCTCGCTGGGCCTGATCTATGTTTGTCACGCCCTTTACGTAGCAATCGTCTCACCAAACCGTAACCATATTATTTTCAATAAGCTAGCTGAAATCACATGGTAAAATTGGCACACGCTCGCAAGTTTTTGTCCCATTACGGAACAGCCTTGGCCGGCAAGGCGCTTGGGGGCCGCGACACTACGCCCTGGAACGCCTCGCTGAGTGAAACACCGTTGTTGTTCAGCGTCTGCCCCGTGACCCGCTCCAGCTCCACCTTCGACTTGGCATACGCCGCTTCGGCTGCCAGTTCGTTTTGCCGCGCGCTTGCCAGGTCCCGCTCGGTCAGAATCACGTTGTAGATCACCGAAGCCCCGGCTGCGTACTTCTTCTGCTCGGCATCCAGTGTGCGCTCCTGCAAGACGCGCCCCTTGGTGGCCGCCCGATATTGCGCGCGCGCATTTTGTACCCCGATCGCCGCGTTCTGCACGTCCACGCGCACCTGGTTTTCCAGCCTCTGCACGCCAAGCTGCAACTGCCGCAGCGTCAGCTCGTCGTTGATGGCCTGGGCCTGTGCCGCGCGATTGCGCAGCGGAATCGTCAGGTTGAATCCCGCCGAGTAGTTCGGATAGTTGCGCGCGAACAACTGCTTCAGCACCGTGCCGTATCCCCCGATGAAAGCCGGACTGGGCGTTCCGAAACTAAAGGGGAAAGTAGACTGCACCGTGTTCACCTGGCCCGCCAGCGCATTGTTGGTCATGGCGGCCACCAAATCGAGCGTGGGCAGCAGCCCGTTCTTCGAGCCGTACAACGTGATCTCCTGATTGGTCACCTGGATGCGATTCTGCGCCAGTTCCGGGCGCGCCGATAGCGCCATCGCCACCAGATCCTGCATCGGCGTCACCGGCTCCACGTCCGGCACGCGGATGCGATCAGTCGGCACGATCCGCGCTTCAGCCACCGCCGGGCTGGCCACGCCGTTGCGGCTCAGCGCGTTTTTCAGGATGGTCTCCTGCTGCAACAGTTGCGTTTCCGCCAGCGTGAGGTTCTGCTGATCGGTGGCCACTTGCGCCTCCGCCCGCACCACTTCAATGGGCGCCATCATCCCCACCTCCACCTGCTTCTGGTTGTCTTCATAAAGTTTCGTGCTGGTGGCCACCGCCTGCTGCTGGACGCGCACGTTTTCGTTGAACGTTACCAGATCCCAGTAAAGATCCATCACCGCCGCGACCGTGGTGATCACCTGCAGCTTGAAAGTCAGGTCCGAAAGCTCCCGGTTGTTCCTCGCGATCCGGATCTGCCGTTGGTTCACCGCGATGCTGAACCCTTGCAGCAAATGCTGCGTCACCGTCAGCCCCAGCGACGAATTGGTAACCGGATTGAACAGCGTGGAGGAGCTGTTGCCGACAGTCGTTGTGTTATTCAGCCCCAAACTCACCGAAGTTCCGCTCTGGAAGCCTTGCTGGTAGGTGAGGCCCGACTGGTCCTGCCGCTGAATCAATTCATCGGTGCCGGCAATGAATGTGCTGCTTTCCGGAACCGTCTGGTGCGCCCAGCTTGCGTTGCCCACCAATGCCGGATCGAAGCTGGGAATCGGCGGGCCGGATTGCGCGATCACGGTGTTGCCGACCGCCGTGGAACTGGCCGCGCTGGCCTGCGTCGATGGATTTCCGGACACGCCGCTCTGCGCCACGCCGCCGGGCTGCGCGCTGGTGGGTCCCGCGGTCACCGACGTGGAAACGCCCTGCGCAAACCCGCCCGCCCTGGCGCGCAGAACCTGGGCGTCCGCAATCTGCGGGCCGTAACGTTGGATCTCAATGTCCAGGTTGTTCTCCAGCGCCAAAGCGATGGCATCCTGCATGGAGAGATACAGCCGGCCGGCGCGCAGCAACAATTCCAGGCGGCCGGAGTTCGCCACGTCGATGGGCGGCACTTGCGGATTGCGGTACCGGCCCGTGAGCCAGGAGAACGATCCGCCCGGCTCGCCGATCTGATGCGCCTGCTGGGCAAAGGCCGGCGCGATCAGCAGCCGGACGCAGAGTATGGAGATAACGGTTTGAAAACGATGCATGCGTGACCTTATTTGCTTGGAGGGCGGGCAACCTTGCCCGCAGCCGCCTTTCAGGCGGCTTGCAGCATTGCCAGCTATCCTACCGCGCAGGCAAACTGACCCACTACCGGTTTTCTTCAATGGTATAGTAGGCCTTTGTGACGCCGCAAGCCGAGTCGATCGCCGAGTCGATATTAGATCTGTTCCGCACCACGGGCGCGTATCTCAACGGCCATTTCCGCCTAACCAGCGGACTGCACAGCCCCGCGTATTTGCAGTGCGCGCTGGTGCTGCAACATCCCCGGCACGCGGCCAAGTTGGGCGGCCTGCTGGCGGAAGCGCTCCGCAAACTCGCGCCCGAGCCCGTGGGACTGGTGGTATCGCCGGCGTTGGGCGGCCTGATTATCGGCCACGAAGTCGCGCGCGCGTTGGGCGCCCGTTTCATCTTCACCGAGCGGGACGAGAACAAGAAGATGACCCTGCGCCGCGGCTTCACCGTAACGCCAGGCGAGCCGGCGCTGGTGGTAGAAGACGTGGTCACGACCGGAGGCAGCACGCGCGACGTGGTGGAGGTGCTGCGCGCCGCCGGAGCGCGCCCGCTGGCGGCTGGCTCCATCGTCGATCGTAGCGGAGGGCATGCCGATGTGGGAGCGCCGCGCGTCGCCCTGGTAACGCTCGAAGTGGCGGCTTACGATCCGGCCGAGTGCCCGCTGTGCGCGCAGGGCGTGCCGGTGGTGAAACCCGGCTCCCGCCCGGGGTGAGGCTGTGGGGCAGGTTGTCAACCTGCAGGCCGATTGTTAATCGGCCTCTCTGGTGGGGCAGACCCCCTGATTTGCGCGGGTCCCCCAGGACCCGCCGCCCGTGTGCACCTAAATGCGCCGCATCCGAATCCAACTCGCCTACGATGGCACCGATTTCCACGGCTGGCAAGTGCAACCGGGCCTGCTCACCATTCAGGGCACGCTGGAATCCGTGGTTGGCGAAATCGAAGGCCGCCCGGTACACGTGGCCGGCTCCGGCCGCACCGATGCCGGCGTGCACGCCCTGGAACAGGTGGCCGCCTTCAGCATTGAAAACCCCATCCCGTTGCCGAACCTTCGCAAGGCCATGAACCGGTTGCTGCCCGCCTCCATCCGGGTGCTCTCGACTGCAGAAGCCGCGCCCGATTTCCATCCCCGCTTTCAGGCCCTGGCGAAGACCTACGAATACCGCATCGTGCGCGCCGAAGTCTGCCCGCCGTGGGAATGGCGCTACGTCCATCATCATCCCTATCCTCTAGACTTGGATCGCATACAGTCCTGCGCGCCGGTCCTGGAGGGCGAGCACGACTTCAGCGCCTTCGCCGGCTCCGACGACCGCGACGACGAAGGCAAGACGAAGGTGCGCACCATCTTCCGCTCGCAGTTTGAAGCCCGGCCGGACCGCCTGATTTACCGCGTGCGCGGCAGCGGCTTTCTGAAGCACATGGTGCGCAACATTGTGGGATCGCTGCTGGAAGCCGGCCGCGGCAACCTGGATGAATCCGGTCTGCGCGCGCTGCTCGCGCCCGGCTGCCCGCGCAAAGCCGGCCCCACTGCCCCGGCAAAGGGTCTGTTTCTGATAGGCGTGGAGTATCCGTAGGACAGCTCCAGCCACGCCCGCCGAGCGGCGGTGTCCTGGTGATCGGTGGAGACTCGTGCGTATCCGAATCGGCTGGGCGATGTACTTGCGGAGCCTGATGAAAGTGACTAAGTACCAGGACAAAGAGGCGTCGGAATCATGCGCCTATTGATGATCTGTCTGTTGTTAGCGAGCGCCAGCGTTGTGAAGCATTGTCGCTGGCGTTTTAGTACAATAACCCCAATCGGCCAAAACGAAAGGCGGCTAAATGAGCGGAACAAACGGAACTCGGCGATGGGCTACAAGTTTGGCGATCGCGCCCTTAATGATGCTGGCGACGGCAACTAACTCCCGTGCCCAGTTCACGACTCTGGTGAGTTTCACTGGGTCCAACGGTAACCAGCCCTTTATGGAGAATCTCGTTCAGGGCAAGGATGGGAATCTATACGGAACGACCACATACGGTGGCACTTTCGGGAACGGCACCATCTTCAAGGTGACTCGAACTGGAACCCTGACGACGATATACAATTTCGCCAACACCCCCGACGGCGCCAACCCGTATGCCGGACTCGTGCTGGGCACCGACGGGAAGTTTTACGGCACAACCTACCAAGGCGGGACCAGCGGCCTCGGCACCGTCTTCAAGATCTCCTCGTCGGGTGCGCTGACGACTCTTCACAGCTTCGCCGGAACTGACGGGGAGTTACCCGCGTGCGCGCTGGTCCAGGGGACCGATGGGAAGTTCTACGGCACAACCGAAGCAGGCGGGTCCCACGCTCCCCCGTATGGCACCGTCTTCCAGATCACTTCGTCGGGCACGTTCACATCGCTTCACAGCTTCGACGATACCGACGGCCAGCAACCCATGGCCGGACTGGTCCAGGGGAAGGACGGGAGCTATTTCGGCACAACCGCCGGCGGCGGGGCGAGCAACTTTGGCACCGTCTTCAAGATCGCGTCGACGGGAACGTTCACCTCGCTCCACAGTTTCGACGATACTGACGGGTGGGAGCCCGAGGGCGCGCTGATCCAGGCTACCGACGGGAACTTCTACGGTACAACCGTCAGAGGCGGGGCCAGTGGCGATGGCACCGCCTTCAAGATCTCCTCGACGGGCACGTTCACGTCGCTGCACAGCTTCGACGTGACTGACGGCTACGAACCCGTGGCCGGACTGGTCCAGGCGACCGGGAATTTCTACGGCACAACCTACTCGGGCGGAACTTCCGCGGAGGGCAATATCTTCAAGATGACATCGGGGGGCACGGTCACATCGCTCCACAGCTTCAGCGGTGGGGACGGTGGTCCGGACGGAGACTACCCTTCCGGCGGGCTGGTGCAACATACCAGCGGCGTCTTTTTTGGCACGACCGGTGGGGTCGGCTCAGGCGGTCTAGGCACGGTCTTCAGCCTAGGTGAGGGCCTTAAGCCGTTCGTGAGAACGGTGCCCGCCTCCGGCAAGGTGGGATCGGCGGTCACGATTCTCGGAACCGGCCTGACGGGTCCGGCCAGCGTCACGTTTAATGGTGTAGTGGCGACGATCGGCACCGACACAGCTACCTACATTTCCACCACTGTGCCAACCGGTGCCACCACCGGCCCTGTGGTAGTGGTCACGCCCTGCTGCACGTACACAAGCCACGTGAATTTCACGGTGCCGTAGCTTTCGAGAGTCCTACACCGACGATCTGCCTCCCGCTTGCCGAGGTGGCTGCCGCGAGCCCCTCCCTACCTGCACCAGACCGTCTTCACGTTGACAAATTCCCGTATTCCGAAAACGCCCAACTCGCTCCCGTAGCCCGAGCGTTTCACGCCGCCAGCCCTCACACGCTGCGCGCCGTGGGAATGTGCCACGTCGACCCCCATCCGCTCTCCCTCGACCGCATCGAGTCCTGCGCCGTTGCCCCGGAAGGCGAGTTCGACGTCGGCGCCTTCGCGGTCCCCGGCCAGCGCCACGACGAAGGCAAGACGGAAGTGCGCACCATCTTCCGCTTCTAGTTCGAAGCCCCGCCGGACCGCCTGATCTGCGCATGCGCACCAGCGGCTTTCTGATGCACATGGTGCGCAACATCGTGGCCGCTTGCCTGGGCTGCCAGGATAAGGCCGGCCCCATCGCTCCTGCAAAGGGCTGTTTTCCGCACAGTCCGGACACGCTTCGTTCGGCTATCGTTCCGCTGTAACCGCCCCAGATCGGGGCATATGCGTTAACATAGGCGAGAAGTAGTTGCAAGGAGGGGGATCGTGTCCATTCTGAGCCTGCACAAGTTATTGCGGTCTGTAGCGCTCGTGTTGTGTTTACTAACTGGGCGCGCCATCGCCGCGCAGCCCGTGACCTTCAATGCGCCTATAGGATACCAGCTTGACGGTTACGTCGGGCCACTTGTCTCAGCCGACCTCAACGGCGACGGCCATCCGGATCTCGTGGTGGGGTTGCGCCCTGGGCGGATTGCCGTCCTGTTGGGAACCGGCGGCGAGACCTTCCACCCACCCCTGATCTATACGCTTGGCCTCGAACCCAACGGTATGGCCATCGGAGACTTCAATGGCGACGGAAAACCGGATTTGGCCGTCAGCATGATGTCAGGCGTCGCGATCATGCTGGGCAACGGCGATGGCACCTTCCAGCCACCGGTAATGTATGCCGCCGGCGCCGACCCGTCCAGCATGGCCATAGGAGACTTCAATGGCGATGGAAAGCTCGACCTGGCGGTGCAAGACTTCGGCTCCAACGCGAACCCCGGGATCGCCGTGTCGGTCCTGCTGGGACACGGTGACGGTACTTTCCATCTGACTGCTGCGTATCCGGTGGGAAACGGACCGTCCGGACAGGTGGGCATCGCGGTGGCGGACTTCAACGGTGACGGAAAGGCGGACCTGGTGCTAAACGATGGGTACGCGGGCATCTCGATCCTGCTGGGCAATGGCAATGGCACTTTTCAGCCCCCCACTGCCGTCGTGGTCGGGTCGAACACCTTTCCACCGGCCGTGGCCGATTTCAACGGTGATGGAATACCGGATCTGGCGGTGCCGTGGTCGACCGGCTACACCAGCTACCTTGCCATTCTGCTGGGCAAAGGCGATGGCACCTTCCAGCCACCTGCCAGCACGTACTGCGGTGACGTGGGTTGCGAAGGTCCCCCCACCGTGGCGGACTTCAATGGCGACGGCATACCGGACGTGGCGGGCGCCAGCGGCAACGGCGGTTATTTCGTCATGTTAGGAGCCGGCGGCGGCGCGTTTCAACCGCCGGTCTTCTACCCGGGGCCGATGGGCGGCGGTGTCGTTGCGGCAGATTTCAATGGCGACGGACATCTCGACCTGGCAGCAGCCGGCGGCGATGTATTCGTCCTCTTGGGCAATGGTGCAGGAGCCTTTAAGCAGGCCGCCCATTACCCCCTACCTAACAGCTCGTTGGCCGTGGGCGATTTCAATGGCGACGGCAAACCGGATGTGGCCGTTGCATACGCCAACGGCCCGAATGCCACGATTTCGATCCTGCTGAATGGCAGCGACCGCCGCATAATCCTCAACGCGCCCAATTGTTACATGCTGGCCGTTGGCGACTTCAACACCGATGGAAAACTCGACTTGGCCGTCGTCAACGAGTATGGAGACACCGTCTCGATCTATCTAGGCAACGGGGATGGCACCTTCCAAACGCCGCTTACCTATGCCGTGGGCAACACTCCCTACTCGCTTGTGGTGGCGGACTTCAATGGGGATGGCAAGCCAGACCTGGCGGTAGCCAACTTCGCGTCGGGCACGGTCTCGATCCTGCTGGGAAACGGCGATGGCACGCTCCGTCCGCAGACCACCTACGCCGTGGGGACCAACCCGATCTGGATCGCCGCGGCGGATTTCAATGGGGACGGCAAGATGGACTTGACGACTGCCAACGGCGGCTCCGGCAGTATCTCGATCCTGCTTGGCAAGGGTGATGGTACCTTCCTGCCGCAAACCGCCATTCCGATGTCCCCTTTGCCTACCTCAGTTGCGGCGGGGGATTTCAATGGCGATGGTTATCCGGATCTGGTGGTGACCAACGGAGGGCCGTTCGCCTACCCGCAAGTCGCACCGCAAACCACTTACGGGATCTATTACACCTTTGTGACCGTATTACTGGGCAACGGTGATGGAACCTTCCAGCCGCAAGTGCGGTACCCGACCGTCCTGGAAGCTTTTTCCGTCGCCGTAGCGGATTTCAACGGAGACGGCAACCTCGATCTGGCGGTGGGTAACATCGACGCCAGTACCGTCTCCATCCTGTTGGGCAATGGCGATGGCACCTTCGCCCGCCAAGCGGTGGACTGGTTCACGGGATACGGCATATTTCCCCTGCTCGTGGCCGATCTTAACGGAGATGGCAAGCCGGACTTGGTCACCGGCGGCCCGGCCGTGATGGTGCTCACCAACACCACGCCCTAATCAATCACCGCGTCCGGATGCCGCTTCGCACGAGAGCCTCGCTACTTGCACCAAACCGTCTTCACGTTGACGAATTCGCGTATCCCGAAAACGCCCAACTCGCGTCCGTAGCCGGAGCGTTTCACGCCGCCGAAGGGCAGCCGCGGATCGGACGCCACCATGCCGTTCACGAAAACCGCGCCCGCCTGGATGTCGTCGATGAACCGGGACTGCTCCGCGGCATCGCGCGTCCAGACGCTCGATCCGAGCCCGAACGGCGAATCGTTCGCCAATGCGATAGCCTCCGCCGTGTCCTTCACGCGGAACAGCATGGCCACCGGTCCGAACAGCTCTTCGCGAAAAACGTCCGATTCGCGCGGGGCACCTTCCGGCACGGCCAGCACGGTCGGCTCATAGAAGTAGCCTGGGCCGCCGATCGTCCGCCCGCCCAGCAGCAAGCGCGCTCCGGCCGCAATTGCGCGCTGCACCTGGGCGTGTAATTCCTCGCGGATGGCGCCGGTCGCCAGCGGTCCCACGTCCGTCTCGGGGGCCATCGGATCGCCCACCTTCAACGCTTTCATCGTCTCGACGAAGCGCCGCTCGAATTCGCCGTAAACACTTTCGGCGACGATGAAACGCTTGGCCGCGATGCAGGACTGTCCGTTGTTGATGGTGCGCGCCTTCACCGCCGTCGCAATGGCTTCGTCCGGATCGGCGCTCGGCATCACGATGAAAGGATCGCTGCCGCCCAGTTCCAGGACGGTTTTCTTGATGCGGTCGCCGCACTGGCCGGCCACCGCGCGGCCGGCCGGTTCGCTGCCGGTGAGAGTGGCGGCGGCCACGCGATCGTCGGCCAGCACCGACGCCGTCTGGTCCGCGCCGATCAGCAATGTCTGGAATGCGCCCTCCGGGAAGCCCGCGCGGCCGAGGATATCTTCGATGGCCAGCGCGCATTGCGGCACGTTCGAAGAGTGCTTCAGCAGTCCGGCGTTGCCCGCCATCAGCGCGGGCGCAGCGTATCGGAAGACCTGCCAAAACGGAAAATTCCAGGGCATCACCGCCAGCACGCAACCGATCGGCTGGTAGCGCACGAAGCTGCGCGACGCATTCGTGACGATGGCTTCGTCCGCCAGGTACCGCTCGCCATTTTCCGCGTAATAGCGGCAGACCCACGCGCACTTCTCCGCTTCGGCGACAGCGGATTTCAGCGTCTTGCCCATCTCGACGGTCATCAGGCGGCCGTATTCCTGCTTCCCTTCATCGAGAATGCGCGCGGCGTTGTTCAGCCATTCGGCGCGCTGGGCGAAGGAAGTCTTGCGGTAGCTCTGGAACGTGGTGAAGGCGCGCGCCAGCTTTTCCTCCAGCGCTGCGGACGAAAGCGGCTCGAAGACCTGCAGCGTCTCGCCGGTGGCCGGATTGATCGAGGCAATAGCCATATTACGATTATGCCGCGCGGATTATCCCTGGCGACGCCGCGAGTAGTACCAGAACAGCACAGCCGCCATCCCCAGGAACAGTGTGCAATTCCCAACCATCTTCAGCTCGAAGCGCCAGACGGAATCGACCTGCCGGGGAGGCACGAAGGCCACCGCCCCGCCTACTACGGTCGCCGCCAGCCCGCCGATGGCCGCGAATCGCAGCCGCGCCTTGCCGTAGAACCCGTCGCCGGCCGTCTTCGAGAAAGCCACCTTCGCCAGGGTTGCATACAGATAAAGATACGAGATCATCTGCAGCACGACGGAGAGATCCAGCAAGGTCACGTAGGCTTCCTTCACGGTGGCGCCGATGAAGCTCATGGTCACCAGCAGCGAGGAAAGGGTGGCGATGGCGATCAGCGCGATGTGCGGAGTGGCGAACTTCGGATGCACCTTGCCCAGCGCCTTCGGCATATAGCGGTCGATGCCGGAAACGAAGATGATGCGCGCCGATCCGCCCAGCCATGCGGAAGTGGAACCGGCGATGGCCACGGCCAGCACCACTGCGAGCGCGGTCAGCATCCAGCGGGCGCCGACGCCGGTGGCGGTCATCTTGTCCACGGCCTGCAGCACGCCCTGCAGGACTTTGACCTCCTGCTGCGGCACCGCCAGCAGCAATGCCAACGTGGCGGTCAAATAGACCAAGCCGGCCAGAATGCCGCCCCACAACACGCCCTGCGGCACGCTGCGGCGGGGATCGCGAATCTCGTCGCCCATCACCGGGCCGAGTTCCAGGCCCACGAGTCCGAAGCAAATCACTCCGAATGAGGACATGATGCTCCAGTCGAGGCCGCGGATGGCGAAGCTGGAGGCGGGCAGGGCGACGCCGTGGCGCCAGACTACCGCGATGGCCAGCAAGACCAGCACCACCGCGCCAATCAGGGTGCCCAAGCCGCCCGAGTTGTTTACCCATTTGCCCACGCCGATGCCGCGAATGTTGAGCAGCGCCGTCAGCCAGAGCAGGCCCACAGTCAGCAGGAAAAAGAAGACGCGGTTCTCGGCGAGACCGGCGACGCTCTTTGGTCCGGCGTAGGCCAGAATCCCGCCCAGGTAGAAGAGCAGCGTGGGCAGGTAGAACATGTTGGTGGTCCAATACGCCCAGCCGCACATGAAGCCGTGGAAATCGCCGAATGCGTCTTTGGTCCACACGTAGAGTCCGCCCTCGGCGGGATGGCGGTGCGCCAGTTCGATGACCGCGATCCCCTGCGGCAGGAGAAAGAAGACGAGCGCCGCCAACCAGAGCCACACGGTGATCGGTCCGTTGGCGGCGATCACCGGGACGAGATTGAGGTTGGCGATGGCGACCACGGATAGGAAGGTCAGGTCCCAAGGGCCTAGCGCGCGTTTGAGCTGCGGCTTGGCTTCGGTGGTGGGGGCAGCGTCCATTGTAGGCGTGCGAGATAAACGGTAAGGATAGCGGAGGAGGAGGCGGGCAGTCAAACGCAGTGCGCTATCCTCATTCCATGAAACCAATCGCAACGCTGCTGTTCCTGCTCCTCCCGCTCGCCGCCGCGCATAGCCAGGCCCCTGCGGCCTATCCCCTGCAAGACGGCTTCGTGGATGCGCACGGTGTCCTGATCTATTACCAGACACTCGGCCAAGGCGCGCCGCTGTTGATTGTGCACGGCGGCCCAGGCGCATCGCACGACTACTTCCTTCCGTACCTGCTGCCGCTGGCCCGCCATCACAAGCTGATCTTCATCGACGAGCGGGGGTCGGGAAA
>OCTA010004625.1_pt1 | contig 12036 bp, 6 predicted proteins | sample 1538991 | NCBI WGS metagenome assembly OCTA01 (sample SAMEA3539302, study PRJEB22396) | soil metagenome | biome: tundra; feature: field; material: soil | place: USA | collected 2010-05 | depth 0.15 m | reverse complement strand
ACACCATTCGAATGCCAGCAGACCTCCGAGCGCGAGCAAGCCGGACAAGCCCGCCACGGCGGCGTTCGCAGCCCCTGCCAGCAAAAGCAGCAAAGGGAAAACTCCGCCGAACGCCCCGGCCCCGGCCCAGAACAGCTTCCGGTACGGCCCATGCGTGATCAACCAGACTCCGTACCCTGCGTTGTCGGTGCTATGCGGAATGGCGATCTCGCCCAGAACCATGAGCAAGTGAAGAATGAGGCAGATGGCGAGAGTCCCGACTGCGAGAGCGTGCGTGCGCGTGGAACTGTCGAAGGCAGCGGGCAAGAGCAGCAGGACAGCGGCGCTTGCGAGCACTGCCTGGACAACCAGGTGCAGAGGCAAGAGCGGGGTCTGCCAGAGGTCGCGGCCTTCGCATTGTCCAAAGAGAAATGCGGTATACCCGGCGGCCAGGAAGCCCGCCAGCACAGTGGGCCAGAGCAAGATGTGAGAAATCCTCGCCAAGCCCATAAGCCCGCTCAGCCAGAAAGCGCCGCACAGGCCGCTATAAAGAACTAGGAGATAGGCTCCCTTGGTCAGCCAGGACTTGCGCTGAGGAGACAGCAGGACGCTCAAGAAACGCTGCTTGCGGCTCAGATCGGAGACCAGCATCACCACGGTCAAGGCGATGAAAACGAGCGCCAGTGTTGCCAGCATAGTGTCGCGCAAACGATCCGCGGAAAGGAGTCCCAGAGCCATGCCGACCGCAGGCACGGCGAGCATGCCCGAACCGATGGACTTCATCCAGAAATAAACCGGCACCTGCCAACCCCAGGGGCATTCGTGGGCGACATCATAGGCCGCCAGAATATTTTTCTGCAGAAATGGACTGCCGGGAATATAGGCAGCTCCGCCGCCGTGAACTTGCCGGTTCCGCTCCGCCCACATGTAGAAAGATTCATGCCGCGCCGCGGTGGGGGCCATGGTGCTTTCGTCGGCGTCAATGTAGAAGGTTTTGGGCTGCGTTCCCTGCTCCGGCTTGCGCACGCGGACTGTCTCGCGCGCCAGCAGCTGTGCGACTTCGCTTTCAGGATTGTCCAAATCGCCGGCAATAAGAGCATGTTCCGGGCAAAAAGCTGCGCAGGCAGGTTCCAGTCCCACTTCAACGCGATGCGCGCAGAGATGGCATTTGGCCGCGGTGTTCCGGTCCGGGTCAACATAAATGGCGTCATAGGGGCACGCCTGCATGCAGGCCTTGCACCCAATGCAGCGGGCGGGGTTGAAATCTACAATTCCGTCTCTGCGCTGGTACATGGCGGTTACCGGACAGATCTCGACGCATGGCGGCTTCTCGCAGTGACTGCAGCGAGTCACCTGGAAGATACGCCGCGCGTGCGGGAATCTCCCCTTCTCCACATACTTGACCCACGTCCGGTTGACGCCCAGCGGAACCCTGTTCTCGGTTTTGCATGCCACGGTACAGGAATGGCAGCCGATGCACTTGCGGCTGTCGATGACCACCCCGTATCTCATGCCGTAGCCTCCCGTAACAACGCGGTCACGCGCGCAGCCACTGCCGCGCCGTCAATCATGCAGTTGCGGATCGGTTTCATGCCGGTCGCGCATCCCGCGAGAAAAACACCGTCGCGGGTCGCATCATGCGGATGGCGGAACCATTCCCGGCACAGAAAAAATCCATCGGGACCGCATGTGATTCCCAGAGTGCTCGCCAATTGGTTGACATCCTCACACGGCCTCATTCCTGTCGAAAGAGAGACCAGATCGAATTCGCCCGCGAAGGGACGGTTCAGGAGTGTGTTTTCCGCGCGGACGGAAATGGAGCCGTCCGGCAGCTGCCGGCACATGGAGACGCGACCCCGGATGTAGCGCACGCCCCGCTCTTGTGCCAGCGAGTACATCTCTTCGAAACCGCGGTCGTAGGTGCGGACATCCATGTAGAAGCAAGCCACGAGCGCTTTCGGATTGCGCTCCATGACCGTGCTCGCCTGCTTGGTGCTATACGAGCAGCAGATGCGGGAACAAAAGGGCGCGCCGATGCGCTTGTTGCGCGAACCGACGCAGAACACGATCGCCAGCCGCTCGGCCTCCTTGCCGTCGCTCGGCCGCACCAGTCTTCCGCCGGTTGGGCCGCGCGGGTTCAGCATCCACTCCAACTCGGTGGCTGTAACCACGTTGGGATAAGCTCCATATCCATATTCTTTGAGGCTGGTGGGATTGAAGGGTGTGAATCCCGTGGCGACAACAACCGCACAGGAAGCAATGGAGCTCCCATCGCCAAGTTCGACTGTGAAGTTGGGAAAATTTCCGCGCAACCCGCTGACCACGGCGCCGCAGCGAACGTCAATGAGAGGCGCTGCTCTTAGGTCGCGCTCCAGGGCGTCGGTGAACTCCTTGCCATCGTAAAATCCGTCGTCGTTGAAGAAGGGAAAAGTCCTGGAGAGTTTGGGAACCCTGCCGCCCAGTATCGGGGCCTTCTCGACCAGCACAGATGGCATTCCGAGCGAGTTCAGCACCAGCGCCACCTGCATGCCCGCCACCCCGCCTCCGATGATGCATACCGGTTTTTTCATACCAGTTCGCTACGTGACCTCCAGATTCTCTTTTGTGAGCCATTCTTTGGACTTGTCGTAAGGAATCCCAAGCTTGTCGAGAAGCGGTTCGATAGGCACGGTATGGCCTTGGATGCCCACGACCTCGTAGGGATCCCACCCCAGCAGCAAGCCTGCGAGCTCCGTATAGGAGAGTGTCGGGATGTTGTACTCCATGCCGGTCATCTGGAGAATTGCCCATTGCTCCTTGTCGAGAAAGAGGTTGCAGCCGGGACAGTTGGTGAGAATCGCGTCCGGTTTCCACGGTTCCATGCTCTCCAGTTTCTTCAGGACGCATGCCATCGTGTAGCCGCGATTGGGACGAATCGCGCACTGCCGGAACCCCATGCCGCAACAATGACGCCGTTCCGGATAATCCACCGTCTCACCGCCCCAGGCGCGAACGAGCCCGGCCAGCACGTCGCAAGATTCCGATCCACCAATGGCCTTCTCGGGGAAAACCTTGGCGTAGTGGCATCCGACATGATCCACGATGCGCAACGGCCGTCCCGTTCTGCGATCGACCAATCGGTACCTCAGCTTCTGTGCCAGTGCGTCGCGGTAGCGATACACGATGTCGCTGGCGTGGACCACATGCTTTGGAATCTGGAGCCGCCGGCCGCAAGCTTGCCGGAGCCACCGGTCCACGCGCTCGTACAGCCCCGGCTCCTGGTGATACATCTCCAGGCATTCGTTGTGAATTGCGAACGATGTCACGCACGCGGTGGTGATATTTTCAACGCCGATTTCGGCCGCGACCGACCACAGACGCGCTGTTACCAGCAGCGTACTTTCGATCGAGATAAGGTCGCCGTGCGACGAAAAGCCCGTGCAGCACGTGCATTGCGACTCCGCGCGATCTCCAGCTGCCTTCCATCGCAGCCCGAGCAAATCGTAGATGCGGCTAATGAGGAGCTCGGTCCCCGGATTGACAGCACCCAGAATGCAGCTCGGCGTAAGAAAAAAATCGTTTTCCGGGATCTCTTTCATAGTCTCGGAAGCAATCATCGATGTCCCCATGTCTGTTTTTCCTTTGTCTATCCTTCGCGGTGAACCCGATCGTGATACTCCTCGATCGAGACGCCGCTTGTACTAGCATCCTCACTTGCGCATTCCTCAAGCTGATTCCACAACACCAGCGTTCCACCGGTGGCCAGGCACGAACGAAATTCCGCCAGCGTTTGCGGCGAAAGTTTGCGCCCGCCAAAATGCCCTGGCCGATCCGGGTTGGCACCTAAGCGAACCATCTGACCCTCCGCCTCGGACTGATATTTTGCATAGCGCGGGCCGAAATCCGGGTGACCTTCAGCGGTGACATTCCGGAAGTACAGGCTGCAGCCACGGTTCCACAGGTTTCCGCCGCACAAATGCCGCATTGCGTATTGCTGCCGCCCCCTCACGCTGTGCAGGTGATATCCCTTCAGTTGGGCCAGAAAGCGCAACGAAGAAATCAGTCCCATCAGGTTGTTTTCGCGGGAACACTTCGGTTTGCACGAGGCACATTGTCCGCAATACCAGAGGACGTCGGACTTCAAGAGTTCGACCAATCGGTCTTCGCTTTTCGAGAGAACGGTGTCAACGATAGTGCGGGGATTGTACTCGGGATAATACTGGGCGGCCGGGCACTGCGCAGTGCAAACGCCGCAGGCAATGCAGCTTTTCAGGGCGTGTTTGGCGACGAGATGGTTCTCGACCCACCAGGTGCAGGGTTCGTTGCGCGCCTTCTCGTACCATTCCTGCATCTCGGCATCGCACCCATTGGCCCGCGCGGAGCTTTCCCGCCGGTCCTTTTCCCGCTCCAACGATGTCCCATAGAGACGTCGGAGGTTCGGGTAGGTGGGGCCGGCGGCGGCTTCCTGGTCGCGCATGGACTCATAGGCCGATACCAGTTCGTCATCGGGCATGTCTCTGAGTTCCTCGTGCCTTTTCGAGAGCAAGTCGGCGGGAAATATTTGTTGTGTTGGCGAGACGCTGCGGTTCATGCTGCCACCCTGCCAGGCTCCAGATCGGCCAGCGGAACCTCGGAAAGTGCTTTGTATTCCTCCGCGGTGAGCGCAACCGTTCGGTAGAACACATGTGCGAATTTGGAGTTTGCTGAACCCGCAAGCAGAACCAACACAAATACCAAGTGCAGAAAGTACGTCGGGTAGGCCAGCACGCCCACATTTGCGTAACGAAAGATTTCAGACAGCAGGCCCGTAACGCTTACGAGCAAAAGCTCCACCAACAGCACCCAGTCAAACCATGAACTTGCGTCCCGGTTCCGGGATGCCCGCCGACGTTGAATGCAAAAGTAGAAGCTCCCGCTGATCACCAACACTGCGGCAAGATTGCCGGCAATTTTGAAGGGGTGGAAAACAGGCAGAGGATAGGGAGCACCGAGAGCGATCAGCGTGGCCGCGGCACCCGCCAGCGCCAGCAGCGTAATGAAGCCATAAAACACAGAGATGTGCGCCCATCGGCTTAAGGGAAACTGCTGACATTGGGAGAATTGCCGGTGCGTGGCGATCTGGCGAGTTACGGAGACAAAGGAGTGAACGAGACGGCCAAGGTCGGCTTCCCGGAGCGACTCCCCGGTGAATGCCTTCCAGGCGCGTGCCGCGCCGATCAGGGTACCGATCATTACCATGCCCGCAATCGCTGCAAAGAACAGATTCAACGTGAAATGGGGAAGCATGCCGGCATAACGCACCGGCGTGATCTGGGGCGAGAACGACCCGCCGACAGCGATGGCCGCCAGCAGCAGAGCGATGGCCACCAGCAGCATGGATAGAAAACCGCGCCGCTGATTTACCAAACGACTCCACCAGCGGGGCAGGGAATAGTGCTCCACGGCCAGTCGACGAATGGCTGCCATGATCCGGCCCGGCCCAGCGTTGGCCGGGCAACGGGAGGTACAGTCCTGGCAATTGAAACAGAGCCAGACGCTAGGGTCGGCAAGCAGTCTGTCCACTTCGCCCAGCTGCAGAAACGTCATCTGGCGCCTCGGGAACAGGGCGCCATCGGTTTCGGCAAGATGACAGCTCACCGTGCAGGCGCCGCATTGCAGGCAGGACAGCAACGAATTCCCGTCGGGGCAATATTGGGTGAGCAATGCCGCCGTCGCGCGCTGCCGGACGGGAAACAGCGTCAAAGAGGAGTCCCGAAGCAGACGAATCGTGCTTCCGCGCAGACGCCATCCAAAATCGATGGCTGGTCGAGGTACTGAAAACTTCGTTTCCTCCGACCTAGACAGGATGGCCCTGCGGCGTTGGGGACCGACGCGCTTCCCGATTCTTTCGCCCACGGCCATAAAGTTCTTCTATTAAGTCTATAGAACTTATAGTAAATAGCAGCAATTGGTGTGCCGTGTCAATGCTGGGCAGCTGCAACTCCGGAGTCTTAAAATTCAGGTACTTAGAGGGAACTGTCCGATGGCCAGGCTTTTGCGTGTGCAGGTTCTTGCATTGCGATGCGAAAAAGTCTTCCTTGTCCACTTGCCTGAAGCAAAAGTGTCTTCATCGCTGCGCTAGGTCGTAATGTATCGCTGCATCCCTCTCCACTGTCCCAACAGCCGACGGGCGGAGCAGGTTGAAGCGCACAAGCGCACGCGGCGATTCTGGATGGTTTGTCGCTATTCGGAAGTTGGCCCGAAACGGGCTTCGCGGACCTTTGGGCTCGGTCCGCATTCAGTAGGATCACGCTTCCCCCAAGAGGACTTCTGGCCCGCGTCGTTCAGAGTACCTCCGCAAGCATAACTTCCGTTTAGCCCGTCATCCGGGCACAATGCGGAGAGGCTGCTAATCTGTAAAGGTGTGCTTCTGCCTAGCCGACTACCTAATGATTCGCGATGTTCTCCGGCTCAGGAGCGTCTGACAAAACCTTCACCCGCGCCACGTAAGAAGAATGAAATCTACTTCAGGCCTTCCACCAAGTAGAGGTCTCCGAGCGTTCGGTGGAAACCATACACGTATGTCTTCCCGTCAGGTGTCATCAGGATAGGTCCGATGGTGGAGACACCGGTGGGATCGAGCGGAGCAATCTGCCTCCAGACGGTTTTCTTTCCCGTGGCCAATTCCAATCGATAAACCTTGGCGGGCACCTCGCCGGTCCGGTAAAGATAAATGGAGCGGGCGTCCTGACTCCAATTGATGGGAATATCTCCGGGTTCCATACCGTTAACGATTCGAGGGTCACCTCCCGCCGAGGGGTAGAAGTACCCTTTTTGATCGGGGCCAATGCCCGCGACCAACTGGCCATCCGGCGAAATAGCAAATGCCATTGCGTCGACCCCTTCGGGGGAAATCGCGTTGGGTTTTCCTCCGGAAACATCCTGCGTATAGAGCCGTACGCCGCGCCCCGGCTCGTTCCCGGAGAAGACGAAGCTCTTGGTGTCCGGGAGCCAGCGTGCCCACTGGTGATTAATCGAATCGTTGGTAAGCGGCAGGGTTTCACCTGCCCCGGTTGGCAACAGCCGGAGTTGCGCCGGCGAGCCCGGAGTCACAATGATGACCCATTTCTGGTCGGGGGAGAGGGCAGCGGCGCCCCCTTCTCCGAGTCGAATTGCTGGTGATCCATCGGTGTTACGAATGTAAACTGCATAAGTCAGCTCTTGTGCATTCCCATACTGCACCCCCCCGCCAACTCCCTCCTCATCAAAGAGAACGGTTTTGCCGTCCGCAGAAATGTCGGCGGGATAGGAGTAGTCAAGCCACGAAAGGTCGCGCTCTTTGGTCGCGCCCTCGGAGAGAGCCATGACCTCGCGCCGGCGGCCGGCGCGAGCCAGCAGCACGCGCCCATCGCGCCAGATATCGAACACAACCAACGTACCGGGTATCCGTGTCACCAGCCGTTCTTTTCCCGTCAGGCTAACAGCGGAGAGATAGTGATCCACTCCCACCTCACTGGCCGTGAACCAGACTTCCCGGCCGTCAGGTGACCAGGCCAGACCGCCCGTACCGTACCAGTCGCGGGTCAGCCTTTTCTTGTTGCCGGACAGATCAACGACGGCCACGGAGCCGCTGTCGTCTCCCTGGTTGGCATGGTCAATGAACGCCACGAAATCGCCTTTCGGTGAAACTCGCGGATAACTGATCCAGCCGCCGCTGGCTTCGTAGAGAACCTTGCCGATGGGATACTCGAGCCGGTCGCGGCCGCCAACATTGCGTACCACGGCTATGCTGTTCCCGTCGGGCGACCAATCCGCCCATTCCACATTCTCGAGAACCGGGCGAGGGGCACCGCCAGCCAACGGCGCCCGGGCCAGCGTACCCACATGCACCCAGGTTCCGGCGGGGTGACTGTCCAGAGAAAGAGCCATTTCCCCGGTCGATGAAACTCCTAGAAGCTCGGCCCGACCGAGTCCTAGAGAACGCGATTCCACGGTGCCTTGGCGCGCGGCGAACATCTCTCCGGGGTTTCCTTGCCAGGCGGCGCTATATAGAATCGTCTGCCCATCCGGGGCAAAGCGGGCGGAGCGGATCTCGCCGCGGCGGAAAGTGATCTCGTGATACAGCGGCGCGCTGGCTGCGGACGATCCCCACAGGTGTTTGCCCACCACTAGCCCGATGGCAAGAGCAACGAGAAAACCGCAGCAGATCAGCAGCGGCAGGAGTCGACCGCTCCTTCGCGTGCTCTCAGGAACGATGGTGGCAGCTTCTTTCGCGCCGCTAGTTCCCGCTGCCGGCGCAACACCACTCACCCCAGCGCGGGAAGAATCGGTGTCACGTTTCAGGCGCTTCAGGTCGGCGCGAAGCTCGGCCGCGCTCTGGCAACGCAACTCCCGGTCTTTTTCCAGCGCCTTGTTCAGGATAATTTCCATTTGTGCCGGCAGTCCCGGATTCAACTGGATTGGCGGCGCGGGTATCTTGTTCAGAATCGCTTCAAAGATCACAGCCGACGTAGCTCCCGAGAAGGGCTGCTTGCCGGTTGCCATTTCGTAGAGCACCACACCGAAAGAAAACAAATCACTGCGCTGATCCAGTGTTTCGCCGCGTGCCTGCTCGGGCGACATATAGCCAATGGTTCCCATCGCCGTTCCAGGAGAGGTCAGTTGATCGGCGCTGACGGCAGTTGCGGCCCCTACCGTGGGTACCGACCCATCCACGAGGCGGTGCCCTTGCGGGGTGAGTTTCGCCAAGCCAAAATCGAGGACCTTGGCCTGACCTCTTTGGGTGACAAAGATATTCGCAGGCTTGATGTCGCGGTGCACAATTCCGCCAGAGTGCGCCGCTTCGAGAGCGTCCGAGATCTGAATGCCCAGTTCGAGCAGCTGTGCAGTTTTGAGCGGACGGCCCTCGATCATGTGTTTCAGGGTCGAGCCGTCCAGATATTCCATGGCGATGAAAGCTTGGCCATTTTCCTGGCCGATGTCGTAGATGGTGCAGATATTCGGGTGGTTCAGGGCGGAAGCCGCCTGGGCTTCACGCTGAAAGCGGCTAAGGGCTTGAGGATCTTTGGCTACGTCATCGGGCAGAAACTTGAGCGCGACAAAGCGGTGCAGTCGGGTGTCCTCGGCCTTGTACACCACGCCCATGCCGCCGCCACCGAGTTTCTCGACAATGCGGTAATGCGATATAGTCTGGCCGATCATTCGGGAGCTGCCCGGCTTTCGGGTCGCTTCATCTTACGGATGCGGCAGCCCCTCGTCAACGCATGACGGCTCTGGCAGGAGCATGTCGAACCCAGAACACTTTATGAAGGGGTAACCGTGGAGGCGGCGAGATAACTCCCGGTTTGTCGGCTAACCTTCCTTTACAAAGATTAGGGAAGAGTAGCCCGTCACCCGCCCAGTGGAAATCCTTGCGACTACCAGAGCAAGCTGTCCGGGCGGCAGGGGCGGACCTTCTCGATTGCATGAGCTGTACTGCGCATGCTATCTTGCCGCTACTTGTCGCGGAGGTGAACGTGGCACACAGGCTGCATCATCCCGGTCACGCCCATACCCACCCCGACCCGAAGTTTCCCACGCGTCGCAACTTTCTTTCATCGCTCATCTCCGCTGCCGTTCTTGCCCCGTGGGCCTTCGGCCAGGATCAGGCTCGGACGCCAGCGGAGTTGGCAGAGCGCGCTCGCCAAATGGCCGAGGACCATGAAGTGAAAGGCCTGGCCGAGCCGTTCCTGGGAATCACCACCAACGGCAAGGTTGTTCCAGGGCTGTTTGAAATCAGACCGAGCGAAGTTTCGACGGAGCCCATCCGTAACGCTGCGGAACGATTTATCGCCACGCTAACCAACGTGCAACTCATCCGAACGATGTTCCCGGTCGAGGACGTGCAGTGGCGAAAGTGGATGAATCAGGACTTTTACCCGCGCCAGGGGATCAGCCTGCAGGAGATGACCGATGCGCAGCGGGAAGCGGCGTTCGGCCTGATGCAAGTGTCGCTCAGCACCAAAGGGTTCGAGCTGACGCGCAATATCATGCGCTTGCACGAGACGCTCGCAGAACTGGACGGCGACCGGATTTTCAACGGCGAATGGCTGTATTACGTCACGATCTTGGGCAAACCCTCGCCTACCGAACCGTGGGGCTGGCAGTTCCAGGGTCATCACGTCATCATCAACTACTTCGTTTTGGGCGATCAGGTGGTCGTGACGCCGCTGTTTGTGGGGTCGGAACCGGTGCGTGCGACTTCCGGCAAGTACAAAGGTGTGACGGTCCTGCAGCAGGAGCAGAACGACGGGTTGGCGATGCTGCAGGCGCTTCCGGAGGTTCAGCGCAAGCAGGCGGTGCTCAATTTCTCCAAGTCAGGCAACAACAACCTGACCGAGGCCTTCAAAGACAACGTCGTTCTCGACTACTCTGGCTTGCGCGCCAACAGCCTGGTGGACTCGGCACGCCAGCGCTTGCGCGATCTGATCCATCTTTACGTCAGCAACATGGACGACGGCCACACCCGCGTAAAGATGGACGAGGTCGACCGCCACCTCGACAACACTTGGTTCAGCTGGATTGGCGGGGCGCAGCCCGATAGCACTTTCTATTACCGCGTGCAGAGCCCCGTGATTCTGATTGAATTCGACCACCAGCGGCCCGTAGGTCTGCGGGAATTTGCCGCCGATCCCCACCTGCCCACGCAACAGCATATTCATTGCGTGGTGCGAACGCCCAACGGTAATGACTACGGGAAGGACCTGTTGCGGCAGCACTACCTCGCGCACCCACATACGACTTGAAACCGGGGCGATGCAACTACGGGGCCTGACCTCCTGCAAAATCTCGAAGGGGGACAGTCCCCCATACCGGACGTATGGTCGGCAAACCGGAAACGTGTGCTGAGCAGTGCGTTGTTCAGGAGGGTTGAAGTCCCTCTGGCGCTCAAATGAGGGGCGCCATATCCAAGAAGCGGGGTTCGTAGCCTCGCTGGCCGGAGAAAGCGGAAGGTATGGAGAGGTCTAAACGGGCACGAAGGCGAAAGCTGGACACAGCCAAGACCGACCTGAAGCCACCGCTTGCGGTACTCCGGAGGGCAGGGTGTCCACCGCGAGGTGGAATCCGAAGGGCCTGCGGAGAAGTACCGGGCCGTAATCGAGGGGGACAATCCCCCAGATGAACCGGTCGGCCCAAGGTGGGGCAAGGTCGAGTCTGCGTTTCCGAGACGAAGGCGTTCTCATTCACCCACCACACCAAGGTGATTGCGGGCGGCACGGTACGGAAGAACAACGCGTAACCTCAGGAGAACTGGCAGAGTCTCCGGGTAGCACCGGAGTAAGTGAGCCTATAAGCGCAAGCGAAGTGGCGAGCGACGCTCGGTCAGTAGTCGGACGGCTGAATATTACCTGAAGCGTGATGAAAATTACGTGACCGGGCAACCGGCGACGGAATTGGGTCGGGGAAGGCAGCCGACGAAGATGGTCAGGAAGAGAAAGGAAGCCAGAGGAGTAAAGGCGAGAAGGAGGAACAGTTCCATGAGTGAAAAACCCGTACATTCTCGTCTGAGGAGACTGGCGGACTGGATCAACCTGACGGGTGCAAAGAAGGTCCATTCATTAATCGACAAGGTGTACAAGCGGAAGAACCTGGAGATGGCCTGGGAGAAAGTGAAGTCAAACCGGGGCAGTGGAGGTGTAGACGGGCAAACCCTGGAGGCTTTTGAGGCGCAGCTGAACCAGCAGTTGGATCGGCTGCAGCGAGAGCTGAAAGAGGATACCTATCAGCCTCTGCCGGTGCGACAACACCCGATCCCGAAGCGGGACAAACCCGGCGAGTATCGAATGCTCGGCATACCGGCGATCTATGACCGCGTGTGTCAACAAGCGCTACTCAATCGGTTGGAGCCCATCTTCGAGCCAGTATTCGACGACGCGAGCTTCGGATATCGGCGAGGGCGATCAACAAAGGATGCCTTGCGCAAAGTGTGGAAAGAGATACAAAGCGGGTCCGAGTGGATCGTCGATGCGGATCTCCGAGACTTTTTCGGGTCCGCGGACCATGAGAAACTCCTCACGCTGGTAGCCCAACGAGTAGCCGACGGCCGCGTGCTGCGCCTCA
>OCTA010004621.1_pt1 | contig 12043 bp, 2 predicted proteins | sample 1538991 | NCBI WGS metagenome assembly OCTA01 (sample SAMEA3539302, study PRJEB22396) | soil metagenome | biome: tundra; feature: field; material: soil | place: USA | collected 2010-05 | depth 0.15 m | reverse complement strand
GCATGGTCACGAATTATCAAGTCGTGTCGGAAATCGCCACCCGCGCCGTCGTGCGGTTCAACAGCGCAATGACCAATGTTGTTACATTTACTAACGATGCTTTTGGCAATCCAATCTGGTTTGCCGCTCCCGTCGTGACGAACAACAATGCCGTCATCGAAAGATTTAACATTTTGCCGCCCGATTAAATGAAAAACACGAGGATGGAATCCGCCTTCGTTTCGTTACGGCGCGACGAGGATGGAGGAGTGCGGATGGTTGTAACGACGACGCTGGAGCGGAGCGCGAGCCCTGGGAGCGCCGGCGTCCCGCCGGCGGGTGGAACTGTACACCGCAACGCAACGAGCCGGCGACACGCCGGCGCTCCCAGGGAGGGGAAGATGAAAACGCTGATTGACCCGAAATTCGCAGCAGTTTGGAGCGCCGATCTCCGAATCGGCATGAACACACTGGAGCGGCCGATTGTGTCGAATCGGAGTTCGGCGCTCCGGTGGCCCGAGCCGGCGGGACGCCGGCGCTCCCAGGAAGAGGGAAATGGGTGGAGTGTGGCTTCGCCAACTCCAAACTCCCATCTCCGATCTCCGATTTTGCATCCTCGCTTTGACCATGATTTTGTGAAATAATCATTTGACCAATTGTTATGCATTCGCGTCCGTTCATCTGGATTTTGTTGTGCCTGCTGTGCCTGGCGGGCGCGTGGTTCTTTTGGCAGCGAGAAAATGGTAGGGACGGCTCGCCGAGCCGTCCGCACGAAGCGGTCGCCCCGGCGGTGCGACCCCACCCTCCGTCCACCGCGTCGAACATCCTAGCCACCGCTTCCACAAACGGTGCAACTTCGGCTAAAACAAACCAATTCGCCTATCGCCTCAGCAACACGACCAAGACCATCGGCCAGTTGGTGGGCGACCGCCATGCGATTTTGCTGGAGAACGCGCTGATTGACACCGGCGCGAAGCTGAATTTATCGATTCCCAAAAATCTGCAATCGCCGGGCGATCCCGGCGCTTACATCGTCCAGGCGCGCGGGCCGATTGACAACGCTTTCCGTGCGATGCTGGCGGCGGCAGGCGCGGAGATTGTCTCCTACATTCCCAACAACGCCTACCTCGTGCGCGCCCCAGCGGGCGTGGCCAATGGGCTGGCGGGGAATCCGCTGACACAAGGGGTGATTCCCTACGAGCCGTATTACAAAATATCCTCGTCAATGCCCGTAACGGTTAAACAAAAGCTGTCTTCTTCCGCGCCAAAGGAAAATCACCGGGCGGCGGGGCCTTCCTTGCTTGCGCTGGCGGTGAAACAAGCGCCGCTGCCCGCGGGAACCTATTTGACGCTCGGTTTGTTCAGCGACGGCGCGGCGGCGACGGTCACGCAGATTGAGAAACTAGGCGGCCAGATTGTTGCGCGGGACAATTCGCCGTTTGGTCCGGTGGTGCGCGTGCAACCGCCGCAGAACTGGACAACGTTGGCGGCGTTGTCCGGCGTGCAAATCGTCGAGCCGTATCATCCGCGCGTTCATGCGAATGACTTGAGCCGCACGACGGTGGGCGTGGCGGCGGACTCGCAAGTTTCATCGAATTATCTAGGCTTGACCGGCAAGAACGTAATGGTGGAAGTGAACGATTCGGGCATTGACGCGACGCATCCGGATTTGGCAGGCCGCGTGTTTGGTTCTCCGACGATAGACACCAGCGGCCACGGCACACACGTGGCGGGCATCATTGCCGGTGACGGCACAGAATCGCTGACCGTGACAAACGCGCAAGGTTCCATCATGCCGGCGACGAACGGCCAGTTCCGCGGCATGGCACCGTTGGCGAATTTACTCTCCATAGACTGGAACGCATCAGACCAGGAGCTTCAGGCAGCCGCGGCGCTGACCAATGCGCTGATTTCCAACAACAGTTGGAATCACGGCGCTGCCGCATACGACTTGGAAGCGGCCAGCTACGACGCGGCGACGCGCGACGCACTGCCGAAAGTGACCGGTTCGCAGCCGGTGCTGTTTGTGTTTTCGGCGGGCAACGCCGGCAACGGTGATGACACAACCGATCCCGGCAGCGGCACTCCGGACAGCATTGAATCGCCCGCCACAGCCAAAAACGTCATCACCGTGGGCGCCATCCAGGAGTTTCGCAACATTACCAATGAAGTGACCAACGCGGACGGCACCATCAGCACGCCCTGGCAAGCGGACACCAGCACCAGTTATCGCATCGCGGGTTTTTCCAGCCGCGGCAACGTCGGCATCGGCACCGAAGGCACGTTCGGACGCTACAAGCCGGACGTGGTCGCGCCGGGAACATCCATTATTTCCACCCGCTCCAGCCAGTGGGACATCGGAACCTATTTCTATCAAAATCCGACAAATTTCAACGTGCGGGATTTATCCGTGGTCGTTCAGGCGGATTCGCTGGGGGCGGGCCACTTCCCGCGGGTGCCAATCAATACCGTTCAAGTCACCATCCAGTTGTTCCCCAACGCGCGTTCGCCGGTTCCCTTCCCCAATCTGCCGATTTATTTCGGATTGGTGGGTTCCCCGACCTACCCTTACTCAGCCATCAACCAGGTTTCGATACCGCCGGACGGCGGCCTGACCATCCCCGCCATACTCAGCAGTGAAGCCTTTTACGGTTTCAATTTTGCCGTCAGCAACATCACCAGCGAACCCATCAATTTCGACATCGTCCTCGATACCATCACGACGAACAACCCCGGAAATTATTTTCTGGTGTATAGCAATTTAAACCAGTCCCTCGGCGGGATCAACCCGGCCAGCACCGGGCCGGGACCGTATTACCGCTACGAAACCGGCACCAGCATGGCGGCGGCTGACGTGTCGGGCGTGCTGGCGTTGATGCAGGATTACTTCACCAACACGCTGCGCACCACGCCCAGCCCGGCGCTGCTCAAAGCCATGTTGATCAATGGCGCGCGCCCGACGGGTGCTTACGATCTTCAAGTCCAAAACAACATCAACTTCGAAGGTTGGGGGTTGATCAATCTGCCGGATTCCCTGCCTCCGGGCGTGACCAACCGAGCCGACGCAAACTGCTCCAGCTTCTTCATTGACCAAAACCCGACCACCGCGCTGGCCACCGGCGACAGCCACACGTTTCTGGTGACCATCAACACCGATGCTGCCGCGCTGCCGTTGCGCGTGACGCTGGCATGGACCGACCCGCCCGGCGACCCCGCCGCCGCCATCAAGCTCGTCAACAATCTCGACCTCATCGTGACCAATTTCGATGACCCGGCCAATCCAATCATCTTTTACGGCAACGACATCGCATCGGGGAGCATCTACAACACTCCCGAAGGCACAAACGCGCCGAATTTGGATTCCATCAATAACGTCGAAAATGTGTTTATTTCGCCGTTGCTGGGCGCGAATTATTCCATCACCGTCATCGGGCGCGGCGTGAACGTCAATGCCGTCACCGCCCAAACCAACAACGCCGCCGGAGTCTATGCGCCCAACGTCGTGCAGGATTACGCGCTGGTCATTTCCTGCGGCAACGGCGCAGTGACGAACGCATTCACGGTGACGGACAATCCGATCATTTCCAATCCCACGACCGATCAGGACGTCACGTTTGTGACCACGACCAACGCGCCGTTGCTGAATCAATTTGTGGGCGCAAGTACGCCGCTGCTTGGCACCAACCAGATCCCGCTGGGCACGAACCTGGTGTGGAGCGGGACCAATAGCCTCATCACCCTGGGCATGACCAATCAATGGCATTTCTACGTGGTGACGAACACCACCGGCTTCACCAACGCCGCGTTCATCACGTTCATACCGCTGACGCTTTCGGTTCCGCGCATGGGTGTGTTTGCAGACTCCGTCGGCAACGCCACGCGGCCGGGGGCGGACATTGATCTTTATGTGACCACGGATCCGACATTGATGAATCTTAACCCGGTCGCCATTTCCAACTGTGTCAACGGCGCGCAAGTTGGAGCTTCATCGGGCAACATCTTCAATGGTGCGTCGTTGGGTCGCGGAGGCACGGAATTTGTCGTGGATACGAATTCCAGTCCCTCCATTCCCGGCGAGGTTTATTACGTGGGTGTGTATTCGGAGGACCAGGAGGCGTCCGAATACGGGTTCATCCCCATCTTCAGCGAGCGGCCGTTCAGCCAGATGAATCCGAACGGCAGCCAGAGCGTCTTCGGCGTGCCGTTGCCGGTGGACATTCCCGACGGCAGCCCGGCGCATCCGGGTTCGGGTTATGTCTTCGGTCTTGCCCTTTATCCGATGCAGGTGCAGCAGGTGGGGGTGACCAGCCTCATCGCGCACCAGAATTTTGGCGACCTCATCGGCACGCTCACGCACGGGGGCAATAATGGATTGTCGGGAAGCATCGTGTTGAACAATCACGACTCGCTCTACAATTCATCAGGGATTTACACGCAGATTTATGACGACAGCGGGCAGGGCGACATCGCCGGCTCGCGACCATCGGACGGCCCGGGCAGCTTGAACACGTTTACCGGTCAACAGGGCAATGGTGTGTGGTTGCTGACCGAGACGGATGATTCGCTGACCCAGACCGGTAGCGCGATCGGGTTCAATATGTTGATTGAGCCGCACCATCCCCTGGACAAGGGAATCACCACCACCCTCGGGCCGCTGGGTTGGTTCTACGATTACATTGACGTGCCCCCCGGGGCGACCAATTTGACGATCTACGCCACGAACCTGACCGGGACCGGGCAGGTGGATCTGTTCGTCAAAGTCGGCGCCAGACCGACACTGACGGACACCAATGAATTCGGGCCGGCGAGGCTCACCAATAGCGGCCCGCTGGGACCGGGCAACTCGATTTCCATCGGTCCGCCGCTGGTCCCGGGCCGTTACTGGGTCGGTTTGTATAACGAGAGCCTGATGCCGCAGACGGTGTATGTCATCGCGAAGCTCGGTATGGGCGCGGTGCCGGGGCAGGTGATTTTCAGCTCCAGCGGGCCGGTGCCGATTCTGGACGACGCCGTGATGACGAATTCCATTTACGTATCGGCGGCCCAGACCATTTCGTCGGTGGACGTCGGCTTGCGCGTGGACCATCCGCGCGTGTCCGATTTGGTGTTCCATTTGATCAGTCCGGACGGCACGCGTTGTCTGCTCGTGGAAAATCGCGGCGGCACCACCACCAACGGCATGGGCGCGACCCTGGCCTTCACGAACATCACCCCGGCCACGGCTTCCGGCTCGACGTTGCCGACCACCAACGTCATTGACACCGGCTCGACCGCCGGCACCGTGCAGATCAGCTACAATTTCTACACCCAGCCCGACCAGATGCTGGTGCAGTATCAGGGCGCGAACATCTTCGATTCCGGCATTGTCAACGGCAGCGGCGTGTTCACGATTGCCTACGGGCCAGGCACCAACACGCAACTGACCATCGTGATGAATCCAAACGGCAACAGCCCGGGTAACCTGTGGGATTACACGGTAAATTCGGCGCAGGCCAAATACACCTATCTGGTGCTGACGGAAGACACGAACAAGACGACGACGCCCATCAAGTTCGCGCCGGTGCCGTTCCAAGGCGTTCTGACCAACATGCTGGTCACCAATGCGGTGCCAGTCACCAATGTGGTGCCGGCCGCCGCCGAATGGCACGGTTCGTTTGAAGGCAACACTGTCAATATTGAACCCACGGCGGGACAATATTTTCCTGACGGATGGCTTGTTGACTCCGGAAGTGTGGATGTTGTAATCAATGCAACTTGGTTTGGAAATAAAGCCGATGAAGGGAATTGGTTGGTGGATCTGGATGGTTCTGATGCGGGAACGATATCCACGAACATCCCCACCGTGCCGGGCCAAAACTATGTGCTCAGCCTTGCCTATTCGCGGAACGCAGACAGCGTCGGTCTTACCATCCCCAGCGCCAACGTTTTGATTAATAACAATCCGGTGGGCACTTTGGCTCCGAATTTCAACGACACCTGGGCCAGCCTCAATTGGCATTCGACGTCTTACGTGTTCACCGCCACCTCTCCGTCCACACACCTGACCTTTCAATCCTTGGATTCCGCAAAACCATACCCGGGGGATGCCTACGGGGTGCTACTGGACGCGATCAATTTGTCGTCAGGCCTGAACGATGGTTTTGAAAAAACGGCGGCCGGGGACTATGCGCAAGGAGTCAATCCGGTTTTTAGCGGCTGGACTGTCAACGCCAATCAGGTCACGGTGATCAGCAATGCGACGCTGGCCTATTCCGGCACCAACCTGCTGGCGCTGGCCGACGGCACGATTTCGCGCCTGTTGCCCACCGTGCCGGGCCAGACTTACACCCTGTCGTATGCGTATCGCGGGCCGAGCTTGGTAAGCATGTGGCGCGGGGAAAACAATACAAATGACAGCATAAATGGAAATAATCCCACCGCAGTTCAGAATATAACATTTACCAACGGCGAAGTCCGCCAGGCTTTTCATTATGACGGCAGCACCAGCCTGATCACCGTGCCGGCGAGCACCAGTCTGGCGGTTTCAAATATGACCCTTGAAGCCTGGGTTTTCCCAACTGACAGCAATATACATCCGATTATTGATTACGGAGGAGCCGGACAGATGTCTTCTGTGCAGCTATGGATTAATACGATTGGATATCAGTCGTCGGTTCCGGGTGCAATCGTCGCGCTTATCCGCACTCAAAACAACCTGGGTTATCTTCAGGTTATGAATGCCGGCCAGGTTGTTACTGTGAACCAATGGAATCATCTGGCACTTACCGTGAACGCCGCAACTCTCACCGGCATCCTGTATTGCAACGGGGTTCAGGTTGCATCCGCCACCACGATACCCATCGGAAGTCCCGTCAATCCGCTAAGTTTCGCTCCCGTGAACATTGGTTATCGGGATCAGAACAGCTCTGAAATTCTTCGCGGCTACCGGTTTTTGGGCAACTTGGATGAGGTCAGCATCTATAACCGCGACCTCTCGGCTTCGGAAATCCAGGCCATTTACAATCACGGCAGCTCGGGCAAGTACGTCACCAACGCGCCGTCCATCGCTCAAGGCCTGGCCGAGGCCCAAGTGACCGTGGGTGGCGTTCCTTCGCCCCTGTTCTTCGGCAGCAACACCAACTGGCAGACCAACGCCATCACCTTCATTGCCACGCAGAGCAACACGGTTCTGCGAGTCGCCGGATTTGAGCCGGGCATGTTGCTGGATAATTTCGCCCTGACCCAGTTTCTGGTTACGACCCAATATGTCACGAACTCGGTGCTGAACGGCGGTGACGTGTATTATCTGCCGGAACAATCGCTCGACACGTTCGCCGGCCTGAATGCCAACGGTCAGTGGCAGCTTGAAATTTGGGACAACCGCGCCGGCGCCGGTCTCACGAACACGCTTGTAAGCTGGCAGTTGCGGTTCAACTTCCCCACCACCGTCAGTTCGATCGGCACGCTCACGAACGGGACGCCGCAGACCAACGGTCTTCCCGTCGGCAGCATCGCGTATTATCTGATCACCGTGCCCATCAACGCGGACATCGCCACGAACATCCTGATCTCCCCCAACGGGCCGTTGAATTTGTGGTTCAACCCGACCACGCCGCCCAGCGGCACCAATTCGCCGGGCGATTATCTGCTGTTGTTCGGCTCGACCAACGGCACGGCTATTCTTTACACCAACGGCACGCCGCCGCTGGTCCCCGGCTCCACGTATTATCTCGGCGTGCAAAACACCAACAGCTTTGCCGTCACGAATTACAGCATCACCGTGGATTTCCACCTCGTCCCTGTGCCCATCGTCCTCACCAACGGCCAGCCGCAGACCAATACCGTCCCCGCCGGCGGCATTGACTATTATCTGGTCAACGTGCCAACGAACGCGGATTGGGCGACCAACCTCCTGCTCTTCGCCGGCGGCCCGTTGAACGTGTGGTTCAACCCCACCAACCTGCCCGCCGCCACCAATCCGCCGGATGTCCTCCTGTTCAGCGGCGCAACGAACGGGATTTCCATCTTTGGCACCAACAGCACGCCGACGAACATCGTGCCCGGCGGGACCTATTATCTCGCCGTGCAAAACCCGGGCACCTCCAACGTCACCTATGGCATCGAGGTGAATTTCCACCTGCAGTCGCCGTCGGTCCCGGCCGGGAGCGTCGTTTTTTACCCCATCACCGTGCCGACGAACGCGGACTTTGCCACGAACATTCTGGTCTTCGCCACCGGGCCGCTGAGCATCTGGTTCACGACCAATTCGCCGCCCTCCATCACGAACGCCACCGATGTGCGGTTGCTTCCTGATGCCACCTATCCGAGCGGAACGAACGGGTCCGTCGTGTTGAGCGCCAGCACCACGCCGCCGCTGGTGCCCGGTTCCACGTATTATCTCGGCGTGCAAAACACGAACAGTGTTGCCGTCTCTTATGTCATCGAGGTGGATTTCCACCTCCAGTTGCCGCCGGTCCCGGCCGGCAGCGTCATCTACTATCCGGTCGCCGTGCCGACGAACGCGGACTTTGCGACCAACATCCTGCTCTACGCCACCAGGCCGCTGAACATCTGGTTCACGACCAATTCGCCGCCCTCCATCACGAACGCCAATGACGTGCGGTTGCTTCCTGATGCCACCTATCCGAGTGGAACGAACGGTTCCGTCGTGTTGAGCGCCGGCACCACGCCGCCGTTGGTGCCCGGTTTCACGTATTACCTCGGCGTGCAAAACACGAACAGCTTCGCCGTCGCCTACGCCATCGAGGTGGACTTCCACCTGTTGTCCGGGTCCGTCACCGGCGCCATCACCGGTCTGACCATCACGGCCACCAACATCGGCGGGACCAACGGCTTCCTGCTCCAGTGGCAGGGGCCGACGAATTTCCAGTACGAGATCCAGTGGACGACCAATCTCGCCCCGGTTGTCTGGAACACGGTCCTGAACCCGGTCATCAATGTCGTCGTGACGCCGACCAACGGACATTTCAGCTTCTTTGACGACGGTACGCTGACCGGCGGGCCGGCCCTCATGAAATTCTACCGGGTCCTGGGCGGCCTGAATCTGGGACCGATCACCGGTTCGGGTACCGCCACCAACACCGTCCTGGCCGGGGCCATGTCGCAGGCGGTGGTGACCGTGCCGGCCAACGCCCTGTGGGCGAGCAATGTTCTGATTTCCGCCACCGGGCCGTTGAACGTGTGGTTCAACCAGACCAATCCGCCCACTGGCAGCACCAACGCCGGAGACCGCCTGATGCTGTCCGCCACCAACGCCGGCGTCTTCGTCCTCATGGGCAGTTCCGTGCCGCCGCTCGTGCCGGGCACGAATTATTTCCTTGGGTTCCAGAACTTGGGCGCCAGCAACGTCACGTTCGTCTTCCAGGTGGTGTTCGGCTTCGCCCCGATCAACCCGGTGTCCAATTTCACCATCACGGCCACCAATATCGGCGGGAAGTTCGGCTTCCTGCTTACCTGGTTCGCGCCCACCAATGATTATTTCATGGTCGAATGGACGGACAGCCTCGCGCCGCCCGCGTGGAACACCTTCACCAACATCATCGGCTACACCGGACCGGTGACACCGACGAATGGACGGTTCAGTTTCTTCGACGATGGCTCGCAAACCGGCGGGTTTGGTCCGATGCGGTTCTACCGGTTGATCCTCCTGCAATCCACAAACGTGCTGACCCTGCCATTTCAAGTGAATCGAACCATTGATGCGCTGACTCCGCTGGTCGTGACCAATACCGCGACGGATTCGGACACCAATGCAACGCTCAGTTATACGCTGACCAGCACCGTGTCCGGCCTCCCGGCCCCGGGTATTGACGCCAACGGCATCATCACCTGGACACCGACCCTGGCCCAGGCCGGCACTGTCAATACCTTTACCACCGTCGTCACGGACAACGGCCTGCCGCCGGTCAGGGCGACCAATAGTTTCACCGTTACCGTCAATCCCCTGCCGGTGTCCATTTCCGGCATCACGATCACGACCAACGGCTTCTTCCAACTCCAATGGTCCGCGCCGACCAATTATCAGTTTCAGGTGGCATGGACGACCAATCTCGTGCCGCCGGTTGTGTGGAACTACATCCCGCCCACTCCGCCCTACATCACTTCCGTCACCACCAATTTCACCTTCGTGGACACGAACGCGCCGACGGCCATGAAATTCTACCGGCTCGTCGAATATCCATAGCGACGCGAGAATTTTCGCGCGGTCCCGGTATTTTTCCTTCCAACCGCTATTCAGGTTGCGGGGTTGGTGGGGGAAATTCATTGTTTAATGACGGCTTGAAACATAGGCTTTCAGCGAATTTAACTTATGAAAAGCGCAACCAGACTGGCATTGGACTTGATAAGACAGGGGACTGACCCGGGGGCGATTACTGTCAGGCTGGCTTTGCGCAAGGCATTGTTGGATTGCCAGAGCGTATTGGATGTAGGGTGCGGATCTTCCCCCGTTATGCGCGCAATCGGTGTTCCTCACATTGTGGGAATTGACGGATATGAGCCGTCGGTTGGGGAGGCAAAAAGACTTCATACCCATGATGAAATGATTCATGGCGACGTGCGGGATCTGGCCCGATATTTCCGCCCCAAACAATTTGACGCCTGTGTCGGCCTTGATGTCATCGAACACGTTATCAAGCCGGATGGCCTGAAGATGATGCAGGACATGGAAAGGATTGCCGCAAAGAAAGTCATTCTCTTCACCCCTTGTGGTTTTCTTCAACAACGACATACGGCCAACGATGACTTGCAAGAACATCTTTCAGGCTGGGAGCCTGCCGAAATGGCTGGTTATGGATATCATGTCGCCGGATTTTTGGGGCCAAAAAAGTTGCGGGGCGAATATCATGCCATCAAAGGCCGGCCGCGTTTTTTCTGGAGCATGATTTCGCTGGCGGGACATTTCGTCTGGACCCGCAAACATCCTGAAAAGGCCGCGGCGATATTATGCGTAAAGGAATTGTCCGGCGCATGAAATGATGATTACAGTTCCGGTGCTTTGGATCCGCTTCGACAAGTACAGGATATTGTAAGCGGTGGACTACAGAACCATATCTGCCTCTGCACTCAAACGTGCTTTTGATCAATCCGCCTTTGCTTTCGCCGCGGTTTTGCATATATTTCCCGGTTGGTTTGAATGGAAAATTCGCGGCCATGAGCAAAGAATTCATCAGGATTGGCGGGGCGCGTGAGCATAATCTCAAAAACCTCACACTGAACATCCCGCGCGACAAGCTGGTCGTCATCACCGGCCTCAGCGGCAGCGGCAAGTCGTCGCTCGCGTTCGACACGATTTACGCCGAGGGCCAGCGCAAATACGTCGAAAGCCTCTCCGCCTACGCCCGGCAGTTTCTCGACCAGATGCAAAAACCGGAGGTGGACTTCATCGAGGGCCTGTCGCCGGCCATCGCCATCGAACAGCGCAGCTCCGGCAGCAGCCCGCGCTCCATCATCGCCACCACGACGGAAATTTACGATTACCTCCGCCTGCTTTACGCGCACGTCGGCAAACCGCACTGCCCGGACACCGGCGTGCCCATCGTCTCCCAGACCACCAGCGACATCGTGGACAAAATCCTCGCGCTGCCGCCCAAAACCCGCGTGATGTTACTCGCGCCGGTCGTCCGCCGGCAAAAAGGCGAGTTCCGCGACGTCATCGAACGCCTCGCCCGTGAAGGGTTCGTCCGCGCCCGGGTGGACGGCGAATTCGTCGAACTCGCCGCCGACACGCGCGTCAAGCTCGACAAAAAGAAATTTCACACCATCGAAGCGGTCGTGGACCGGCTGGTGATTGACGACAAAATCCGCGTGCGGCTCGGCGATTCGGTCGAAACCGCGTTGCGCTGGGGCGAAGGCGTCATGTTCACGCTGCACCAAAGCCCGGTCGAGAGTCGAGAGTCGAGAGTCGAGAGCACGAAAGCGCGTCCAGCTTTCGACGCTCGACCTTCGACCCTCGACGCCACAGTGTGGCAGGAGACGCTTCATTCCAACAAAATGTGCAGCCCGGCCACCGGCAAAAGTTACGATCCGCCCACGCCGAAACATTTTTCCTTCAACGCCCCGGCGG
>OCTA010004620.1_pt1 | contig 12045 bp, 13 predicted proteins | sample 1538991 | NCBI WGS metagenome assembly OCTA01 (sample SAMEA3539302, study PRJEB22396) | soil metagenome | biome: tundra; feature: field; material: soil | place: USA | collected 2010-05 | depth 0.15 m | reverse complement strand
GATTCACCCAACGCTCCATTTAATAATTCTTTTATTGTCATGATTTTAAATTTTATATAACTTTAATAAATTAATTGATAAAATCAATACTAAAACAGGTTTTTATGTGTTTTTTAGTGATTTTTCGAAAATAGTGTAGATTTCTATCAAGGTATCTACATCAGAATTACTTTTACTTCGATTATAATCGAAGATATTAAACCATAACTTTAGTATATTTTTATCCATAACTTTAGAGGTATTTTTTTCTGCCGATGAGTAATACACCTCTAGCATAAATTCAAGGAAGTAATGATAAAGTTGTTGTCTCTCAAACACTAACCCTTCCTTGGCAAAATTTGAAATATTCTTATCCCAACACCATTTAAAGTGTTTTACTTGTTGTTCAATGTCTGTAACCTCATCCCCTAAATATGTATCAAAAGCAATCCTTAATAAGGATTGAACAAAATCACTATACAACTCACATTTTTCAAATCTAATATTATTCGCACTATATAGTATAATAATACTTTCTTTACTCATAGGATTATTAATATAATTTAAAAAATCATGACGTTTATATTTATTTTCCATATTTATTATCTCTCTTCACATATCTATTATTATAACTACACAATGGTTTTAAATTAGTATAGTGATTTAATCTTATTAAATCTTCTTCTGTCTTTGCTGTTGATACTGGGATAATATGGTCAATATCCCAAGTTTTATTTAATTCAACAATACCATCCTTGGGGTTACCGTAATTATCCCAATTCATCCAAGGCTCCCAAAGTGATTCAATATATTGTTTGAATTCATCAATTAAACAACCAAGTATATTAACTGTTTTAGAATTCTTTTTAAAACCTTTATTTTTAAACGATTTACTAATTAAACTTCTTAAATTAGAAGTTAATCTAAAAATATTATCAGTATTTCTACGTTCTTTAACTTTTTCATTTATGGTTTTTCTATTATTTTTAACGTATATTTTTCTTACTTCTCTATTATTTTCTTTTAATTTTCCTTTATTAATTTTACGGTAATCTTTATCATAATCTTTGATTTTTTCTTTATTTTCTCCACGCCATTTAGCTAATCCTTTTTTAACTTTTTCTTTATTAGCCCTGACCCATTTTTTATTAGCTTGTTTTTGGCTTTCTGGATTATTTTTATAACGTTCTTTATTATAAAGTCGTTTAGCTTCTTTACACTCTTCTTTTGTTAAATTACTTTTTTTTCTACCCATACTAATAAATATTATCAAATATTATGAAAATCATAGTCCAAGAAATTAATTTTTTTATATCTGTTATCCATAATCATTTAATAAAGATAACTTATTTGATTTGAAAATAAAGGTTATTGCAGTTATGCTTTTAACCAACCGTAATATCTATTTGTTAATGAAGTCCTATCATCTAAACCATTTGTACCACCATTTATTCTTTTGGTGATTTCTAATATCGTATCTGAACTAACACCTTTATCAGCTATTGCCCATAGACTATTCTTTTCAAAGAAAAATATTGCTGATTCAAATGAATAATCACTTGCAACTAAGTCTGGATTTGTCATTATTTCTGGTACTTGTAATGAATCTGATAATTGTTGGTAATTCGATTTTCCAGTTGTTTGTAAGGCACCTCTGCCTCTAAAAGAATATCCTTCTTGTGATGGTTCATCACCATTACCCATTCTATTTGCATAGACTCTTGATGCTATCTTTATTGGTTGTCTAGCGTATGAGTCAGCTAAGTTATCTGGAAAGAATCTTCCGAATGTTGCTTGTAACCCTGCTGCTGAATAATTAAGGTTTTCACTGAATACTTGGAATCCGCCAGTTTCATGTGCTGTTTGCCCAAAGAAGTGTGCAGCTCTTTCTGGTGTCATTTTAAAGTAAGCCATTGCTGCTTTAAGTGTTGCTGGTCCAAAAGACCCATCTGCTGTTACTCCTATTTTTGTTTGTAAACTAATTAAACTCATGTTTTGTTTTTTAAGAAACGTTATTTATAATAAGTACTTTATAAAATAAAAAAAGCCCCTAAATAGAGGCCTTTTTATTTAAAAATTTATAATTACTTTTTCATCTTATCTTCTTCTTTCTTTTTCTTTTCAGTTTTCATCTTTTCAGTGACACCTACTTTTTTTGACTTTTCCATTTTCATAGTATTTTCATCAAGTCCTTCTTCTGAACTTGGTTCTAATACTTCTTCTTCCATCTTTTTAAGGATAAGGTCAGCTCTTTGAGCACCTGTACCTTTACCACTTGCAATTGATAGATATTTCTCTGGAACCAATGTCTTTTTACCGTTAACATCAATCCAATATTCACCAGTTGATGGGCTTTTTAATAAAGACATTTTTGCTTTATTAGGAACCTTTACTGTATCGTCTTCATCGCCAGTTTCAGTTGGAACTACATCTTTAATTTCAGATGAAGCTGGTTCATTTTCATCAGATGAATCATCATCACCTTCTGGTTTTTCCCAATTGTCTGGTTTTTCTTCATCACTATCACTATTCATTTCTTCACCTTCTTCATCTTCACTAATATCACTATTCATTTTTTCGCTTTCTTCGTTTTCTTTAACAACTTTAGCTTTGTCAGTTGCCATATTAGTTGGCTTTCCGCTTTCAACATCTTTTGTTGCATCAGTAGCTTTCGTTTTTATTTCTTCCCAGTTACCTTCTTTAGGTGCTGGTGCTTGAGTACCTTTATCTGTTGAAGTTGTTCCTTCAATATGCTTCTTAGCTTCAGCTGCTTGGCCTTTTACTTTATCTTCCCAATGACCTTCTTTAGGTGCTGGTGCTTGAGTACCTTTATCTGTTGAAACAGAACCCTCTACATGCTCAGTTGCTTCTTTAGCTACTTTAACAGCATCATCTAAATCGCCTTCTTTAGCTTTAACATCTTCAATGTCTTCAGATTCTTCGAATAAGTTTTTAGATTTATCCCAAATATTTGAAAACACAACGTTTTCATCTATTCTAGCATTACCTTTCACTAATCCAAGAGTATCTTGTGATTTGTAATTGAATAATTCTTTCATTCTTTTAATGTCTTCATTAACAAGAACTTTATCAGCAGCAGTTATAACAACAGCTTTACCTTCAGTTAGTGTTCCTTCCCAACGAATTCTGTATGTTTCGTTGCCGTCAGTCATTTCGAACTCTTTTTTATCTGTTCTGTATCCTTCTGGTATTAATTTTAATGCATTACCAAAACCATTAAATGGTTTTTTAAATCTTAATCTTTTCATAGATTCTTTTATTTCTGTTTTGTTATTTTTATTTTCGTCAATATCCTTTGTAGTTTTACCTTTTGGTTGAACTGTATTCATATAAAACGTTGCCATCTTATGAGTTTCAGTATCATTTTTGTCTTGCATTGCTGATTTAGCACAAGCTATAGATGGCCCTTCAAAACCATTACCTTTACACCAAGAAGTAAATTTACCTTTTTTTAATTCTTCTTCACTAATATCCTTATATGTAGCACCAGAATCAGATTTTGTTTTGTCCATCGCTTTTTGTTTTCCATCTGGTTCTTTAATTGTAACATTTGTAGCACCTTTTCCAGCACCACCAGTTACTGTTACGTTACCAGAAGTATAAGCATCTGTTGATGTTGCAGTTCTTGTTGGGCTTCTAACATCAGTACTTGTTCTTGTTGGACTTCTAACGTCAGTACTAGTTGGACTTCTAACATCGCTACTAGTTGGACTCTTAACACTTGAATCACCATCGTTTGGTTTTTTAGGTGTTGGTGCTCCAGTTTTTGGAGCACCAGTTTTTGGTATTCCAAGTAAATCTAATGGAGACTTAAGTTCTTGTACTGTTTTAGTCTTTGTTTTTTCAGATGCTGATTGCATTGCTTTAGTTGTATCACCAGCAACTTTTTTACCACCAATAGCTGTTGTACTTCTTTGAACCTTATGGTCATCTGGAAGTGCCATGATTTTATCTCCTAATTCATAAGTTGCAATATAAGCATCGTTTCTTTTCTTTTCAGAATCTCTAACTCTTTGAGTTAATTTCTTAGCGAAGTCATCAGATGATGCACCCCATGTTTCTTCAGCATTAGCACCAATTGCATTACCCATTGTTGAATCACCTTCTATTGCTTTTTGTGCACGGCTTTTGAATTCGGCTCCTGGTTCACTTGTATATCTATTCATTTCTAAGCCATTAAGAGTTTCCATTTCATCATGGTATTTCTTTTCAGCATCATCAGTATAATTGTATTTATTTGTTGCCATCTTATCCATGTTAGGGTCTTTCTCTTTAAGAGATTTTTCATACCCAGTAACATCTTTCACAATAGCATCCACACCACTTTGATTAATCTTCTTACTCTCCTTTTTAGCTTTATCAGTCACGTCAATTCCTGGCGTTTCAATCTCTGATAAAAATCTTTCAGTTAAGTATTTCTTTATTATTTTCTTATCCATCTTTTAGTTGGTTTAATTATAAATATCCGACTTTTTAGTAAAGTTATTAAGCTTTCTTCTTTTTTGACTCTATTATTTTCTTTATTTCATCTAAGGATTTACCAGTCTCTCTAGCAATCTTAGCATATATTTCATTTTCGCTTAAAGACGGTGAAATCACTGAACCTTTACCTTTTTGATAAGATACCGCATCTCCAGCACCTTGATTACATCCACCATTTTGGGCAATCTTGTTATTATCTAATTTAGTGCACTTACCAGCTTTAACAAAGCTACCTTTTGGGTATTGAACTGTCTTCTCAGCTTTGGTTTTAGGTCCATCTTTAAATTCACCATTTCTTCCTACATTAGCTAATGCTGGTGCATCATATTGGAAGTTACCAGCTCCAGCAACGCCTACTTCACTAACAACTGGAGTATCTGGCATTTCTCTTTTAATAACTGGTATATCTAATGCTGGTGTAAATGCACCAGCAGAAGCTGCACCTGTCATTTCTTCAATATCTGTTGAAGTCTGCTCAACTTCTCTTCTAGCTTTCTCTTCGTCCCTCAATTGAGTTAATTTAGCCACTATCTTTGATTGTCTCACATCCGCTGGCTCACTTGAAGGTTGCTTGGTTGCTGCTGCTTGGATATTTGTTTTCAATGCATCCCATGGTTCTATTCCATTTTCTTCAATTGGTCCTAGGACTTTGGCAATGCTTTTATCTTTATCATAGATATTATACAAATCTGTTTTTAAAGGCTCATCAATTTTAACCAAATCATATTTACCTGTTTCATAAGCTTCCAATCCTTCAGCTTTTGAAAGAGAAACTAAATTATCATTTACAAAATTTGAAATGACGTTAGCATCGATATCAAAATCTTCATCATATTCGTAATCTGCTTTTCCTTCTTCATCTTTACCAACATAGTGTCTAGTTAAAGAAGCATATTCAGCAAATTTTTCTTTAGGTATATCATGATAATAAAACACAAATAACCCACCATCTGTAGCTTTTAATATTGCAACTTCTTTATTTATCGCAACAACATCTAATTGATGTTCTACTGGTTGTTTAGGTTCAGTTGGTTCTTCGTCTTTTTCTTTCCAAGGAGCATTAGAGTCGTGTTCGGTTCCTGATGGATAATTACTATCTTCTGTTTCCATTTCTGGTTCAGTTTGACCAATCACTTCTTGTGGCTCTGATTGGTCATCGGTACCAATAAGGGTCTTTAATTCAGTTTCAAGAGCTTCTTTAGCTGCTTGAGGAGAGCCCAGTGATTTAGATAATTCGTATTTACCATTCTTATCTATTATGATATTTTTTGATAGTAGGTCTTTGCAGATATCATTATAAGTTAAACCATGTTTTTCCCAGAATGGAGATAGTTCTTCAGATTTTCTGTATAAATATTTAATTAATTCAGTTGTTTCATTTTTTAAATTGTCTTCACCTTCAGCCAATGGCTTCATAAATTTTTGTGAAGAAGTAGGTAAAGATTTGTTTGGCTTTGTAATGTTAAAGTTCTCGTCTTCTTCTACTGATTTAAGATTTTTAACATCATGTCCAGCAAATTCTTTTTTAAATTCTTTATCTACTCTATTAATGCCACCTTTAACATCATCTTCATTTATTAACTTACTAGCAAAGATTCTATTGTATTGTTCCTTGGTTATTTTAATAATATTCTTTTTACCTTCTTTAAGGCTTTTAACCATAGGTTTTTTTTCAACTACTATCGTAGGGTCAATTGTTTTAATATCACGTCTAATAGCTTCTAAACGTATTTCTTTAACGTTTCCAACTATCTTACCTGTGTTTTCGAAATAACCAACTCTAGCATTTACATCTAATCTATTTATCAATTGTAAGATTCTATCCTTATTCTTAACCACTTCTGGACCAGAAATTACAATACGGACAATTACATCTCCTAATGCAACACCGACTGATTTAAGGCCACTATCATCGTCTTCATTTAATTTCTTTAAACCTAATAACTCGGCCTGTTTTTCAGTAATCTTAATTTTTTTCATATAGTTTAACTGCTTTTATTACTTAAATTATTTCGCCAGATACCCCTCTTAACCCAAAGAGTTTTATATAATTGAGTTAGGACATTCCTTGTTATATCAACAACTTTGTCTTCTAAGTCTTTATCATCTTTAAGTTTATTCTTAATAATCTTCTCTATCTTAGCTTTGAATTCATTACTATCCATATAAATCTTAAGCTCTTTTGACACGTCAGATTGTGTTAAGTCTTCTTTTAATATATTCTTAATTGTTGAACTCATGTTTTCTATATAAATATATTGATTTACAACAAAAAAGCCCTAACAGGGCTTAATTGAATAATATTATTTCTTTATCCGTATTGACTTAGTGTAGTAGTAGAACCAATAGGCCTATAGGTAATACTACAGCCGCAGTGAATCCTATAATCTTTAGTATTTTTTGTTTCCTAATCTCTTTCTTCTGTTGCTTAATAATATCGTTTAAATCTGAAATTTCTTTGTCTTTATTAGAAACGATGGTGGTAAGATTATCACTGATTAATCCTTGGTTCTTAATAGTTTCATTAAGCGTTTTTATTTGGTCTGCTTGTAACGCAATAGATACTTGGTTTATACTATCTCTAGATGCATAAACATCAACTAGGCTATCAGAAACTTGTTTATCTAGCAAGTCATCTAATACTGACTTAGCATCTATAAGTTTCATTTCAATAAGTGTATCGCCTTTGGCGTTAACGTATGTTTGAACTCTTGGTTCTTGTTTCAAGGTAGTCTGTGAATGACTTTGTAACGCCATTAGCAGACAGATGATTAACGTAAACAGGTATTTCATTTTGTCTCTTTTTTAAATTTTCTAGTTCTAATTGTGTATCAGCAAGCTTCTTTTTATTAACGTCCAATTCTCTACTTAATTTGACATAAGTAGAATCGAGTGTTATATCTAAAGCTTTAAGACTATCATTTTTATGTAATAGTTCCTTATTGTTCTTATCTAACGTTGCAATATCATCACTATGCGTATTGATATTAGATTTATGTACGAAAAAGAAACTCACTACTAGAGCTATCCCTAAAACAATTATTATAACAGTTTTTTTATCTATGCTTTTTAAATCCATTTATTCACTTTTTGGTTTATATTCATTATTTCGTTTAATTACCCTATTAATATATGAGCATAATGGTTGTAGGTTAGTATAATGATTAAGTCTTATAACATCTTCCTCAGTCTTTGCAGTTGCTAAAGGTATAATATGGTCTATATCCCACCCATATCCTTCAACACCATTATATTTTCCGTAGTTGTCCCAACTCATCCAAGGCTCCCAGAACGATTCAATGTGTTGTTTGAAGTATTCAAATGAGCAATCAAGTATTTCAAATGTTCTAGATTCTTTAATATAACCTTTTTGTTTAATAGAATTTCGAATAGCTGTCCCAATATTCTTTTTTAATTTGAACACGATATCCGTCTTTATTTTGTTTTTCTCGTATAATCTGTTTTTAACTCCAATAACTTGTTTATTATTTTGATAATACTTCGATTTTCGTATTTTATTGTTTTTAGCTTTTAACTTACAATAATTTTTATTATATTCTTTCTTAACCTCTTTATTATTTACATAATAAGTTTTAGTTTTTTCAATAATAATTAACCTATTTTTAATATAATTTAACTTATTTTTATCATCAATATGTTCTTTATTATTAATACGATATATCTCTTTACATTTTTTACATACACTATGATACCCATCCCTATGTGTTTTATCTTTATGGAATTCGGATAAGGATATTTCCCTTTCACATTTATTACACACTTTCATATTATTCTGTTTTAGGACGATATTCTGAACTTAATTTTAATGCCCATTCATCTATCCAATTTTCATAATATCCTTTTAACTTTTGAAGGATAAAACTAACCTTATCACTTAAATCAATATCATTCATACTAGTTTGTATTTCCCCAGCAGCTAATGACATTTTAAAATGAATTCCAGAATTCTCGTTTTCTCTTTGTAAGAAAGTTCCTTCTATTATAACATTTTGGTCATTTGGATATATCTTAAAGTTAATGATTTTTACTCTAGGGTCAACAGTATCTTGTAACTTTTTTAATTCATCTTGAAAAACTGCATCTCCTGGTTTTGGAGATAAAGTATCAGCTTGGTGCTCATCTTCCGTTAAAAGCTTTGCTTTATACCCACCTCTCATGATTTCCATCATTTTCTTTGTCATATCATGTTCGTTAATGCTTTCTTTCATAGTATTTATATTTGCTCTATTTTATTTTTAAACCCTTCAAAATTAAAAGCTGGACTTAAATCAGTGTATTGTTTATCTAAGTTGCTTTTATACAACACACCTTCATAATCCTTTAAATCATCAACCTTTGTATTGTGACCTATTGCTGTTTTTGGAATTGAAAATTCTTCACATAACTTATTGACAAGACTTACTAGTGATTCAAATTGTTTATCACTATAAGGTGCCCAATAACTATAGCCTCTCCATTTTTTCTCAATTACATCAATTGATTTGTTATAAATATCACCAGTCCATGTATAAAAACCATTATTTTCGATGATTTTAAGTAACCAACCATCATTTTCTAGTAAAATAACAATTGTTTTAGGGTCAATTTCCTTATTATTTAGATATCTAGAATAAAACTTAGGATTAAAGTGTTGGTGGATACTACCATCTAAAGATATGGTAAATGAAGCTGTTCTTTTAAACTCTCCATTATACCTATTCAACCAACCGATATAGTGTCTCATATCATGATTGAAGGTGCTGCCTAGGATTATTTGTTTTTTAGTTGCTTCTGTTTCAACAAAATTATTATTTGGTAAAATATATCTTATTTCATCAATAATCATTATTTACGTTTATAATAAACTTTATTGCTATCACCATTTTTCACAACTTTATTTGCACCAATTCTTTCGATAGCATTATTTGTTTTTGGTTGGGGGACTTGAACTGAATAACCTCTACCACCTTCTATTATTTCTTTAATATCTTCAAGACGAATTCCACCTGTATCGCTACTTGTTGTAGCGGTTGAAGTTGCTGGATTTTCTGATTTAACATCTTCTGTTATCTCTACTATTTCTTCTTCTGGTTCATCCACTTCTATTGCTTCCTCAATTATTCCCTCAGTTGCTCCCTCAATTATTCCCCCATTAAACTTTTCTAACGCTATATCTAATTCATCTTTTACTGGTTCAGTTACAACATCATTTTCTTTTATTGGCTCTTTTGATTCTATTTTTTCAATATCAATTATTGGTGAGCTGGTAATTGATTCAGCAATATCTGTAGGAACGTCTAGCTTTGATTCTGGTTCATTTTTATTGGTTACCAATAGCTTTGGTTCAGAATCTAATTCAAACACTCTATTGGTGATTAAAATCAACGCAATAGCTAATGGGTCAAATACTATTATTAATAGAATTATTAAAAAATTAACAACCTTACCCATTGGTTGGCCTGTTAATTGGGAAATATACTTTAGTGGTCCTACCTCACCAGCTACACTACTACCAGCTTTTAATTCTAATTCTTTAATATTGTATTTATTAACTGAATCAGATAAAATATTGTTTGTAACATTTATTTCATCAATATTCTTTGATAGATTTTGAATTTCATTGGTTGCTAATTGAATATCACCTCTAGCCGTAGCTTTGGCTTTATTTGATTTAGCTGAATCTATCCTTATTTCTTGATTATTTCTTAAATTAGTTAATTGGTCTATTCGTTTATTCTTAGTAATGACAATCTTTCCATTGTCTTCTATACTCTTTTGAAATGAGACCTTCTTGGCTTCTAATATCGCTAATTCACCTTCATGTATTTCTAATTTATCTGCCGTCTTTTGATAAGCATTGGATAAGAAGCCATAAATACCAGCAGATGTTATTAACATTAGAACCGCAACACTAGTAGTCAAATATATTTTTAGTGTTCTGTTTATCTTAGACCAATACTTATGTAAGGCAGTTGTTGTTATAATCTTACCTACTTCTAGTATTGATGCCATGATAATTACAGCTAGACTTGCTCCAGCAAATAATTGACTAAGACCCCATACTGAAAAATAACCAGCACAACCAGCAACGGATAGTGCTATGATTAGCATTATGTAACTAAATTTTATCTTCATTTTATTTTAATAATAAATATAGTCTTAAACGAAAAAAGGGACTGAGCCCCTTTGTTATTCGTTCAGTAAGTTATATAAATCATGTGCATTGTGCCTTAGTTTTCTAATAGCCTTTTCTTTTATTTGTCGAATTCGTTCTTTAGTCAAAGAATACTTTTCACCTATTGCTTCAAGTGTCATTGGTTCACAATCAGTGTTTATACCAAAATAATTTTCAACAATTACTCTTTCTCTTTCTTCTAACACTGAAAGAGTTTTATTTAATTCATTTTTGATTCTTTCATCAACAACCAATTTATCTTCTTCTTCAATTTCGCTTGGGACTAATTCAATTAATTCGTCACCTTCTTCATTTATTGTATCGTTTAATGAAGCACATCTAGGGAAATGTAATAGTGTCATAACATCTTTGTCTTTATCAAAAATTTCACCATATACTGGTTCACGTTCATTTGCATGTTCGAATTTAGAAATCTCTTTGTTTAAATATGAAAGTTTATTTATAATATTTGCTGGAAGTCTTACGATTCTAGCATTATCATTTAATCCTTGAATGATTGATTGTTTAACCCACCATACAGCATATGAAATAAATCTGAAACCTCTACTGTGGTCAAATCTTTTAGCTGCTTTTATTAGACCGTAATTACCTTCACTAATTAAATCAGATAATGGTAATCCTTGTCCTTGGTATGCTTTGGCTATTGAAATGACAAACTTTAGATTTGCTTTTACTAATTCATCAATTGCTTTAGTGTCTCCTTTTTTAATTCTCTTAGCTAATTTAATCTCTTCAGTGGGAGTTAAAAGAACTGATTTTCTTACATCTTTAAAATACTTTGAAATACTGTCATCGCTATCAAAATTTACATATTTTTTGTTCATTAATTTGGTTCATTTTTCTTCTTTTTCGTTATGTTTATATTTATATAAATATACTACAAAAACCCTTTAAAGTCAATACTTTAGACGATTTATTTTGATAATAATTGCAATATTTTTTTATCTTCTTCTGTTAGATTTTCAACACCATTATCCACTAATTTATTCCACATATCTTCCTTCTCATCTTTGGACATTTTTTCAACATCTTCTAGTGTCATTTTTTTCTCTGAAACCTTAATTGTTTGAGTGTACTTCTTAGTGTTATTTAATGGATTATTGTAAGAACTTTTACTTGTTCTAGTGTCAGAGGTTGTAAGTATTTCTTTTAGTAATTCATCTCTTTTATCATTGACAGAATTATCTTTCAAGAACCCAAATAAGCCTTCATTTATGTTTTCTTTTGTGAAATTAAATCCAGACATATTTTCGTTCAATTCAAAGATTAGAAAGTTTCGTTTATTAAGCTTAAACCATTGAGTTAATTCTTTGGCTGTTGATACAGAAGGAAATGTTGCAATATATACACCCTTAGCATCCAGTGTC